>Ga0209610_1001283_pt1 | contig 12995 bp, 10 predicted proteins | sample LakKivw275mmetaG_FD_184137 | JGI IMG/M metagenome (GOLD analysis project Ga0209610, IMG submission 184137) | Anoxic lake water microbial communities from Lake Kivu, Rwanda to study Microbial Dark Matter (Phase II) - Lake Kivu water 275m metaG... | ecosystem: Environmental > Aquatic > Freshwater...
CTCGATGGGGAGTTGACCCCCGGCCAAAAAGAGCAGGTCGAACAATTAATCATGAATGATCCTGCCGTAAAGAAGTATTACGACGATCTGGTGGCCATGGATAAAATGTTAAAAGATGATGCAATAAAAACAGAGACCATTAACCTCGAAGAGAATATTCTCTGTAATTTAGGACATCCCGGCATTTATCCACGGGAAGAAGAGCCCGAACGGTGGTTTGGTTTTATCCCTGCCACACCCCAATGGACCTTGATACCGGCTTTGATTCTTGGTCTCCTGATCGGCTTCTTTATTTTTAGCCCTGTGCTGAAGAAAAAACATGTGCTGGATCTTTCGAGAGTTGATCTGGCCGGAAGCATGACCGGCAAAACGTCGAGCGCTTTTGCCTTGCCCATTTCATTTTCGGGCGTGAATGCCACCATTAAGGCCGATTATCTCAGCCACGATTTTATCAGGATTGATTTTGACATTCAATCGGAACAGGAGAGTCAGATACGACTGTCGTTCAACAAAGATCAATTCAACATTTGGAACCTGAAAGCGGTGAATCCTACGGATGAAAGCAGGATATTGGCCGATTACAGGTCGATAGAGATCATCAACAGAGGGGATAATACATACATGGCATTGTTGAAAAAGATGAATGAAACGGAGGAACCCATAAAAGTGGAAGTTTTTTATAACGATATGCTTCAATATCAAACTGTTGTTTCAATAAAATAAATCCAATAAATAACTAACAATTAAATATTCCGAGTCATGAAAAAGAATCCTTTTAACATTGCGTGCCAAGTTTTGCTTATCATTTCTATCTTATTATTCTCTTGTAAAGGCAAGGTGAATGAAAATGAGGCCCGTGGCACTGTCGGAAAAGTCAATAAATATCGCAAAACCCAGATGACCGAGAATGATATCAAGCTGAGGAGCCAATTGACTGAGGATACCGCTCAATTGGCCAATACGATCAAGGGCTTGCTTATTTTCGATGCTTATACCAGAGCGCTATCGCACGACCTGGATAATCACTTGCCCGCACTCGACGTTTGCGAGTGTGACCAGAACGATGCTCTCAAACTGGAGGTGTTGCGAAATTTCAATGATTATATAAAAAATAACGATTCATTGATCGTCAAAACGATAGCCATGCTGAGCGATTTTTACAAAGATACCGTTACGGCTCAATCTTATGATGTTGAACGGGATATGAAGAATATCGTGAACTATTTCAATCAGCTGGATAAGAGAGATACCATTATGGATCATATCATCGACAACATCGATGCATATCTGAAAGCTAATCCTGCCAAAAAAGGTGAAGAAATCGAAAAGATCAAGAACATACGCGACGGCATTGTATTGCGGGATGTGCAGATGGCCATGATGGTCGGAAATCAGACCGAGATCCAGTCGGTAGCCGAGCGGTCCATTTTAAACCTCGATAACCTCTATTCTATGTATGGAGGACAAGCGAATCTTAGCCGTGTTATTTCCGCCCAACAGATAAACGCTGTCTGTTCGACAGGTCATTTATCAGAAATTATAAGTAGTCAGGCAGGGGTTGGCTTTATAGTAATGGACCAGGATGTGATCAGAGCGGTAAACAGCTATGCTTCCCAAGGTGTTATTGGTTCTTATATATTGCCGGGTGCCGTTGTCAGCAGTATGCATAATATCGGCAGCGTGTATTCCAGTCAATCGGGTTTGCAGGATTTAATGAGTGCAGTAGGCGGCCTCATTGGTTCCGTTAGTTCTTTGAGTAATGTTCTAAATGTTGAACCCCTTTAAACATTTTCTGTTACATGTTTTTGTATTATAACGAATTTAAAAAGCATGCCGCATGCGGCATGCTTATTTTATTAGGACTCATTTGTTCATTGAAAACTTATGCTCAGATCAATCAATTTACTACTTCCGATTTAAGGATTGTATATATTGGAAAAGGTTACTTCTATATGGTACCGCACATGGCCAGGTGCTATGAGAATGCGATGCATTTTCATGAAAAGTTCTGGCCATACACTCCTTCCGAGCCGGTCACTATTTTATTGAATGACTTCACTGATATAGGCAACGGAGGCACGCTGGTGCTACCCTGGAATATGATCACCATCGGTATAGAGCCTTTCAGTTATGCTTATAACATTGTTCCCACGAACGAACGTTTTCAATGGCTGATGAACCATGAATTGACCCATACGGTGATGTGTGATAAGGCGGCCGGAAGTGATGTGGTGTGGAGGAAAATCTTGGGCGGGAAGGTCTTGGCTGACAACTCCAATCCCATGTCGATGCTTTACAGTTACCTCACCACTCCACGATGGTATTCTCCCCGGTGGTATCACGAGGGTATTGCCGTGTTCATGGAGACCTGGATGTCGGGTGGGCTTGGACGGGTCCTGGGTGGCTATGATGAGATGGTTTTCCGTACCATGGTATACGACAGTGCTTATTTTTACAATGTCATAGGTCTCGAGACCGAAGGCTCCACCATTGATTTCCAGGTGGGCGCTAATGCATACCTGTATGGAACCCGTTTTGTGAGTTACCTGGCTTATAAATACGGTGTGGATAAACTGCGCGATTTCTATGCCCGCAGCGACAGCAGCAAACGCTTTTATGCCAGCCAATTCAAACATGTTTATGGTATCCGGATACAAGATGAGTGGGACAAATGGATCAAATGGGAATATGAATTTCAGCGGCACAACCTCGATATGATCAATGAATATCCTGTCACCCCTTTGGTAAAAGTGACCGATAAACCCCTTGGTTCCGTGTCGAATGCTTTTGTCGACATGCAAGAGCGCAAGATCTATGCAGCCGTTAACTATCCCGGCAAGGCCGCTCATATCACTTCCATCGACCTGGATAACGGCAAAATGAAAGACATTGCCGAGGTGCCCAGTCCTGTCCTTTATTATGTGACCTCACTCACCTATGACGATTCGAGTAAAACACTTTTTATGTCCATCCATAATAATGACTGGCGCGGACTCAAAGCCGTGGATGCCACCACGGGAAGATCCAGAACATTGATCAAAATGACCCGAGCAGGTGACTTGACCTTTGATAAAAAAGATAAATCCATCTGGGCTATTCAGCATTTCAATGCCAGGGTGACCCTGATCCAGATCCCACCGCCCTATGATAAATGGAATGAAGTTTATACGATCGAGTTTGGAAAGAGCTTTTTCGATATCGCCATCTCACATAACGGGGAATATTTATCGGGTATCATTTCCGATATTAAAGGCAATCAACAATTGGTGCTGTTTAAAATCGACGATTTATTGCAGGGTAAAACGGAGTATGAGAAAATATATGAGTTCGAGGAAAATACCATGTCGAATTTTGTTTTTTCACCCGACGATCAATATCTGATCGGATCATCTTATTACACGGGTGTTTCAAATATCTACCGTATCAATATCAAGACAAAAACATCAGAACTGCTCACTAATGCCGAAACGGGTTTATTCAGACCGATCCCCATCGGGTCCGATTCATTACTTATTTTTGAGTATCGTCATGACGGTTTGCTGCCATGTAAAATAAAAATTCACCCCATCGAAGATGCCAACTCCATCACCTATTTGGGTCAATTAGCGTATGAGACCAATCCGGTGGTTGAAAACTGGATGTTAAAACCGCCCTCGTCCGTTAACATCGATTCGATAAAGGTTTTTGAAGGGAAATACAATACCTTCACCGAACTGCGATTTGTGAATGCGTACCCGGTTGTTGAAGGATATAAAGATCTGTTTGCTTACGGGTACCGGTTGAATTTCATGGATCCCATCGGGTTGCATACCGTCAGGTTTACGGCCACCTATACCCCGTATCATTTTTTACCCGACAACCAGAAATTTCATCTGAGCCTGGATTACCGTTATTGGGGATGGCAGTTCAATGCGAGCTGGAACAGAGCCAATTTTTATGATCTTTTCGGACCAAAAAAGGTCAGCATGGCCGGATATGCCTTCACGTTGAAATATCAGAAGATATTAAAAAGGTTCATGCCTCAGATGTTTGATTTCTACATACAGGTTGGCGCTTACGGAGGATTGGAGCGGTTACCTGAATATCAAAATGTTCAAACCCCGTACACCGAGCTTTATACCGAAACAGCTAACATTCATTACAGTAATCTCCGAAAATCACTCGGTGCCGTTGAACCTGAACAAGGTTTTGAGTGGAACTTTTTTATCAATAATTATCTGGCAAAAGGAACATTTTACCCAAGTCTTGTCACAAACCAGGATTTCGGCTTTCTCATGCCTCTTCGCAACACTTCGTTGTGGTTCAGAACCTCGTTTGGTCAATCATTCGGTGAACGCAGAAATGCATTATCGAATTTTTATTTCGGAGGCTTCCGTAACAACTGGGTCGACTATCAGCCGCCTCAGCGTTACCGTGAATTCATCAGTTTTCCGGGTGTGGAAATTGACGCTATCTCAGCCATGAACTATGGTAAACTGCTGACAGAGATAAATTTTAATCCCATCCGTTTCCGTAAACTGGGTTTCCTGAGCTTCTACAGCACTTATGCCAGATTCTCGGTGTTCGGAATGGGTCTGTGGGCCGATCCGACCTATCCCGAATACAGGTATGAGGTGTATAATGCGGGAGCACAGCTTGATTTTGAACTGGTATTGTTTTCACTTATCAAATCAACTTTGTCGTTTGGATATGCCAGGGCGTTTGAGAAAGGTTTCATGCCCAAGGATCAGTATATGGTATCCCTGAAGCTGTTATAATGGGAAGGCATGCTGAGGTCCGCCAAAAGAGAGGTTGCGGGTTGCGGGTTACGGGTTACGGGTAGAAGATGCTTAAATATCAGTAGACCTGAAGACCTGAAGACCCGTAGACCTGCCAACCGCCAATTAAAATAAGATGGTATGCAAATATTAGTGGCTCTCTTGCCGGTCGTTATATTTCTGATCGTGCTGATCTTTCTCGACAGCTTTAAGCTGGTTCATCTCTCTCTTTTGCTTCTCTGTCTGTTATGGGGTGTCATCGTGGCTGGGGCAGCCTATTTTATAAATAATGGTTTGATGGGATTGATCTCATCCGATCCCGAACGTTCTGTTGATATCCTCTCAAAATACATAGCCCCTGTTATTGAAGAGACCCTGAAGATGATCCTCTTATTGATTCTGATCAGCCGTGGCCGGATCGGTTTTATGATCGACGGTGCCATTTATGGTTTTGCCATCGGATGTGGTTTTGCCCTTCTCGAGAACATCTTCTATTTATATCAGGTGAACAGTCCTAACATTCTTCTCTGGATGGTACGTGGTCTGGGTACGGCCATTATGCATGGCGGTGCCACCTCGGTGCTGGCCATCATTGTCATGAACGCCTATGACCGGCAGCGGCGGCTGTGGCTGGCCGTGTTGCGAGGCTGGCTGGTGGCGCTCATCATCCATGCTTTCTATAACCAGTTTGTGCTGCCGCCACTGGTGATGATGGCGGCTGTGCTGGTGGTGGTGGCTTTCACCGAGATAGCCATTTTCAGGCTGAATGAGGGCTCACTGCGCCACTGGCTTCAACTGGAATTCGACAGCGAGGTGAAGCTGCTGGCCATGATACGCAAAGGCCGCTTTTCACAATCCAAATCCGGTGAATACCTCATCACGATAAAAAACAGATTCTCACAACTCGTCGTTTTCGACATGCTGGCATATATATCGCTTTACCTGGAGCTGTCCATCAAAGCCAAGGGCAATCTCATGCTTCATGAAGCCGGCCTGCCGGTTCCAAAGGATAAAACCACCCCGGCCAGGCTGAGTGAACTCCAGTCACTGGAGAAAAATATCGGAAGAACCGGATTGCTGGCGATCTCGCCCATTCTGCGTACCTCAAAGAAAGATATCTGGAAGTGGTCGGTGTTAAAATAAAAATTAAACAGTTTACGGTACCGTATTTCCATTATTTTTGCCTTAACCAAACCCGAATGTCATGAAAGTTTTGTGCAGGCTCATTCTTGTTATTTTGTCCACAGTCCTGGTCATGGGCTGCGAAAAGAAGGTCGATCTGAAGGTGCAGATGGAAAGTTACTTTGCCAAACATAACGCACATGATATCGATCACACGATGAAATTATTTGCTGATAACGCCATCTTTTCCTTGCCGGGACAGAAACCGCTGAAAGGTAAAGCCGCCATACGCCGTGTGGAGAGCTGGGATTCGGCTATCGACAGCCGCCTGCAGGTCAGGGAGATGAAAGTGAGTGGCGACACGGTGATCCTTGGTCAGATCACCGAACGCAACCGTTGGTTCATTGTGGCAGGGATACAGGAAGTGACGTATGATCCCGGCACATATGCCGTTTTCAGGGACGGGTATATTACCGAATTTCACCCCTCCCGGCTTACACAGGCCAGCGCCAGGGAGGTGTCGGACATGTTCAGGACCTTCTGGGACTGGGCACAGCAGAATAAACCCGATGATCTGGCCATCATCTCTCCTCCGGGCAAACCCTTTCAATATGATGCCTCCAAAGCCGAAGGCTGGATCAACCTGATGAGGGAATGGAAGGAATCAACCAAATGACGGGCGTTTCTGACCCCATTACTGTATCGAGGTTCATCCTCTTTCAGCCTCTTTTTTTTTCACAAAGAACATCATGATGACAGCCACCATTGTGAGTGCCAGGGACAGATAAAAAGGTGCCGTCGGGTTGATTTTATCCCACAGCAACCCTGCAATGACCGATGACGGCAAGGCACACAGCCCCACGGCCATCTGGTAGGCTCCCAGAGTGCTTGCCCTGAAAGGCTCAGGGGAGAGCTCCGACACGAATGTTTTCTGCACCGGCTCCAGAGCTCCTTTGTGCATGCCATAAATGACGAAGCCCGCAATGATGGCCGCCCGGTGATGGATAAAAATGAAAAGAGCACATAGCAATGCCCAGAGCACAAACAACAGGATCATGACCGTCTTGCGGCCGGTGAGATCGGAGAGCCGTCCGAAAGGCCATGTTTTCGATGTGGTGAAGCCGGATTCAACTTGTTTATTTTACTGCAACGTAGATGGCAGTGACACCTCCTGATAATTTATTATGATCCATATGCTTGAAACCTGTTTTTTGCAATAATGCTTTAACTTCATCCGGATTGTAATAATTTTTTGCCGAATGGCCAAGGTAACGGTATGCTGCCGGATGTCCTGACATCATGGCGCCGATGCCGGCAACAATGACCTTTAAATAGAAATGGAAGAGGGCTTTCAGCAGGGGTGATGAGGGCTGGCTGGTCTCCACGATCACGCAGATGCCGCCCGGTTTGATCACCCGCCATATTTCACGGAGGTATTGATCCTGTTTGGGATTGTGATAGGTGAGGTTACGGAACGCAAAACCTATGATCATGGAGTCGAAATGATCATCGGGATAGGGCAGGGCGGCCACATCACTTAGTACGAAGCGGATTCGGGATCCGAGTGACCATGCCGCCGCTTTTTTCCGTGCCTCTTCCAGCATGGTCTCACTGAAATCAAGGGCGTCGATTTCGGTATGTGCAGCCGTCATGCGGGCTATACGCACTGCCAGGTCACCCGTGCCGGTGCACAGATCGAGAATACGTTCAGGACTGTATTTCAGACATTCCAGCACCGCTTTCCTTCGCCACCGCTCGTCGAGGCGGAGTGTCAGCATACGGTTCATACGGTCATAGTGTGGAGGTACCTCATAAAACATACGGTACAGGGGACGTTTCTGCCCGTTCTTTCCGTTTTCACGGGTTGGGCTGTGGTCTCTTATGGGTTCTTTACCGGTCATGAATGAGATAATAAGGTGCATTAAAAAGATAACAGCACTTTCCTGATTTCTTCCATCAGCCACATCGGTGTGGAGGTGCCTCCGCTGATGCCCACATGGTCGCCCGGGTTGAACCAGGACGGATCGATTTCCTTTTTGCTGTTGACATAATATGCCAGAGGATTTTGCTCCAGGCAAACTTCAAACAGGACTCTGCCGTTTGAAGAATGTTTCCCGGCAATAAAAATGATCTTGTCGTAACTGCGGCAGAACTCCCTGAGTTTGGGCTGGCGTCCCGCCACCTGGCGGCATATGGTGTCCTTGACATTGACGGTTATGCCCGACGAACGCAGATAGTCGACGATCTGCTTAAAAGCTTCCAGGTTGCGGGTGGTCTGGCTGTAAAGGGCAATCCTACGCGGTATGGTGGTGAGGTCCAGTTCTTCACGTGACTCGAAGACCACCGCATGGTTGCCTATTTCACCCAACAGCCCTATGATCTCGGGGTGGTCGCGTTTACCGAAAATATAAATGCTTTCACCGTTCTCGTAAGTGGCTCTTATGCGTTCATGGAGCATGAGGATGATGGGGCAGGAGGCATCGATGATCTCATTGCCGTTCCGGCGTGCCAGCTCATAACTCGACGGTGGCTCGCCATGGGCCCTGAACATGATCTTCTGATGATGCAAACCGCTGAGCTGCTCACGTGTGATGGTGATCAGTCCTTTCTTCTCCAGACGGTTGATCTCCTCTTCATTGTGGACAATCTCGCCCAGACAATACAGATGCCCTTCCCTGTCGAGTATCTCCTCGGCTTTGCGGATGGCACCTATAACCCCGAAACAAAAACCGGAGTGTTTATCGATCTCAACGTTCAGATTTAATTTATCCTTCATCCTTATGGCTAGCACAATATTGAATTGGTCTGGTAAATTTATTCATTTATTATTAATTTTTTCAACACCGTCGGAATAGGAGTGTTCATTCTATAGCTGCTGATCGGCCGCAGTTATTTCCTCTTTCTTTACTGCTTTTTCAAGTGCTTTAAGTCCTTCGGCAAAACAAAAATAGCAATGGCCAGCGAGCGGCCGGTATAAATGTTTGGTCCGACCACAGGTCAGGATTTTCAATCTTTTTGCAGCTTATAGCTTATTTTGTTACAAACGGAGTGTATCAAATGAATGTCATCCTCACTAAGGTGATCCAGGCGCTCCATGACCCGGTGAAAGAGGGTATTGTTTTTTTTAAGATCCGTACGACCCAGTATATCGTCAACTTTCTGCCTGAGGACGGCCAGGGAATCCTTTCCGGGAACGGCAACAGGTTGTTTAGTGACTGTCACAGCCAGAGGGGAAAGCACATAGGCATATACCATCACGGCCTGGGCCAGGTTCAGCGACGGGTAAGGGGCTTTCATCGGAATGGTCGACACCAGATGGCACAGGCTGAGCTCCTCATTTGTCAGGCCCGACTCTTCGCGCCCGAAAACAAGGGCGGTATGATGGATAGTCTTTCCTTTTTGGATAATGATTTTTAAAAGACTTTCGGGAGAATGATAATCGGCTTTGACACGCCTTTTCTTTGCAGTGGTCCCCACGATAAGATCAAAACGACCGGCAGCTTCCTGTAACGTCGCAAAGAGTGCTGCCCGGCGGAGGATGCCGGCTGACCCATGAGCCAGCCAGTCAGCTTTTTCACTGGGGAAATCTGATGGATTGACCAGGACAAGCGAGTTGAATCCCATGGTACTGAGGGCTCTGGCCGCCGCCCCGATGTTCTCGGGAACGGCCGGTTCCACAAGGATAAAATGCATGGTCATATCAGTATCATTGCCAGGATGAAGACCAAATCGTCCGTAATCGTGGTGCAAGTTAGTTGAAAAAACTGTCCGTAATCGTTCATGGCGGATGCATTTTTGAACGATGGCAACCCTGGCTTGTGCCCGTCTGGCTATATTAAGATGTTGACATTATAAAATCGTCTTACAGAATTGCGATATAAAATAAACCGATTCCCCCTGATAAAATCATTTTACCTGTATTTCATCTGTTGCAAGATTTTCTGGAATCTTTTATCATTTTTCAGATCATTGAATGCCGGTTCACCCGTCACTTTAAGGGTGTCGGACAATCCGTTATACATTGCTTTTTGCAGGTTCTCCAGGGCTTCCTCAGGCCTGTTTGTGATGGCATATTGCTTGGCCAGTTCAAAGAAGGGATAAACCTCCGAAGGCACCGTGATTGACAATATCCTGAAGCCGTTGATGGCTTTCTGGTATTGGAAGTTCCTGGCGTTGTCGCTGGCCTGTTTGCCGCATGAATACAGGATGATCTGCCGGAGGCGCTGCCCCATCCAGGCTTTGGCCGAGTCGGAGCTCCTGGTGAGGATATCGATGTATCTGATCTCATTTTTCCACCATTCCACAGAGGCCGAGTCGAGGCGGTTGTTGACATTGTTGTCGATGGCATTCCAGCAGAGTATCTGCTGCTTTCTCTCTTTGTCGGCCAGATCATCATTTTCCTTAATCGCTTTCTGAACGCTCTTCATGGCATTAAGCCTGGTTATTTTATCCCTGATCGCCGTCACGTCCCTGAGACCGTCAAAATCGGGCACCATGGCCTGGTATATCTGCAAGGCTTCATATTCTTTACCGGAGCTCTCATCTTCACGTGCCTGACTCATTGTTTTATTGAACAGGCTGTTGATGAGAGAATCATTAACGGGTATGAATCCTTTTTTCATCGCCTGAAGTTCGAGCCAGTCGAAGGCTTCGAGTATGGTCCCGCCTGGAGGCCATTCATGTGTCCCGTCGAAGACGATCAGCTTGTGCGGTATGTCCAGGGTGGTGAGCTCGGCCTGCAGATGATGCATTTCGAGGTAGTTCATGTCGGTGTTGCCCACCATAGCGACATATGAGAACCCGGGGTTTTTGACGGGCTGGAACCGGGGATCCTGCGACAGTCCGGCGCCGCAGGCTATGACGCCGGCGGTTTTTTCCACCAGCACGGCCATAACGGAGGCGGCCCTGGAGCCACCGGAGAAGCCGCCAAAATAAATGCGGTCGGTGTTAACAGGAAAGCGGCGCTGCGAATCCTTCAGCATCGCATTGGCCGCTTCGATCATAGGCTCCCAGGGTCCGTTGCGCGAATTATTTGAACAAAGCACGATGTACCCGTATTTTTCAGCAGCCTCTTTGAAGTTGTGCAGGGGTAAAGCGCCTCTGGCGGCAGGTTCAAAGAGATAAACGACAGGCCATTTCCGGTCCGGGGCAAAGTAGGATGGCAGGTAAAGGGCATAGCTCTGCGAGGGATCATCCAGGCATTTGACCGTGTCGTTGATCTGTCCGGGGATGAGGCCCGGATCTTTTTGAGGGAAAAGACGGCACGAAATAAGAAGTGATGCTGCAAGGAGGAAAAGAAATAATAGATCCGAAGAATAGTGGAGGGACATGTGGAGCTTGTGTGATGATAAAGATTTCATTGTTTTATTCGTTAGCAGGTCAAGAATTCAGTATTCGGTGTATGAATTTAATTTTTATTCTCATAGATTTCACGGATGATCACTGATGTCAATTATGCATTGTGTTTACAAAGTTAACTTTTTTAACCGCAATGTATGCAATAAAGGCACAATGGGCGCAAAGGATTGGAAATAAATGTTTTTATGAGTTAACAATAGAACAATAGAACAATAGAACAATGTATCTGCTGAAGTTGTTAATTATCTGGTTATTTTTTTGAAATTTCTAAATTTATCGGATATTAATCCTATACCCAGAAATTGAAATAAATCCGCATCTTATGAAGGCAATGGTTTTAAACGGCATCGTCGATCTGATGAAGGACGATCCGTTGGTCTTGAAAGAGGTTCCTGATCCTGTCCCCGGCAGTCATGACCTGCTCATCCGGGTGGCAGCCTGCGGTGTCTGTCACACCGAGATGGACGAGATCGAAGGGCGGACGCCGCCACCCCATTTTCCTGTCATCCTGGGGCATCAGGTGGTGGGTCGTGTCATCGGGACCGGCAACCTGGTGACACGGCATAAGGAAGGCGACAGGGTGGGGGTAGCGTGGATCTTCTCAGCCTGTGGGAAGTGTGAATACTGCCGCTCGGGTTTTGAAAACCTGTGTCCCTATTTCAAGGCGACAGGGCGTGATGCCGATGGCGGTTATGCCGAGTACATGGTGGTGGGTGAGGACTATGCCTATCCTGTCCCGGATGTCTTCGCCGACACGGAGGTGGCACCGCTGTTGTGCGCCGGCACGATAGGCTACCGTTCGGTGCGTTTGTGCAACCTAAAAGATGGGCAGAACCTGGGTCTGACGGGCTTTGGCGCCTCGGCACACCTCGTCATCAAGATGGTCAGGCAGGCCTATCCTAACGTCGACGTCTTTGTCTTCAGCCGTAATGAGCAGGAGAGAGCCTATGCCGGGAGCCTTGGCGCCGTGTGGAGCGGCCCCATCGAGGCGACGGCGCCTGAGAGGATGCACAGCATCATCGACACAACACCCGTGTGGAAGCCCATCGTGGAGGCCATGAAGAACCTGCGCCCCGGCGGCCGCCTGGTCATCAATGCCATCGGGAAAGAGGATATCGACAAGGAATACCTCACCAAACTGAACTACACTACCCATCTGTGGATGGAGAAAGAGATCAAGAGCGTGGCCAATGTGACGCGTGCCGACGTGACGGAGTTCCTTGACCTTGCAGCAGGTGTGCCCATAAAACCCGACAAGCAGGAATTCCGCCTGGAAGATGCCAACGATGTGCTGACAGGCATGAAAAGGGGAAAGCTACGGGGATCGTTGGTGCTGAAGATAGGATGAGGAAGGGATTGTTCAAATGGGACTCCATCCGCTTAAATACGAATAGCCGAAAAAGGATGCTATTATGCAGGCGGATGGAGTCCCATTTGAACAATCATTGACGAACATTCAATGATCAATTTGAATGGGACTCCATCCACTCAAACAGATAGCGGAAAAAAGATGTTACCATGCAGGTGGATGGAGTCCCTTTTTCATTATCCAGTTATAAACATTTCTTGCATCTGACCTCAGAAATTTGTACTTTTACACCAGACTTATAAATATCCATACAATGAAATATATAACCAGTTACATTTTGTTGTCATTACTTGCATTGATGACCAAACCTTCTTTTTCCCAGGATTTCTGGGAAGTAGTGCCGACACCGGATACTGTAGATATTCATTCGGTTACTATTAATATCAACA
>Ga0209610_1001285_pt1 | contig 12993 bp, 9 predicted proteins | sample LakKivw275mmetaG_FD_184137 | JGI IMG/M metagenome (GOLD analysis project Ga0209610, IMG submission 184137) | Anoxic lake water microbial communities from Lake Kivu, Rwanda to study Microbial Dark Matter (Phase II) - Lake Kivu water 275m metaG... | ecosystem: Environmental > Aquatic > Freshwater >...
ATATAAACATCTATCATGAGCCTTTGATCCTAATCCAGGGTGGCATTTTTACCATGGGCTGCACCAATGGAACCGGCGACCCTGACGAGATTCCCCTGCATACTGTTTCACTTTCTGATTTTCTGATTTCCAATCATGAAGTCAAACAGCAGGAATACGAGGAAGTCATGAGTTCCAATCCTTCGGAATTTGACTATGGGCCAACCTACCCTGTGGACAATGTCAGTTTCTATGATGCCGTTGCTTTTTGCAATAAACGCAGTATCAGAGAACTCTTCATGCCATGCTATGAATATCTGAACTATGGTTTCAACCCTGATTCCTGGCCACTGGGGTGGAACACCACCACTCATAACAACATCATTTGCCACTTTGCATACGATGGCTACAGACTCCCTACTGAAGCGGAATGGGAATATGCCGCCAAGGGTGGAAGTCTTTCACAGAATTATCTGTATTCAGGAAGCAACAATCTTTCGCTGGTCGGCTGGTATGGCGACAACGCCTACGGTTCCACCCACCCTGTCTGCCAGAAAGCACCCAATGAACTCGGCCTGTATGATATGTCAGGAAATTTATGGGAAATCTGTTGGGACTGGTATGGACCTTATGATTCATCCACTACCCCCGTTTTTGACCCTCACGGACCGGAATACGGCACCAGCCGTGTGTTCAGAGGCGGGATGTGGCAAACACCTGAAACCTATGCCAGATCCTCAAACCGCAGTATGGCACCTCCGCCCAACATTGCCGCTTCCTATGGCTTCAGGGTCGTCAGGTCAGTTGTTACAAATTGATCGAATAGTTACCTTGATTTGTCATTCCTGCGAAAGCAGGAATCTTCCCTACGCTCGTCATTACCACGCAAGGTGTCATCCTGAGCACAGTCGAAGGATAAGACACCAGCTGCGTGTTCCGCAATTTAACTATGCTCAATGTGACACGCTTTGTGTCATTCCTGCGAAAGAAGGAATCTTATTGCATTGATATTTTACTATCAAACTTGCAATTATTCGTCTTTTTTTCTCATCCTGCTTGGCTCCTGCTTGCATCCCTCTCCAATGTCGCAGCAGATTTGCTCGCTGGATGAAGCCAATTTATACGAACATCCGACGTACAAGCCTTGTGCAATGCAGCTTGAGGATAAGGGAGCGGTGGATGGGTGCAAAAAGGGAAAGATGGATGTGGATTAGGAGAATTCTAGGAAATTACTTTGTTATAGACTGACATGAGTTGGGGAACGATAACCTGCGGGGAATATTTACTCAGGCAGATGTCACGGATGGCAGAGCGGTCATATTTATGATAGGTTTCAAGCATGGCTGCCATGCCTTTCGCCAGGGAAATGTGATTCGCAGGTTCGGTCAGGATGCCGTTTGCTTCATTGATCAGGTCAACAGGTCCGCCACAGGCGGTTGATACTATCGGTTTGGCACAGGCCATAGCTTCCAGGATAACCATGCTGAGGGATTCCAGCCGGCTGGGCATCACATAGAAATCACAGTTTTGATACTCTTTCAGAGCTTCCTGACGATTCAGGCCGCCAAGCCAGACAACATAGTCCGACACGTTCAGTTTGTCCGCCAAACGTTTGACATAAGCAGCTTGCCTGCCCCCTCCTCCGATTCTCAGCACAAATTTATAGCCCTTGCCTTTTAAAATTCTTACAGCTTGCAGCAGATCACCGATCCCTTTATTGACAGTCAATTGGCTCAGAGTAAAGAGATTCGGTATCTGGTTAAACTTAAAATTCGGGTCAGGAATAAAGAAATCCGTGTCTACGCTGTTGGGAATCACTAGAGGCATTCTGGATGCAAATTGGCTGATGCTTTCCGCCAGAGGGTTACTGACAGCCACGAGTTCCGCAGTCGCAGACAACGGTTTTGCCACGATGTCCCTCAACCCTTTGGCCGTGATGTATTCCCTGAAGGGGAAAGGCCCGCTGTGCTCAGTTATGATGTAGGGAACGGACAGATTTTTTGCCATGTAATAAGCCAGAAATCCTGCCGGAAAAGTCACATGGGCATGGATCAGACCTAGCTTCCCTTCCGCTTTTACAATCTGACTTGTAAAGCTTATGAGACGGGTCACAAGAGCAGGATAATTGCCTCTTTTGATCAGACTGGTCCAGGTCAGATGCGGAATTTTGTATTCAGTTAGGTTGTCTGAATGGCGGATGATTTCTTCTCTTTGTGAACTGAACTTTGCCAATGTCAGGATTGTTTTGAATGGATTTCTAACTTTAAGCACAAACTCGTTGGGACCCCAGTTGATGATGCTGACCTTCAGGTCGGAATGCTTAGCCAGAGCTTGGGCCTGCTCAAAGATGAAGAGGCCGGCATTATTGCCCTGGGTGGGATACCAGGAAGGCAGGATCAGGATGTGCATATCAACTCTCTTTGTGTTCCGGGGCTACAACTTCATTAAACAGCTCAGCCAGTTTGCCGGTCAGATTTCTTCTTTCAAATTGGCTGATACATTCGATATCAGGATCGATGACCAGCTCGTTCTGCTTCCACTTTGTGACCATTGCACGCAGGCCATTTGTAACTTCAGTCTCACTGTCCGAATCAAAAACGTAGCCTGTTTTGCTCTGTCTGACCAGTTCAGCGGCGGAACCTTGGGGCGGAACAATGGCCAGAATCGGCCTGTAACTGCGCATGTACTCAAACATCTTGCCCGGCAGTTCGGGTTCGCTGTTGGCACCTGGTGAAAGATAAAGCAGAAGTGCATCAGCATTATTGAGGATTTTTAGGGAATTCTTATGAGATATGTAGGGCTGAAATCTGACCATGCCTTTGATTGTTTCGTCGTGATAAAACTCTCCCAACACAAAGGCAGGCGTGTTTTTTCCATAGATCTCAATCCTGATTTGGTCTGCACTGATGACTTTTTCGGTCATTAGATTCCTGATCGCCAGGAACAGAACAAGCGGCCTTCTGCGGTCATAAAACGAGCCGGTATAGACGATCTTGAAGATCTTGCCTGACTGTCTTGGCTGCGCCTCCAGTCCAGAAAAATCACTTTCATCAAAACCATTCGTGATGATGCGGTTCGGCCTTTCTGACAGGAAGGGATATCTGCTTTCAAAGTTCTCTTTCATGAACATGGGATGGGCGTAGATAATACCACTGCACCGCTCTATGACCGCCTTTTCACAATTCTGGTCTTTTTGCCTGGCTGAAGATGTATAAGCTCTGTCCAGACGGGTGTGGTTGTTGACCCATTCATCGCGGAAATCAACTACATACGGCAGATTATATTTTTCTGAGACATACGGCCCCAGAAGCATGGAGGAAAAAGGCCCGCCGGTGATATAGACGAGATCGATTTTATGCTCGCTGACTATCTTGTCTATGCACTTTCTGGCAAAGGGCAGCCAGGTAATTTCACTATCGGGGATCAGCCAGTGCAGTTGCAGCCATTCCACCAGTTTGTGCAGTCTCAGCCCCCACATCGCTTTGTAGAGCCAGTTCAAATCAAGCGTAGGTGCTCTATGGACTTGCACATCAGTCGGGATCTCTTTGATCAAAGACCTGTCCTTAGGCCAGCGGGTGAGATTGTGAGCGACGGTCAGAACGACAGGCTGCCAGCCGAACTCCGATAGATAACGCGCGAACTTCAAGCTGCGCTGGACTCCGCTGCCTCCTAGTGGCGGAAAATAGTAGGCAATGAACAGCACTTTCTTCATATTACCGGTTCTTTTCAAACAGCAGTAATTGCCAGTATGATTTATGCCCGCTCAGGACAAGATTGAGGAAATTGACCGCTTTGGTCAGAAGGTTCTTGCGATTCTTGGGGAAATATATATTCCCGCAAACAGGGCAAATGCCCTTGGCTCCGGGGTGCATCCACTGTCCCAAAGCGTGTTTCAAACTGATCAGTTGCGGAATCCATTGCTTCTGCCGCGAGCCCAGAGTCTCATAATGGAGAATTTTAAAATCGCGCAGGAAAAGGCTTTCCAGCCTGCTTTTGCTGAAGCTTTGCAGGTGCTGCCAGACATGGAAGATGGCATCACAGTTCGGACACTTGCAGTAACTGCGGGGCAGGTATTCGGATTCCGGAACCGTAATCATTATATATTTGCGCGCTACTCTGACAATTTCATTTCTGACCTTGTTAAGTTCATTGTCAGTCAGGTGTTCCAGCATTTCACTGCTCAGGACAAGGTCATAAGAGTTGTCAGGAAAAGGAAGCTCGGAGGCGGAGGACAGGACTTTTTTTGCTTTGACATTTTCCAGCGCTTCCAGTGAGCTGTCCAGGCCAGTCACATCATACTTTTCGATAAGAAGATTCGTGATGATCCCGTTTCCGCAACCGACATCCAGAACCGTCTTCACATCAGAAGGCATCAGTTCCGCAATGCGCAGGGCTTTCTTTTGTATTTCCCTGTCGCTGTCATAGTCGATCCAGGTGCCGCTTTGATTGAATCTGTCAAACATAAGCCGCCCTTTTTACTTTATTGATGATGTCGTGAATCACGCTTCTCACCACATCCCTGTCATAAGGTAGAATTGCTTTGAACGTCCTTCCCAAAAGATAATACACAATACCGTAGATAACGAGTCCTCCACTAAACCGGATTATGGGATTGACTTTCAGAAACAGGACCGGGTAACAGATAGCACCGCTCAGAACCGCCGCTGACAGAATTCTGAACAGGGCACTGAGACGGAACAGGTCGGTCAGATTTATCCTTAGTTTGATCTTAATCAGGATCAAGTATGCCGCCACAGTCAGATAGGTCACCGTAACCGTGGAAATGGCGGGTCCCTTGAGCCCGTATAAGTTGATCAGAACCAGGCTCAGGGCAGTATTAACAATCAGGGTGAAGGTCGAGATGATGAAGATGAATTTCGTTTTGTTAAAGACTTGAAAGAGCAATCCGTATGTCGCTATCCTGAGAGGGATAGTGAACAGGTAAATCCTGAAGTAGAGAACCGATTCGAGATATTTGGCGGAATAAAGCAATTCGATGATCTGGGCTGCGAAAACAAAACAGAACACAAACAATGGAAACAGGATCAGGGCATTTTTCCTCACCGCTCCCTTGTATAGATCGCTGACAGCTTTAACATTGTCCTTTCTGCTCATCTCAGGCAGGATTACCGCATTTACGGAATTGGTGATGATGCCGATGAAGGGCAGTTCAGTAGCTCCGACGGCAAAGACGGCAAACAGTTCCGGACTGAAATAGGACGAGATGATGATCTTGTCCACCTGGGCGGAGATCACGCCAATGATGGCTGCGATCCCGATGGGCAGGGCAAATCTGAACTGCGCCTTCAGAAGCTCTCTGTCATAATCGAACCAACTTCCCGAGGTGTATTTTCTCAAGTTGAACCTGGCGTATAGCCATTGGATGAGAACTGAAAGGACGATACTGCAAGTGATGAAAAACAGGTCTTTGGTCAGAATAGCTGTCCCCAGGATCAGGATAAAATCAAAACAGAGAGAAAAGATGATGAACCCAGCCGCTTTTTTAGGCTGCTGCAGGCCAATCATAATGCTATAGTAAAGCTGAGACAGAAACATGAAAAACGGGTAAACGGCATAAATGACGAGAATCCTGCTGAGGTCCGGATTATTAAAAACACCGGCTATGAGATGGCGGGAAACAAGTAACAGAACAGCACTGACAAGTCCCAGCACGGAAAAGATGTCAACCGTCTGGCGGATGATCTTGTTTTTTGTATCTCCATCGGATTTGGGCAGAAAATAATACACGCTTTGAGGCAACCCGACCATGAAGATCGCAGCCATCAGAGTGTAGATCATGAAAAGCTGGCGATAGGTTCCATATTCCGCCTGTGTCAGGATCCTGGCAAGTAGGATGCCGATAATCGTTTTGACGAACAGCCTCAGAAAATCTGCCGCTGAGATGATGCCTGCCTGTTTGACCAGATTACTCATTCCGCCTCAATAAATGACAAACTTCTTTTCGTTGACCACTTTATCAGAGTTATCCCTGACCCGGAGTGTATAAATTCCATTTGAGACGGCATTCCCGTCACTGCTGCTGCCATTCCACTCTTCAGTGTAGTAGCCGCGGGGATAGACCTGTTTCTTCTCAAACAGGACATTACCATTCACATCTGAGATCTCCCACTTCCATTTCTTCTCTTTCTCAAAGTAGAAAGTCAGGTAATAGACATTGCCCTGCAGCAAAATGCTGTCAAAATAGGCTAGAGTTTTTGCCGGCTTGCTTCCTTCTGAATCCTTCTGAATTTCGACTGTTCTCATTATCCCGTGAGATTGCTCTGCTTCAAGGGTGTCTGCGTCGGTGGAAAATCTGTAGCGGCTGGTGAGTTTGGTGATGAAGCTGTCCTCTTCACTGATGTCAAAGTCCATGCCCTGCCAATTGTAGAGCGCCAGGGTCAGTTCGGGAAACATCCCTGTCTGGCGCAGGCCTTCGTAACTGAACAGGGCCAGTCCGCCAAAGCCAAGTTGCTGAGTGAGCTTCGCCTTTTCGATGATCCTTTCAAGCTTGTAATCGATCCTGGGATGATTTTCCTGCCAAGCTCTGATGCCGACTACCACTTTCTCTTTGGGGACTGCTTCGGCAATGCGGGTCACAACATCATAGAACACACCGAAATCTTTGGCATAAGCCATGGGATAGACCCTGTCCAGAAGGCCGGAATTTACCCAGTTCACCCAGTCCTGGGCATAATCGTAGTTGGCTTCTGAGATGTTTGCCATCACGGCAGCTGTGACTTTGAGCTCAGGATTGATGGCAAGAGCTCTATCCCGAAATTCTCTGACCAGTTCAGTTACCTGTGCTTTGCGCCAGTCATTCCATTTTATGCCGCTGCTCTGATGCGCCTCCCTGAACCTGCGCACCGATTCACCGCTGTGACCGTATTGCTCAGCCGGGTAGCGGATGTAATCCAGATGCACTCCGTCAAGGGTGGGATAGTTGGCAACGATGTCGAGCATGACATTGAGCAGGTAATTCCTGACATCCAGGATGCCCGGGTCGATGAAGTTGCCCATGTAGTTGCTGCCGTTCATCCTGCGTCCGCGCGAGTCTGTCATGATCCAGTCCTGATGGTACTGGTAAATGTAATTGGCCCTCAGCCTGTCGGTATTGGTGGGAGTCACATTCAGGACGGAAAGCCAGGCCTGGACAGCAATACCGTGAGCATGCGCTTCGGTGAGAAGATATTCCAGTGGGTCAAAATCATCGTCCTGTAATATGTAGCTTCTCGGTTCCGGGTTGTTGTAGTGCGAGTTATGCTTATTGGGAATGTAAAGTGCGTCGGCTCTGTAGCGTACTTCCGCCAGGATCTCATTCTGGTTGTTTTCCAGCGCAGCCACTATAACTTCATCGATGGAAGCTGCGCTGCTCAGATTCCAGGGCAGGACCCAGACAGCCCGGATTTCTTTGCAGAAAGCAGTTGATGAAAAAAGAATGAACAGGGCAAGAGCCGAAAACAACTTCTTGGTCATGGGATTTTCTTTGCCTTTGTTTCTTCAGCCGTGACTCTGGCTGTTCCGTCTGAAAGCACAAGTTCCAGTTCTTCCCTGGGACTGATGGCTGTAATAGTTTTGATGATCTTTCCCTGTTTGCGGACGAAGGAATAGCCGCGGTTCAGCACTTTCAGAGGTGACAGCTCATCCAGAGACCTGGCATGCATTTTCAACTGATATCTGCTGTCCTGCAATCTTGATTTTATAACGTAGCTTAGATTGATCTGAGCAAGTTCCATTCTATGTTTCTGATTGGAAATCAATTCCCTGCTCGTTGTCGTGAAACTGTGAACAAAATCCCTGTTCAGCAGAGCAAGCGCCTGTTTATATTTGTCGATCAGGTCGGGAAGCTGTCTCATCTCAGTGACCACAGAGTCAAACCTTTGCTGCAGGCGCTGCCACAGCTTTTCCGGATTGTTCTGAATGATCCTGATCTGATTTCTTTGAATGGATTTATGCAGACGGTTGAGCGCATTTTCCAAAGTTGACTGATAACTGTGCTGACGGCTTTTGAGATCTGACAAAAGGTCTGACTGATTGGGAGTAACCAGTTCCGCCGCCGCTGAGGGAGTCGGAGCTCTGAGGTCAGCCACGAAATCAGCTATGGTAAAATCGATCTCATGTCCGATGGCAGAAACCACAGGCAGTTCAGACGCATATATCTTTCTTGCCAGTTGTTCGTCATTGAAACAGAAAAGGTCTTCCTGCGACCCTCCTCCCCTGGCTATGATGATCAAATCCACATTGGCAGCAGAATTGAAATGTTCCAGACCCTCCATCACCTGTTTGGGTGAATCATTGCCCTGCATCAGGGATGGATAGACCTCAACCTCACAGGGATAGCGCCTTTCCAATATATTGAGGATGTCCTGCAAAGCAGCTCCGGTCGGTGATGTGATGATGCCTATCCTTTCTGGATAGCGCGGTATTGGTTTCTTATGCTCCTTGTCAAACAGCCCTTCCTGCTTCAGTTTTAGTTTAAGCTGTTCGAACCTCTGCTGCAGAGCGCCTTTGCCGTAAGGGAACATGGTGCTGACAATGAGCTGATATTGCCCGCTTTTTTCAAATACGGATATCCTTCCGAAACAGACAACCTGGTCGCCGTCCTGAGGTGCGAAATCGAGCTGGTAGTTCTGGTTGCGGAAGAAGGCGCAGCGGATGGTGGCGTTGTCGTCCTTCAGGTTGAAATATAAATGACCCGAACTGTGGCGCACGTAGTTGCTGATCTCGCCCACTACATAGAGAGCCTCGATCTGCGTTTCGATCACCTGCTTGATGTGCAGAGTGACCTCTGAAACGCTGAAGATCAGGCTTTCGTCAATTTCGCGGATCTTTGTGTCTGCCATTGACAATAAGGCAAGAAAGGTCAGGGCTGAGCCTGACCTTTCTTGTTTGTCCTATTGGGACAGTTTCTTATAGTATTCGTAGCGCTCTTTCACAAATTTCTGCAGAGCGGCATGATATTCTTTTGATTTCTCAGCGTCTATTCTCTTCAGTGATGAATAGCGCACTTCACTATCCAGGAATTCGGAGAGATCGCCGGTCGGCTCTTTGGAATCAAGCATGAAGGGATTCTTGCCTTCCAGCTTATTGAGCGGATTATATCTGAAAAGCAGCCAGTAGCCGGCGTCCACAGCCCGTTTCTCTTCCTTCTGGGTCATTGCCATATCGATGCCGTGGTTGATGCACGGAGCATAGGCAATTACGATTGAAGGTCCCGGATAAGCTTCCGCTTCTTCGATCGCTTTCAGAGCCTGGACTTTATTAGCGCCCATAGCGATGGTGGCGACATAAACATAGCCGTAGGTCGTCATCATCAGTCCCAGGTCTTTCTTGGTGGTGGTTTTACCCGCTTCGGCAAAGCGCGCCACAGAACCGAGCGGAGTGGCTTTGGAAGCCTGGCCGCCCGTATTGGAATAGACTTCCGTATCGAGCACGAAGATATTGATGTTGCGGTTGGAAGCCAGGACGTGGTCCAATCCGCCAAATCCGATGTCATAGGCCCAGCCGTCGCCACCGATGCACCAGATGGATTTTTCCACGATGTAGCTTTCCAGTTCCCTGATCTTTGCCAAATACGGTTTGCAGCCTTCACAGGCGTCTGACAGCGCTTTGGGCAGCAGGCTGACGATCTTCTCCGCGTTGGCTTTGGCTGCGGAATCAACTTCGTCCCAATGCTTAAGGGCATAGTCAAAAGCCGCTTTCAGCTCCGGATTGATTTCCTTGTCAAGCAGTGCAGTCATATGCATATGTAACAGCTTGCGATGAGAATTGACCGCCAGTCTCATGCCGAAGCCGTATTCCGCGTTGTCTTCGAATAAGCTGTTCGCCCAGGTGGGACCCTTACCGTCCTTGTTGGTGCAATAAGGAATGGACGGGAAAGTTCCGCCCCAGATTGAGGAGCAGCCCGTGGCGTTGGCAATGATCATCCTGTCACCGTAAAGCTGGGTCAGAAGCTTGATGTATGGCGTTTCACCACAACCGGCGCAGGCGCCCGAGAACTCGAGCAGCGGCTGTTTGAACTGGCTGCCCTTGATCGTGTTTTCCTTGAAGTTTGCCAATACGTCATTGGGCAGCTTTTCAAAGAATTCATAATTTTCCTGCTCTCCCCTCTCGCGTTCCGTCTCGATCGGACTCATGACCAGAGCGCTTTTGGGGCATTCGACCACACAGTCCTTACAGCCCTGGCAGTCGTCGATATAGACCTGGATCTTATACTGATAACCTTCTGCTCCCACAGCTTTGAGAGTCTGGAAAGTGGAGGGCGCATTCTTGAGGTCAGCTTCCGTCATCAGTTTGGGACGGATGGCAGCATGTGGGCAGACCACCGAACACTGGTTGCATTGGATGCAGTTTTCCTTGATCCATTGCGGAACGAAGGGAGCCACTCTGCGCTTTTCCAGTTTGGTGGTTCCGGAGCGCATGGTGCCATCGATGGGCATCTGTGAAACTTTCAACTGGTCGCCTTTTTCGCGCATGATGGGTTCGATGACTGTTTTAATGAATTCGTCCGCGTCATCGGGAACCAGTTTTTTCATGGGCATGGAGCAGGCGGGAGTTCCTTCCGGAATGTCTATTTTGACCAAGGCCTCATTCACTTTATCCACGGCGTCGAGGTTCATCTTAACTACGTTTTCCCCTTTTCTGCCGTAAGTCTTTTTGATGGATTCCTTGATCAGCTTGACTGCCTCTTCCCTGTCCAGAATTCCGGAGATCAGGAAGAACGCTGTCTGCATCACAGTATTGACCCTGCCGCCCAGACCCACTTCATTGGCGATTTTCAGCCCGTCTATGTTATAGAATTGGATGTGCTTTTCCTGGATCGTGGTCTGCATGCTGCAGGTCAGGTTATTGAAAGCTTCTTCATTATGCCAGTTGGAGTTGAGCAGAAAGACGCCGTTTTCCTTGATGCCCTCCAGAAGGTCGTATCTGCCGATAAACGCCTGGTTGTGACAAGCGACAAAGTCTTCCACGGTGACCAGGTATTGCGAATGGATGGGTTTTTTTCCGAAGCGCAGATGGCTGCGTGTGATCCCGCCCGATTTCTTGCTGTCATACTGGAAATAGCCCTGGACGTAAAGGTCGGTGTGGTCACCGATGATCTTGATGCTGTTCTTGTTGGCGCCCACCGTGCCGTCCGAACCCAGGCCCCAGAATTTGCAGTTGATGGTACCTTCCGGAATGGTGTAAATGTCCTCAGTATAAGGGATTGACTTATGCGTCACATCGTCATCAATGCTGATGGTGAAGCCGTGGAAACCATTCTTCTTCAGATGTTCGTAAACGCCTTTGACCATTCCCGGCGTGAATTCCTTCGAGCTGAGGCCATAGCGTCCGCCGATGATGAAGAGGTCTTTCTTGTCTTTCAGGGCTGCAACCACGTCCAGATAGAGCGGTTCGCCGTGTGCACCCGGTTCCTTGGTACGATCGAGCACGGCGATCTTCTTAACTGATTTGGGCAAGGCCTCGATGAACTGCTTTTCGGCAAACGGACGGTAGAGACGGACCTTTACCAGGCCGTATTTTGTGCCATGTTTCTCATTCAAATATGTGATCGTCTCTTCGATGGTTTCACAGCCCGAACCCATCGCCACTATCACTTCCTCAGCTTCCGGATGGCCGGCGTAGTCAAACAGCTTGTAGGCGCGCCCGGTCACTTTTTCCACTTCGTTCATGTATTCCTGAACGATGGCAGGCGTGGCGTCATAGAATTTATTCACGGTCTCGCGTCCCTGGAAATAGACTTCCGGATTTTGCTGACCGACTTTTACGAACGGTTTTTCCGGGTTCATAGCTCTTGAACGAAATTTCTCCAAATACTTGACATCGAGCATCTTGCCCATTGTCTCGTAATCTATCACTTCAACCTTCTGAAGCTCGTGCGAAGTGCGGAATCCGTCAAAGAAAACCAAAAACGGCAGGCTTGATTTCAATGTGGAAAGCTGGGCTGCGATACCCAGATCCATCACTTCCTGGACCGAATTGCAGGCCAATAGGCAGAAACCCGTATTGCGTGTGCTCATCACGTCGGAGTGGTCTCCGAAGATGGAAAGCGACTGGCAGGCCAATGAACGCGTCGTAACGTAAAACACGGTCGGCAACAGTTCTCCGGCGATCTTGTGCATGTTTGGTATCATCAGAAGCAGACCCTGCGAAGCGGTGAAAGTGGTGGTCATGGCTCCGGCGGAAAGCGCTCCATGCACAGCTCCGGCGGCTCCGGCCTCGGACTGCATTTCCATGACGTCAACCTTGGTTCCGAACATATTGTGCTGGCCCTTGGCAGCCCAGGCGTCGGCGAATTCGCCCATGTTGGAGGATGGGGTGATGGGATAGATGGCGGCTACTTCATTGAAGGCATAGGCAACATGCGCCGCTGCGGTATTGCCGTCCATCGTGGCTTTTTGAAACTTAGCCATTGAAAGCTCCTTGTCTCTTTATTTATTTGTAAACATCTTATTTACCAATTCTTTACAAAATCACTTCAGTTTATGCCATAAAATTGCCCTGAACTATATTGTCAAACTATTCTTGAACTCACAGACAAGTAAAAAGGGACAGGATTAACTCCTGTCCCTATCATCGTCATTCCTGCCGTAGGGGTCGGTCTCGTACCGACCCTTATTATTTGGAGTTCAAACGCGGCGCAGTCTGTCATTGTGTCTGTTTCTGTTTGCGTTTGGACTTCAAAGGTTTATTTAGTTTCTTACTTTTTTTCCGTTTGAAACAGATGAAGCAGATCGCCGAAAATAATCTCAAACAGTTTCGTAACAACCAGCTCAAAAAACAAACGCTCCTGTTCCTCATTCAGCCAGGGCAAGTTGATTTGTTCATTGATTTTCTCAGCCAGTTGCTTTGCCAGTTCTTTTAGGTATGGGTTCATAATTTCCTCCTTGTAGTTAATGGTTATCGGTTATCCGTTACGGGCCGGATGCAAAGCGTGTCAGTCTGAGCATAGTCGAAGACCGGACACGCGGTCGGTGTCTTATCCTTCGACTGTGCTCAGGATGACACCCTTTTTTG
>Ga0209610_1001288_pt1 | contig 12974 bp, 10 predicted proteins | sample LakKivw275mmetaG_FD_184137 | JGI IMG/M metagenome (GOLD analysis project Ga0209610, IMG submission 184137) | Anoxic lake water microbial communities from Lake Kivu, Rwanda to study Microbial Dark Matter (Phase II) - Lake Kivu water 275m metaG... | ecosystem: Environmental > Aquatic > Freshwater...
ACTGGAAATATTCCGATAGCTTTACAATCACCCTCGGAGCTGACGTTTTAGGTGGGGATCAAGAAACGACCGCTGGACAGTTTAACTTTGGACAATTCGATCAAAATGATAACCTGTATCTGAAATTAGTTTTTGGATTCTGACTCGCAGATCAGCAGGGTTTGTCCGGAGTTAATATATTTTCAATCGGGTAAATTTATTTTGGGAAAAGCGAGTTAACGATTTTCTCTTCGGGTGAATTTTTAGCTGCCTGAATGTATCGTTCCGATTGTGCCAATTGGCGTAAAGCGAGCAGGGTTTTCAGGGGCAGTGGGCGAATTGACTGAATCGCCAATGAGGCTGGAATCCAACCGGCTGGATCGGATAATAACCGATAGCTCAAACGGGTCTGCTCCCGGTTAATAGCTTCAATAATCCAACAGGTTTCCATTTTAGCCATTCTAACGGCATCCGGTTGAGGAGGGTAGCGGTCGTCGTTGATGTTTACTGAGTTGATGTAGAGAATTTTTGAATTAGGGTCAATTTTGGTCTCGACCTTCAGGACGACATCGCGATTTTTCAGAGGAGAGGGCGAGTTGTGCAGATAGTAAAGCAAGAGATTATCGGCGTCAATCTGTTCGAGTAATTTGGCTTGCAGGCAGTCCGGCATCCAGTTTGGATAATTGGTAAAGTCTTTGAGGATAATTGCAATAACCTCTAATCGGCAGTTAAAAGTAGTGACCGCGCGATATTCCTCGATTCCGGTTGCTTTTTCTATTCGGGAATAAACGTCAATTCCATCCTCGGAATCTAACAATTGCCAGTCATTTTCCTGAGCGGTTGAAAAAGCAATTATCAATAGCCAGCTCAGGAGCAATTTTGTGTTTGTATTTTTATTCATCTCGGCATCTTATTTTCTAATGGTTTGAGGCATTAAATTCAGTCCAGCTCGATATCCAATCGACTGGAGTACTGACCGATTGCGCCGATCTGATTTCCGTTTTGATCGAAGCGCAGCAGATTCCAGGTGCCGCCTTGCAGTACCAGAAATCCACTCTGTCCCGCAACAGGCACAACCCGGATGCAATACAGGTAGGGCGTTTCTTTCCCCAATAGCGGAACCGGTTCGAAATTCGCTAAGCGATTCAGGTAACCAGTTTCCCACTCCTGAGTATTTTTGTTGTAACCGGTATAATAGACATCGCCGTTTTCTGCATTGATACTGATGTCGTAAATAAAATACTCACTCAGATAATTATTCACACTGCCATCATTTTCGATATTGACTATTCCCTCACTTGTGGCTGCCCAGCAGCCGCCATCAATCGGTCCGGCATAGATTTTCCGCGGTTTATGAATGCCGGGATGAACGGAAATTCGGTTCGATGCAGATAGATTTATCTGAAAGATGGTGTCTCTTTCGGGCACACTAATCCAGAGGCTTCTCTGCTTTGGATCGAGGCATAGGTGGCTGCCGAATGGGAGTGAGGTTGGTGCTGGGAGTGAGTCGGTAATCATGCCTGTTGTCGAGTAAATTAGTATCTGTTTTTTATCCAAGCCGAGGATATAAAGCCGGTTAAGCTGAGGATCAAATGCCATATCCAGAGGGCGATCATGAAGATTGAATGAATTAATACTGCTCAAATTCCAGTTACTGATAATAATCTGTTCATTCCAGTAATCGGCAATGAAGATTTTTTGTAAAGTGGAGCTTACTTCGATTGCAATTGGCGAATCCTGATAATTAGTCATCAAGACATGCTCGCCGTCGTAAGTTAATTTTTGGACAGAAAAATTGTAAAAATCGGCGATAATAAAGTTCACCGGACCGGGAATGATTTTCAGTGTATCCGATAAATTACTGACATCATCAACAGTACAGGCTCTGATGGCGTACCGATAAACCCGATCATATTCGACCGGGCGATCAACCCAATAAGTAAAATTGGCTGTTACGGAATCGTGGAGTGATAAGTTATAGCTGTCCACGGAACGGTAGATTTGATAATAGGATAATCCGTTAATATCCATTGGATCCCAAGATAAATCAATCCGATTTCGATTGGAAACAATCACTAAACCTGTCGGCGCGCCGTGGGTATCGGGATTTTCGGGATCGAAGGGATTCAGATGCTCACGTTCGGAACAGGAGATAATTAAGAGTGCAATAATGGGTATGATGATAAACTTCATTTTTAACGATTAAATGAGATTACGGTAATCAAAAATCCGACCTGGAAACCAGCATAGCTCCAACCAGTCAACCGATCATATTTGATCGTCTTGTCAAAGTAATGTTTCATTTCGCTGAATTTTCCGGAATGGAGATATAGATTGTAGGTAGTCTCTGCTTCCTGATGAAAATACCAGGAAAGTGCGCCGAAAACGATCATTGTTCCAAATCCGAGATAGCCCTTGTGCGTGATTTCCAGCCGATGTTTCGCCGCAGGTTCAATTTTCAGGACATTGGGAGATTGAACAGTCAGACTATCCCCCCTTACTTCACCAGGAATTGCTAATAACCGGGATTTTAGATCGAGCGGCTGGGCTTCAATTCTGACAGCTGCTATAATCAGGATGGATAGAATGAAATGTTTTTTCATTTCTTGATCCCATAGTAGTAGATATTACGTAAACGATCAAGGACAATTAATCCCTGGGACACAGGCTGACAGATACTAATGCCATTCTTGATTGATATTTTCCATAATTTTTCACCTGAATTCTGCCGGAGAGCTACAATTTCACCCTGGGCATAGGGAACCAGGATACTTTGTCCGATTGCGATTAAAGGCTGATTGATCAATCCGCATCCTGAACAATGCCAAACTTCATCACCTGACTTTAGGTCAATCTGAAAAACACTACCGTTGCCACATCCCAGAGTTGCTTTTTCATCCTGAATATGCGGAGTGATGAAGATTGGTGCCGGAAAATCCTTTTCCAGCTGGATCTTCCGGCTAATTAAATCAATGCCGAGAAATTTCCCGCGGGAATCAATTCCATAGCAATAATCACCTATGATCAGCAGCTCCGGGGTGATTGAAAGAGGCAGCTGTAAAGTTCCTACTGGGAGTAAATTTCGATCATAGAATCGTAACATTCCATCGGCGGTGTAGAGCAAGAATTGATCCCGGTATGCGTAGATTCCCCAGGTGATTTGCTCCGGTAGTTGGAGTTCTCGAATTACTGTTCCGTTGTTTAATTGAAATTGAATAATTCTCTTAGCTGATTGGCGGGCGGTGACCGTATCATGGTGAATTACGGCACTGCCAAGCAGGTTTTTAATCTTGAATTTGGATTCAATCTGAGCCGATTTCAAGTTATAATGAATGAATTGATTATCCCGATTGGCAATCATATAAATCTGGTTATTAGCTGAGTCCACAAATAACAGATCCGCTGGTCGGCGATAGGGCTTCCAGATTTTGCCGGTTCTCTTCCCCGATTGCAATGCGAGCAAATAGAGTTCGCCGCGGAAAGTATTCAGTAAAAGGCGTTGACCATTAACCGCAAAAATATCCTTAACCGGAGTAGCGAGACGATGTTTCCAGATTAACTCCGGCTGAGCCGCCAATTGCGAGCCAATTACTTGCTCTTCGGTTAAGAACATCGCCGACTGGTGAATTCCAGGAGAACACTGTTTGAGAATTAAAAACAGAAGCACACTCAGCACTATTAACGATCTTGAATTTCGACTGCGCATTAGTAATCCCATCCGAAGAAAAATTGACAAAAAAGTCCTTTTTGAAATGACTTAAAATCGGTTCTTTTGCCAACATCCAGCCGCAGCACCAATCCGCCAAATAGATTGCCGCGCAATCCGACGCCGAGGCTGCCGATAAGTCCCGGATAGGAATTCTCCCAGGCATTCCCAATGTCACAAAAGACGGCGCTGCGGACCGGTGCAAATCCTACTCCGGTTTTTTTAAAATGAATCATGATGCTTTCGGCAAAAGGTAGGCGCAATTCGTTGTTAAATAAAAAATACTGATTGCCGTAGATTTCATAGATTCGATAGCCGCGAAGTCCCCAGCTTCCACCAATGTAAAATCGGCGGATATCAGTACCTTCATTCAGCCAATAAATGACACGCTGAGCGAAGGTAATTTGAGGATTCAAGCGCCAGTAATAACGGAAGTCACAGAGTATGGTGTAATTGTGAAGTGAGGAATTTAAAAAGTTGAAAGTCGGACCGATGGTAAATCGGAAACGCCAGCCGTCAATTGGACCGATATAAGTCCAGATTGAATTATCATGCACAATGGAAAAATAATTAGACAGGAGATAAGAGTGTGTCACTTTTCCAAAGTAGTTATCTTTGATTGAACTCCACAGCGACATGCTAAATTCCAGACGGCGAAAAATATCAATCGGGAAGTTCAGGGCACCACGGACTCCAATGGAGCGTTCGAAATAAAAATCCTGATAGGGATCGTAATAGTCATTCGCAAAGTGGAAAAATCCCAGAGCGCAGTTGGAGCGGCGGGTCAAATCAACCATGGTGACGGCGACATTGAACCGATCTAAAATTTCTCCCGAGGTTTGGGCTGTATTGGCGACCAGGAAATGATAGTAACGATTACCCAGTAAATCTGAGATTCCCAGCTGCGCGCCGCCTAAAAAGCCGAAAATCGGATCATAAGCCACAGCTGTTTGAGCAATATCGAGACTGTATTTGAGTTTATATGGGCGAGTAATTGGTCGAGTCAGTGAAATAGTGGCGGGTATTTCATATTTGGCAGGTTTGACTTTTTGGGCAGGTAGGCTAATGGTTTGATAGGCAGTATCAGTGCGCAGCGGAAGGGCGTGAATCTGATAACCGTATTTCATAAAAACGCTGGCAAATAAGGTATCATTCCTTGTCGGATTGGCATCCCAGAGACCGGTATAGTAATTGGTTAATTGATGTAATTTGACATTGATATTTTCAGCTGGTTTTGGCGAAGATTCGAGGGTCACAGTCCAGAGGTTCATCGTTACGCTAACATTACTCAGGAAGTAAATTACCGCCGGGTCCCGGCTTGACCATACTGGTTTGGTATTGTGATAGTGATTATTGGTGAGTTGAAGGATTTCACCGGAATTTAGTTCCATCACAAATAAATTTGAGCCGACTGGATTCGAACCGGAATTACGGTCTGATTCGAAGACAATCCAGTTGCCGTCGGGACTGAAGCAGGGGGAGGAATCGGTGTAGATATCATCAGTTAGTTTGATTAATTGCGGTTGATTGATGTTCCAGAGATACAGGTCGCTAAAGCCGGCTTGATTTTGAGCCGAAAAGACGATCCGGGTATTGTCAGACGACCATTTGGGAGAGCGGATTGTCACCAGTTGCGACTGCTGCATCGAATCAATTATTTTCCTGGTCTTGAGGTCGAGGATTTGGAGAACATCCCGGGCGCCGGATTTGGAAACGAATACCAGTTGCCCACGATGGTTAATATTGAACCCGGTTTGCAATAGATGTAAGGATTCGAAATCCGCTTTGCGCTCTCCTTTAAAAAGGATTTTCTCTTTGTTACGATTCAGATTGTGACGATATATGTCAGTGTACCCATAGCGATTCGATAAATGGATCAGCTGTTCACCGCTGCTGTCAGAATAAATTTCAGGACAAATATTGATGCCTTGCTGGGTGAGCTGATATTCACCTGGTTTTAAGACAGTTTCGGCAGCAAGCTCCATTGCTCGACTCTGTTTTAGGTCAAGTCTCCATTCGGCTTCGATCAGCTCGAATTCTTTACCTGAAATTGCCGCGAATGCCTCTTCAAATGAATCATAGCGCCAGAATTCGGTCATCAGCAGACGAATCCGATCGGTGCCATAATGCTTCTCGTAAAACTGGAGAAATGATTGACCTTCTTTATAAAGGAGATAGCCAGTTTGCATGAGTTCGTAACTGTCGAGTGGGTACAGATAGTCATGCAAAACGGCATCACGGATGATTAGTTCGGCATCGGAATCCCAGCCCTCCGACCAATATTCGGCGATTCCTTCCATAAACCAGAGCGGAAAGTCAGGCGATTCCCAAGAGCCGAGTTGATTATTAACCGAACCGATTTTATGATAGGTGAAGACGTGCACTAATTCATGCCGGATGACATGCCGGAATTCTTCGATTTTTCCGGTATAGGGAATGACAACCCGCTTCTTGATAAATTCGAAAAAGCCACCAATTCCCTCGGGAATCGAATATTGCAGCACGTTGGTCTGCTGGAAATGGATATGGTTACTGTATATGATCAGGGGGATCGGGGTAATCATCGTGTAATTGCATTTCTGCTCCAGCTCAGTATAAGCCTCTTCGGCAATCACGGCTGCCAGCTGGACTAACTGTTCCTCCTCCGGATAATAGTATAGGTTGAAGTGCGCAGTGCTGAGTACTTGCCAGTCGAATTGCTCGTACTGGATTTTGTTGCGCCCGAAATAGTACTGACCGAAAAGCAAAGAAGATCCGATTAAGGACAGCAGTACAAAGATCAGCCAGCGAGGGATTTGTAGTTTGGATTTATAGATTAAGATCGTTACCATCACTGATTAGAAAAGCCAAATAGGATTTATCAATTTATCTCGGGCATTTGGGTTTTGTTCCTGAATTTTAGACAATGGGAAGATGGAAATGTTGCAAGTAGGTTTGGTAATTATTTCCGGAAAATCCGCAGGATCAGGGTTAATAACAGGCTGATAATCAGCATCGTAACTAAGGGGAAGTAGAATTTGAAGCCTGGTCGGCTGATGACAATATCACCCGGCAGCCGCCCGAAAGGCAACCGGGAGAGCCAGGGCCAGAGAACTCCGGCGATGAGAATCAATATTCCGAGAATTATCAGATAGCGCTGCATACTTTAAATGTACAAATTTTGAGATTGATTGTTAATATTTAATTCGGGGAGATTCGACTAGATTATTAATTACGATTTATTTCAAATCATCAGGTCCGTTTTACCGCAAAATATTTTTTCAATTACAGCTGTATCACAACCTTTTGTAATGGTTACCCAAAAATATTCATCAATCAGTTTAGGATAGTAACTGTGTTTTTTGTTTAGATAAGTAAAAATATTATCCCAATCTAAATTGCTTTTAACCGATTCTTCCCTGAGCTCTTTTAAATTTTTCTGAATCTTACTTAGATATTCTATATATCCGTATCCATTCCCGTCTAATTTAAAATGTTGATAGATTGAAATATCCCAGGGAGAAAAAAGATTAGGTCTCAATGCAAATAAAGTCTTAGCTGTTCCAACTGGACCGATGCGAATATTTATAGTCTTATCTCTATACTTTTTTTTTGATGCTTCACGCATTGATAAATCGTCAAATATCTCAATTATTTGATCTTGATTTTTATCTAAATTATAATCAATAAGATGGTTATTGATTTTCGGTATTTTTAATGAATTTACTCTGTACCAATTTATAATACTTGAAATTGATATGTCTTCAAATTCAATTTTAAACTGTCTGCAACCCCAGGACCTAAGCCATTTTATCAGGTCAATTACTTGATCAATTGTGCTTAGGTCTATACTCTTATATCTACTTAAAAATTTCAGATAGTTATTATCATAATCAGTAAACTGGTTATATAAAAAACAAGCTACTTTAAGATTCACAAGATTCATCTAATTTGCTTGATTACTCAGATACAGCCAGTGTCCAAATTTTCTTTAATGGTAATTCAGCTCGAATATCTTCATCGAGTTTATCATAATTGTCAATGATTGCTTCAGTAATAAATTTCTGATCCCAAAGTCGTATCTTAAAAAACTTATTGGCTATCTCTTTAATTACACTGTTTTTGAAACCACTCCAGGACACTAACAGACCCTGTTCAGCATTAACGTTTTGCATTGTTCCTAACAATTGGTCTAATGTCGGTCGGTCAACGGGTAAATCGCCTGTTTTAACCTGAACGCATATCTTAGGAGAGCCAAAACCAAATGATCCGGGTGCCGCTAAAATATCAATGCCTTGATCAGGACCTTCTTGGCTACGATAAGTTGCAAATCCCTGAGATTTAAAAACTCCCTCAATCAGCCAGGCCATTTTATGACCTTTAAAATTTTGAATGATGTACTTGGCAATTTCATCTTTTGCCAACTGTTCAAAATCTACCTTTTGTGATGATTCTTGATCTTCATCGGGGCTTTGAAGTGAGGTGGTTGTTTGCCAATTTTTCTTCTTCATCGCTCTGACTCTGGCCTCGGCATCATTCCTTTTAACCTGGCAAATGGTCATGAATGCCCCGAAACTATAAAGTAAATCCTGATCGAAGTTCGACCTCGGAATGTCCTTTGCAATCCACTTTACAGTTCGGTGATGATGGAAAGGATCGGGATTGGTTGGAATATTTATATAATTTCCCGTTATCTCAGCAATGTGAATAGAGGCTTTCTTTTTACTGGGTAAAACAATCCAATCACCGACGTTCATTTTCTTTACAAACGCCCAAATCTGTCCTGTCCAATTCCGTGCCGTTGCTGGTTTAGTATTTTCATATCGTTCCAGCAACGACTTATAAAGAGTAATCTCATCCTCAATCTTACTCAAATCCTCGCTAATTCCTTCCCACGTCAGATAGATTTTATTTTCTTGGATGAACTTTTCTTCATATTCGCCCATACTTCCCGCTCTGACTAACCATAAAGCCATAATATCCTCCTTTAAATTTTAATTGAAGAACTTCTTCAATTCCTCATCCTCTTTGCCTTGTTGAACTAAATAGAATTCTACTTTTTCATTGACCTTACCGAAAGGCAAATTAATCTGATCTCCATATATTGCTTTTTCCTTACTTTGCGTAGTCATAAGATTTAAAACATCTCGTTTGTACATTGTATCGGGATTTCCAGACAGCTGTTCTCCTTTACTTTCGATAACATACACTAACTCGATCTCATCGTTATCTTTCTTTTTGGCGGCGATAAAATCTGGACGGAATTTGTATTCACGCCAACCCTGAATGGCATAGCCGTTGCGCGAGACTTTATTACGAAACCACCAGATCAATTTATCCTGCCGGTCAAGGATTTTCGCAACATCAATTTCGAGTTTATTCAAGGATGCCATATCAATATCCTCAAAAAGAAATTTCTGATATTCATTCCGTCTACCACTCGGGGGAATTTCATCTTCATCCGGCAATTTATAGCCCAAATTCGGATCGGATGACACGGCTAGTTTTATTTTCTTGTCTATAAGATATTTCGTAAAAAGCGCCTGTTCCTGGCGTGATTTTTCATTAGCTAATTCCCGGTATAGGAAATGAACGATATATCCGAAATTCCCGGCAACTTTATCCTTTTCGATTTCAGCCAGAATCGCATTTAGATGTTCATCGGCCAGTTTACGTGCTGCAAACGGATTCTCGATTATTTCAACATACCGACGGGTCAAATATTCGATTCGGATTTCACTGGTCGCGGATTCAACCTCATTTTTATCTTCATGTAAAAGAACTTTGCTCTCTTTATCAAGCGATACGATGACAGATTGACGCTGAACCGTTTCTTTGCTAAGCGAATCTTGCAGGCGTTTGATTATCTCCGGAGTGATTCTATAAACTGATAGGTAAAGGTGCGGCTTGATATCAAGTTCATAGGAGAACCGTCGCATTTTATCTTTTTCATAAATCATCACCCACACCGGCAGATAGAAGGCGTTTTCATATTTAGCCCTTAACTCCGGGCGGATGTGTACTTTTTTAGATTGACCGTTACTTTCCTTATCATACTCTTTGACATGGGTCGTCAGGTCTTCAAGACCTTCATTTCTGAATCCGGCTTTTACATGCTCGATTAAATGGCGGGACTCGCCTTTGGAATAATAAACATAGCTTTCATCCAATGCGGCAATCCCGGTTTTACGTGCGTACGGCTGGCGCAAAATCCGCCCGATTATCTGGGTTACACCGGTATTGGAACTAACATTGGGAATAACGCCCAAAATGTAGGCAAAAGAGCAGTCCCAGCCTTCCCGCAGAGCTTCTTTGGTTATGAGATAACGAATGATACAATCCGTTCCAAATAAATTCACATCTTCGATGTCATTCTGGGCGCTGGTCTTGATGGCGATCTCATCTGGATTTATCTCCAGACTTTGCAGATAATCTTTGACATCCATACTATGAACCCTACCATGTCTTCCGCGCTGGTCTTTGCCGGTGGCTTCGACCTGAATCAAAGCAATCGGACGGATATAGACACCGGTTCTCTGATAGTAGTCGCCGGCCGTCTTTTCCAGTGAATCGCGCCGCTCCTTGATTTCCCGGATCATCGCTCGCCAGTCATTTTCAACCTGTCCAGAAGGTGGGATGATGTGCATATCCAGTTTCACCATTTCTTCTTCCTTGAGCTGCAGACCAGTAATCGAAACTAAAATATTCATCTCTTTCTTCGGCGTAGCGGAAAGCCCCAGCACAATTTCGGGATTGAGATTATCGATCGTCCGGCGCGCCAATTCGGAAAATACTTTATGGATTTCATCAATGATGATAAATGGTCGGGATAGCCGAATCGCATTTCCTAAGCTGGTCTTCACAATCGGGCCGGCTTCGGAAAAAAGATCTAAATTTGGACATTGTTCGATTAACTTAGCATGCTGATCGTACCGGTTATCAGCCGGAAAAAAACTCTCGAATCCGCCCGAATCCTGAAAGACTTTCAGGGCTTCTTTGGCATTCGTGCGACTGACAGACTGAATCATGATAAAAAGGATCACTAAGTTTTCTGCAATATCGCCGGTCGTCAGCCTTTGACCCTTTTCCAGAATCAGCGTCCGGTTGCCGCTGGCCTGATCCAGCAACTGCCGCAGGGGATTGGCTTTGTCGCGCAGTTTATTGACGGTCTGACTGTAGATCGTCTCGCTTGGTACGATCCAGACAATCAGTCCTGTGCGACTCCGGGCAAATAGATTCTGATATTCACGAATCGCCTCAACCGCCAGCAGCGTCTTTCCACCGCCCGTGGGTACTTTGATCACGATCCGTGGGTAGTATTCGCCTAATCCGTTCTTACATTGATCAACATATTTTTTGTTGAGAGTGACAAATGTTTTCTGGACGTAGTTCAGTGAACCGCGCATATCTTCCGGAAGCACCTCATCAGCCCTGATACAGGCTACCTTCTTCTCAATAGATATTTTGAAAAAATTATGCAGTTCATCCACAACCTTTTTCTGGAATTCTTTCAGAAACATCCTTATTCTCCCGTTCTCCGAAATAGATTATAAGGTATTCCGACGAATTCAATCGCCTTTTCCCGCATATAATCATCTTCCAGGAAACAGGCAGGAGCATAAATAATTAATCGCTTTTGCGGATGCCGGTCGATAATATCCTCTGCCAGCGGCAGGTTGAGCGCCAGATGGGTCAATTCCTCGAAATTCTGCTTATAAACCAAGTAGATCACCGCACTGCCGTGCTTACCGACGTAGTAAGTCTTTTCATCCACCGCCTGTTTGTCCTTCAGGCTTTCGCCGGTACAGAGATAATAGACATAATCGGCGAACTGCCGGTAAGTCGGCAACTCCCCGGACAGCAGCGTCTCGGCGTCAATCGGTATCCCAACCCGCAGATAGCGAAACCCGGCATCGTAGCCATACTTCTCAATCGCGCGCTTGACCCGCTCACGGGTAATATCCTGGCAGATATTTTTATCAGGTTCCTTAGGCGTGGCTTCCGGCATCTGTACCAGGATACACTGGCGCCGCCCGCCATCTTCCTTATTCAGTTCCATTACCGCATGCATCGTCGTCCCGGAACCTGCAAAGGAATCAAGAATAATGGGATCATACATATTATATGTAACGCATTTGATTATTGTTTTTAAAAGTTTTATTGGTTTTGGATTCTTGAAGACATCTTTCCCAAATAATTCTCTGATTTGCTCTGTCGCATCTTCATTTGTTTCCATTTTATAATGAACTCGCGTCAGAAAATTGCTCATTTTTTTATTATCAATATGATCCCTAATATGATTAGGTCTAAAGGGAATTTTTGAAATAGTGATTTGCTCTTCATTATCAATTATTTTATTAATCATTTCTTGTCCATATCGCCACTCACCTTCAAGTCTGAAGCAATTTTTATTAACACCATTTTCAATAATTACTTCATCAAGTAAACGAGTAATAATATTCCCTTCTGACATATCTTGTGGCAATATTTTTTGATCATCCATATCAAATATGACGGTCTCTTCATCAAATTTTATTATAGATATTCCATTACCAGCATTGTTTATTGGTATTTTTTTACCTTTTTCTGTCATCCCAATTGAAAATGGAAATGCTTTATCTGGATTTTTTATATAACAAAGAATATAATCGTTTCTTGTACCAACAGATTTCTTTAAAAATGATGGTTTTTTCTTTTTTTCCCATATAAACTCTGTCGTAAAAGCGTTTGGAAATATTTCATCACAAATTTCTCTTAAATTGTGTATTTCATTATCGTCGATGCTAATAAAAATCACACCATCGTCCGCTAACAGTTCCCGGAGCAGTTTCAGGCGCGGAACCATCATACAGAGCCACTTATCGTGGCGGGTCAGGTCGTCCTTACCGACTTCCTTGCCAAACCATTCCTTCATCAGAGGACTGTTGACATTATCGTTGTATATCCAGCCTTCGTTGCCGGTGTTGTAGGGCGGATCGATATAGATGCACTTGACTTTCCCGGCGTAGTGCGGCAGGAGGGCTTTCAGGGCGATGAGGTTGTCGCCCTCGATGATCAGGTTGCCGTCGGCTTTTTCGGGCTGGAAGTTGAGTTCCGCCACTTCATCCAGGGTGTGATACGGCACGGACAGGTGATGATTCCAGATGATATTTTTACCTTTGAATTGTAAGGTCGGCATGGTTTACTCCGTCACTCGTTTAATTTATATAACCACAGGGTTTTCATAAAATTTGCATCTCCCGTCGGTTTCATTTTATTCTATTTTATCCAATTACCAGAATAATCGCAAGTAATAAAAAATGAATCCAGG
>Ga0209610_1001290_pt1 | contig 12971 bp, 15 predicted proteins | sample LakKivw275mmetaG_FD_184137 | JGI IMG/M metagenome (GOLD analysis project Ga0209610, IMG submission 184137) | Anoxic lake water microbial communities from Lake Kivu, Rwanda to study Microbial Dark Matter (Phase II) - Lake Kivu water 275m metaG... | ecosystem: Environmental > Aquatic > Freshwater...
GTTTAGTCTTTTCGATTCTAGGCGCGGTAAGGGGTTCCATGACTTTCCCCGGAGGCATCATCATCATCCTCATAGACGGAATAATGATATGTTATCTCACAAGGCCGCGTATGAAGTTCTTCGGTCAAAAGTTATTTTTTTTCCCTATTGCTTTCCATTAATCTATTCGTTGTTTCTGCAACATAATTCGTGAAGGTTGCCTCGGTAAGACGCCCAGAGTCTATTCCAATTTCAGAATATCAAGTGAACATCTGTACTCGTCGGAATGGCGGTTCTAAATTTTGAGAGGTCTATGTGTATCGATTTAGATGTTTTTCTTTTCCAAATTGGAAGACCATATGTTCTCCATTTCTTTTATGATGGATAGAGGAAACATCGATTTCTGGAATGTGAGAGCAAATTTCCTCTTTGATTTCTTCTACTTTAGGTGATGATTGGAGGATAAGATTAAAGCTCCCGTCTGTAATTTCCGGGTAAAAACTACTATGGGGGTTTCCTTCTGGGTGTACTTCAGCCATAATTCTTAGTCTAGGCCTTACCGACGCGCCTTCTATGATCTGTGAACTCGCTATTATGGTTTGATCGTTAATATGAGAAAGCGTTTCTCTAACTTTGTCTAGCGTTTCTGAGGAGATTTTTAGCTCTTTTTTCTCTATGTGCGATTGTAGAACATTTAGAAACATCTGGTAGAATAGGTGTTCCTTGGGAACAGTCTCGAAAAAAGAACCGTCAACTATAGAGACTCTGACCTTATTAGTATTCTTATGTGTTCTCACAAGATAGAAACATCTTCTTTGAAAAGTAAAATAATTTTCATCGAGAGCAAACTTGCCATCAAAAACCTTAGCGATTCTTGAAACTAAATCGTTGCCGTTAATGACATCTATTTCTTTGAGAGTTTTGTATTTGGTGGGAACAGTTGAATTAAAAGAAGAAATGTTTCCGCCCTTAGAGTCCTTTAATTCCATCAAACTGCCAGCGACGCATCTAGCATCATGCTTCTGTGTTTTGAACAGGAAGTCAGGAAATTGCTGGGATGTTGAGTAAAACAGTCCCTTTGCTATTCTTTGTTCTTTAAGCCAATCTTTGCCAAAGCTACTCCAGAAATCATATCCATATTTTTCTTTGGTAGCCTTGCGGTCATCGATATAGGCGAACTTGTTCCAACATGTTTTTAAGGCGATTTCTTCTAAGGGAGAGCGAAGACTAATTTCTCCCCTTTTCAGATCATTTATTGCATTGACGAAGAATTGCACACAATCAGTAAATTCATTCACTCTAAAAGCTTCCTTTGCTCAGAGATAATGCTTTCTGTTTGCCAGATTTCCTTTAGATTTGGCGTAAACCTGTAATAATCATAATATTTAGAAACATCGTCTGAAGGCCTCAGAGACCTCAATCGGTTTTCAATAATTTTTACATAATTGGGGTCTATTTCAATGCCTACGGAGTTTCTCTTCAATTGTTTCGCAACTACAAGAGTTGGTCCTGTCCCAGCAAGAGGATCTAGAACAGTGTCTCCTGGCATAGTAGATGACAGGATGATTCTTAGAAGCAACGCTATTGGGGACTGCTGTGTGTGAATTCTATTTCCCTCACTGTCTCTTATTGCTTCTTCCCCTGCAAAATATCCTGAAGTTAACTCTCTGATATCATCCCAAACATCTGTGAGGTAAACCCCATTTTCCCTCTCGTACTCATATTCCGGAAGAAGGGGAAGATCTACTCGCAATTTATTGAAAACTCTCGGTTTATTGCCTTTAGTAGCAAAGGCAATAATCTGATGTTGCTTAGCGAATCTAAATTCGGATGGAACGGCTGACGTTTTCTTTTTCCAAATGATTAGGTTTTGAAATGTCCAACCGGCCTCTCTAAGCGTCTTTAATACCGACTCAGCATTCTTCTCTCTCTGCATAAAATATATGGCTCCGCCTTCAACTGTTATCTCATGAACCTTTGATAGAATCTCCTTGATCCAAGCCCAATATTTTTCCTCAGGCTGTTCATCATCAAAAAACCTGTAATCCTTCCCTTGCCTATAAGGGGGGTCGAAAAAAGTGAGGTGAACTTTGCCGATAGAACTTTCATCAAGATATTTGAGGCAGTCACCCTCGATGACTTTGGAGATAAATTTGGACACGCCCCTTCTTAGTTAATAATAAGCCTGGAGAAAAATAAAGCTATCACTCATTTTTAGTTTCTAGAAACTGGGAAACCTCCTCGCTTGCAGGAACGAGAGAAACTGCTCCCCTCCCAAGCGTTTTTAAAGCTGCCGCTGCATTCGAGAACTTGGCAGTCTTCTCTAGACCCCACTCCTCCAAAACCCCAACCAGAAACACGCCATTGAACACGTCTCCAGCCCCAGTCGTATCGATGGCATCTACCTTAAAACCGGGCGTCCTTATCCTTTCCTTCTCCGTCACCACCAGACTACCCTCCGATCCGAGTTTGAGAGCCACAACCTTCGCACCCTTCTTTAATATAGCCCTCGCAACATCGTCTGGTGAAGAGAGACCTGTTATCAACTTCATATCCTCAAAGCTCGGCACAACTATATCAGCCATCTCCAGTGTATAATTAATCACTTCGCGAGCCGTCTTGACAGGCCAAAGCTTCAACCTCACGTTTGGATCGTAGGAGAACATGGCACCCGACTTCTTAGCAGCCTCAGCCGCCTTAAAGACCGCCTCTCTACAAGAAGCACTTATCGCCTGCGATATCCCACTCGAGTGGAAGATCCTACACTGCGACAAGTATTCTGGATTAACATCCTTGGGCGAGAGATGGCTTGCAGAAGAATCACGACGATAATAAGTAAAGTCCCGTTCACCCCTCTCCAACAGGGAGATGAAGTAGATCCCGGTGAAACCTCCATCCTCGACGACCACGTTGGAAACGTCAATCCCTTCATGCTTCCAAGCGTCTATCAGATATTTACCAAACTCATCGCTCCCAACACGAGTGACATATCCGCACTTTTTTCCAAACCTCGAGGCCGCGTAGAGAAGGTTCACGGTGTCTCCACCCACACTCTTCTCAAAATTCTTAGCACGCCCCAAAGAAACGCCATCGCTGGAGTAAAACTCAACCATAGCCTCGCCAAGCGAGACTATATCAATAGTCTTAGCCAAAAACGCCCTCTCCTCAATCTCTACTTTTATACCTCTAACTCAATTAAATAACATTTTGCGCGCGCGGCATGGAGAGGACAGGCATGAAGTATCGTCGCATAGCCAAGCTGAAGTCTTTCGACGAGTTCGCCGAGTACATTACAGAATTGGGTTTAGACCTACCGTGCGACCGCGAGGTTCAGTCCGGCCCAAACGCGCCGCTGGCGCAGCCCTACCAACTGCGCGACCGCGTCATCGGCAACCGCTTCTGCGCTCTACCAATGGAAGGCTGGGACGGCACGCTCAACGGTCAACCAACCGACTTGGTCGTCCGCAGATGGGAGAACTTCGGCAGAAGCGGGGCCAAGCTGATCTGGGGAGGAGAGACTGTAGGCGTGCGACCCGAAGGCCGAGTCAACCCAAATATGTTGACCATCAATGAGGATAACCTGTTACCGCTGGAGTCGTTGAGAAAGAGAATGATTGATGCACATCGAGCCAAGTACGGGGAGACAGACGATCTGTTAGTCGGCCTCCAATTCGCTCACGCCGGCCGCTTCTCCCATCCAAATCGCTATGATCGCCTAGAGCCAACAATCATCTACCACCACCCAGTACTTGACCATAGAGTTGGACTGTCACCTGACCATCCCGTAATGTCAGACAGCGAGATCGAGGAACTCGTCCATGACTTTGTACGGGCCGCCAAATGGGCACAACAGATCGGCTTCGACTTCGTAGACATCAAACACTGTCACGGCTACCTAATCCACGAACTTCTCAGCGCAGTCAAACGACCAGGACGCTATGGCGGTTCATTCGAGAACAGAACCAGATTTCTACGTCAAGTCGTGACCGGCATCCGAGCTGAAGCACCAGGACTGATCATCGGCGTACGCCTCAGCGCATTTGACTTTCTTCCATTCCGAAAGCGTGCCTCGAACGGCCTGGGAGAACCTGAGCCAACGAGCCTTCCTTACCCCTTCGCGTTCGGTGGTGACGGCAGCGGCACGGGATACGACCTCACAGAGCCCATACGTTTTCTAGAGCTACTGCGAACTCTAGACATCCATCTGGTCTGCATCTCCGGGGGCAGTCCATACTACAACCCGCATATCCAGCGTCCAGCGCTGATCCCTCCAGTCGACGGCTACAAGCCTCCTGAGGACCCAATGGTCGACGTGGCGCGTCAAATCGCAGTCACAGCAACCCTCAAGGCCAGATTCCACGACATATGCTTCGTCGGCTCAGCCTACACCTATCTACAGGAGTACCTACCAAACGTAGCACAAGCCATTGTCCGCACAGGCAAAGCCGACTTCATCGGCCTAGGCCGGATGATGCTTTCCTACCCAGAACTACCTAGCGATGTGCTAAGCGGCAAGAAGTTGGATCGCAGACGGCTATGCCGGACATGCAGTGACTGCACAAACGCACCACGCTATGGGCTGGTGTCCGGATGTTACCTCCTCGACCCCTTCTACAAGCAACGGCCAGAGGCCGAACGCCTCAGAGAACTCAAGAAACCCAAGACATGATCAAACTCGGCAAACCGCGAAAACTAAGGAAACTCCAGCTCGAAAAGACTCAAATCAATTATTGCCGGGCCAAGAAGACATCTTGTTTTTCATGGAGTGCTTTTTATGACGGAAAAATTGAACCGAGCAGAAGTTTAGAGTTAATTGGGCAATTTTTTACTTAGCAATAGTTGGATCTTTTTCAAGCAACTTGTTTATCCTTTCTTTCAGTGTAACTTCCTGTTCTCTTATGAATATTCTTCCAGTAAATTCTCTCCATAGTTTCTTGACTAAACCCTTTTTTAGATCTGCCAAAAGAGAATTCAACCTCTTCTTTACGTGTTGATTCAGATTTGATTGTCTGCTGTTCGCCCAAAATCTCTGCATATTTACTTTCTCAAAGGAATCAAGAATTATCGCTATTGCGTCAAAATGGTCTCTTGCTCTCTCCGTCATCAGCTTCATTATCAGAACATCTTCAACAGGTGCTACCATACCACTAACTTTGAAATCCTTATTTTCTTCAAGAGATGCATTTATGTTCACCTTACTTGCCTTTGCGAAGAGATCTTCCGGTAGCTTGTATTCCAAGTTTGTGCTCCAATCCATTACTTTGTCCACAGAAATGTGAAGCTCAATAGATTCGCGATTGATTTTCTTGCTGCCTTTTACTCCAAACTCAGTTTGCTCGAAGCCATATTTCAACATCTCAAAAATACCACGTAAAGCCATCAAGTCTCTTTTTATTGTAATGAAGTCGATGTCTTTTGTGAACCTCCAGCTTCTTTGTCCAGTATAAGCTCTTACAGCGTAGCCACCGATCAAAATGAGGTCGATGCCAAAATTCTTTGCTTCCCGGTCTATCCTTTCCAAATCCTTTAGGCTGATCTCTTCTATTTTGCTCGCTTCACTTCTTTCCAAGTCTAACACCCAAATCTTCCAAAACTTTGCGAACAAAATCTCGAGGTAAAATGGCTTGGAAGCCCCACTTTTCGCTCAATTTTCTATAGCCCTCAAACCTTTCTTTCATTCTTGTAAGTTCTTCTATTTCTTCTGTCGTTAACAGAGCCCGATGCATTGATTTGTTCCTCAGTTCTAGAAATCTAGACAAAAATATTTCATCCCTTGGGAATATCTCGTCGCTTTTTCCTCTAAAGTCGCTCTTTATATCTTGGATAATTTTTGCCTCAATTACAGACTTACTGGATTCAAAATTTATTGCGTCAAGCAAAAACCCGAGTCTTCTGGAAAACCCTGATTCTTTTGCAAGGTCTATAAGGCCATTACTGCCACGCCATTTGAGCTTATCTTTTTCCTGCAAAATAATTGCGATTGCTTCCACTATGCTGGTCTGGGTTTGCCTTTCCAAGAGTTCCATTAAAAGAAACTCAGGTTTTTCTATGTAATACCCTTCTTCAGTCTTTTTTCTTATCGAATTGATTGGCCTGGCGGAATGAAGGAGTTTAACGTAATTGCTTATCTTTCTTGCTTCTATTATGTCGCCAGTAAATACCCGAGTTCGCTCATCTGTCAAGAAAGCTATCCACTTACCTTCATCCCGTGGTTCGATTTTTATCTCAAGGACTCTCGGAGGGACCATGTAGCGATGGTAATAATAAGCGGCATGGCTTCCCGTCATTGCATAGGACAGACTGTCATCTACGAAAACAAATTTTTCAATCAAGCCCTGTTTTCCAAGTTTTTCCTTTTCTACCAAGGAATAAAGTCCAATAGCAAAGTTGATGTCTTCGGGTGAAATCAGTTTGTAAGTTCTTGCTCTATAATCGATTTCGCTTCTCTCTTTATTTAAAAATCCTCTCTGTTCTAACTCCCAAAGTGTTTTGATGGTCATCGCTCTGCTTATGCCAAGTTCTTTTGTCACATCCTTAAATGTAAACGCTTGATTTTTGTATCTCACCCAAAGCCTGTTATACTGTTTTTTCAGCCATTCAGGCATTTCTTTGCGCATGAAAATCACCGGTAAACTAATTTGATTATATTACTAAATCTGGTAAACTATTTAAATTTGTTTACCAAAAAAATTTGCGGAAGAAATCACCACCTATCGATACCAAACCTCTACCTTATGGAAAGCAAAAGCTTAACCGGAAAATCTCCACTTGAGGTAGGATTAATCCTGTCTAGGCTCATTCAAGTCTATTGATCTATCAATAACCCGCTCGATTACCATACTCCGGGTAGGAGTCTGTATCTCACTTTCTTTGCGTACTCGTTATATCCTTTCAGTTCTTTCTGCAAAGTCTTGTCTTCGAGGTGCGTGCGGATGATTATGAGTACTGATACAATTGTGCCCGGTATCAGTGCATAGAATGAGCCAAGGGCCAGAGGCAGACATATGAAGAATGGAAATGCTCCGGCATACATTGGGTGGCGGACATATCTATAAGGGCCCGTTGAAACGACCCTATGACTTCTATTTTGTATTCTTACAACCTTTGAAAGGTATGCGTTTTCTCTCATCACCAAAAAGCTCAAGACAAGAAAAGGAATTAGACCTACAAAACCTAGTGCTTTGAGGGGAAATTGAACTTGTGACAATTGAAATCGGACAGCATCAAGGCCTGCAATTGGAAATAACAGTAATGCAGGAATACTCAACGCAATCATAAGGATCTTGTCCCAGCCTTTCCAACCCCTTGTTGCCCCTCTTGAAAACAGTCTCTCTCTGAGAAGCTCTGGGTTATTCTTATTCAACCATAACGCCGTTGGAACCATGTAAGCAAGGAAGAACACAGTGACCAGCCAAGCCTCAGGCCAAATCAAAGTACCTGCTGGTATAAAGAGAAAAACTGGAAAAACTAATGATGAAGCCGCTATTAACATTACAAGCTTCACATTAGATAATTTACCAGACACTATTAATCTGCCCCCTTATCATATCGCTTCTATTGCGATCGATCATACGATTTAGGTTAAGCACACTAGTGCGCGAGAAGTCGTTTAGGCGCTTGTCCCTATAGATGTGCTTCTAGGGTTGTTTCACATTTTGGGCATTGAAATGTGACCCCAGAGAAGGACGCGCATCTGGCGCAGTATAGTCTTCCACACGTAGGGCATCTTCCAGCATACTGGCTACTTCCTGGCTTGACCATGGCAGAAACAAATGCAGCACCACCATACAACATCTCCATCGTTCCCGGATCCCACCTCACGCCGCACTTTTCACACGAATACGAAGATCCAGCCTCTTCCTTCTTCTTTCTAAATAAGTCAAATATTCCCATTTTTCCTCTCCACCATGTTACAAGTTCAGACTATTTATTATTGACTAATCGCACAAGCGAACAATTGATAAACCACTTGTAAATAAAAGAAGCAGCCAGTATGAATTCACGCTTAAGCGCTGGTAGTCGAGAGTTACAAATTCTATCCAATGATCTTTAGGTCCATCAAATTAACAAATGGTTGATAAGTTGGCTACAGAAAGGATAAGAAAACTTGATTTGAACAAGTTTTAAACGTCTTGTGACAAATAATTTGGTGAAAGAGAATAGTGGAGGAAATGAAATTGGGTATATTTGACGTATTTAGAAATAAGCTTGAGAATGCTGAGCGCGCAAATGAACCTTTCTGGGTATCATGTGAACTGTGTCATAATCCTTGTAAGGCGCTGGGTAAGCCTCTGGGACCCGGTACGATTCCAGTGATGACAGCCGATCTATCACGAAAGGTGGCCAGGTACTGCAAGAAATGCAACATCATTGTGCGTGGTGCTTGTGCTGGGGTGCCACTATTTGTTACAGGTACGACGCACTTCACGAATCAATGTCCACGATGTGGAGAGTTCATGGAGTACGCAGCCGCTTGTCACGTCAGAAATACAATAGCAAAATTGGTTAAGTCGTACTTTCGCGCTCGAAGCTATTTCCGATAAAAAGATGAGGAGTGGAGATCGCGTGCAAACACCTCAAAACCCGTCATCTCCGCATATTCCCATCTCTTTCATTGCGGTCTCCGATTTGATTAGCATGTCTGGCTAAATCATTGTTAACAGGAACGGCAGGAGAAGGAGGATAACCCCGAGGATCGTGCAGACTGCGCCGACGAATTTTGCTAGCTTGCTCGCGAAGATCAGTACTACGCCAACGACTATCAGTATGATTGGGTTCAGGGTTGCCAGAAAAGAGTAGATCGCACCAATATCCATATTTGTGTCCCTTGAGGAAACGTATTCGTAGGCGGTGCCACTTAAGGCTTTCGCAGTACTAAGCGACGACTTACGCGCGATATCTCCACTTGTTGGGGGTTTGAATCCCACCCGGCCCGCCACGGAAACACCCGGGACCCTTTCACTTCGATTTCCTGAAAAATCTTGTTGCCGTTAAAGTCGCAGATGTAGTCGAAGCCCCCCTCGACGAGCTGACAAGCCTCTTTTTCTGCATGAGCTACTCTTGAAACGTATTCGTCATCCTTGGAGTCGATGAGAGGAAAGAATAAGAAAATGCCGAGGCATGTAGGTTGCATCGTCAGTGTTGGGGAGTGAAATTTTCGATCTCTTTGAGCATTCTGGCTAACAGTTTTGGTTCGATTCTGAAGCCTGTGTTTATGAGTCGTATTGTGGCTTCCTTTGCCTCGTCTTTGCTCAATAGCTCTTCTCTGAGGGCTTTCATGATCACGTAGAGTGCGCCTCTCACTCTTAGGCCCCATGCTCCGGCGAAGACTCTTCCAGAGGATTCATCCATCAAAAGCGGCGAGTTCGTTTTGCGGGCGAGGATGATCGCTTCGGCTTCTCCAAGATGGATCTCTAAGGCGCGTTCCATCATTCTCTCACGAAGTTTCTTCTCTTCTCCGTTTAGTTTTGAGATTCTTATCCAACCCTGTTCTACGCCTTCTTTTATGACGAGCGCGTCGCTGAACCCGTCTTCCAAGCCTTTATCAACGGCCTCTTTGTAGACCTCCTCTGGGATGATAACTTCGCCATAAAGCTTCTGGAGAAGTCTGATCTTGCCTATTTTCGAGAGCCATATTAAGGGACTTGTGTTGGAGATTATTGGCAAGAGGCTATTCCTCGGTTAAGCCTCTGAGGTCTTCTTCCAAGTCCTGTTCTGAATATTGGATGAGGATGCCTTTCTCGCCTAAGACATCGTAGAAGTTCCATAAGGACACACCGGCCAGCTGAGTAGCCCTCCAACCCGTGACCCGCCCTTTCCGATACAGTTCGACTGCATAGTCTATGTCTTTTTCTTTAACTCCACGTTCGAGAAGCTCGCGTATCAAAGTTGACCTATCTTTGCCTTCTTTGTCTGCCAACTCGCCGAGTTTCCTTAAGGTTTCACGGGGCAACCGTAGACTGATGGTTTCAGACAAGCAGATCACCGTAATACAATAAATATCAATTGTAATATATAAACACCGCTTAAAGGTCTCTAAGATAAAGTCTGAGATCCCACCTCTAACCCATTGCTACCTCCAATCTTCGGATTCCAAGCGTTTGGCCTTGGACCCTTTGCCATGCTACCGGACCTCTTCACATTCGCTGCAATAATGATATTGGTGTACTCGTCTTGAAATACTGAACCACATGCGAGTTAAAGGAGATCTGCTTTCTTCAAAGCCTCTCTGAGCCGATTCCTCTCAGCCTCACTTATAGGTAGAAGGGGCGGCCGAATGTATGCATTCTTCAAAACACCGAGCATCACCAGAGCCTCCTTCGTCCTAGCCCTATAATTCCTAGCCGGCGACGCAAAAATGGCATCTATCAGAGGCTGCAACTGTTCCGCAATGGCCTTAGCCTCATCATACCTCCTCTTCTGAACCAGCTCAAACATCTCCACCTGCAGATCCGTGGCCATAGTACCGAACCCTATCAAAGCACCCTCAGCACCCAGCATGAAGGCTTCAAGAATAAAGGTATCATTTCCCGTCAACAGAGTAATCTTCCGCGGAGCCCCTCTCAGAAGCCTTATGGTGCTGACGAACTTCTTCGCGTCCTCCAGCGACTCCTTGAGCGCAACAACCTGCTCAATCTTTGTCAACTCAAGCAAGACGTCCGGCGGATACTCCACCCCGCCTAAAGCCGCCTCTAGCTGGAAGAGCACAAGCGCTATATCGGCTTCCTTTCCAACCGTCTTATGGTACCGGTATGGAATCTCAGCTGACAGAGGAGAGCCTGAAAACGCAGGAATAGGAAAGACCAAGAGAGCATCAGCACCAGCCTCCTTAGCCTCCACAGCTTGTTCCACGGCCTCCTGTGTAAAGCGTGTGACAAGCCCAGTGATGACCGGAAACTTTCCTTTCACCACATCAACCACAAGCTCGACAATTCTCTTCCTCTCCTCTTTGTAAAGGTGGGGACCCTCACCAGTATCAACATTAATGGCTACTCCTCCCAATCGGAAACGGGAAAGCCACTTGATGTAATCCACTAAGCCCTCTTCGTCAATCCTGAAGTCCCTAGTCATAGGCGTTACAGTGGCAGGGATTATTCCTCCCAGAGAGACCTCTTTCATAACCAGTCCACCTCGATAACCTCTAATTACCGATGCTTCATGTCTTAAACCTTAACGTATGTGGGTGTTTGAAAACTTCATGCCAGAGCCTGTAATCAAGCAACAAACCACATCCTCACCGGAAACTTTAAGCTTCCTAACTGTAGCTATCGACGCAGCTGAAGCTGGCTCTGCTATTACCCCTTCCTTGAATAGCAACCAGTTTGCCTCTTCTATTTCAGCGTCTGTCATGTCCACCACGATCCCACTCGACTCTTTGAGAGCGTTTGAAAACGCAGGCTCCTCAAATCTATGAAAGCCCTTTATGCTCTCAGCAACCTCAGTATCCTTGGCCGTCGCCGCGACCATCACAGGCTTGACATTTGAGGCTTTCAATCCACTCCAAACTCCTGTGAAGAGAGTTCCATTATTAGTCGGAACTACCACGAAGTCGGGCTGAAGCTCCCTAGCTATCTCTTCACCCATATGGGAATCTCCGACGATCTTCGAATAACACACGCCAGGATTAGCGTCATAAATGCCCTTTTCGCCCATCTCAAGACTGCTCTGTTCTACAGCCTCTCTGTAGTCTCCCTTAAGGATGTGAACCTGTGGAGAAAACCTTTGAATCAGACCCAACCTTTCCTGGCTTATCGTCTCTGAGACGTAAATGTGACACGTGACACCAGCCATTCTCGAATAGGCTGCAAGGGAGATCGCGGCGTTACCGGTGCTAGCGCATCCAACTGACCGATGCCTTTTTCTCTTCACATCAGAAATTATCTCTAATGTCTCACGATCCTTATGCGAGCCCGTTGGGTTTCCAGTCTCAATCTTCCCGTAGACATTGGTCTTCATCTTCTTACTTATCTCTTCAAATCTAACCAAAGGCGTATCACAAACATCTAACAAGCTTCTCTCCCCGCACATAGCACCTTCTGTTAACAGCATCTATCAAGCTTAAGGGATAACCGCCTAATCGCGTACGCAGAAGTGAACATAGAAGTACTATCTATTTTTTAGGCACCTCAGCAGGAGGACTATAAACCACAAACAGAACCAAGTCGCTCTTTCCCATGCTCTTATATTGGTGGTATTCACCAGGCTCAAGGAACACCAAGTAGTTCGGCCTCAAATCCTTCCTCTCTCCATCCGTCTCCACCCAGCCCTCCCCTTTGACTACATAAACTACCTCCTCAGACTCCAGATGGACATGCCTCGAACTCGACTGCCCCGAAGGGATGACCCCAAGATGCGTAGTCATATTCTTTGAAACCAATATATCCTTCAAAACCCTAGTCATACCTGGAACCGTTATCCTACGTCCCTCAATCTCATCAATATCCAAGACCTTCATAGCCATCGTTTCAACAATAACCGAGAACTCAACATATAAGATTTTGAGTATCAATCGACCGATTGATTCAAGGTGGGAGACGGGTTAAAATGAGGTGGATGAGGGCTCTCGGCTTTGCAGCCATCTACCTCTTCGTCCACACCATTTCAATTGCCTTCTTTACAGTCAAGCCACACTTGGGCTCCCCCGAACTAACATGGTATCTTCAACATCCTTGGGATGCCCTCAGCACAATATTTGGCGAGCTGATCCAAAGTCCTCTCCTGATCCTGTCACTTCTAAGCCTAGTGCTATACTCATTTATCCTAGGTTTCCTAACCGACTGGCTTCTAAGCGCTCTTGAAAGACGCATTCAGCTTAGGAAGAGGAACCAAAAATAGTTCACGCGTGAATCGCAAACGTTTATATTTACTTCAATGACACTCCAACCATAGTGGTCTCTTTGCCTTTCTGCATCAAATGCGGTCAAGAAATTCCGGCTGGAGACTCCTTCTGTTCCAACTGCGGAGCACCAGCGACCCCGGTGGCCGCCGATCCT
>Ga0209610_1001291_pt1 | contig 12971 bp, 16 predicted proteins | sample LakKivw275mmetaG_FD_184137 | JGI IMG/M metagenome (GOLD analysis project Ga0209610, IMG submission 184137) | Anoxic lake water microbial communities from Lake Kivu, Rwanda to study Microbial Dark Matter (Phase II) - Lake Kivu water 275m metaG... | ecosystem: Environmental > Aquatic > Freshwater...
GTGCGGCACGGCCTTGATCAGGGAATGAAATAAATATAAAGGAGGCTATTATGCCATTAGGAGACAGAACCGGGCCCATGGGAATGGGCGCCAGGAGCGGACGCGCAGCCGGGTTCTGCGCGGGGTTTGGGATGCCGGGGTACGCGAATCCCGTTCCGGGGCGGGCCTTCGGGATGGGCTTCGGACGAGGCCGCGGCGCCTGGGGGCGCGGATTCGGCGGCGGCGGTCGCGGCTGGCGGCACATGTTCTATGCCACGGGCCTGCCGGGCTGGGCCCGATTTGGTGGGTATGCCGCGCCTTACGGATCGCCGTACCAGAAGGCCGACCCCGAGACGGAGAAGCAGGCGCTCAACAGTCAAGCTGAGGCCCTGCAGTCGGAGCTGGACTTCATCAAAAAGCGACTCTCCGAGATCGAGACCGGGACCGGGGCGGAATGACCGCGATAAGCCTGCCCTGATGTGGAGCAGGGCAGGCGGATCTGCACGAGTCCCGCGGCGGCCTGTTGATCGATGCTGCCGCCGTGAGGCCGATTTGAGCAAAGGAGAAAACAAAGAATGGAACAGACAGCAAGACTCCCATTGATCGGCGATAAGGCGCCCTCGTTCAGGGCGGAAACGACACAGGGACCCGTCAATTTCCCCGACGACTTCGAGGGCAAATGGGTGATCTTCTTCTCCCATCCCGCCGATTTCACTCCGGTCTGCACGACCGAGTTCATGACCTTCGCGTCCATGCAGCCCGAGTTCGAAAAGCTCAATGGCAAACTTCTCGGCCTGTCCATCGACAGCACCTACAGCCACATCGCCTGGCTGAGGACCATCAAGGAAAAGATCGAATTCAAGGGCATGAAAGGCGTCGAGGTGAACTTCCCGGTCATCAGCGACCTCACGATGGAGGTATCCAAGGCCTTCGGCATGCTCCAGCCGGCGGCAAGCACGACTCAAGCCGTTCGAGCCGTCTTCATCATCGATCCCGAAGCCGTTGTCCGGGCGATCCTGTATTACCCGCTCAGCAACGGACGCAACATGCAAGAGATCAAGCGGCTGCTCGTCGCCATGCAGATGGCCGACACGCACAAGGTGGCGACCCCCGCCAATTGGCAGATGGGCGAGGACGTCATCGTGCCCCCGCCGGGCTCCTGCGGGGCGGCCAAGGAGAGGATGGAACAGCCGGCCGAGGACGTCCGCTGTCTGGACTGGTTCCTGTGCCTGAAAAAATGCCCGAAATGAACGAGATCGGGGTCGAGGCCGGGCATCGCTGACGATAAAGAAGAGAACGGACTGGAGATCGCCAATGAAAATCGCCTTTAGCGCTTCGGGGGAAACCCTGGAATCGCCGCTGGATCTGCGCTTCGGCCGCGCCCCGAAGTTCCTGGTCTACGATCTGGACAGCGGGACCTTTGAAACGGTCGACAACCGGCAGAACATGAACGCGGCCCAGGGGGCCGGAATCCAATCGGCGGAGACCGTAGCCCGCCTGGGGGTCCAGAGTCTCGTGACTGGGCATTGCGGGCCGAAAGCGTTTCGCGTGCTTCTGGCTGCCGGAATCAAAGTCTGCACCACTGACGCGCCCACCGTGGCCGCAGCCCTGGAACTATACCGCTCCGGAAAACTGACGGAGGCCAAGGCCGCCGACGTGGATGGGCATTGGGTGTGAGCGGCAGCGGGAGATAGCCCGCCGTGCGCCGGTCCGTTGTCGGACGGCCGGTTGGCACGCATGTCCTGGCGCGATGAAGCGCCAAGCATTCGAATTCAGGAGAGTGTCCTGATGCCGGGATATGACGGAACAGGGCCGAAAGGCCGGGGCCCCATGACAGGCAGGGGCGGCGGGTATTGCTTATTGAAGCTTCCCGGTTCGCCGGATGAACCGCTCAGCGGCTTCGCCGGCCGGGCAGGACTTCCCGTACGGCTTTGGCCCGATGGGATAGGAACGGACTTGGCTTCGCTGAACCTCCGGGCTCAACGCCTCGAAGCCGAGCTCCGCGACATGCGGCGGCGTATCGTGGCTCTAGGACAGAAATAGCGATACAGGGATAGCCTATGCAGAGCGATTGTTCTTTCCGGGTGATGTCGCTGGAATTCCGACTGCGGGATTTTTTCAGGCCGCCCGAGAGGATTCTTAGAGAGGCCGGCGTCCGAAGCGGCATGACGGTTTTGGATTTTGGCTGCGGCCCGGGAGGGTTTTCTCTGGCGGCGGCGAAGCTGGTCGGCCCGGACGGCCTTGTCTATGCGGTAGATAGCCACCCCCTGGCTGTAAAATCGGCGCAGAGAGCTGCCGACCGGCGAGGCTTCGGTAACATCCGGACGATTCTTGGAGGCAGCGTGGCCAATCTTCCGGTAGGTAGCGTCGACATGACCCTGCTTTACGATGTTCTTCATGACCTTCCCGAGCCCGGTCTGATCTTGGGGGAGGTGCATCGGGTCCTCAAGCCAAAGGGCGTCCTCTCAGTCAGCGATCATCACATGAAGAAAGACCTCCTGCTATCCATGATCACCGGCGGCAGCCTCTTCCTCCCTGCCGGTGGCGATCGGCGGACTTCCCAGTTCAAAAAAAATGAGACCCGCGAGACGGTCGCATGATCCTCGCCATCGCCTCGGGCAAGGGAGGAACCGGCAAGACGACCGTGTCCGTGAACCTGGCGCGGGTCTTCGGGCCCGGAGTGCGGCTTCTGGACTGCGACGTGGAAGAGCCGAATGACCACCTCTTTCTCATGGGAACTCCGCTCGGGGAGGAAGCCGTCACCATTCCGGTTCCTCAAGTGGATGAATCCCTTTGCGACGGCTGCGGCGAGTGCGGCCGTTTCTGCGAGTACCACGCCATCGTTTCATTCGGGGCCACCGCGCTTGTCTTTCCGGAGATGTGCCACGGTTGCGGGGGCTGCGCGAAGGTATGCCCCAAGAAGGCCATCCGGGAGAGGGGTCAAAGAATCGGCGTGGTCGAAACCATGGAATCGGGGAACATCACGTTGATCCAGGGCCGGCTCGACGTCGGCGTGGCCATGTCGCCGCCCCTTATCCGCGCGGTGAAGGCCCGTCTGCGAAAAGGGGTGCCCGCGATCCTGGACGCGCCTCCTGGAACGTCGTGCCCGGTGATCGCGACGCTCCGGGGAGCGGATCTGGTCGTCCTCGTCACGGAACCGACGCCCTTCGGCCTGCATGACCTCGAGCTCGCCGTGGATATGGTGCGGGAGCTCCGGATTCCGTTCGGCGTGGTCGTCAACCGGGTCGGGATCGGTGACGACCGGGCGCATGTGTTCTGCCGAAATGAGGGCATCCCCATTCTCTTGGAGATTCCGGATGACCGGAGGATCGCCGAGGCTTATTCGAGGGGCGAACTTATCGTTGAGGCCCTGCCGGAGTACCGGGCTCATTTTCAGCGGCTCCGGGAGGCTGTCCGGGAGCGGGGGGAGGCCAGGGGCCGGGCTCCGTCCGATGATGGCAACGTAAGGAATGGCCGTGAACGAGCCTGAAGGCCTGTCGCGAAGAAAGGCCGTTTTTCGCGCCCGAACGGAACATTATGCCAGTTTGGGCTTCGACCGTTTCGCCGCGGCGGATTTCGTGATCGGTACGGGTGGCCGGCTCTCAGGCCCGGCTCTGGACGTGGGCACCGGCAAGGGGCTCACGGCCATGGCCTTGGCCCGCCGGGGACTGGAGGTCGTTTCCGTGGACCCCGACGCGGACGAACAGGCCCTGGCCTGTGTCTTGGCCGACGAGGCGGGCTTGGCGGCCCGGATCCGTTTCGTCCACGGGGACGCCTCTGACCTGCCCTTTCCCGGGGGACAATTCGGCTGCGCCGCCCTGGTGGAGGTCCTGCACCATCTGCAGGACCCGGTGCCGGTGCTCGGTGAGACGGCCAGGGTCCTGAGGCCCTGCGGGATCGTGATCCTGGCGGATTTCTCGGCGGAAGGGCTCGAGCTCGTCGCCCGGGTTCACCGTGGGGAGGGGAGGGAGCATTCCGTCAGCGGGGTCACCCCTGAGTCGGCCGCGGCCTTTCTTTCCATGAGGGGCTTCGCGGTGGAGGCCCGCCTGAGCGGCCATAAGCACGATGTGATCGTGCTTGCGAAAGAACACCGAAGAGAGGAGCTGAGGATCGATGCCAACCTACGAATATGAATGCCGCCAGTGCGGCCTGCGGTTCGAAAAGCGGCAGCCCATGACGGACGGGCCGCTGGCGGAATGCCCGGAATGCGGGGGCGAGGTTCGCCGGTTGGTCAGCGGCGGGGTTGGGTTCATCGTCAAAGGGTCGGGTGGCAGGCCGGCCGAACACCGCGCCGGCTTATGTTCCCTGGAACGAGGCGGCCAAACGTGTTGCGGACGGGACGATCGCTGCGGCAAGCCTCCGTGCGGGGGAGGATCTTGATCGCCAACGGCGTCCGATATTCTTATGGCCCCGTTCCATCGCGCCGTCTGGGAAAGAGCTTGGGGATCAACAACATTCCCGCCAAGGTCTGCACGTATTCCTGCGTCTACTGTCAGGTGGGACGTACCACTCGGATGTTGAACGATCGCAGCACCTTCTTTGAGCCCGAAGACATCTTTCGGGACGTACAGAGGAGGTTGACAGAAGCGAAAGAGGCCTCAGAGCGAGTCGACTACCTGACGTTTGTGCCGGACGGGGAACCCACTCTCGACATGAATCTGGGCCCGGAAATCATGCTCTTGAGGGAGTTGAAGGTCCCCGTCGGTGTGATCACGAATAGTTCGCTTCTCTGGCGCGATGACGTCAAAGAGGACCTTGCCAAGGCCGATTGGGTTTCGCTGAAGATCGATGCTGTTCAGGAAGTCGCCTGGCGACGGATCAATCGGCCTCACAAAGGCATCTTGCTGCCCACGGTTCTTGATGGGATACGGGCTTTTGCCAAAGCCTTTGCCGGCAAGCTCGTCTCTGAAACGATGCTCGTCAGGGGCGTCAACGATGGGGAAGGCGGCGGCCTGGAGGAGGTCGCCGATTTTCTTCATGAGGTGCAACCCCATGTGGCCTATCTGAGCATTCCCACCCGTCCCCCGGCGGACAGGGACGTGCGCAGCCCCGATGAAGAGGCCCTCAATGGGGCGTATCAGATCCTCGCTGATAAAGTGAGGCGGGTGGAATATTTGGTCGGCTATGAGGGTGATGATTTTGCCTCGACCGGCGAAATCGAGAAGGACCTCCTGAACATAACCGCCGTCCACCCGATGAGAGAGGAGGCCGTCCGCGCCCTCCTGGCGCGGGTCGGATCCCCGTGGGAGACCGTCGAGCGGATGGTCGGCCGAGGCGATCTGGTGAAAACGGAGTACGGGGGACGGACTTTCTACATGAGACGGCTGGCAAAAAACCGGGAGGCCGCGGCATGAAACGGGCGCAGGGGCCGCTTCTCCTCGGAAAGCGAGCGTGATGCGGGAACTGGTCGTCATCAGCGGCAAGGGAGGGACGGGCAAGACCAGTCTGGTCGCCTCGTTTGCCGTTTTGGCCGAACGACCGGTTATCGCCGACTGCGACGTGGACGCGGCCGACCTGCATCTCGTCCTTTCGCCGCGGGTCAAGGAACGCCACGAGTTCCGCAGCGGGCATGAGGCCGTCATCCGGCAGGATGACTGCACCGGCTGCGGAGCGTGCCTGGCGCATTGCCGGTTCGGGGCCGTGCTGACGCCTGCTGTTCAGGACGAATGGCGGATGTCAGGCCGGATGCGCATGAACTGCTCGGACTGCGCCTACTGTGAGCGATCATGCGACTCGCGAACGAACGCTATCATCGGGGACATAAGAGAGGCTTCTGGGCAAGCACGTCCGGCCGCCTATGCCATCGATCCGATCGCCTGCGAAGGTTGCGGCGCATGCGTCCGGTTCTGCCCGGAGAAAGCCATCGATTTTCCGGAGCGTCTCTCGGGCGAATGGATGGTGTCGGAAACCCGTTCGGGTCCGATGGTCCATGCCCGCCTGGGTGTCGCGGCCGAGAACTCCGGCAAGCTGGTCTCTCTTGTCCGGCGGGAAGCCCGCAATATCGCCGAGGCGGAGAACCGTCCGTTGGTCATCGTGGACGGCCCGCCGGGGATCGGCTGTCCGGTTATCGCCTCGGTGACCGGCGCGACGCTCGTGCTGGCGGTCACGGAGCCCACGGTGTCGGGGGAGCATGACCTGGAACGGGTCCTCTCTCTGACGCGGCATTTCAATATTCCGGCGGCCGTCTGTGTGAATAAGTGGGACCTCAATCCAGAAATGACCGGGCGGATCGAGGATAAAGCCCGCAAGGCGGGGGCACGCATCGTCGGGCGCATCCGGTATGACCGCGCGGTCACCTTGGCCCAGATGCGGGAGCGGGCCGTCGTGGAGACCGAAGCCCCTTGTGTCAAGGATTTTCAACACGTCTGGAACGAGCTGGGCTTATAGGAAGCCACGACAGACATGGAATGCTTTGATCTGGAAAGCTTTTCCGCTGTGGCACGGGACCACGCCGTGAAACCCCGCCATCACGGGCCGCTCGAGGCCTTCGACGGCCACGCGCGCATAACCGGACCCTGCGGAGACACCATGGAGTTCTGGCTGACTGTACGGAACGACAAAGTGGACCAAGTTTCATTCATCACCGATGGATGCGGGCCGTCCCTGGCCTGTGGCAGCATGGCCGCGTGCTTGGCCGAGGGCAAGCGAGTCGAAGACGCAGCCGGCCTGCGACAGCAAGACATCCTTAAGGCGCTCGGCGGCTTGCCCGAGGAATCCGAACATTGCGCCCTTCTTGCAGCCAACACCCTGAAAGCGGCGTGCGAGGATCGGATGGATCATCAGGAAGAGCCTCGAAAAGAAACGCGCGCCGGAAATGGACCGTGCGACACCTGCAAGGAAACGGATGGCTCGGCATCCCAGCGCAAGAAAGACGAAAGTGAAGAGGAATTCGAGGAGCGTCGAAAGCTTCGATCACGACTCTGCCGTATCAAGTACAAGATCCTCGTCCTGTCGGGCAAGGGAGGTGTCGGCAAGAGCACGGTGGCCGTGAACCTTGCCACGGCCTTGATGCTGTCGGGGAAGCGCGCGGGACTCTTGGACGTGGATATTCACGGCCCGAGCATCCCGACCATGCTGGGCCTCGAGCGGGAGAAGATCCAGGGAAGTGAGGGCGGACTGCTCCCCATCGATATCGGCGGGCTGAAGATCATGTCCCTGGGTTTTCTGCTGCAGAATCAGGACGACGCCGTGATCTGGCGGGGACCCATGAAAATGGGTGTCATCAGGCAATTCCTTCAGGATGTGGCCTGGGGCGACCTGGACTACCTGATCATCGATTCCCCGCCGGGGACCGGAGACGAACCGCTATCGGTTTGCCAGTTGATAGGCACGTTGGACGGCGCGGTGATCGTCACGACCCCTCAGAAGGTGGCCGCGGTTGACGTGCGCAAGTCCATCACGTTCTGCCGGCGGCTCCAAGTGCCGGTCCTTGGAGTTGTTGAGAACATGGGCGGCTTTGTCTGCCCGAAGTGCGGCGAAGTCACCCAGATCCTGCCTCCCGGCGGGGGAAAGCGCATCGCGGAAGATATGAACGTTCCGTTCCTCGGCTCCATTCCCATGGACCCCAGGATCGCCGAAGCCGGCGATGGCGGTAGGACTTTAATCGATTTGGATCACACCTCCCCAATGGCCCGGGCTATGGACGAAATCATCAAGCGGATCGTCGGGCCCGGGACCGCAGGGACTTCCCCCGGCGAGGAATCCGGGGGCGAATAAATACAATTTCTTCCATCATGGGGAGGAGAAGGTCAAAAAGCGACTTCAGGAAGAGGGCAAGCTGGAAATCAAATCGGATAAGGAGAACGAACACATGAGAATCGCGATCCCCCTGGCGGACGAGAAACTGGCGGTGCATTTCGGCCACTGCGAGCGTTTCGCCCTGGTCGATGTGGATCTGACGGAAAAGAAGATCCTCAAGCGGGAGGACATCGACGCCCCTCCCCATCAGCCGGGCTTGTTGCCCCCCTGGCTGGCGGAGCGGGGAGTGAACACGATCATCGCCGGAGGTATGGGGCAGCGTGCCCAGCAGCTGTTCGCCGGACACGGCATCCAGGTGGTCGTGGGCGCATCCGCTGAGACACCCGAAAACCTGGTCGGCGATTACTTGACGGGGACGCTTCAAGCGGGCGAGAATATCTGTGATCACTAAAAGCGTCTTTTCTTCCGAGCGACGACAGTGAGATTTGATAAGGAGATGTTCTTGAAACACGATTTTCAAAGCCCCGAGACGACCGTCATCCACGCCGGGCAGGAACCCGACCCGGTCTACGGCGGCGTGTCGGTCCCCATCTACCAGTCGTCAACCTTCGCCTTCGAGAGCGCCGAGCAGGGCGCGGCCCGGTTCGCCGGGAAAGAGGAGGGCTTCATCTACACCCGCATCGGCAACCCGACGACGCGGGCCCTGGAAAAGAGCCTGGCCACGCTCGAAGGCGGCTTCGACGCTTCGGCCACGGCCACCGGCATGGCCGCGGTGACGACGATCTACACGGCCCTGCTCGGGCAGGGCGCCCACGTCGTCGGGACGGCCGCGATCTACGGGCCTTCGCGGACGGTCCTGGAAACAGAATATGCGCGGTTCGGCGTCCGGTCGGACTTCGTGGACACGTCGGACATCCGCAATATCGAGAAGGCCCTGCGGCCGGAGACGAAGCTCCTCTTCGTCGAGACGCCGGCCAACCCGACCCTGGCCGTCACCGACCTCCGGGCCTGCGCCCGGATCGCCCGGGAGAGGGGCCTCATCCTCGCCGTCGACAACACCTTCTCCAGCCCGCTGCTGCAGAACCCGCTGGCCCTGGGCGCCGACATCGTCATGCACAGCCTGACGAAATTCATCAACGGCCACAGCGACGTCGTCGGGGGCGCGATCATCGCCCGGGACGAGGCGCTCCACAAGCGGCTGCGCAAGGTCCTCGTGCTCATGGGCGGGACGATGGACCCCCACCAGGCCTGGCTAGTTCTGAGGGGGGTCCGGACGCTGGCCCTGCGGGTCGAGAAGAGCCAGCAGAGCGCCGCCGCGCTGGCGCCCTGGCTGGCCGCCCACCCGAAGGTCGCCTGGGTCAACTACCCGGGGCTCCCGAGCCACCCCCAGCACGCCTTGGCCAGAACGCAGATGAAGGGCTTTGGTTCGATGATCACGTTCGGCCTCCGTGGCGGCTACGAGGCCGGCCGCCGGATGATCAACGCCGTGCGCCTGTGCACGCTGGCGGTCTCGCTCGGCGGCATCGAGAGCCTCATCCAACATCCGGCCTCGATGACCCACGCCGGCGTCCCCAAGGAGCACCGCGAGATGGCCGGTATCACCGACGACCTCATCCGGCTTTCGGTCGGGTGCGAGGGCGTCGAGGACCTCCAAGCCGACCTCGAGCAGGCCCTGGCCCAGGCCGGCTAGGCCTGGGCGAGACCCGGACGCGGGACCGTCGGGCCCGTCTTTGACTTGGCGCGCCTCCGAACATAGAATACGTCCCGATCTCCCGACGAAGGAGGAGTCGTCATGAAGCGTTCCCGTCGGACCATCCTGACCGTCTTCGCCGTCCTGGCCTGGGCGGCCGCGGGCCTCCTGGCCCAGCCGCAGCGCCAGGCCGCGCCGCCTCAGACCGACGAGGCCAAGGTCCTCCAGGCCATGCATCTCATCCGGAGCCAGCCGCTCTACGACTACGTCGCCGAGCTCGTCTCCGAGAAATACGGCGGCCGGCTGACCGGGACGAAGGAGTACGAGGCCTGCGTCGCCTGGGTCGAATCCCTGCTCAAGGGTTGGGGCATCGAGCCCGGCGGCGAGAACGGGACCTACCGTCAGCTCTTCCCCAATCCTTACACCGTCGTCTCCCCGGGCGGCGTCTGCGAGATGCACGTCCCGGCGGGGAAGGGGGGCGTCGTCAAGAAGGCCTATAAATACGAGGACGAGTTCATCCCCGGCGGCACGACCGGAACGGGCGAGGTCACGGCCGAGGTCGTCTACGTCGGCTACGGCATCACCGCGCCCGAGCTCGGCTACGACGATTACAAAGGCGTCGACGTCAAGGGCAAGATCGTGCTGATGGAGAGCGAGGCCCCGGTCGGGCCGCGCGAGGGGAACCTCGACGAGTTCAAGAAGTGGCGGTCCTACGCCTTGCACCAGTACAAGCTCAAGAACGCCGCCGCCCACGGGGCCAGGGGGATGATCTACAACTACGGGCCCATCGGCAACCCCAACAACGCTTATATCGAGGGCTTCGTCTATCACCATGTCGGGACGGCCGTTGTGGAGGACGTCTTCGCCGGGACGGGACGGGTCCACAAGGAGACGGTCGACCGGATCCGCAAGGAGCTCAAGCCCCAGTCGTTCGCCACGGCGAAGACGATGAGGATCGCCAACCGGTCCGAGCACCATCCGGACGGCGTCGGCATCAACCTCCTGGGCAAGATCACCGGCAGCGACCCCGCGCTCAAGGACGAGGTCATCATCCTCGGCGGCCATCTCGACCACCTCGGCCGGCTATGGGAGCTCATGCCCGGGGCCAACGATAACGCCACGGCCGTCGCGGTGACGCTGGGCGTCGCTGAGGCCATGGCCAAGTGCGCGGTCAAGCCCAAGCGCACGGTCGTGTTCTTCTTCTTCGGCAGCGAGGAGCAGAGCGAGGACCAGGGCACGGAAGGCTCGCACTTCTACACCGACCATCCGATCTATCCCCTCGACAAGACGGTCGTGTTCATGAACATGGAAGGGCCCGGGATCGGCGACGGCATCACAGCCTCGGGCGGGACGACCTATCCCAAGTTCTGGGAGTTCGTCGAGAAGGCCAATACCGGCTTCATCCACCGCGTCCTCCGGACGGGTCCGGCCTCCTACCCGGCCCGGCCGCGGCAGGACTCGGCCTGGTTCTACTGGAAGGGCGTTCCGTCGCTGACCTTCGGCGCGTTCGGCGGGCCGCGGCTGCCCTATTCGACCTACCACAACACCAAGGATTCGCTCGAGAAGATCACTCCCGAGATCATGGAGGACATCGCCCAGCTCCTGTTCATGACCATCATGGACATCGGCGACGAGCCGGCCCTCGATTTCCGGCAGAAATAGGGGATAAGGGGGCGCGCATGCCCGCCGCCACGAAGGGCGCCGCGGTCCTCAATGTCGCCCTCGGCTTCGCTTTCGTGGGGCTCGTGTTCGCGGCCGCGGGCACTCTCCGTTGGCCGGCCTTCTGGGTCCTTCTCATATTCTATGTCTTGACCACGGGCGGCTGGATGCTCTGGCTGAAGCGCCGCAACCCGGGGCTGCTCAAGGAAAGGATGACGGGCAAGACGCGGCCGGACGTCAAGGCGTGGGACAAGACGATCATCCGGGCCTACACGCTCCTCCTCGTAACCATGCTCCTCGTCGCCCCTCTCGACGCGGTCAGATTCCGCTGGTCGACGGTGCCCTGGGCCGTCCGGGGCCTGGCCCTTCTTGTCATGCTCGCGGCCTGGAGCCTGATCATCTGGGCCTTCCGCGAGAACGCCTTTCTCGCCGAGTGCGTGAGGATCCAGACCGAGCGGGGCCACACGGTCTGCACGACGGGGCCCTACCGGATCGTCCGCCACCCCATGTATGTCGGCGTCATCCTGACCATCCTGGGAATGCCGGTCCTGCTCGGGTCGCTCTTCGCCCTGATCCCCGCCGGTCTCATCGCCGCGCTCTTCGTCCTGCGGACGGCCCTCGAGGACAGGACCCTTCAAGCGGAGCTTCCCGGGTACGCGGACTATGCCCGGACGGTGCGCTGGAAGCTGATTCCGAGAATCTGGTGAGCAAATGAACAGGGGACACGTACCGAGGCGGTACATGTCCCTTTCTCAGATGTGCAGCTCGACCACGTCCTCGTCGGCGAGCACGTAGTCGCGATTGACCCGGAGGCCGTCGAGGCCCGCCGCGTTCCAGACCCGGGCGTATTGGAGCTTCTCCGCGAAATCCTTGTGGACGGCCCTGGCCATGTCCATGACCGTGCTGCCGACCCTGAGGGCGAAGGGGGAATCCCTCTCCGCTTTCTTGCCGGGGATCTTGCTGTAGACGCGGACGACGCGGAGCAGGCCGAAGAGGGCCCGGCGCAGGGTCTCGAGGCCTCGGCCGGACACGGCCGAGACGGCCAGGCGCTCGAACGGGCCCTCGAGGAGGACGCCGAGGTCCTCAAAGGCCCGGGCGGCCCCTTCGGCGTCGATCTTATTGGCCGCGAGGACCGTCCGTTTGCGGAACGGAAAGTAGGCCGGGGGGACGTCCGTCGCGGCCCGGACGAGCTCGACCTTGCGCTCCCGCAGCCGGCCGACGATGCCGTCGAGGACCGGGGCCGCGTCGGGATCGGTGAGGTCGGCCACGAGCAGCACGGCGTCGGCCATCTTGACCATCTCCGGGAACCACGTCTCCATCAGCTCTCCGGTCACCGGGGGCGTGTCGACGAGCTGGATCTTGACGTTCTCGTAGGGCATCATGAACGGGGCGGGGAGCCGGGTGGTGAAGGGATAATCGGCGACCTCGACATCGGCGCCCGTGAGCGCCTTGACCAGGCACGACTTGCCGGCGTTCGGTGGCCCGACCAGCACGATCTGACCGGCGCCGGTCCTCTCGATCTTGTGCGTCGGCGCGTGCTTGGCCGTGGAGGCCTGGCGCTCGCCCTCTTCGCGGGCCTTGGCGATCTTCTGCCGGTACATCGCGATGAGCTTGTCGGTGCCCTTGTGGTGGGGGATGACCCGGATGAGCCGCTCGTAGATCGCGATCTTCTCCTCGGGCGTCCGGGCCGCGCGGAGCTCGGCCTCGATGTGATGGTACTCGGGAGGAAGATTGGCGGGCACGAGAGGATTATAACAGACACGGAGACGTGGAGATAAAGAAGAGGGGGTCAGACGTGAAGTTTTCAACTTTTTTTCCGGACGCAGTCGACTCTTCTTGGCCCAAAAAAATTTGAAAAGTTCAGGTCTGACCCCGTCTTGACACCCTCCTAACTGTGAGAAAAAAAGGGGCCGGCGGGCGTCTCCTTACAAGGGCCCTCCCGCGG
>Ga0209610_1001292_pt1 | contig 12962 bp, 7 predicted proteins | sample LakKivw275mmetaG_FD_184137 | JGI IMG/M metagenome (GOLD analysis project Ga0209610, IMG submission 184137) | Anoxic lake water microbial communities from Lake Kivu, Rwanda to study Microbial Dark Matter (Phase II) - Lake Kivu water 275m metaG... | ecosystem: Environmental > Aquatic > Freshwater >...
GTTTTACTTCTGCCTTACTCTCTCTGTACCAGAAGAACAGGCCTGCCAATAAGGACAGCAGAGAAACCAGAATGCCTATCAGGCTCAAACCAACACTGACTTTGTAGCTCTGTGGCTCGAACTTCATTTCCAGTGTGTGTTTTCCGGCGGGAACGACAACTCCTCTGAGGATGTAATTGGCAGGGTGGATCTCAGTTTCATTGCCGTCTATGTAAGCTTTCCAGCCTGCCGGGTAATAGATTTCACTCACGGTCAGGAAAGCGGGTTTGTCCGTTTCCACATCAAAGCTGAGTTCATGCATCTCTGCTTTGGTTTGCGTTACGTTGCGCACAGTTGGACTCTCCACTCCCGTAACCTCTTTTTCCACAATGGCAGAAACCGTGGGATTGAATGATTCAGAGTTGAGCTCACCCCAGATCTTTTGGGGTTCGCTGATGACTTTGAGACTGTCCACAAACCAGGCGCGGGGTCTGGCAGTATAATTTCTGTGCACCACCAGGTTATTTTCATAACTGGTGAAAACAGGCTGCAGATTGAAGAACGGCAGACTGTCAGAGAAAATGATGTATTTCGTGTTCAGCATATTGAGCACGTTCCAATTGATCTGTCCCTGCCTGAGTTTATTGTCGATGCAGTTTTCCAGCACTTCCTGATAGCGTTTCAGTTTCGCACCATGATAACCCTGAATGGTCTGATGCCGGTAAGCCCACCAGCCCTCCTGCAGGCGCAGCACGCCGGTCATGTTACTGTTGAGCGGAAAGATCCTGTAATTCTCTGTGTCGCTCAGCAAAAATTCATCAAAGTCACGCTTGGCAAAGTAATCCTGTTTATACCTTGCAGGTTCTACGTTCTTAAGACTTTTCCCTGTATAGATCCATAGATCGACAAATGCCAATATCAATATCAGGATCAGGAAAACTGTTTTGTTCAGGTTTTTGCGCAGGAACAGGAAGATGAAACTGAGGCCTGCAACCAAAATGAGCAGACTGATCGCACCGCTTTTGTAGAGCAGGTTGAGTCTGGTGTCCTTAAGCTGTTCCAATTGGCTCATGGCATTGTTTTGCTGATACTGGGCGATCTCGTTTTCATTGGTGAAAGGCATGCCGCCAAAGATGCTTTTGCCCAGGATCAGGAAGAGCACAAACACGACCGCAGCAATGATATACCAGGTCTTGAACCGCTTCAGAAAGAGCTTGTCATCTTCTTTTGCCTTGTCAATAATTGTGGCAAGCCCCAGAGCTGCCATGACGGGTACGATGAATTGCACCATCACCAGCAGCATGGAAGGAACCCTGAATTTATTGAAGTAGGGCAGGTACCTGAGCAGAAGATCTGACAGTCCGCCGCCGAACTTTCCGAACGACATGACCAGAAACAGTAAAGCGCTGACCAGCATAAACCAGGCCAGCTTTTTTCTTTTTCCAAACAGCGCAAAGACCGCCAGCACCAGGATCAGCAGCCCCATGTAGTTATAGATCTGGGTAAATTCCATGAAGCCCCAATAGGTCTGATTGATGCCGCCATAGAAGTCAGGAATGATGAAAGTAAGTATCTCCAAAGGATGAAAGCTCCAGCCCTGCGCGTAGGCCTTATCCAGACCCGTTTCGCCGCCTCTGATGGTGTAGTGTCCGTATTCCCAGGTGGACAGATAAGGATTCAGCACCGCCACTCCCATGATGGCAAAAACGGCAACCAGCAGCATCGTAAAGACCGCAAACCTGCTCCATTCCTTACTTTTGAAGTTCTCTATCAAACTGTAGATCCAGTACATGCCGATAAACAAATACAGGTAATAACTGATCTGCGGATGATTTTCACGGAGCTGGGCGATCAGAAAAACGCTTGCCAGTCCGAAGCCGAGCAGACTGCGTTTCTGCTTCAGATACATGATTCCCCAAACCACCCACGGGATCCACATTATAGCCCTGTATTTCGTGTTGTGTCCAATGTCCAGAAGCCCCGTCCAGTGGCAGCTGAAGACGAACGCCACCGCTCCGAAGAAAGAGGAGAATCCGTCCAGGCCCAGAAATCTCAGCAATATGAACACTCCCAGCCCGCCCAGGAAGAGCAGAAAGATGCGCCAGTTCATCACTTTGTCCACCAGCTTGGTGACGTTCTCGACAAAGGGATAGCGGTTGGGGAAGGAGATCAGGTAACTCGGCATGCCGCTGAACATATTGGGCTGCCAGAGCGCTCTGTCGCTGTGCGTTTCGTTGTATTCTATCAGTTTTTGGGCAGCGCCCTGCCATTGCATCGTATCAGACGCCGGCGGAAACATCTTCTGAAAAGCGGTGGGGAAATAGATCACACTGACCAGCAGAAACAGCAGGATGACAAAGATCCACGGCCTCTGTTCAAAAATGGAAGACATCGGATTTTGCATTGTTTTGGCATTGACCGCAGGCTGTTTTTTCACTGGAATCTTATAGTTTTTGGTCTTGCCTGTATGATGGCTCATGATCACCTCACATTTATCTTTCTATTATTATTGATGCTTTGTTTCCTTGTCTTACGAAAAGCGATTTAGTCAAGAGATTTATCCGTTGCACGTTCTTGGCCGGCGCTCTATCAGCAGGATGTAAATAGTCCTTAATATCAATTCTGTTTATTCCTTTTCTGCCCGATTCTCAGCCCATTCATCAAGTCCTGAAATTACCTCTTTCATCCATACATGCATTACTTGACCATTACGGTACCACTACGGTAGCATTACGGTTAATTACCGTATTGGTACCGTAGTGGTACCGTAATGCTAAAGCAGTGCTTTTATGAGAAAAAGGGGAAAATCAGAATAATCTTGACAGCAGGGGGGAGGTTAAATCTTGATGCAATATCAAAAAGATCGATAAGGGAAATGACTTTATGCTTAATGTATCACTGGCACCGGATGGCAAGAAATACACTTTGCCGACACCTGAGGACAGCGAAAAAGAACGCGAGATCCTGAAGCAGATAACGGAAGAACAACGCAAGCTGGGACGCAGGATAGTGGCTGTGCAGGGCATGGGCTTTGTGGGCTGCGTAATGGCAACGGTGGTTGCCGATGCGGAAGATAAAGACGGCAAGCCGATCTATTATGTGCACGGGCAGCAGCGCACATCCAGACGCTCATTCTGGAAAGTCCCGACCATCAACAAAGGCATTCCGCCCGTCAGCTCATCCGATAAGGAAGTGCCGGAGATCTTCCACCGTTGCGTGGTGCAGAAAAAGAATTTCCGCGCGACCTGGGAATACTTTGTCTATGAACTGGTTGACATCGTGGTGGTGGACATACAGCTCGATGCCACCAAACCTGCTTTCGGCGAGGCGGAAAAAGGTTTCTGCGACCTGACCGCTTTCCGTGAAGGGATCAGGACCCTGGGCCAGCACATCCGTCCCGAATGCCTGATTTTGGTAGAAACGACAGTTCCGCCCGGAACCTGTGAGAAAGTGGTCAAACCCATCATTGAAGAGGAATTCACCAAGCGCGGCATTGACATCAAAAAGAACCCTCCGCTGATCGCACATTCCTATGAAAGGGTGATGCCGGGCGAGCATTATGTGGCTTCCATCCGCGATTTCTGGCGCGTCTATTCAGGTGTCAACCAGAAAAGCAAACAACTCTGCAAAGAGTTCCTGACCGATATTCTGGATGTGGAAAACTATCCTCTGACCGAACTGGAAACAACTAATGCATCAGAACTTGCCAAGGTGATGGAGAATTCCTACCGGTCTACGAATATCGCTCTGACTTTGGAATGGGCGCGCTTTGCAGAACAGATCGGAGTCAACCTATACACTGTCAGAGACGCCATCCGCAAACGCAAGGGCACTCACGACAATCTGCTCAGGCCCAGTCTGGGAGTGGGCGGATACTGCCTAACTAAAGATCCTGTTTTAGCCAACTGGGCGATGAGCACCCTGTTTGGACTGGAGGGCAAACTCGCCATGGCAATACGCTCCGTCAATATCAATGACACGATGCCGTTGCATACAATAGAACTGATCAAGAGCGAAATTCCTGTTCTCAAAGAAATCAGGATCGCGGTCCTGGGCGTTTCATATCTTGAGAATCTGGGCGATACCAGACACTCGGCTTCCAAAACTCTGGTCGAGTTTCTCAGAAAGGATCTGGCTGTGGTCAAAGTGGCGGATCCCTATGTGGAAAGCTGGCCAGAAGTGGAAGAGATAACGGTTTACAGCAAGTTGGAAGAAGTCCTGCCGGAGATGGACGTTGTCGTATTTGCAGTGGGTCACGATGAATACAGAAACCTGAATCCGGAAGCAGTTGTGAAACTTACCGGCAAGAAACCTCTGATCATTGACTGCTCAAACTTCCTGTCCGATGAAACGATTGTTCAATACAAGAAACTCGGCTGCATAGTGAAAGGCGTCGGCAAAGGCCACATCAGCAATCTGAAATAGTATAGCGATAAAAGAAACAGCCGGCTGTGAGAATTGATGCAGCCGGCTTTTTTTATACGTATGATAAGAGATCTCTAACCAGATTTCTTAACTTGCTGCGGGAAGGTTATGGTGAACTTGGTTCCTTTTTTGATGTTGCTTTCCACTTCGATGCTGCCGCCCTGCTGAGCGATCAGATCTTTGCAGATGATCAGTCCCAAACCGCTGCCATGAGCTGTTGACATTGAATTCAAGCGCTTTCTTGTGTCTACCTGAAAGATATATTTCTGCTGCTCTTTGCTCATTCCGATGCCGGTATCCTTGATGGTAACGATCACGTTGCCGTCGTTACGAACTGCTGAAACAGCTATCTGGCCTTTATTGTGAGTGTATTTTGCAGCATTGGACAGGATGTTCTTGATGATGGTGTCAAAGATGTAGAAATCAGCGTTAAGACAGAGGTCGTCAGTTATCTGAATGTTCACTTCAAGTTCTTTGTGAGATATCTGGTCTTTCAACAACAGCAGATTATCAGAGATCAGTTTTTTAACCTTGATCTTCTCAGGATTAAGTGACACATCCCTGCCGTTTACTTTATCCAGCAGGATCAGGTTTTCCAGCAGGATAAAGGAATTTTGGGCAGTGTCATTGATCTGGGAAATGAAATCCAGCAATTCCTGTTTGTTGATTGTATCGAGCTTGCTTCTGATGAAATTGCTGAGCGTAATCACTGAATAGATGGGATTCTGCAAATCATGAGCCACCAGAGTGATAAGCTTGTCCTTCATCTGATTGGACTTGGAAAGCTCTTCAGCAGTAGAGACAAGCTGCTGCTCAAGCTCCTTGCGTTTTTGTATATCACGCGTGATGAAAACCATATATGCCTGTTTATCATCAGGGTTGATAAACAACTTGATGCTGTTCTCCAGCCAAACATAGTGTCCGGACTTGTTAAGAAAACGATACTCAAAACTGATTTCCTGCGTATTGCTAAGCTGGCTCAGCCATCTGTTTACATTTGGGATATCGTCTTCATGAACTAAGTCAAGGCCATTCAGGTTGATTCTGTCCGAAGGGGCCCAACCCACTATCTGCTCAACGTTGGGACTTATGTACAGCAGTTTTCCGTTTATGTCTGTCACCCCAACTATATCATTGACATTGTCAACGATGATCTTGTTCCAAAGTTCTTTATCGGAAAGGATTGCAGGCATTGCAGCTTTCTCAGCTGTTTTTTCCACTTTACTCACTAAATCTATCTCCACTTATTGTACATTCAATGAATTAAAAAATCCATTCTGCTAATGTAACACACAAAGTATGACTTAATTAAAAGCTGAAACTTGTCAATATCTATGTTCGTCAAAGGTTTTTCCAAGGTCGAGGAATGACTCTGACAGAAAGGAATCAGCAGGTTTATATTGACATAAAGTTCTCTGTACATAAAGAGCATTTAAACTCATCGGTAAAAGAAATGAAGAAACAGCTGGTCATAGAAATCGGTACGAATACCATCAAAATGCTTTATGCAGAGCGGGATGGTGCGGTGTGGAAAATTCTGTCTGATGACCTGTATCCAACTCGGATCGGAGCAGGTAAAGCTCAGACGGGCAGGCTCAGCGCAGATGGTATCACAAGAAGCTTAACTGCAATCGGAGATATTATCAGCAAGCGTTCTGACCTCAAAGTAAACGGTATTCATATCATTGCCACGGAAAGCCTGCGTTCTGCAGATAATGCAAATGAATTTATCAATGCAGTCAGGGAACAATTTGGCCTGAGTGTGGACATTATTTCCGGTTTAGATGAGGCGCGCTATGCTTTTCTGGCAGCGGCCTCAGAGCCATTAGATCCGGAAGGTACTATAGCAGTTCTTGATATCGGTGGTGGAAGTACAGAGCTAACAATTGGCAAAAAGGATGAGATCATTCATCAGCAGAGCTATCAGGTTGGGGCTGTCAAACTAACAGAACAATTCATGCAAAATAACCCGCCTTTGGCATCAGAAATAGAAGCTGCCAAAGTATTTGTTGCTGATCAGATACAAGACATCAGCCATGCAGTCAGTTTGTCTGAAATGATAGGAGTTGGCGGCTCTGTAACCACTTTAGTATTGCTTGCGATCCCACAGGAAAAATCCTTGATCATAAACATTGAAGAAGCCATCTCAATGATCGACAGAACTTATCTAAGTCTGGATCAGATATCAGACTTTATCACAAAGCTAAGTGCTTTGACCGTTCAGGAAAGAGAAAGACTGCCTTTGATGCCGAAGGGCAGGGCAGACATCATCCTGGCGGGGACCTTGATTTTGGATATTATGATGCGTCGTTTGAACATGCAGAAAATCACTGTCAGCACCCGTGGTGTCAGGTACGGATATCTTTATTCCCGATGCAGTTAAATACGTTCGGATAAAATTTACTTGCTATTAAAACAGCTTTCTTAAATCTGGTCTGAAAATACATCGGCGAAGAGACTATCTTTCGCCTGAAACATAAGGAGCAAAGCATGCCGTTCAATCTTAAGAACAGACACTTTCTGACCCTGCTGGATTTCACTCCGCAGGAAATTCAGTTTTTATTGGATCTTTCCGCCGACCTCAAGAAAGCCAAATACACGGGCAACGAGGTTCAGCGTCTGAAAGGCAAAAACATTGCCCTTATCTTTGAAAAAGACAGCACCCGCACGCGCTGTGCCTTTGAAGTGGCGGCTTTTGACCAGGGCGCGCATGTCACATATCTGGGTCCTACTGGCAGTCAGATGGGCAAGAAGGAATCGATCGCTGATACAGCGCGTGTTTTGGGACGCATGTATGATGGCATTGAATATCGTGGCTACGGTCAGGAGATCGTGGAAGACCTGGCAAAATATGCCGGCGTTCCTGTCTGGAACGGGCTTACAACAGAGGACCACCCCACCCAGATCCTGGCGGATTTTCTCACCGGCATCGAACACATCAAAAAGCCCCTGAATCAGCAGGTTTGGGCTTTCGTGGGTGACGGACGAAACAATGTCGCCAACGGCCTGATGATCGGCTGCGCCAAGATGGGAGTTGACTTCCGGACTGTTGCGCCGAAAAGTCTTTCCCCTGATAAGAAACTGCTCGATAAGTGCAAAGCCATCGCCAAGGAAACCGGCGCTAAGATCACTGTCACTGAAGACATCAACAAGGGTGTCAAAGGCTGCGATGTGATCTATACCGACGTTTGGGTCTCCATGGGCGAGCCGGACAGCGTTTGGGCCGAAAGAGTAAAGTTGCTCAAACCTTTCCAGGTCAATGCCAGACTGATGAAACTGACAGGCAAGAAAGAAACCGTTTTCATGCACTGCCTGCCCTCATTCCACGACACCAAAACCACCATCGGGAAGGACATCTACAATAAGTACAAACTCGATGGCATGGAAGTGAGCAACGAGGTGTTTGAAAGTCCGCAGTCAGTCGTCTTTGACGAAGCGGAAAACCGCATGCACACCATCAAAGCAGTAATGGTGGCAACGCTCGGACAGCAATAAAACATAATAAAATCAAAAGATATCAAGGCAGCTTTTCCGGCTGCCTTTTTTCTATTATCTGAAAATGGTCTGATACCTTTATGGACAATACATCCTACGCTGCCTCCACGCAGGCTCAGCCCGAGTGGACCCTGCGTGGACCCCACGTGGGTTAAAGGGAAGATGGATGTTCTAAAAAATTGAGGATATTATTCTAATTGCAGAGTCTCAAAATGCAATCAGATTGATGTTTAGGACAGCAGTGCGAGGTAGGGCTAAAGTTTTTGTTGACTGATTGCAGATTGGCAGAAAATGAGATTACAAAGTAAAATGGATGAAATGTATGACTAAATTGTTTAAACGCAGCTTAGTAAAAATGGTGGACGGCTTCGAGTCCAAGAACGAGTGTCTTGACTATATGGCAAAGATGCTCTCAGAGAGCGGTTGTCTGCAGTTTCCGGACCGGTTCCTGGCTGCCGTCAAAGGCCGAGAAGACATCATGAGCACCGGCATCGGCAAAGGAGTCGGAATTCCGCATGCACGCGATCTTATGGTCAATACGATGCGGATCGCAGTCTGTTTATTGAAAGAACCCCTTGAGTTCCAGTCCATAGACGGGCTGCCGGTTCGCGTAGTTTTCATGATAGCCGTGCCGCAGAATTCCAATACGGAATACATGATGATCCTGCGCTCCATTTCGGAATATCTGAAACAGGACGATAAAAGAAACGCCCTACTTGAATCGGTCAGCGAAGAAGAACTTTTTTCCAAGGTAAGTGAGATAGAACATGTCATCAAGAAAAATACTCAGTCTTAGTCTGCTCTTGCTGCTTTGCAGCATGGTTTGGGGCGTGAATGAAAACGCCGGCACGACAGGATTCAACAATCTGCAGGTCATTTATTCAGCCCGGGCGATGGGCATGGCGCGAGCGATGACAGGTTTCAGCGGCGTCATTGAAGGCATGCAGTTCAATCCTGCCTCCGTGCTGCAAATTGAAGATAAACTCCTGTCCAGCACCTTCAGCAGCTATGTGGTCGGCTCCAACGGCGGAGCGCTGCATTTTCTCTATCCCAAAAACGAAAATGTGACCTACGGCGTGATGCTGCATTACCTGAATTTCGGACAGATCGACCGCACGGAAGTGACCACCGGAAACGAATATCTGGACCTCGGGGAGACCTTCGGAGCCAGCAATATAATGTTTGGCCTGACTGCCGCCAGAATGATCAATCCGTCCATTGACCTGGGCGTTTCACTGAAAGCCATTTATGATCAGATCGATACCTATTCCGCGGCGGCGGTGGTTCTGGATGGCGGTCTGGTGCATCATCCAGAAAATGACAAGATCCAGGTCGGAGTGTCTGTCCGCAATCTGGGAACGCAGGTTGCCTATTACACTGAGGATAAATACAAGGAAGGCCTGCCCCTGACCTTTGCGGCAGGCATCAGCTATCAGCTCAACCCCGCCGTTCTGGCTGCCATTGATATTTCCAAACCGAAGGCATCAAACCTGAGTGTTAAATTCGGTGCGGAAGGACAGGTTCATCCCATGCTGAAAGTTCGCGCAGGTTACAATACCAATTCAGGAGACTGGAGAACGGGTGGCGACTGGGACTGGTCTTCGGGATTCACATTCGGCGCCGGATTCAACTGGAAAAACTATGTCCTGGACTATGGCATCGCTTCTTACGGCAATCTGGGATTTGTCAACCAACTGACTCTGCAGTACCAGTTTTAGCCCTACCTGACATTGTAATCAATATACTTAACGAACCATACAGATAGAGAGGAAACACTGTTAACCAAAGATTTTTTACTGGAGATCGGCACGGAAGAAATTCCCGCCGGATATCTTAAAGACGCTTCAAACCATATCAATAAAAGCTTTGCCGAATTTCTGCAAACCAATCGTCTGAGCTCAAAACAGGTGCAGACGACCTATACTCCCAGGCGCTTAATCCTGATCGCAAGCGGTTTGCAGGCAAAACAGGAAGACCTGGATATTGTCAAAACCGGACCATCCAAACGCATTGCTCTCAAAGAAGACGGCACCCCGACTCCGGCACTGGAAGGATTTCTGCGAAGCAATCAGGCAAAGCTGGAAGACGTTTTCTGGCAGGACAGCGGAAAGGGCGAGGTTGCCGGTGTCAGGATCAGACAGGATGGACAGTCAGTAGAACAGCTTTTACCTGAATGGATCACAGCAGTCATCAAATCAATTCCGTTTCCCAAGAAAATGCTCTGGGGCGAGGGCGGGCTTGATTTTGCCCGTCCGGTGCGCTGGCTGATTTGTCTTTTGAATGATGAAGTTTTACAATATTCCATAGAGGGTATTAAGGCAGACAGGATCAGCTATGGGAATAGATTCACGGGCCTTGAAACATCTGTCGTTATTGCCAATTCTCAGGAGTATTTTTCTGCCCTCAGATCAATAAACGTAATGGCAGACAGGCATCAGCGCTATGAGCAGATCAGGAAGCAGTTGTCGGAGATCTTTTCCGGACAGGACTATTCAGTCGATCTGGATGAAGGCCTGCTGCAGACTGTGACTGACCTCGTTGAGTTTCCCACGGCTGTGGTCGCTGAGTTTGAAGAGAAATTCCTGGTGTTGCCTGAAAAGATCGTAACATCAACCATCAGCACCAATCAGAAGTACTTTGCCGTTAAAGATAAATCCGGCAAGCTGACCAATAAATTCGTCTTTGTATCCAACGGCAATCCGGAGTTCAGTGAACTCATCAGAAAGGGCAATGAGAAAGTGGTTAAACCGCGCCTGGAAGATGCGATGTGGTATTATCACGAGGATACCAGGCAACCGCTTGAAGCATACATCCCACAGCTTGAGAACGTGGTTTTTCAGGCGGAACTGGGCACTCTCAAAGCCAAGACAGACAGGATCGTGAGTATCTCGGAACATTTGGGAAAGCAACTGAATTTGTCTGATAAAGATATTTATGCAGCTAAAAGAAACGCTCTCCTCTGCAAGGCGGACCTGGTCACCAAGATGCTGGGCGAGAAGGAATTTACCAAACTGCAGGGCTACATCGGTATGCATTATGCACTTGCATCAGGGGAGACGGAATCCGTTGCTCAAGGCATTTATGAGCATTACATGCCGCGCGGCCAGAATGATGAACTGCCCGAGACTTTGAATGGTGCCATAACTGCAGTGGCAGACAAGCTGGATACTGTGTGCGGGATTATCGGAATCGGCATGCTGCCGACCGGCTCGGCAGATCCTTTTGCCTTGCGCAGAGCCGCCAATGGCATTGTTCAGATCATTGCTGAAAGAAAGTGGGACATTGATATCACGGAACTGATCGACTTCACTTTAAAATGCTTCAACCGGGATGACATCAGCACGGACAAGAACAAAGAGGTCATCAGGAGTTATTTTCATCAACGGATAAACTGGTATCTGCAGCAGCTTAAGATAGATTATGACGTGATCGACAGCGTCATGCACATTGACTTTGGTAACCTATTGCATCTGATCCAACGTGCCAAAGCGCTGCAGGATTTCAAAGCCAATGAAGACTTCATCAAACTGGTGATCGGCTTTAAACGCGTCTCCAACATCATTAAGGATGAGAAAAAGCAGCTATCCATTCAGGAAAACTTGTTACAAGAACCTGCTGAAATTGCTCTCAATAAAGAGCTCAAAGCTTTGGAAACAAAAATAGAAAAAGACCTGATGCAACTAAACTATACCGGTGTCATAAATCATCTGGTTGGGATCAGAACCGCCATTGACAAGTTCTTTGACGACGTTCTGGTCAATGTTGAGGACGAACAGCTCAGGCAAAACCGTTATGCCCTGTTGCAGAATATCCGCATGGCATTCCTGCAGGTGGCAGACCTTTCACTCCTTGTGGTGGAAGGCAAAACCGGGCAATGATGATAATCCAAAATTAACTAGATATAGAGGAAAGCATGGCTATTAAACTATCCAACCGCATTCAACTGATCAAGCCTTCTCCCACTCTGGCAATCTCGAACAAGGCTTCCGAGATGAAGGCCGCCGGACTCGACGTGATCAACTTTGGCGTGGGCGAGCCTGATTTCAATACGCCGGATTACATCAAGAAGTCAGCGCACAAAGCGATTGACGACAACTTCACTAGATACACCGCCAACGCAGGAATAATGGAGCTCAGAAAAGCCATCTGTGCCAAACTGGAGCGCGATAACGGCCTCAAGTATGAGCCCAAGCAGATACTGGTTTCGCCCGGTGCCAAGGCATCCATTCTGGATGTCCTGATGGCGGTCTGCGACAGTCACGACCAGGTTATCATCCCTATTCCGTATTGGGTCAGCTATCCCTACCAGGTCAAGCTGGCAGAAGCTGACCATGTATATCTGCAGACGCAGCAGGAAGACGGCTTCAGAGTGAAAGCTGACGCTTTGGAATGCGTGATCAGGGAAAACCCGACTGCCAAAGTCCTGATCCTGAATTCGCCCAGCAATCCAACCGGCACCGTTTATACCAAAAAAGAACTGGAAGAAATTGCTGAAGTCTGTCTGAAGCATAACATTCTGGTGATATCGGACGATATCTATGAACGCCTTGTATATGACGATTCTAAACACTTTTCCATTGCCTCAGTCAGCCCCGAAATGCAGGACCACACAGTCATTGTCAACGGCGTCTCCAAAGCGTATGCCATGACCGGTTGGCGACTTGGATATGCAGCAGGTCCGGCAAACATCATTTCCTATGCCGGCAGGGTTCAGGAACATGCCACCTCCTGTGTGAACTCGATCACGCAGAGGGCATGTGTCACAGCTCTGAATGAAGAGGATGATTCCATTGAAGCCATGCGCCTTGAATTTGACAAACGCCGCAACTTCCTTTACACGGAACTGGTCAAGAATCCGCACCTGAGCTGCTTCAAGCCGGAAGGCGCATTCTACATTTTCCCCAACATCAGCTGGTACATCAAGAATAACTCGCTCGGCATCACCAATACCGACCAGTTCTGCGAACAGCTTCTGGAAAGGCACCATGTCGCTTTGGTATCCGGAAGTGCCTTTGGTATTGAGGGATTTGTCCGCTTCTCTTATGCCAACAGCATGGAGAATC
>Ga0209610_1001294_pt1 | contig 12952 bp, 5 predicted proteins | sample LakKivw275mmetaG_FD_184137 | JGI IMG/M metagenome (GOLD analysis project Ga0209610, IMG submission 184137) | Anoxic lake water microbial communities from Lake Kivu, Rwanda to study Microbial Dark Matter (Phase II) - Lake Kivu water 275m metaG... | ecosystem: Environmental > Aquatic > Freshwater >...
GTATTCTATAATGCAAAGTAACGGCGAAAAAATAATTCAGCTCAAAGAGCTGCTCTCAGCCATGGTCGAAGACTTATACAAAGGCGCATCTAAATCGTTGATAGCAGCCAAGTTTCACAACACGGCAGCCCACATGATATTTGACATGTGTCGGTTGATAGCCAAGGAGACGAGCATCAGTCAGGTGGCTTTGAGCGGAGGCGTTTTTCAGAACCGATTGTTGTTTCGCAAAGTGATACCGCTACTAGAATCTGCCGGCTTTTCAGTGCTTGTCCATCGACAGGTGCCGTGCAATGATGGCGGCATTTCCCTGGGCCAGGCTGTCATCGCTAATTTCAGTTGAGAGGAAGAATATGTGTCTAGCTGTCCCGGTTAAGGTTGTAGCCATAGAAGGTAACGAGGCCGATGTGGAAATCGGCGGCGTAAGACGTCGCGTCAGTATAGTGCTGACTCCGGAAGCTAAAGTTGGCGACTACGTACTGCTCCACACCGGTTATGCCATAAACGTCATCAACGAAGCTGAGGCGCAAGAGACCTTGAAGATTTTGGAAGAGATGGCCAGCTTAGAATGAAGTTTATTGACGAGTTTCGTGACGTCGAGCTGGCAGAAAAAGTAATAGCCAGAATTAAACTGCTTTCCACCAGGTCTGCCAGGTTAATGGAGTTCTGCGGCGGTCATACCGTTTCCATCATGAGGAGCGGCCTCCGCCAGCTATTACCGCCCGGCGTAGAAATGCTGTCCGGCCCCGGCTGTCCGGTATGCGTCACCTCCAATGCCGACATCGACAAAGCCATCGCTCTGGCCGGCCTGCCCGATGTTATCATCACCACCTTCGGCGATATGATGAAAGTGCCCGGCAGCTATTCCAGCCTGCAGCAAGCCAGGGCTAATGAAGCTGATATACGCATCGTTTATTCCACTCTTGACGCGCTGCAAATAGCCAAAAGCAATCCCACGAAGTCGGTAATATTTATCGGGATCGGCTTCGAGACCACGGCGCCGACCATCGCCGCTTCTATACTTCAGGCTGAAAACGAAGGCATCAAAAACTACTATGTTCTTTGTTTATCTAAATTGTGCCCACCGATAATGAAAACCCTGCTTGATCTGGGAGAAATCAAGCTCGATGGCATCATCTGCCCCGGGCACGTCAGCGTCATCATCGGCTCTCATCCTTACGAATTCATACCCCGCGATTACGGCGTCGCCTGCGTTATCTCCGGCTTCGAGCCGCTGGATATACTTCTCTCAGTGGAAATGCTGGTTAAGCAAATCGAAACCGACAAACCAAAGGTGGAGATAGCCTATAGAAGGGGTGTCACTCCTCAGGGCAACAAGACGGCGTTAGCCCTGATGGATCAGGTTTTCGAAGTCGGTAGCGCCGATTGGCGTGGGATAGGGGTTGTACCAGCAAGCGGGTTGATAATAAGCAAGAAATTCGAGCGCTTCGACGCCGAGAAAGCCTTTTCCATAACTACCCCGCCTGCAAAGGAACCGAAGGGATGCATCTGCGGCGATATTCTTCGAGGCGTGAAAATCCCACTCGACTGCAAACTGTTCCGCAAGGCATGTACGCCGGAACACCCGGTTGGGCCCTGTATGGTTTCCTCAGAGGGTTCCTGCGCCGCCTATAATCAGTACGAGGCTGAATAATGGATGACGAAACTATCTTGCTGGCCCATGGCAGCGGCAGCCGTCTCAGCCATGACCTAATTGAAAAAAACTTCCTGCCATCGCTGACTAATCCGCTGTTAGCCAGGCTCGATGATTCAGCCGTTTTCGACCTTAGCGGCCGCCTCGCATTCACCACAGACAGCTATGTAGTTAGTCCTATTTTCTTCCCAGGTGGCGATATAGGCAAGCTGGCCGTCTGCGGCACAGTCAATGATTTGTCCATGAGCGGCGCTGCACCGCTTTATTTGAGCCTGTCTTTCATAATAGAAGAAGGCCTCACCCTGGGTGAACTGAAAAAAGTGGTCGCTTCCGTAAAAGCTGCCGCTGAAGAAGCTGGTGTTAAGGTGGTCACCGGCGATACCAAGGTGGTGAACCGCGGCAGCGCCGACAAGCTGTTCATCAACACTGCAGGCATCGGCGTTATACCGCCGGATGTCGACATATCCGGAGCCAATGCCAAGGCAGGCGACAAGATTATTCTAAGCGGCACCATCGGCGACCACGGCATTGCCGTGATGAGTCAGCGGGAAGGTCTTAAGTTCTCTGTGCCGGTACAAAGCGATTGCGCTCCGCTAAACAAACTGGTGTCGGACATGCTTCAAGCCTCCCGACATATACATTGCCTGCGAGACCCGACCCGTGGCGGCCTGGCCACCACACTCAATGAATTCGCCAGACAATCAGGCATCGGCATCAGGATAGAAGAGGACAAGATACCCATTCACGATGGTGTACGTGGCGCCTGCGAGCTTCTCGGATTCGACCCACTTTATGTCGCCAACGAAGGCAAGCTGGTAGCTGTAGTTCCGCCTGATGATGCTCAGAAGATTCTGACTAAAATGAAGCGCAATAAATACGGCGCCGATTCCGCGGTCATCGGCGAGGTCACTGCCGACCACAAGGGCAGGGTAATACTGAAGACACGGCTCGGTGCCTCCCGCATACTGGACATGCTCAGCGGCGAGCTGCTGCCCCGCATTTGCTAGGCCCGGCAATTTCTCGCCCTGAAATTAAAACACGATTCTATTAGTTAATACCACTGCTGACGTCGCCTGTAAACCAATATCACCAAGCATAGCAACAGAGCAATAACGATAGTGGCCGCTGTAAGTGCCGGGCCTGCACGCGGATCCCGGTCCTGTCTGGCACCGGCCTTAAGTATTACGAAGCTCCCATTCTTATCCCCAACACTGACGTTATAAGTGCCCGGTTGGGACTTTGTTACAGTAAACCTAACGGGATACGCTGAGCCCGGACTGACCTCAACCGTCCTTTGTTGCTCCATCCTACCGTTTACGACAAGGACAACATTGTAACTTCCGCTTGAGCCGCCGTTGTTGGTTAAATTGGCTAAGATTGTTACTGGTTTTCCGGCCTGTGCCTGGCTGGGATTGACGCTGACGTTATTAAGGCGCACATCAGGCGGCGGCAGTTGCTGTGGTTTCGCAGGCGATGGAGAAACTCGCCGTGGTGTGCGCAGCTCTGACGGGGTTGACTGCCGATTTGGAACCAGTATGGCTAGCTGTATCGGAGGTCCCCCCGGGTCGACTATCATTCTGTTGGCAATTCCGTCTGTATCACCCACGCCCCCGTCAGTCAGCTGGATGATGATGACGTTATCATTATGGCTGAGAATGGGAATCTGATACCAGCCTATATCTTCCTGGTATTTCCAGTATTGCACACCTTCCGGTAAGGGTGAAGGGAAGGTGATGGTTATGGTGGCCGTGGCCCCCGGATCGATAACCGTTATATCAAAGGCAAATAATCCGTGGGGGAAGCCAACCCCATCCGGCTTTCCCTCCGTGGGTAATGTGCCTTCGGCTATAGCCGTCAGGTTGGTGATAATACCGATATCCGATGAAAAGGTAACCATGCCGGTACCCGTGGCTGAGGCCACAGATGCCACAGACGGCGGTGCTTTGCCTATAGTAAAGCTTTGAGTGGCCGACCATGGACTGCGGATGATATCTCCCTCCACTGAGCCTACAGCTCTTAACCGCCAGAAATACTTATGGCCGCATTTCGGCTCAAGAGGCGGCAGGGAAATGGTCGGTTCCAGACCGATGGCTGGCATGTTGGGAGTGATGCCCAGGACGTTTAACACAGCATCTGGCAGCGTGCCGACCCAGCCTGGAGAATTTTCTACAATTGCGGGTATGCCGCCGGGAGGTATCAAGAGACTAGGGCTGACGTTATCAGATGGCTGATACCACGGGTTACTCCAGACGCCGGTAGTAAAATCGGCATCTTCGGCAATTTGAAGCTCATAGAATTTTTCGAAGCAGCCTGGCATCCAGCTCAGGCTAAACATGGGCGGTCTGTGCGTGGCGGGGTCACAGGTGATTGACATCACTTCCATTGACTGCGGGGTGGCTAAGGCCAGGCAGTCCGTATACGTCCATAGCTGGCCAGCACTGGCCTGCGGATTGTAATCTCTGTCATCTACGAAATACAACGGTGTGGCCTGCCATGTCTGCCCCTCGGAAAGCTTAAGCGAATTAGGTTGCAGTCCCAGGCGAACTGAGAAATCTGACAGGTCCGAGATAAGCGCATCCCATTCACCGTTATCTCCGGGTATACTCACAGCCGGATTAAGTGTACGCTCCACAAATAAAGGATTAGCTGCGTACAGCGGTCCTTTGGAGCTGGTTGCCAGGCCGCAATAGCCCAGCTGCAGCGGTTTGAGGTCTGTCCATTGGCCGAAGGCGGGCAGCGTATTTCGATAAATTGAGCCGCCTGGATTTTGCTGAGTCGCTGCATAAATGACTCCGTTAGCGGCGAAGTTACTATCGAAGGCAACCAGCATGTTACCCGAGTTCAATGTTTCGTTAATGGGCATAAAAGACCCGGCGGCATCGGCAGAATAAGACACCGGATAACTTGATGATGTGCTGCCGCCAACCAGTACCTTGCCCTCGGGCACGGCAGCAATTGAATAGCCCGCGCCCAGTCCACAGTCAATGGAGGGGAAGGAGGAACTCCATGCGACACCCATATATACCATCTTCTGTACCATTCCGCTTGAATTGAGGAAATACATAGTACTTCTGGACTCAAAGCAGAAATCCTGAATCGAACCTCTAGGCATTAACATCGCCCAGTAGTCGCCATAGTCCGGTGACCAGGCAGCCAGGCCGTGAGGTAAGCTGCTGCCCGGATCGTAAACTCCCCAGGCCACAAGCTCTCCGGTTTTGTCGTCATATGCCGCCGTCCTGAGCAGCGCTATATTCGTTTGCTGATCGGCGCAGGAGAAGCTAGTATTATGAGTAAATACTCTCTCCCAGATAGTACCCACAGGTGCTGATATAAAAGGCGTTACAACTTCCGAATTGCTGCTGGAGCGCCACACGCTATCGAAACCGGTGCAACCGCCGCCGGCGACATCGGCTTTATTAATCGATGCCAGATATACCGTGGATGAATCAGCGGATGGAGCCACGTCGGTCAGCTTGTCTATCCTGGTGTCTATCAGCCCGATCTGGTTCCAGGTCTCGCCGTTATTGCGCGACAGACTGAGAGCCGATTCGTCGAGGGCAACGCTGGTTCTCAACGCCGACGGCCAGCGACCGGAGCCAAGAGCAGTGTTGACTCCGCCGTTCCTGAAATCGGCTGAACTTGTGCCGCAGTAGGCCCAGCCGCCAGTCGTCCAGGCTACCTGAGCATTGCCGTAGCCGCCTTTATCAATTGCAGTGCAATTACCCTGCGCCGCCGCGCCAGTTGCTGGCTTCAGTGCCGGATACCAGACAGGAATTGGATAGGATGTAGGTGAATCGGTAAACCAGGTTGGTACAGCAGCCTGGCAGGGATAACCCAGTATCTCACCGGCCATCAGCTTACCCGCGGCGTAGTTGCCGAAATAGGCGATGCTGCAGATGGATTTATCAGCAATTCCCGAAGTATCCATAAGCGCATAAACGCTAGAATCATCTATTCTGAATATGCCGTCTCGCGCAGTGCTGGCTTTAGTCGCCGCACCAAAAGAATTGAGGCTGATATAGGCACGGCGCAGCGACTGACCGTTGAAATCACGAGGTAATTCCAGGTCGGCATTGACAATGGTTGTCGCCTCTGGTGAAGCCGCAGATAGTGCCACAGGGTCTTTGACCTCGATTCCGGGCAATGCAAAGACCCAGTTTGTAATATCATTAAATGCCGGGGCAAGGTCCCTCACGGCAATGTCGTAGTAGGTCGCATTATCGGTGCAATATACAACTGCCAGGGAACCGTCGACAGGATAACTGGGGGAGAACCTCAGCGCCAGTATATCCGCATTGCTGGGAGCCGCCGTCTGAAGCTTCCACGAATTAGAGCTGGCAGTCTGCAGAACCCAGAGCCGGAAAGCTCCCGGCGCGCCGTCACGTACACCTACGGCCATGTCACTACCATTTCCGTAGTCCTTGGAAATATCGATGGCGCCGATAAGAGCTCCTCCCGAAACATCTGAAAAGCTGGTGGATTCCCATGTCGCACCGCCATCCGTTGTCATCCAGACCTCAGCGGGGTCTGACGAAGCAACCGAACCGGTAACAACGGCTACCGTGTCAGTGTTATCGGGAGCTACGGCCACATCCCAGACGAACTGGTTGGCTTCTGGAGTGCCTGCAGATGTCATGGCTGCGTGGAGCGCTGCATCAGGTGTATCGGTCCACACGGTGCCAAGATTCGATGATTTTCTTATCGCTTTGGCTGGCGTATCGACCGCCCATATAGTAGCCGCGTCTGGGGCCACAGCTATTTTGTTAACCTCTGAAGGCGATATTATTTCCCCTCCAACACTGGGTGTATTTATGGTGTGCCACTGGGTTTCACCGGGCTCTATCACCGGCGTAGGTGTTGGTCCGACGTCCCAGAACACTCTGACGCCCCTAGCTTTCAGTGCCGGAATATATTCGTCGATGGAAATCTGGCTTAATGGGTTGCCCATTAGATAAAGGTAATCACCATACGTGAGTCCTATGCCATCAATGAGCGGCTTGATATCTACTATCTGATTATTGTTTACGTCAAGCCAGGATAGTGTAATCAAGTCGGCAACCGGAGAAATATTACTTATCTGATTATTCGATAAATAGAGATAGGCAAGACTGGTCAGCCCGGACAACGGGGTGAGGTCGTTTATCTGGTTCGAAACCAGATAAAGGTTTCTCAGGTTTATCAGTCCCGAGATAGGCGTTAGATCGCTAATCTCATTGGAATCTAATCCAAGCTCATAGAGATTAATCAGTCCTGCTACAGGAGTTAAGTCGCTTATCTGGTTAGACCCCAACCCCAATGCGGTCAGATTTATCAATCCAGCCAGGGGAGTCACGTCGCTAATCTGGTTAGAACCCAGCGATAGCCAGCTGAGGTTTGTAAGCCCCGCCAGGGGAGTCAGGTCGCTTATCTGATTTGAACCCAGATCGAGGCTGATCAGGTTGGTCAGTCCGCTCAGCGGCGCTAAGCTGCCTATCTGATTGCCGTAAAGATAAAGACTGTGGAGGTTAGTTAAACCTGAAATTCCCGTGAGACTACTCACCTGGTTGTATCGCAGATACAATTCGCTTAGGATGGTGAGATTTGCGAGTGGAGTTAGGTCGCTTATCTGATTGGAGTTGAGCCCAATCAAAGTCAAATTAGTCAGCCCTGCAAGAGGCGTCAGGTCATTTATCTGGTTATTATCAAGATATAACGACTGCAGATTGGACAGTCCAGTCAACGGAGCTAGATTGCTAATCTGGTTACTGTCCAATTTGAGGCCGGAAAGTTCGGTCAGACCCGATAAAGGACTCAGCTCGCTTATCTGGTTGGAGCTCAGCCCAATCCAGGTCAGGTTAGTCAGCCCCGACAGAGGAGCCAGATTACTGATCTGGTTATTGCTTAAATCCAGCCCTCCCCAGCCACTGCCTAGTTTAGTTAATCCTGATAAGGGGGTCAGGTCGCTTATCTGATTGTTATATAAACCGAGCCAGGTCAAATTAATGCAGTATTCCAGCCCGGATAGATTTACGATTCCTCTGCCACCCGCGTTTAGGTATATCAAAGCCGCAAGCTCGGAAGAATGTATATCACCCGACGGTTTGTCTAAAGTATCCCGTATGGCGGCTTCCAGGTTGGCATCTGGAAAGGTGACCAACACCGGGTCATCCCAGGCCACAATTACGCCTCTGGCCTGAAGTGCCGGAATATACGTATCGACAGAAGTCTGGCTTAGTGGATTGCCGTTCAACCACACGATATCGTCGGTGGCCAGTCCTGAGTTATTTACCAGAGGCTCGATATCGCTTATCTGGTTATCCCGCAGGTCAAGCTGATTAAGGTTAGTGCAATATTCAAGTCCACTAAGGTTTATTATTCCTCTGTTGGAAGCATTCAAGTTCCACAAATTTGCCAGTTCAGTTGATTTAATAATACCGGTCGGTTTGTTCAAAGCTTCCCTGACGGCAGCCTCAAGGTTGGCATCGGGGAAATTCACCGCCACACAACCGTCCCAAACCACGTTAACGCCTCTGGCCTGCAACGCCGGAATATATACGTTAGCTGAAGTCTGGTTCAATGCATTGCCATTCAACCATACGATGTCATACTCCGCCAGCCCCGGATTATTTACCAGCGGCTGGATATCGCTTATCTCATTATTTTCCAGAGACAGCCCAGTTAGGTTAGTCAGGCCCGCCAGAGAAGTCAGGTGGCTTATCTGGTTATTGTTCAAATGTAACCAGACAAGGGTAGTCATACCAGCCACTGGTGAAATATCGCTTATCTGGTTATTGCCAAGGTCAAGCCAGAAAAGGTTGCTGAGTCCTGCCAGCAACGAAATATCGCTTATCTGATTGAAGTTCAGAGCGAGTTGTTGGAGGTTGGCCAATCCAGCAAGTGGAGCTAACTGGTTGCCTATCTGGTTAGAATTCAGATAGAGGCTCCTCAGGTTTGTCATTCCCCCGATTAGCGTCAGGTCGCTTATATGGTTAGAGCTGAGGTCCAGCGTTTGGAGACCGGTCAATCCTGTCAACGGAACCAAATTGTTGTCCATTAGATTAGAGGCGAGGCCCAGGTACTGCAGGTTTGTCATTCCCGCTAACTGAGATATGTCACTTATCTGGTTATTCCCCAGATCGACTCCATAGAGATTGTTCAGCCCGGTCAGAGGAGCCAATTGATTGCCTATCTGGTTAGAATTAAGAGACAGCCAGTTGAGATTGGTCAATCCGGCCAAGGGCGATATATCGGTTATCTGATTACTATAAAAATTGAGCTGGTTAAGGGATATCAGCCCCGATAAAGGAGTCAAGTCGCTTATTTGATTGTTGCCGGCATCGATTGATTTGAGGCTGGTCAACCCGGCCAAAGGTGACAAATTGATGATCTGGTTGGAACCAAGACCCAGCCACTGAAGGCTGGGTAGGCCCGCCAATGGGGTGAGGTCGCTTATCTGGTTATTGTACATATACAGGTTCTGTAGGTTTACTAGGCCAGCCAATGGGGTCAGGTCACTTATCTGGTTAGAGCCAGCATCGAGTTCTACCAGACCGGTCAGACTGGCTAGAGGAGTCAGGTTGTTTATCTGGTTACCGCCTATACGGAGTATCTGGAGGTTAGTCAGTCCGCTCAATGGCGATAAGTCGCTTATCTGGTTACTCCACATGGTGAGCGCCTGCAGACTGGTCAAGCCCGCCAGTGTGGTGAGGTCACTGATCTGATTGGAGCCCAGGCCCAGCGACTGGAGATTGACCAATCCAGCTAGAGGTGTAATATCATTTATCTGGTTATTGCCCAGCTCCAGTACGGTAAGATTGGTCAGGCCTGACAACGGGGTCAAGTCACTTATCTGATTAGGGGATAAAGTAAGAAAGGTAAGGCTGGTCAGGCCAGCAATAGCGGACAGGTCGCTTATCTGGTTGGAGCCCAGATAAAGCTGGTCAAGATTGGCCAGTCCATCCAGGGGGGTCAGATCGCTTATCTGGTTACTGCTCAGATCTACGCGCATAAGACCAATGAGACCGGCCAACGGACTCAGGTCGCTTATCTGGTTATTGTAAATAAGCAGCTCGGTCATGTTAATCAATCCTGCTAACGGAGTCAGGTCGTTTATCCGATTACTGCCCAAATTCATAAAGTTGAGGGCGGTGAGCCCTGCCAACGGGGTCAGGTTGCTGATCCGATTATTGTACAAAGATAGCGAGGTCAGGTTGACACAATATTCGAGTCCAGAAAGGTCCACAATTCCTCTACTATCGGCAGAGAAATTGGTCAGTCCGGCAAGCTCGGAAGCATAAATATCGCCGGACGGTTTGCCCAGAGCGTCCCGGATGGCTGCCTCTAGATTGGCATCGGGAAAGGTGACCACCGTATCCGCCCGAGCCAAGCCCAAAGGCATAGCTAAACCTGCCAGCCCCAGAATTAACAGGAACACCATAACCACGGAGAAGCATTTCCAGGCTCCCAATTTAGTCATGTCTGCCCCCTTAACCATTATTAATATGTAATATAAAGCGATCAGGTGAGTGCCACAGTTGGCTTGGCTTCGCTCTCTGTTTTCTGACTTATAAATACAGATACCATTTTGAAAGACGGGAGTTATTCACCGTATGCCGGCCCGCTTTATATGATGGCTGCCCATTATATTCTTATACGATTTATGTTGCGATGTTCGAAGTCGAAGAAAGTATACCCTCTACGTTCAAGTGTGTCAATAGGTTTCAAAGCTAATTCCGATTAGAAATACGGCATTGACTTCACCCCCCAGTAAAGGATTATTAAACCTAGCCAGCTAAATAGTCGGAAATTGTAGGCTCATTTACGTATAAACCTTTGATTGGGGTTCTTCGTTTCTAGTTTTGAAAGGAGGTCTCCACATGCAAGCATACTGTGTTAAGTGCCGCACTAAAAGAGAGATGGGCAATCCCAGGTCCGTCAAGATGAAGAATGGCAAGCCCGCGACGCAGGGCACCTGCCCCAAATGCGGCACCAGAATGTTCCGGATAGGACAGGGGTAAATATCCGGGCCGCTGTAAATGACTGAAGCTGGGTTTCTCCAAGATACCCAGCTTCTTGTTTATGGTCACAATTCTTTACGCATACTTCATGCTTCAGGACGGACTTCGTCGACGAGTTCGCAGCGGCCATAAAATCGGCAGGTATCACGGCCGTTATCCTTGGCCTGGTACATGGCGTTATCCGCATTCTTTAATAAAACTTCAATTTCTTTTCCGTCATCGGGGTAAACTGCAATACCTATGCTCGTGGTTATCTTGAGCCGGTGGCCATCGAAAATTAATGGCTCCTGAAACATATCCAGTATTCTTTGTGCCAGCTTGGCGGCATCGTTTGGGCTGGAAATTTGAGGCAGCACCAGAACGAACTCATCCCCTCCAATGCGCGAAATGGTGTCGCTCTTACGCGTGACGCTGGTGAGCCGCTCAGCAACAGCTTTTAATAGCTCATCGCCTACGGAGTGTCCCATGGTATCATTGATAACTTTAAATTTGTCCAGGTCAAGCATGAGTACGGCCAGACGGTTACCGCTGCGCCGCGACAGCGCCAATCCTATCGTCAGCCGGTCGCTAAGCAAACTCCTGTTGGGCAGGCCAGTTAAAGAGTCATGTGTGGCCATATCTGTCAGTTTTTGCTCGAATTGCTTTCGCTGAGTAACGTCGCGGCTGACTGCCCGGAATCCCATAATCTTTCCCGACTTGTCACGCAAAGGCGAAACAGAATTTTCCACGAATATCTGCGTCCCGTCTTTCCTGACCGTAGCAAAAGGATAAGATTTCAACGGCTGGCCCGTCTTGTAGACTTTATTCCACGCCCTGTACACTCCTTTTACGTCTTCCTTTGGCACATAAACTCGATAGTTACTTCCAATCAATTCCTGTTCTGTGTAGCCGAACTGGCGGCAAGCTGCCCTGTTAACGAACTTGATATTGCCGGCGAGGTCCACCTCGTAGTAGCCTTCTTCAATCTCGGCGAGTATCGTCCGGTACCGCTCTTCGGACTGCTTTAAGGCCTCCTCCATCCGAACTCGTTCAGTAACGTCATGGCTAACTCCACGAAATCCAACTACCTCGCCCTTCTCACTACATAGCGGGAAAGCTGATAGTTCACCCACACCATCGCTGCTATCCTTGCGTATGAATTTGAAGGTAAGTGCCCGAATTGGATGACCTGTAACATAAACCTGATTGAAAGCCTCATAAATTCTTTTGTGGTCTTCAGGAGCGGTGGTAACTTTGTGGTTCATACCGATGAGCTCCTCCGGCGTGTAAGCCACGCTACGGCAGAAGGCATCGTTTACAAAAGTATAATGTCCTCCCAGGTCAACCTCAAAATAGTCGTCGTGCGTTTCGTCCATGATAGTCCTGAATCTTTCTTCCGACCGTCTTAACGTTTCCTCCATCCGCATGCGTTCGGTAATATCTCGGCCGACTGCACAAAATCCGATTATTTGCCCTTCTTGATTTCGCCGAGCCCGAACTGACAGTTCAGCGATTTCTGTGGTACCATCTTTTCTTAAAAGATGATAAGAAAGGCCTTTGAGTGGCTTACCCGTCTGGTAGACAGTATGGAAGTCACTATACATGGCATTGGCATCTTCCTCAGCCACAACAACCCGATAGTTCATACCCGTCAGTTCCTCTTGGGAATATCTTAAAGCCCGGCACATTGCATCATTGACGAAAGTAAAACTACCATCGAGCCCGGTTTCTAAATAGGTATCCTCCATCTCCTCCACCATCATCCGGTATCTCTCCGCCGACTTCGCCAGGGCCTGTTCCGCCTGTTTCCGTTCCGTGATGTCCATGAAGCTGCCCACAGCTGACCGCTTGCCCCCATACTCAATAGACGTTAGCCTTTCCAGAACCCAGATTATTCCGCCGTCTTTCCTAATAAATCGGTACTCATAGGGAAATGAACGGCCTGCTTTCAGGCTCTCGATTGCCTGCTTCCGGACAACCTCCCTATCGTCTGGATGTACCAGGTCGAGGGCATAAAGGCCCAGCAGCTCTGACTCCGTGTAGCCGGTTAATTCCAGAAACAGCGAGTTGATGTAGTAAAATCTTCCATCCTGGATAATATATATTCCGGTGCCGGCGCACCGAATTAGAGCTTGCGCCAGCTCTTCAGAACCATTCACTCTGGCCTTGTTTTGTTTAACGACGTTTCTCATCTCTAAATGACTCAACAATCTTTACGTAAGTTATCGCTAAATTAACTTAACTTAGTATATAGACCGATACAGTCTCAAGTGAATAGCCCATAGGTAATTTTATGTCTGGCAAATTGGTACCTGGTACTGCG
>Ga0209610_1001298_pt1 | contig 12931 bp, 17 predicted proteins | sample LakKivw275mmetaG_FD_184137 | JGI IMG/M metagenome (GOLD analysis project Ga0209610, IMG submission 184137) | Anoxic lake water microbial communities from Lake Kivu, Rwanda to study Microbial Dark Matter (Phase II) - Lake Kivu water 275m metaG... | ecosystem: Environmental > Aquatic > Freshwater...
TTGAAATTTCGCGGATGGTGTATATCAGGGCAAAGACGGCGTGGATTTGTCGGTTATCACCCAGAGCCGATGACCGTCTGTGACATACTCGATATTGCCGTGAACTGCTGTAATGAAGATATTGCTCTCCGGCACTATAGCCGATAGTCGTTCAAGCGTCTCCCGGTTGGGATGCCCGAAGCGGTTGCTTGCCCCGGCTGAGATGGCAGCGGATGCGGGATCAACGATGGTCAGGAATTCATCCGAGCTTGATCCTTTGCTTCCGTGATGTGCAACCTTGAGGACGTCGCTCTGCAGTCCTGCTCTGTTTGCGGCCAGGTACCGCTCGGCCTCCATACCGATATCGCCGCAGAGAAGGAAACTCACATTTCCGTATGAGACCCTGATTACCGTGGAATTATTATTGATGTCGTCTTCAGTGCCTGTGAAAGGTTTGTCCGGGGGATTGAGCACCGTCAGGTGTAGGTCGCTGCCGGCGTCTAACTGTTTGCCGCAGGCCAGTATGTGTGTAGCAACGCTCTGATCATACGCAGTTTGAACGATTTCACACGGCAGTACGGCTTTACTGGTGGAAGGAGGAAGGCCCAGAGAACGTACGTTATAGCGTTTCAGCAGTTCAAGCGAGCCGGCGATGTGGTCGGATTGGTACTGCGTCAGGACAAGCATATCGATCTGCCTGTCCCAAAACGGCAGTTTTTTACCCAGTTGAATGCAGACAGATGCCGGATCGGGGCCGGCGTCGATCAGTATATTCCGGCCGTCCGGGGTCCTGACCAATATGCAATCGCCCTGGCCGACATCGAGTATGCTGACGTGAAGCTTGCCGTCCGGCAACAGGGAAACGGAGGTCCATACAAAGATATTGCCTGCCAGCAGAACAGCCAGCGCCGGGTAGACGAGTGGTTTAATATTGGTGGACCGCAGGGCGCCCGCCGCCTGCCGCACTTTGTCACTCCACGATTTAATAAAGGTCCCGACGTGCTGCCTGTATTTAATACCGGCCAGTATGAGTCCCAGCGCGATATAGTAGGCAACGGCCTGCCAGGGCTGCAACACGATGTCGCGAACGTAGGCCAATGGAATCGAACTGAATATCTGAACCACGAGCAGGAAATACGATAAGAACAGCCAGGCGACCCAGCCGAGCGCCGTTCCCAGCGGCGGCCAGGCCAGGCCCGCTAAAGATGTGAGCAGCGAGGTGATGATAATACCCGGGAAGGAAGGCATTGAAAAGAAGGTGGCTGGTGCGCTGACGATGGAAAAGGCGTGAAAACTGAGAGCTGTCAGCGGCCAGGTCGCTATAACTGCGGCCAGCGTCGTTGCGAAGCTGATGACGATTATTTTTTTCAGCCAGACAATATACCTTCTCTGACGGCCTGGCAGGTGCGGGCTGGCGAAGTCAATTAAATAGGAGGCTATTAGGATCAATCCCAGCATGGACAGGAAGCTCAGCTGGAAGCTGATATCCCACAGGACGCGTGGCTCTGCCGCGGTCATTAATGCCGCCGCCAGCGCAAGAGCTGCCAGGCCGTTGCGCTGTCTTCCCAGAAGTTCCGCCATCAGGAACACGCTGCCCATGAAAGCTGCCCTGACCATGGTCGCCGGCAGGCCAGTAAGTAAGGTGTAAAGCCAGATGAAGGACAGCGATATCCAGACGTAAGCCCTGTTTTTTCTGCCGAAGATCCAGATTGTCAGGGCCAGCGCCATGCCAAGCAGTATGGTCAGATTCATGCCGGAGATAGCGATCAGGTGAGTCGTTCCGGTTACATAAAACGATTGCAGAAGGTCGTAAGGCAGGCTTCCTCGCATCCCCAGCAGAATTGCGCAGGCCAGAGAAGCCTGCGGCTCCGGCAGGCATATGGACAGGCTGTTCGATAGATTGCTGCGCAGGCCGTAGATCCAGGCCAGTGGGGGAGATCCTTTGTCCGTGCCGATTATGGTTACCGCAGGGTAATTCATGATCGAATAAATGCCCTTGTTTGCCAGGTAACCGCGGTAATCGAAATCATCGAATTGCGGCGGACTTTCCAGCTTGCCGCTCAATTGAAGCATGTCACCGTATTGATAAGAACGGTAAAAAGGCAATCTGACCAGCACACCTCCCCTGATCGATGTGGAGTTATCTGCGATGAGAATACGGCTTGCGGCAAGTTTAAACTCAAGGTAGCTGCCTCGGACCTCGGGTTGGTCGTCGACAACTCCTTCCAGCGATACGGAGCCCTGATCATTGTAGTATTGCACCTGCATATTATCGTGGGGCTGTTGAGACGATTGATAGAGCAGGGCGCCGGCGGGGAAAGCCAGCAAACATACGGCCAGCAATGCCAGCGGCCTGCGACGACCGGGCATGAAAGCGGCCACTATTATTACTGGCAAGGGGAGCGCCAGCAGCCAGGCAGGGGTGGCGAAGACTGAGCCTGCAAAGATGCCGGCTATCCAGGTGATGCTGACATATAGAAGGGGCATATTGGTTTACTCACCTGTGGAAGCGAAGCTGCGTAGACCATCAACTGCGGACTTTCCGAAGCCTTTGATTTTGAGCAGGTCATCCACGCTGCGGAAGGGGCCGTTGGCAGTCCGGTAATCGATGATCTGTGTTGCTTTTCCCTCACCTATGCCGGGAAGGGCCTGCAGCAGCCAGCTGTCCGCGCGGTTGATGTCCACCTTCTGGGGCCGGTCGGTCTCTCCCTTTGCCGGCACATAGATGGATATGCCGCCGACGTAAGCATCGTCCGAGATGCCTGCAGCCGAAATGAGCGCCGTCAATGTATCGCCGGGCCGGGTCGCGTAGATACCTGGACGGGCCACGCTTCCGCTTATACATACGTCTCCGTTGATATCGGCCTGTTTAAAATCGCTCAGGATTATCTCGGCTGGCTGGAGGCTCGAGAGGCGAATGAGGAAAAATACTATGCCGATGATGAGGCAAAATGCCAGCAATGCTGCTATAATAAGCCACATTTTCTCACGGATACCCGTCATTGACTTCCCCTCCTCACATGTAGTTAAGGTGTTGGCGGCGATAGAATTGTAACATATATGAATAATGAAAAAACGATTACGGTAAACAAAAAGGCTTACCATGATTACCACATCCTGGAAAGCTACGAGGCCGGCATTGCGCTCAAAGGCTCGGAGATCAAGTCCATCAGGATGGGGCGGGTCAACATCAGGGACGCCTATGCCAGGCCCGAGAAAGGCGAGCTATGGCTGCATAACTCGCATATATCCGCATACCAGGCGGGCGGTTTCAATACGCATGAGCCCGACCGTAAGCGTAAGCTTCTGATGCACCGCAGTCAGATAGAAGAGATGGAGCAGACGGCCAACCAGAAAGGTTTGACTCTGGTGCCTCTGCGGATATATATTAAAAACGGGCTCGCAAAGCTGGAGATAGGCGTAGGCAGGGGCAAAAAGCAGTTCGACAAGCGCGATACTATCGCCAGGCGCGAGACAGAGCGTATAGTGGAGCGGGCTATGAAATCAGGGGCCCGCAAAGCACGTTAACAACCTAATATTTGTGGGGGCGCGTGGCTTCGACAGGGAAGAGCCTACAGTACGGCAGGCCGAGGCGCCATCTACCTCGTAAATCCGGTGGCGAAACACAACTGCCAACGAAGCAGTTCCAGTAGCAGCCTAACCAGGCCGCTCGTCCAACCTTTCCTCGTCCCGGTGGGATTGGATTGGGCGACGAAATGCCGGGGTGCGACGATCCCGATGCTGATGGGGACCGCCTAAGATTTATCAGCTGGCCCGCTTGTACTCCGCCTGCAGAGGCTGAGCGGGTGAGCATAAAGAGCAGACTAAGCCTGTAGAAGTGCTGGCAACTTTTTTCTGGACGGGGAGTTCGACCCTCCCTCGCCTCCACCATACCGAAATTTTTATCGGACTCTAAAGGTATCAGGGAGTCCGTTATTTTTCCTCTTATATCCTCTGGCGTGAACACGGTAACTTTGCTTTCAGGATTCTGCTTGAGCGATTCAAACAGAGCACGGAATGCAGGTTTTGGCTGTATTCCTACAATAGTGCGGGAGGCAAGAAGATCCACAAACACTGCTTCGAGCATGCCAGCTAAAAGCTTGTGTTTCTCTTCTAGAGTTGCTTTGCTCCAAATTAATCCAAGGCTTTCAAGGAATTCGCCGGCATTCATAGCAGCATCAGCTTCAGGCACAACTAGAGAATTTAAAGAATCCTGCAAAAGCTTTCTTTGCAGGTTGTAATCACTATCTTCAATAATTCCGTCAACATAAGCCTTGGCCAGCCTACGCAACTTGTCATGCACACGTTTTCTTTCTCTAAGGATGTGTTCGCGCTCGGAAAAGTTTGATAGCTTGGATATTATTCTCTCGCGCCACGACGGTTCAAGGATTAATGACTGGATAATGTTATCTATTGTCTGATCAATAACATCGCAACGAATTGCCTTGCCATTTGCCGGGCAATTCAAGACACCGTGCGAATTTCTTTGTTCTCGATAGTACATATAGCCCTTGCTATCAGTTTCTGACCACAAAGGATAGCCGCAATAGATGCAGCGGATGATACCTTTCAATAAATACTGTCTGAATCTTGGGGAATGAGTTCTACATCTGCTTTTAGCTTCTTTAAGCATCACCTGGACTTTATCATATAAAGATTCATCTATAATAGGTTCATGCATTCCCTTGTATGTCTGGCCACTATAGTGAATCTTACCAGCAAAAAATGAGTTGTGAAGAAGCCAACGTATAGAATATGTTGTGAAAGGTCTCGGTCCTTTTACACAGCTGCCATCAGGCTGTTTTATCTGTCCCTTGTTCTTGGTTCGAAATCCCTGTTCATTTAGCCACTCAGCCAATTTCGATAAACTCCAACCTCCGCCTGAATATAGATAAAACAATTTCTTCACAGCTTCTGCTTCTTTTTCAATGATATGCACCCTGCCCTTGTGGTCATGTGGACAATCCTTATTACATTTCTGATATCCGAATGGAACATCCCCGTTTTGCAAACCGCTCATAGCCCTTTCTCTCATGCCCTTGCTTGTATGCTTTGAGAGGCTATCGGAATAATACTGTGCGAATGCTCCAAGCATGGCCAAGAACAGTCTGCCTTCTGGAGAAGAATAATCTATATTTTCAGTGACAGAAGCAAAGGAAACTCTATTCTCAGACAGCAGCTTGAAGCTTTCAAGCGTAACTTTGAGGTTTCTGCTCCACCTGTCCAACGAGTGAACCAGAATAACATCCATCTCTCCCTTTTTACAGTCATCAAGCAGCCTTTTAAACTGAGGTCTCTTCTCAATAGAATCTGTGTGTGCAGATATACCTTCCTCACTATAGGTTTTAACCAGCATCCATCCTTTTTGGATGCAATAGTTCTCCAACTCCCGTTTCTGTGCCGGAAGAGACCAGTTGTCAACTTGAGATTCAGTACTAACTCTTACGTATGCTGCTGCTCTCATTCTCCAAGTCCCTTGGGCCATTCTCACGCTCCGGCCTAGATTTTGTCAATACCCGTACAGCAATCCTTGCAAGTAAGGATAAGAATTCCTCGATTTCAGGTTCTGCCTCAATCTTGGTTTGATCAGCATCAGCCATTGAATTAATCCTATGTACAGTCTGTTGTAATTGTTTTTATTTCTGACTTCATTTATTGTTTTTGGCTACAAAAACAATTATTTGTCATCAGTAGCCGAGCCCGAGCTATGCGAGGGCGAGGCATTATCCTCCATTACTAGAAAATCCCTTAGCAGTTTAAACCACACTCTTTCATATATATCCTTGTCCACTTCCCTTAAGACCCTTTCTTTTAACCTGTTTAATGATTCCCAATCCTCTGCACAGCACATGACCAAATCGTAGCTCTTTAAATCCTCGGTTATGTTCTTTATTTCCTTTTGCTCTCCACTAATAAGAATTTCCACTGCTGTTTTCCTGTTGCCAATATAAACTCCAATATCCACTGCCTTGCCAAATGTTTTGTCCTCAATTATCGCTTTACTATTTCTATATTTCCTCTCATACCATTCCTTGATTATGCTTTGCCAGTAGCAGTGTATAAAGCCTCCAACCCCTTTGTATTTCTGAGCCCTGGCTTTTATTGACTCTAAAAAACTCCATCCTGATTCAGTTATCTCCAATATACTCAGAGGATTTCCTTTTTTACCGGTCCTTATTTTATGTGCTTGTATGTATGCTCTGTTACCAAGCTTTTTTCTCAATTGGTGACCTTTGTACAATGATATTTTGCGGGATCTGTCCAACCGAGTTACAGGGATAAAAGGATTCTCAGCAATTGCAATTAAATAGTCTATCTCTTCCTTTGTTATAGGTGCTGCAGCCAGCTCTGCAGGTTTGTCCAGTCCTTCTGTCAGAAGTAGAGGATTATCTGGTCTGATCTGTGAACTATTCTCTTCTGTACTTCCTGCTAGGTTTGGTATCCATTCCAATCTTGATAGTATAGGAGACATGATCTGATTGATTTCTTCATCACTGATTTTATTGTTGAAATCCAATTCAGGAATTTGAATCAAGAACGCTGAATCCGGGTATCCGGTAAAATGCATCACAGCTTGTCTAGGTTTTAGTCTTGGCAGAACTTGGGCCTGATCCTGAGTTAATGACATGGATTCTGCCATGCGCCGCACGCATGGTCCATTTACTATTTGCATAGCTATCCTTGTGGACATGTTAGCCATTACCGCGCTTTGCATTAAGCTTGGAGTCTGGTCTGAGAGTAAAAGATCACAGCCACTTGACCTGCAAAGTCTGGCAAACCGTAATAGGAAATCCTCTCCCTTTTCCTGGATGCTTGAACTGCCGGACAAAAGCAGATGAGCTTCATCAACAATGATAAGATTCTTTATCCCTTCGACTGCGCAGCTTGATCTGGTTTGTAGAATACATCTAAGCAGATCCTCTACTATGATTTTAAAAAGCACATCACTGAGGCCGCGAACACGAAGAATAATATTATTATTGAGGATTTGCTGGATATTGTGGCCGTGAACGCAATCTAACGTGGCGTTCATCTGATTAATAAGATTCTTTACACGGCTTATTCCTGATTCCTGGTAGCCTGAATATCTGCTTGTAGCTCGAAAATGCATTTTTACAAGTTTCTGGTGTAAATCTAAAAGTGTTGGATAATTTCTACTGCCTTCAAATATTCCCTTTTCTGTATACATATCCTTGATCAGGTCAGCAATCAGGTTAGTAGTGCCATGTCTTAAGTAAATAGAATTGGACCAGAGCAGGTCAACAATACGATTAATGGCTTCAAGCGGCTCCTCTTTATCCAGAACCTGTAAAAGGTTTCTTCTGTATTGCTTGTAATCCAGAATCCACAGCTTGCCTGAACGTATATGTTTTGCAAGCAGATTCTGATACTCTCCTTTGCTATCGAAGATAAGTACCTTTACCTGGCTATCCGAATCAGTCAATAGTTGCTCACATATTTCTGAAACCAGGAATGACTTGCCGCTCCCTGATCTGCCTGAAATTAGAATTCCAGCATCAGTGTGTTGTATTGGATGTCTTACAAGTGAACCTATGTATTGTGGCAATGATCCCAATATCAGGCCGTTTTCTGGCAAGTCCTCTGGCCTTGGTCCTGGTAAAAAGGCCGGTTCTAAATCCAGATTGCTTATTGCAGCCATTTTAGTAAAAAAGCTTTCCAGGCTTGAGCCAAATTTCTGATTTTTCGAAAACGTGGCTATATCAGCGAATTTTGCTGCATTTCTAACTCCTGATAACGCAGCCAGTTTCTGCAGATTCTCAATTCTCTTGTTTGTACCTGATAGATTAGGCATTCTCTATCCTCTAGCTATGCTTCTAATTACTTTGGCAGCCGTACCTACGCCAGCAACAATAATATGCGAAGCTACTCTGGTGCCAAACTTTAAAGTCCCGAACCCAACTCTGCCAACAGCCCTTCCGGCAAACCTGGCAGCCCTGCTCGCTGTTCTGGACCCTGAGTTTCTTTTATAGCTTGTGTATCTCCGATAATGTCTTCTTGCCATTTTCCCTCCTAGACTTTGCTTGAGAATTTCCAGCCAAGCAGAGTTCCGAGCAAACCCAGAAAGCAGATAAATACAATCCTGAATTTCAATGGCTCCATGTTAATCAGTTCAGTGATCATCCAGGCTACCAGCAGTCCTACCAAGCCAAATCCGATTATCGGCCATATTTTCAACATCTGATCCTACCTAACTACTGATGATATAGATGATTCCGATAATTACAGCCAGGCAAATTGCAGCAACTATGATGATGAGTGTCTTTGCACAGTGTTTGCAGTAGATATTTCCAAACAAGTTGAGTCTGGATTCCACACCAACTGACTTTAAACAGCGCGAACATTTAATGCTTGAGCAAGCCAGGCATAAATATTCGTTTGTTATGCAGTCAACTGCCCCGATATCCTCCACAGCTTTGATTAACGACCCACATTGGCAATGAGGCAGTTCTGTAATATCCTGCTCTGCAAATGCTGTCTCACTTGCTTCGGCGATCTGTGTCTTTTCTATTCCTGCTTCTCCGACTCTGGCTTTGCCTTTTATACCTATGGCAGTTTTGGTGATTATGCCTTGCGCTCCATTTCTATTTATCATTTCCTTTTCCCTAATTTCTCGCTAGCAGCAGACCTTGATAAGAAAAAATACTGTTCCGACCAGTAGTGCAGCTGCAATCAATTCTGCAGGCAGGTTGTTTAATATAAATGAAGCCAGTGCAATGATTCCTATTAAAGCGATTATTACCCCAGCGATGAGCAAGCCTATCTTTATTAAAGGAAACCACGCATGCAAATTTTCCGTTGGCAAGATTATGTGTGGATTATCAGGCAAGACATGTCTGATTGTGCGAGAATTCCTGATGCTGGGCTTTATTGGTATTTGTTGGTCCATAATATCTCCCAATAAAGAGTCTTTTTAAAGCGATGTTTTGATACTGCTTCTAATTACAGGCTCTTTATGTTTTTCCGTGTCATTCAACGGTGCAGAAGCTAGCCAGGCTTCCTGATTGCACACATAGCAATCCGGCCTTTTTCTTACAAGCATTGGCCTGATTTTAAGTTTCCGATTATCAATCAAGATTAGGTTGCTACTGATATTTCCCAAATCGCTGTCAGTGCCTTTTAGCAGAATGCTCAATGCCATTCTTGTTTGGATTAATGCTATTTGGCTTGTGTCCAGGCACAGGCCTTGCTGTGCATGAAGCTGGGATTCATTTATACCGTAATTTAGAGCAGCCTGCCTTATGACGTTGTTGGAATCTGGCAGACCCACGATACCGAATAAGCAACTGAAGCAGGCTGATTCTCCATCCAAAGGATCAAGTTTGAAAACATATCCACCAGTCCCTTTTTCAAAAACACCTGCGAAAACTGCAGGCTTGTTCTGCTCAATGCAAACCTTATTGATAAAAGAATTAGCCAAAGGATCTCCGGGACAAGCCAGGATCAAATCGCTGGCAGATATCACTCTGGTCAGTTTCTCCAGGTCTTTAGCTATGTCCATATGCTCTGCTCTTACATTGATTTTCCGATCTATCATTCTGAGTATATTGGCTGTTACACGGGTTTTAGTTTTGCCAATGTCTTTTTCAAAGCCAATATGCCTGGGCAAATTGACTGCCTCCAACTTTTCACTCGGCAAATCTACAAGTATAAAGTTCTGTACTCCAGTGCGTCCAAGAAGCTCAGCGCAGTGGCTTCCGCCACTACCCAGCCCCAAGATTCCCAAGGTCTTGGCAGCGACCTTCCTTGGGTCTATTAGCTGCATTGTGCGCGCATACCTTTGCCCGGTTTCCAAGCCTATTTTGATTATTTTCCCTTCCTTGACTGAGAATGCAGCCAAGTCCATGCTTGCAGGCGATTTCATATTTGCTACAATTGCAGTAAAGCCAGGAATAATTTTGCACGCGCTAAGCAAGGTATATTCATCGCCTGAACTTAATGAGGATCCATATCCAAGATGCAGGTGCCACTCACCGCACACCTTCTTACCTGTGGCCAAATATGGCAATAGCACAGAATAATCAGGCTCGCACTGCATAGGACTCAGTGAAGGTCTTATCCCGGGTCCAGTAGAATCTGTGATTAAAATCTGATTATCTCGGATATCTCCAATTAAAAAGCCGCAGGTCTCCAAATTTTGGGTATAGGCTTTTATTGATTCTGCCCTGATATTGTCTTCGGCAGCATTGTCAAGAATAATCCACACTGGCTCATGGCAATCGAGCAATCGAGTTTGACTGGACTTTTTTCTCGAATAAAAGCAGGTCTGACAAATGCAATGTTTAATTCGATTCATAGCCTGCTTAATAGTTTTCAGCATAGTGATCATTCTCGTATTCTCCCTGCCTTGTAATCTGAGATAAACTGAATTGCCTTGCCGACTACGGTCACTGCAGTCCAGGAAGGATTCCACTCCCCACCTCTTTGCCAGCACAATGACAGGTCTTCATGATGGTGATGTGTTCTAAGAGCAGGAGATATGTATATTTGAGCTGGACTAAATGGATATCCTGGGTTGTAGAATACGTTTATTCTATGACCCTTATAGCTAATCTCCCAATATACCGAGTTATCCTTATCCTTATCCTTGAATAATTTGGCTTCAGGAAATATCCTTCTCATTTCGACAATCTCAAAATCCAGCCGTCTTTTCTCCATTCCTTTCTCCTGCTCCAGAACATGCCTTTGTTTCAGGAATACCAGGTGGTTCTGGGCAGCTCTACAGCTCCTTGTGGAATGTCCGAGAGTTTGTTGCCCCTTCTTGAGTCAAAGACCCGGCCTGTTTCAGGATCAAGATAGACTCGGTCATTCGGCAGTGAATTGTAGTCATCCTGTTCTAACTGAATAGTGCCGTGCTCAGGCCCGCTTGCCTGATAAATAGCTGGTTTTCGTTCCATTGGTTTTACCTCCTTCAACATTTTTTAACGAAGTATTACATATTTTCTTTGATAGCTCTTTTACCATCATCGTTCGCTGATACAGGCTTGGTCCCCAACTCCACAAATTGAAGATTGACAATATAACGGCTACGTGTTTCTGGATCAGTAATTTCCCCATTGCCATATAAGCCTTTGCTGCCGGTTCTGAATGTCCGTGCTGAGGCATAAATTGTGCCCAGATATTTGCCTGTATCGCTATTTATTACGCAGAACATTTCTTGACCTCCTTTTTAAATTCTTGCCCAATTCTTTGCGAGCACCACTATCAATTAAATCTTTTGTATTGGCTACACTTGCTGAGGCTGCAATCCAGATATTCGCCATTAGAAGCAAAACGCCAACAGTTTCAGAAATCACAGCACCCAAGAATAAATATATTGAAATAGCAGCGTTTAATAGTGCTAGAACAGAAGAAAGCATGCATAACGTGAACGGAACAGCAAGGGATAATAAACTCAATAGCAATGCTATTTTGGATTTCTGCAGGTGGGTCCACAGCAGAGACAAAGCTGCCAGGAGAGTTGCAGTAAATCCACCAAGAATTATTGAGTTGTCGAGTATTGCTCTCGTTTCCATCGCGGTGGCTCCAGGCCATACCTTTTACTGAATTCATCCCACAAGAAGTATTCGCGTTCCGAGCAGATGTCCGGGTAGCCGTATTTCTCGATATTCTTGTAAATTCGTTTTATATCGTCTGGTCTATCCCTAGAAAGATCGTCAATCGCAAACTCAGCAGCCATCCTGAGTATGAGCGTTTTTAAAAAGTGCATGATTTTTCCCTGCATTTATATATCCGTTCGGCCATATAAATCCTTAACTATGGAAGTGCATTATGATTCCCAGCATACTTTGGCAATTTCCTTTACGTATTTATCCATTACATCGCAACATACTGCAATACATGCACTGATCTGGTGATCAGTCAGTATTGCTTCGTTTCTAAAAGGTAGGATTATGCGGAAACTCACTTCATTGTTTTCATGGTCATAATGGAAGCAACCCAGAATACGGGCAGCGTTGAGTATGCAAATTAATCGGGCTGCACTAAGCTCATTAGCTATGGGCACCTTTAGAATGCCAGGGATGTCGAATATTACATGTTTGGTTTCAGGAGTGACTAATATGAATATTTTAAAGTTGCAATAATCCCCTTTGACACCTATTTCAATAGCGGACTCATGTCGTCTGTAGCATATTTCATGCCGGTTCAGGTATGCTTCCACACCAGCAAGCAGGTCATCATTTATCTTTGCATTGTTGGCAATTCTGTTTGCTGGTTCTGTTTGCCCAGGACCCAGCATATTCAGTGTGACAAGGGCAAAAGCCTCAAAGAAATCCTGATCAGCCACACTCTCGTCTCGCCTCAACGTAATTAACCTCTCTTTTATTTCCTGCTTGTCGCCTTTAAGGATTTCCCTAGCTAATTCATTGGCTGTGATCTTCTGCATTGTTTGCCTCCTGCTTTATATAAGCCATTCCCTAAAATATTGTTAATCTCTTTAGTTAATCGCCTGCTTTTCCCGTATTGATGCCTTTATAAACCTATCTATCTCATACTATATAGCTTGCTCCATGAATTCGTATCTCGTGGAAATAGGAATTCAAGCAAAATTACATGGTTATGATAAATATGGCGGTGATTAACAGAATTCAGCATGAATTGAGTGCGTATTGGGTTGATGGATATCTAGGTGACCGAAATAAGATGTCAGCCGCTGGCCAACGTTTTTCCCATTTATTAACTGAGAAAGAATTATCGCGGGGTATATGGGTGCCAGAATCTGGTTTAGAAGCGGCTATATATTCGTTACGTAAAAACCCAGATGTATTAAATGTTCACTATCTATTATTAGCTCGTGTTGGCTATGTAAGCGCATCCAAGGTGCCAAGAATTCTTTATGAGATTGAAGGCAACGAGCAAAATCTTGGAAGTTTTAGTCGTTATCGAGGGATCGTATTAATCAGAAAATCGGTAGAAGATGTTGATGCTTATT
>Ga0209610_1001300_pt1 | contig 12929 bp, 14 predicted proteins | sample LakKivw275mmetaG_FD_184137 | JGI IMG/M metagenome (GOLD analysis project Ga0209610, IMG submission 184137) | Anoxic lake water microbial communities from Lake Kivu, Rwanda to study Microbial Dark Matter (Phase II) - Lake Kivu water 275m metaG... | ecosystem: Environmental > Aquatic > Freshwater...
CCTCGGTGCATAAAGTAAGACCCTTCGCTTCGCGCAGAGCTTGCCCTGAACGTAGTGAAGGGGTGACAAGTTGGTGGTACGGGGGGAGCACATGAGGCTGAGACCAGAACAAGCGGGGACTGATCTGGACGACCTGATGCAACGCTATGCCCTGCGCATCATCGGGCGGGAGGTGGTGGCCAGCGGGCCGGCCTCTTGGGGCGGCGCCAGGGCGGGTCCCAGCGGCACGTCCACCTACGATCCAGCCGCCTACTGGCAGAAAGTCCACTACACCGTGCACCGCGAGCTGACGTGCGAGCGTTGCAGCTTCCGCTGGGGATACGCCTTCGAGGTGGATCAGACCAGCCGCACCCACCAGGCCGGTAGCAGCAGCGACAGCGCCCTCCTCAATGCTATCCGGGCACAGATTCGGCGACGCATCAAGTGCCCGCGCTGCGGCCACGTTCAGGCCGAGCCGCGTAACTCCCTACGCCGCCGCGACCTGCAGCAGAACCTGGTGGGTTGCCTGAGCATCGCCCTGCCCCTGCCCCTGGTTGGTGTGCTGGTCTGGCTGGGTGGGCAAGTGCTGGGGGCAGTGGGCGCCGTCATCGGCCTCATCCTGGGGTTGCTGCTGGCCATCGGCGTGATCGCCGCTGGCTCCTGGTATCTCCTTTGGGCCGAGCGCGATTAAAGGACAAGAGGTATGGGCCTAAGAAGCGCCAGGGGCCATCCACGCTCAGGTGGATGGCCCCTACGTTCGTTCGGAAGATGCAGGGTGTTACTTTAGGTGCTTGTCCAGGAAGTCCAATACCTTCTTTACGTTCGCTGGCGCTTCAAACTGGGGATCCCCATGCTCGGCATTCGCAAGCAACTCCAACTTGACCCTGTCCTCGCCGATCACCGGCCTCAACCTGGCCGCAAACTCGACAGACTGCTGAAAGGGCACAATCGCATCCTTTTTCCCGTGCTGCAGGAAAAACGGCGGAGCGTTGGGCCGGATATAGGTTTCGGGGTTAGCCGCCTTGACTCGTTCGGGAATCTTGGTGATGGTCGCGCCAAGCAACAGCGATTCGGGCGATTGAGCGTCGTTGTGGCACTGCCCGTCCGGCGGCGTCAGGCCGGATGCTGCCAGTTGCTCGTCCATCTTCAAGAAATTCGTCGGACCAAACCAGACGACCACGGCCTGCACATGGCTTGGCTGATCGGGATGGCCCAGGCTCAGGTCTTCCAGCTCTGGAATGCCCGCCGAGACTCCCAGCATGGAGGCCAGATAGCCTCCGGCAGAGCCTCCCCAGGCGGCGATCCGGTCCGGGTCAAAACCATAGCGCGGGGCATGGGCGCGCATCCAGCGGATGGCAGCCTTGGCATCATGCACCAAAGCCGGGAATTTCGCCTCCCAGCTCAGACGATAGTTGATGGCCACCACAGCATAGCCCCGCTTCAACCCTTCCAGCATGGGCATGACCTGCGCATCGGCCTTGTCACAGCCCATGAACGCGCCGCCGTGGATGGACACGATGACAGGAAAAGGACCGTCGCCCTCATCGGGCAAATAGATGTCCAGTTTTTGCGCCGGCGACAGAGCCGCATAGGGTATGTCGAGGAATTTTCGCCGGATGTGATCAGTATTCGCAGGCGGATGTCCAGGTTTTATGGCGTAATGCTCCCCAGGTGGTAGTTCCATCTTGCGTCCCCTTTCCAGGAATCAATCTATTTGAGCACGATGCAGATTCGTCTGTTCAGCCCTTGCGCTTCTGCTTTGTAAGCTTTGCGCTCCTCTGGTATTCATCAAAAGCCACAGCACCCAGAAGAATAGCCCCCCTGACGATGTATTGGGCATACGTTCCCCAACCGGCAAGCTGCATGCCGTTCCCGATCACCGCGAGGACGAACACTCCGCCAGCGAGCGCCAGCACGTTGCCTTCTCCGCCCATGAAACTGATCCCACCCACAATCGCCGCCGTCAGGGCGATGAACTCCGTCCCCGGCCCGAATGAGGAGTTGGTCGTGTTTGCCTTGGAGATCATCACCATGGTGGCAATCGCGGTAAAGAACCCACAGATCGTGTAGATGGAGACCTTCATCCGCTTCGTGTTAATGCCGGACAGCCTGGCGGCCTCTTCATTCCCGCCAAGAGCCATCAAGCGATAGCCGAAGGTTGTTTCGGTGTAGACAATGCTCACAAGGATGGCTATCAGCAGGGCCAGAAGAATATCAAACGGTATGCCGAGCACCTTTCCTTTGGTCAGAAAAAGGAACTCCTCTGGGTAGCCCCGGAAGGTGTTCGCTTTTGACACCAGGTACGAAATACCTTGAAACACAGCGCTGGTCGCTAGCGTCGCGATCAAAGGGAAGATCCGGATGCTGGTCACGATCAGCCCATTGATCAACCCCAGGATTGTGCCCAGCACAATTCCAATCAGGATCGCAAGCCAAGCTGGCAGGTGATGGACCATCATCGCCATCGCTGTGACGACGCCAACCAGCGACATCTGATAGCCAACCGACAGATCAATCCCGCCCCCGATCATGACAAACGACAGACCCACGGCCACGATGATGAAGTAGGTGTTCTGGGTGACGATATTGATCAGGTTGCGCGCCGTGAGGAAATAGGGGCTCGCCAACGAAAAGAGAGCCATGAGGGCAAGCAGGATAAACAGGACGGCATATTTCTGCAGGCCACTCAGGTCGATTCTGGACAATCTTCTACTCCCTGCTGGACTTAATTGAATCAAGCGTCTATTCACGGAAGCCGCGTCCTCTCCAAAACGTGGCTCTGGGATCTAGCCAAAGGATTGGTGCCCCACCTCGGGAACTGGGCCCCCGTTTCGGTCCTTGCCCTTGACGATCATGGTGACCACATCGTCAAGCGTCACCCGACTGACTTCCAGGACATCCTGCCTTTGCCCGCCTTTGAGGACGAACACGCGGTCAGCAATCGCCAGGACGTCCGGGATGCGCTGGGTGATCAGGAGAATGGAAAGCCCCATCTCCTTCAGATTGCGGATCAGGCCAAGCAATTTGCTGGCCTCGGTGACGCCCAGAGCCGCCGTGGGCTCATCCATGATCAGAACCTTGGACTGGAAGGCAATGGCGCGGGCGCAGGCGACCATCTGGCGTTGGCCGCCGGACATGCGCGCTACATTCATCCTGGGCGACTTGATGTCCACGCGCAGTTCGCGGATCAACTGGCTGGCCCTGTCGGACATCCGTTTCTTGTCCACGAACAAGCCGAATGGGCCGCGAGTCAGTTCCCTGCCGACAAAGATGTTCCGAGAGACATCCAGGTTGTTGAACAGCGCCAGGTCCTGGTAGATCATGCCGATGCCCAGGTGCGCGGCGTCGAGGGGGTTGCGGATGTGCACCTTGTGGCCGTCAATGTAGATCTCGCCTTCGTCGGCCATATGGGCACCCGACAGGACTTTCATCAGCGTGGACTTGCCCGCGCCGTTGTCGCCGACGATCCCCATGATCTCGCCGCGCCGGAGTTCCAGATCCACGTTGCGGAGCGCCTCGACGCCGCCAAAGCGCTTGCAGATGCCCTTCATTTCAACGACGTATTCCGCACTCATAAAAGACCTCATTACTGAATCATAGCAGACCGCATTCCCATGAGATAACACGACGCAGGACGAGACAACGGGGGCTGGGGAATCTTCTATGGGGACTTGTCCCCAGCCCACTCGTTAGACCCGGCGGTCTTCAAACATCTACCAATTACTCAAGGACCAGGAGGCAACACCAAAGGCTTGGGGGCGGCAGTTGGCAGAACGAGCATTTTCGCGCTCTCCACGGGCACGTACATGAGCTGCCCATCCACGGCGGTCACCATATCAAGATCATCCCAGACCACTTTGGGATACGGCTGGCCGTTGATCATCATCCCGGCATACTGCATCGTCCGGCCAATTAAGTCGCCGCCGAAACGAATTGTGCCCCGGAAGACGCCCTTCCCCTTGGAAGCGTCGGCCACCGCAGGCCCTTCGGCGCCGATCATGCCCACGCTGAAGGCCGCGACCTTGCTCAGGTCCTTGATCACGCTGGAGGCTCCCTTGGCGTACTCGTCCATGATCGCCTGGGAGGCGCCCATGCCTCCATCTCCCGCGTAGGCGATGAGGAGTTTCACATTCGGGTTGGTCGTCAGGACGTTCTGCATCGCCGTCTGGCCAGCCTGGAACATCTCCGCCTGCACGACCTGGACAACCTTCACCGCGGGCGAGTAGGCGGGGTTGGCGACACGGTCCGCGTCGGACTTGCCGACGAGATATTTCCCGCTGGCATCCGAAATGGGGGCTCCGTTGGCGTCGATGTAGGCGCCCGTCTCATTTGTCAGGTAGGGTTTGGTGATGATCTTGAGCCCGGCGGAACGTGCCACGGCTTCCGGGTTGAGCGTGGACTCAAAGATCGCGGTCTCAATCGAGCCGGGAGCCGCATTCGGATAGGTCTTGTCAACCCATTGCTTGGCCATCAGGGCGGCATACGCGCCTCCCAGGAACTGGTTCATCTTCATCACGCAGTCGTAGGCGTCCGCGTCGCCAGGATCACCGCCGGCAAACAACACCTGGACGCCGGCAGCGCGAGCCTCCTTCAACGCGGGTATGATGCTAGACGCCTCGACGGCCATGACGAACAGGAACTTGACTTTCATGGCGGTGTAGTTCTGGATCTGCGTCGCCTGAGTGTTGGCATTGCCATCGGCGCTGGAAACTTGAACGTCAAAGTTCGCGCCAAACGCACCCTTGAACGCGTCCTGGAAGGCGAGCATCAACGGGTTGTCCAATGCAGGCAGGCACACCGCGATGATCGGCTTTCCGGGCACGGCCGTCGGCGGCACAGGGGTTGGGGTGGCCGCGGGCGTTGTGCCGCACGCCGCCAGCAAACCCGTGGAGGCAATCATCACGATTGCCAGAACAATTGGTAAGGCCCTTTTCATGGTAAATCTCCTTCTTGCCACCGTGACGTGGCTGCTAATTTTGTACCGCGAGGACATGGTAGTATGTTTGCTGAAAGCCACAATACCCCTTATAGGCACCTCCTTTCGGGCTGCTCGGTTACCTGTGCAGGAGACTTGGCTGCCAACTCAGCTTCGTCCACAAAAATGATCGCCTCAGAAGGGCAGTTACGCTCACAGGTGCCGCACTCAATACAGATGTTGGGGTCAATGTAGGATTGCGTTTCACCCTCTGTAATTGCCCCGCTTTCACAGCCGGCCACACAGGCTCCACACAGCGTGCAGGCGCTGGTTACAACATACGGCATACCACTCTCCTTGCCTGGTATAGGCAGCCCCCTTCCCTACCCCATGTACATCCGTTGCGGGTCAATAACCTCCCGAATCAGACGGACCTGCTCGTTAGTTGGTGGCTCGGTGTAAGGCACCTGCGGCGGGACGACCGGCGCAAAACCCATCGTCGCCAGCACGTCGTCCAGCTTGTTGCCGGGGTGGATAGACAGCAACATCATCTGCTTCGTTTCCGGGTGGAAGCCAAAGATGGCCTTGTCCGTGATCACCCGGCTGGGGCCACCCCACAAACCGGCCTGACTCCGGCTGTCTCCTCCAGCGATATATCCTGGGCTGGTAACAAACGATACGGCTTTCTTGAGCTTACGAGCTTCATGCCGCATGATGATGATGGTCTTGCGTGCGCAGGAGGCAATGTCGTTGGCGCCGCCGCTGCCCACCATGTGCCGGAACTTGGCCCGCGGATCGCCGATCAACGTTGTATTGAGATTCCCATACTGGTCCACTTCCAGGCCACCAAGGAACCCCACGTCGACGCGTCCTTTGTGCAGAATCGTGCCCAGGATGTCCACAAAGCTGCTCAACACCTGGGCGCGATACCAAACTCGTGGATCGGCCAGGCCAACGCCGGTGTGGATCGGCTCTGGGTTGATGACGCCCAATTCAAACAGAATCGTCATGTTCGGCGCATGCGTTTGCTTGGCCAGGAAGGTGGCGACGACGGGGAGGCCCAGCCCCACAGCGACGACCTGGTGATCCTGCAGTTCACGTGCTCCGGCGGCCGCCATGAGTTCAGAGGGTGTATAGTCAAGACTCATCGCTTGCCCATTCTCCTTTCAATAACCCAGCGTCTCATCAGCCCGCAGGCTACTCAGACGCCTCATCCCACCTACACGCTCCAGGTATTCCCAATGATCCTTGACGCCGTACACGTAGCGATCCAGGTAGGCCCGGAAATTCTCCGGCGATTGTGTGGCTGCCACATATTCCTCTATTTGCTCGGCATCGTAATCGTAGGAACGGTACACCGAGGTCGGATGGGCGGCGAAGGGCAATTCCACGACGTGCGAGACCAGGAAGCCGGGAATCACCGTCCGTTCGGCATTCTGGCGGATTAAATCGGTGGAGACGATCTGCTCGGCGATGACGATAGTGCGCTGGCTCGACTTGGCCTGCTCTACGTTGTCCCAGCGCGGCCCCAGTATCCAGGCATTGCCTTCCTCGTCGGCCACCTGTACCTGGATCACAGCGACGTCCGGCAATAGCGGCCGGAGAGCCAGCCACTGATCGCCCGTAAACGGATCGCCAACCAGGGCGATTTGCGACGCGTCCTGCTCTTGCAACCGCTTCATCAGGTCGGAGCCGCGCAGCGAGCGGATCGGGATGAAGGGCAGTCCCAGGGAGCCGGCCAGGTAGCGGAAGGTGATGGATAGGCTGCTGTACTCTTCGGCGATGAGCGTCCCTTCTTCTATTCCGCGGTTTACGCAGGCCAGACGCCCAAAACGGTCGAGCGACCCGCCGCCGTAGATGAGGCGATCAACCGCCCCTGCCCCCACCAGCAGGTCGGCGTCCATGGCCCCCACGCACTGCGAGATGGTCAGGCCTTTGATGCCCTGACGAATGACCTCCCGGGCAAAGGCCATGGTGCAGCGCGTGATGGCGAATCCCGACAAGGCCACGTGCGCGCCTGAGGGGATAGAGGCCACAGCTTCGGCCAGCGTTGTCACTTTTGTCACGTCCGCCTCCTATTCCAGGAAAGGCCGCTGGTCAAACAAGACCAGCAGCAGGTGACAAGCGCCGTCTTCCAGCTTGATCTCGGCCAGCTCGACGGGGCGATCCAGCTTTTCCTCAATAGCCAGCACGATCAGGTTAACCGGCAAGCAGGTGAAAGGCGAGATGCCGTGGGCGGCCAGCCTGTCCTCGACAGGGCGATGGGCGCATCCAGCCACGCGCAGGCGAAGCTGCCGGCCATCGCTCTCCGCGGACACCCGGCTGACGATCCCTTCGGACCGGAGGGCGGCCTCGATGGTCTGCACCATATCGTCAATCTCAGGCGACTGGAGCAGGGGGAGGCACTTGGTCTGGAAATACTCGCGCCCCACAGTCGTCATGCGGAAGCGCGCTCCCTTGCCCCGTTCGTCCCAGAAGGCTTTTTCCAGCTCAAAGATGAGGTCGTTAGCGTAGTCGCGAGAAATCGTCTTGCTTTTCATGCTTGTTCCTCATAGTAAGCTTCCCCCCACTTTTCCGCAAAGACGAGCTGGTTGATGGGGAGGCGTGGGCGCGGCCGATGCGCCCGTGTCGGATGGCCGATAGAAATGATGCTGACCGCCTTGAAACCTTCGGGAATGTGCAGTAACGCCTTGATGCGTTCTTCGTCGCGAATATCAATGCAGGGGGCGATCACCCAACAGGCCCCCAAGCCTAGCGCCGTGACCATCAACAGTATATTCTCAATCGCCGCCGAGGTATCGTAGGGCATGTCCCAAACGTCCTTCTTGCCGCAGACGACGATGTTGACCGGCGCATTGGCTAGAAAGGCCGATACCTGGCCGGAGGTCAGCTTCTCAAAGGCGGCTTTTTTCTTCGCTTCGTCCTGCAGGCTGGCGAAACGTTCTTGCATCTGTTGGGTGACAAACTCGGCGGTGAAGCGGCGGCCACTCCCGCCGCCTGCCAGTGCCCCCAGCTTCCGGCGCGTGTCGGCGTCCTTCACGATGATGAAACGCCAGGGTTGGGCATTCTCACCCGAAGGCGCCTGCCGCGCCGCTTCCAGAATCAGATCCAGGTCCTGATCGGCCACTGGTTCCGGTGTGTAATCCCGGATGCTGCGGCGATCCTGAATAACCTTCATGGTTGCGTCCACTAGACTGTAGGTTTCTGTCATCCTTGTACTCCTTATTTCCCAACCCCGGGCTTCAGCCAGGAATGTGGCGATGGCCAGCTTGTCCCTCCGCAGTGCGAGTATCAGTAGAGCACAGTTTGAGTTCGTAGTGCGCACGTGTAGTGCGCTTTCCGGCGCTCAAGCCCCGATACATTTCTTACTTGGTGATGTATCTGGGCAAGCGCCCACTACGAGCCAGATTTGTGATCTGCTGAGTATTGACCATCGCCACATTCTGATCGCTGATTTCCTGGGTACGACCTTGTCTATCTTTGATCGAATGGAGGGGCCGGGTAGGCTAGCTTGGCGGTCTGGTGCTCGGCGGGCCACACCAGCTCCAGCTTGCCCTTTTGCCATTGAATCATCGGATCCAGAACAACGCCGGTGCCGTCGGCGTTGAACTTGACCGGGCCAACCACCGTCGTCATATTGGTGGCGGCGATGGCATCCCTGATCTTGTCCCGGTCCAGAGTGCCCGCTCTTTCAATCGCATTGGCCAGGATTTGCACGCAGGCATAAGCCGGGCCGGTCAGCAAGTCGGCGGGCCGCTTGAATTCAGCCTGGTACTTGGCGTTGAGTTCGGCCACTCCTGGGAACTTCTCGCCATTGTGCCAGCCCGGGAATATGGTTACATATTCGCCGACCTTGCCCAGCGAGTCTCCCCAGGCGACGTTTTCCGGAGCGCGGATAATCAGACTGAACTTGGGAGCCCAGCCGAGTTCAGCCATCTGCTTGAACATCGCCGTGCCGTCCGGCATAGTAGGCATGCCGAACAGGGCCTCGGCCCCCGCCGCCTTGGCTTTGAGGATCATGCCCGAGTAGTCCTTGGTCCCCGGGGCATACTCCTCGTAGTCCACGATCGTATACCCGTATTTGGGGGCATTTTCCTTCCATAGCCCTCCCAGCTCGATGCCCCAGTCGGTCTTTTCCTGGAAGATGGCCACCTTGGTCGGTCTTTGCCCCTCAGGAATTTGGGCGTTGAGGTATTCGTAAACGTCTTTGCCCTGGGCAGGCGACTTGGGGAACGGTGAGAACAGGTACTTGTAGCCCTTCTGGTGAATCTGGTAAAGGGCAAAGGCAATGCCGAGATAGGGGACTTTGTTCTTTTCGGCGATGGCGGCGGTCGCGGCATGCATGTCGCTACCGGCGCCGCCTAGGTAGGCTGTCACCTTCTGCTCGGCGTAGAGAGTCTCCAGCTTGCTCACCGCCTTGGTGGGGTCGGATTCGTCGTCGTAGATGGTGAGCTTCAGGGGGATCTTCTTATCGAACTCTTTGACGTACACCCCACCGGCAGCGTTGATGGCATCCACAGCGTACATGTATCCCGGCTTCACCTGGGCACCGAGGGAGCCGAATTTCCCCGTGAGGGGAATTGACGCGCCGATCTCTATGGCTGCCGGTGCCGGCGGCTTCGTCGGCGCGGGTGTCGCTGTAGGTGGTACAGGTGTCGGTGGTACCTTTGTAGGTGGTACCTGGGTAGGTGGTACCGCGGTAGGTACCGGTGTTGGTGTCGGTGCGGGGCCACAACCGGTCGCTAGTGTGCTCACTAAGAGCGCGACCACGAGCACGATTGTCAGTTTAGCTCTCATGGCTAATCCTCCTTGTTTTTGTCCTAGAAAGCCGTCTCCGGCACACAGATATCGCCCGGCAGTATCACCTCATAGGCCACCTCCTTTCAGGTTTGGCGATAGGGCCAACGGCGGCGGAGGTCAACTCTCCCTTGTGGGGGTAAGTTTGATCTCCTTCGGTCTTGAGCGACGGGCCAGCGCTTTCTGCAGCGTTCCCCAGACGCCGACTAACCCGCCAGGTAGGAAGAGGACCACGAGAATGAAGAGAACGCCGAAGACAATCAGGTGCAGCTCGGCCAGCTTCAGCACCAGAAACTCCCTGACGATGACGAAGAACACCGCGCCGATGATCGGGCCGATAATAGTGCCGGCACCGCCGATGTAAGCCATCATCATGGAATCAAAAGTCCACTCCGGGGCAAATGGAAGCTGAGGGTAGTAGCCCACGTGATAGTAGGCGAAAGCCCCTCCAGTCAAGCCGGCAAAGAAGGCGCTGACCGACAGAGCCAAAAGCTTGTGTTGCAACGCACTGACTCCCAGCGATTCCGCCGCATCTTCTTCTTCTCTAATGGCCATTATCCCCAGCCCCAAGCGGGAATTGACCAGAAAGTAGGCCGTCCCGGTGGTGAGAATGGTCAAGCCCAGGAAGAGATAGTAGCGGGGGACAAGCTCGTAGGTAGCCAGACTTTGTGCCGGGAGAGAGGAGATCATCGGCAGCGTGTTCCCGACGGTGATGTACAGTATCTGCGCCAGGGCCAGCGTACCAATGGCGAAATAAATCCCTCTGAGTCGGAAGGCGGGAATGCCAATCAGCAGGGCCAAGGCCACAGCCACGAGGCCCCCCGCCAGAAGGCTAGGAAAGAGATTCCAACCTGACAACCAGAGGGAGCGAGTGACCAGGGTCCCCGCCCCAAAGAAAGCGGCATGGCCCAGGTTGATCTGCCCACTATAGCCGCCCAGGATGTTCCAACTGGAGGCCAGGGAAACGTAAAGAAGGACCAAAAGCGCCAGGTTGATGGTGCTATCTTTCTTGACCACCACAGGGAGGAAGGCCAAGATGGCGATGAGGATGAGCAGGGCGATAAATGTAACTTGCTTTCTGGTCATTGGCTACCCCTCTTTCGTACCGAATAAGCCCTGCGGCCTGAAAACCAAGATCAGGACGAAAAGGACGAGGCCGACTACCTCTCGGTAAGTTAGGCTGAGAAAAAAGCCGGTGGCTGACTCTGTCACCCCCAAGACGAGGCCGCCGACAAAGGTCCCCGTGATGCTCCCCAACCCACCCAGGACCATGACGATGAGGCCCTTGAGCGTCCAGTTCATCCCCATCACCGGATCTATGGAATAACCAACGCTCACCAAACATCCCGCTACCCCGGCCAGAGCAGCTCCCAACACGAAGGACAAGAGGTAGACCCTCTGGATATCAATCCCCATCAGGGTGGCTGCCTCCCAGTTTTCCACAGTGGCCCGCAGGGCCTTGCCCGTGTAGGTCCGCCGCAGGAACATGTCCAGGGCCAGGAGAGTAACCAGGGCGATGACCAGGCTGGCCACACGCACGATGGGAAAGCGCACGCCCAGGAGTGTGAATACCGACCCAGAATAGAAAGTAGTGATGCTCCTGGTATCGGCAGTCCACAGGCGCAGAGCCAGGTTCTGCAAAATCAGGGACAGTCCGAAGCCGACGAGGAGGGTGTTCTGTATCTTGACGCTCTCCGTGAGCTTGACCATGCGGGCGAAGAGCAATTTGTACAGGACTAGCCCAATCACGAGAAGGAAAACAATGGTGGAAGCGAGCGTGAGGAAAGGGTCTATGCCCAAAAGGGTAAAGATCCAGAAGCTGGCGTAGCCGCCAAACATCAAAAGCTCTCCGTGGGCCACGTTGAGGAACTTGGTCACCCCGAAGACCAGGGACAGGCCCACCGCCGCCAAGCCGTACAAGGCGCCTACCAGAAGGCCAAAAGCCAGGTTTTGCACCAACGGTTCAAGCATGGCAATCTCCTCTTCGCTGTTTATGCCAGGTACGCGCTGCGTACAGACTCAAAGGACAAGAGAGCATCGCCGGTACCCTGGCCGACAATCCGGCCGTTCTCGATCACGTAGGCCCTGTGCGCCAGCTCCAAGGCCGCCCGGACGTTTTGCTCTACCAGCAGGACAGTAACCCCCTGCCGGTTTATCTCCGTGATCATCGCAAAAATCTGTTCCACCAGCAAAGGCGCCAGGCCAAAAGAGGGTTCATCCAGCAGCAAAAGCCTGGGTTTGGACATCAAGGCCCGGCCGATGGCCAGCATCTGCCGCTCACCGCCGCTCAGGGTCCCCGCCCGTTGGTTCTTCCTTTCCTCAAGGCGAGGGAAGATTTCGTATACCCACTGCAAGCTTTGATCCTTGACTTTCCGGGCACTGGCGACGAACGCCCCTAGCTCCAGGTTCTCCAGGACGCTCATCGCCGTGAATATCTTTCCACCCTCTGGTACTTGGGATATGCCTAACTCCACGATCTTGTGAGCCGCTACCTTATCCAGGTGGTGACCGTAGAAATGGATGTCGCCTGAGGCCGGTTTCAGTAAGCCGGTTATGACTCGCAAGGTGGTAGTTTTTCCTGCGCCGTTGGGCCCAACGAGGGCCACCAGTTCTCCCTCATTGACCTGCATAGAGATGCCCCAAAGGGCCTGGAGGTCTCCGTAGTAGGCGTCTATTTCTTCGATTTTAAGCATGAGACCTCCCCAGATAGACTTCTATGACTTTAGCGTTATGGATGATCTCATCGGGAGAACCTTCCGCTATCTTTTCCCCCATGTTTAATACAATGATGCGATCAGACAGCGCGCAAATGGCCTTCACGATGTGCTCCACCACCAGGACCGTGATCTTCGAGGCTCTTATCTGCTTGATTAAGCTGCAAGCATCCTCCGCCTCCCCGGGGTTCAGGCCGGCCATAAGCTCGTCCAGGAGAAGTAGCCGGGGCTTGGCCGCCAGAGCTCTGGCTAACTCCAGCCTCTTGCGCTGCATCAGGGTGAGGTCTTTAGCCAAAACCTCCGCTTTGTCCCCCAGGCCCACGCGTTCCAGGATCTCCCTCGATTCCCCGGCCGCCACCTGGAGGCTCTTGGCCGGTTCCTGGCCGTATACCCGGCCTACCATCACATTTTGTAGGGCGGTAAAACCGAGGAAAGGTTTAATCAACTGGAAGGTTCTGGCGATGCCCTTTTGGCACACCTGACTGCGGGGCAGGCCCGTTAGGTTCTCGCCCCTAAAAGTGATA
>Ga0209610_1001302_pt1 | contig 12925 bp, 10 predicted proteins | sample LakKivw275mmetaG_FD_184137 | JGI IMG/M metagenome (GOLD analysis project Ga0209610, IMG submission 184137) | Anoxic lake water microbial communities from Lake Kivu, Rwanda to study Microbial Dark Matter (Phase II) - Lake Kivu water 275m metaG... | ecosystem: Environmental > Aquatic > Freshwater...
GGTGATGACTGCCTTGGTCACGACCTCACCGAGATACGCCTCGGCCGACTTCTTCAGGTACTGAAGGATCATCGCCGATACCTCGGGCGGAGACAGCCGCTTTCCGTCCACATCCACCCAGGCGTCGCCGTTCGCCGCCTCGACCACGCGGAACGGCACTCGCTTCTGGTCCTCGACCGCCTCGGAAAAACGCCGGCCCATGAACCGCTTGATTGAATAAACCGTCTGCTCGGGATTGATGACTGCCTGGCGCTTGGCCAGCGTGCCGACCAGTCGTTCCCGGCCGAGCGCAACGACCGAGGGCGTCGTCCTGCCGCCCTCCGGGTTCGGGATCACCACCGGCTGACCGCGCTCCATCACCGCCACGCACGAAAAAGTTGTCCCGAGATCTATACCTATGACCTTTGCCACTATTACCTCCTCGATTCCGAGCCCCGATCCGGACTCGAACAGCCGCCTGGAAGCGGCTCATTTCCGAAAACGCCGATGCTCAATATGCTAACCATTAGACTCGGCGGCGGACTCACCAGCTTCGTCCCTGGAATCCCTGCTCTCTTCCTCGCCCGCCCCGGCCTTCGACTGCCTTCTATCTTCCGAATTCTTGACTCTCTGGGGTTCTTTCGCGACCACTACCTTCGCCGGCCGTAGCACCCGCTCTCCGGCTGCATAGCCCTTGGAGACTTCGCTGACGACCATACCCGGTTTGTGCTCATCGGTGTGCACGAAGCTGATGGCCTCTGCCCGGCGCGGGTCAAACTCAGTCCCGGCGCAACTATACTCCTCCACTCCGTGCCTACAGAGCGCCTCCCGCAACTGCCGGTGAATAAGCGTCATCCCTTTCTTCATGCTCTCGGCGTTTGCTCCGGTCTCGGCGCTCTGCACTGCCCGTTCAAAGTTGTCCAACACCGGTAACAGGTCCATAACCAGCGCCTCCAGTGCTGCACGCCGGCTGACCTCGCTGTCCCGCTGAGTTCGTTTTCGCAGATTGTCAAAATCGGCGATGGCGCGTAAGTATTCCTCCTGCAAATCCTTACAGGATTTCGACTTCGCGTCGAACTGCTCCGTCAGTTGGGTTACTGGGCCTTTCTTCTCGTGCGCCATGAGAAACGTCATAAGGTTAGACATTCTAATACCATACATGGATTCTCGAACATCGAGTGCCGCCATCTGTCCCACAGCCGAGCAGCGGGGCGGCTTATCTCAACCTGGGGTCGTCACTGTAGATGTGGAACCGATACTCGGCGGTGTAGGGATGGAGCCAACCCCACTTCTGCAGCATCCAGAACAGCCCCTCTTCGACCCGCAGCCTTGGCCGGCCGACAAGTGTGACGTAGCGGGTCTCCGGGTACCTCACTTCCATTTCGTGCCGCACGTGAATCAGCCAGCGTTCACCTCGGCGCTCGGCGGTTGCCGCAAGCCGAGTCTGGTTAAGGGCCAGCGCGTAACGCGCCTCAGGGTCGGTCAGCCGATACTCGGACACGTTCCACTCAATCCTGACCGGCCCGTATCCGCGGGCACAGGTGCTGTCGCCCTGACCCAGCCCCGCCGCAAAGTTCCGAAGCGGCGCCCGCATCCGGTGCGAGCCTAAACCGAAGTCCGAGTAGAACACTCGGCGGGCCGGCGGCCCCGGGTCGAATATCATGAACAGAGTCTCCTTCGCCGCCTCAGGGTAAAGGGCGTATCCGACGGCGCTCATCACGACGTTGAGACCATAGATACCAGCGCGGTCCGGCAACGTGAATGCACTCACCCCGCTGCGGAGCTTCCGGCTCAGTTGCTCGACCTGCCGGTCAACTTCCTGGACCATCATCGGGGCGAGCGCCAGCGTCGCGGGCACCAGTACGAAGGAGACGCCGAACTTGAGCACCCGGACCGCCTTGATGTTGTTGAACAGCGGGAAGAGAATCCACGCCGCGGTAAACGCAACCACGGCCAGGGTCGGTACGCCGAACAGCAGTCCCCAGCCGGCCAGCAGGAGGAACGGCAGCGCCAGCAGGAAGAGAATGGAGTTGACGACGACGCCCACGAACCGCATAACCGGCCCGGCGCCCGGCCGGGCGGGTTTCCGCGGACTGTCCGGCGGCTCTTTACGGCTCACTGTTCGCGGGGTTGTAGCCGGACCGGCGCATCACGGGTACGGCAGCCGCCGTCCCGCCCGTTTCGCCCGGTTGAGTTGTTCCTGGTAGCCCGCGCCGCTGAGCGCCTGCTCGGCCGCGCCTTCGATTTCGGGATTGGTATCCTGCGCCAGCGAGAAAATGGCGTCGAGGCCGCGCTCATCGCCGATCTGGCGCAAGGCGTAGATCGCGTCCTTCCGCACGTCGGTGTTGCGGTCGTGCAGCAGCACGATTAGCGGGTCAACGGCGCGCATCGCCCCGAGTTTGCCGAGTGCCCGCGCCGCGCCTGAGCGCACGGCCGGCCGGATGGAGCTGAGCAGGCCGATGAGCGGGTCGACCGAGTAGGAACTGAGGTGGATGAGCGACTGCGGGGCGGCCAGTTGCAGGTCTTCGGACTGCTCTTTGTTGTAGAAATCGGCCAGCGGCTGGGCAGCCCGCCGGTCAGCCATCTTGCCCAGCCCGATTGCGGCTGCCTTGCGTACGTCCGGTATCGTGTCCTGCAGCAGTTCCACAACCTTCACCACCGAGGCCGTATCCCGGGCCTCGACCAGAGCCTGAATCGCGGCTACTCTCTTGTCCGGGTCAGGGTTGCCAAGCTGCGCGCGCAGCCCGGGCAGCTTCGAACCACAGGCAGAGACCAGGAAATTGACCACCAGGACACCAAGGCACCAAGGTGCCGCCCTCCGAAACACTGGAGCACTCGACCTAATGCCCACTGGATTACTCGACCTTCTGACCACTGGACCACTAGCCATCGGCCAAAATGATAGCGCTAGAGCAGCCGCGGTCAAACGCATCGAAGGGCCAATTCCGACGCACGAAGATCGAAGGACGATTGAAACCCGAAACCCGACTTCCCCATTTGCTCAATTCGAGCTTCATTCGTCATTAGGAATTCGGGATTCGTCATTCGGTTTGACTTGTCCTCCTCCCGCCCTAGACTCTGGCTCCGTGTTCAACGTCATCATCACCGGCATCACCAGTTTCCTGACCGACATGGCCACGGAGATGGTCTATCCCCTCATCCCCCTCTACCTGACCGCGCTCGGCGCTCCGCCCGCCGTCCTCGGCGTGATCGAGGGATTTGCCGAGAGTACAGCCTCGATCCTCAAGGTCTTTTCCGGCCGGCTCTCAGACAAGCTGCGCCGCCGCAAGCCGATTGCCATCGTCGGCTACTCCGGCTCGATGCTCGGTCGGTTGATTCTGTACGTATCAAACGTATGGTTGCTGGTCTTCGCCGGCCGGATGGTCGACCGGATCGGCAAGGGCATCCGGGGTGCTCCGCGCGACGCGATCATCGCCGACAGCACTCCCCCGGAGAAGCGAGGTGTTGCCTTCGGCCTGCACCGGGCCATGGACTCGATGGGCGCAGCCGCCGGCGTCGTCGCTGCCATCTTCCTCGTGGGAGCAGCAGGCAAGGGCATGGCCCAGCACGACTACCAGCGCATCTTCCTCATCTCGCTCATACCCGCGGCGCTGGGCGTGGTCGCACTCTTCTTTGTCCGGGAGCATAGGTCCGAGCATGCGGTCCGCCAGCCGCTGCATCTTTCCTTCCGCGGTCTGCCGCCCAGGCTCCGCTGGTTCCTGCTGGTCGTAACCCTGTTTGCTTTGGGCAACTCCTCCAACCAGTTCCTGCTCCTGCGTGCCAGGAACGTAGGGCTGTCAGTCGCGGCGGTTCTCGGCGCGTACCTCGTCTACAACGTTGTCTACAGCCTGCTCTCCTGGCCGGCCGGACACCTGTCCGACCGTATCGGCCGCAAGCCCCTGCTCATCACCAGCTATGTCGCGTACGGCCTGGTCTATTTCGGCTTCGCCGCCGCCGCCTCCCTGTTCCATCTGCCGCCGCTCATCACGGTCTTCGCCCTGTTTGCCCTGTACGGCGTCTTCAGTGCCCTGAACGACGGCCAGGAAAAGGCGCTGGTCACCGACATGGCGCCACCGGAACAACGGGCCTCTTTCATCGGGCTGCACTCGACCCTGACCGGCGTCGGCCTCCTGCCCGCTTCCCTGCTTGCCGGCGGCCTCTGGAGTCTGCTCGGCGCATCTGCCCCGTTCTGGTTCGGCGGAGCGTTGGGTCTGGCGGCCGCCATCGGCCTCGCCATTGTCCTCTGAGGCGCCCGCTTTGACTGAGGCACGAGCTGCGGCTATAATGGCGCTCACCTGGAGCGAGGACAACCATGAAAAACGGTACAACCATCTTTCGCAAGCTGGCGTTTATCGGCAACTATGTGCCGAGACGGTGCGGCATTGCCACGTTCACCACGGACGTCTGCGAATCGGTCGCCCGCGAGGCACCGGATGTCGATTGCGTGGCTGCGGCCATGAACGACACGGTCGAGGGCTACGACTACCCTGACCGCGTCCGTTTCGAAGTAGCCCAGAACGACCTCGACGAGTACCGCCAACTCGCCGACTTTCTGAATCTGGGCCGCGTCGACCTGGTGTGCATCCAACATGAATATGGCATCTACGGAGGTCCGGCCGGCAGCCACCTGCTGCTGACCCAGCGCCGCCTGCGCATGCCCGTCGTCACCACGCTCCATACGGTGCTCAGGGAGCCGAACGACCTGCAGCGCCAGGTGCTCATCGAGCTTTGCGGCCTGTCCGACCGGGTCATCGTGATGAGCGAGCGCTCCCGGGGATATCTCGGCGAAATCTACGGAGTCCCGACCGCCAAGGTGGACCTCATCCACCACGGTATCCCCGACATGCCCTTCGTTGACCCCAACTTCTACAAGGACCTGTTCGGCGTGGAAGGGCGGCGCGTAATCCTGACATTCGGGCTCCTGTCCCCAAACAAGGGCATCGAGAACGTCATCCGCGCCCTGCCGGCCGTCGTCGAACGATTCCCGGATGCGGTCTACATCGTGCTTGGCGTGACTCACCCCCACGTCAAACGCGAGAAAGGCGAGGAGTATCGTATCTCCCTGCAGCGCCTCGCGCGCGAGTTGCACGTGAATGAGCACGTCGTGTTCCACAACCGCTACGTGGACATCAACGAGTTGTGCCAGTTCCTCGGCGCGGCCGACGTCTACGTCACGCCCTACCTGAACGCGGCCCAGGCCGTGTCCGGCACCCTGGCTTACGCCGCCGGCACCGGCAAAGCCGTCGTATCCACTCCCTACTGGTATGCCGAGGAACTGCTGGCCGAGGGGCGGGGAAGGCTCGTGCCGTTCAACGACCACACGGCCATGGCCGAAACACTGGTCGGACTCTTCGCGAATGAAGCCGAACGTCATGCCATGCGCAAGCAGGCCTACGCGTTCGGCCGACAGATGATATGGAAGGAAGTCGCCCGCAGCTATCTCGACACCTTCAAGCGCGCCGCCGCGGAGCGGATGCGCAGCCCGGTCTTCGTCGACCGCGCCACCGCCGAGGAACAGATGGACATGGACCTGCCCGAACTCAAGCTCAACCATCTGCTCACCCTGACCGACGACACCGGCATCATTCAGCACGCCCGCAGCACGGTGCCCAATCTGAACGAAGGCTATGCGACCGACGACAACAGCCGCGCCCTAATCGTGGCCCTGCGGGCGCTGGAGCATGAGGAAGACCCCGCGGTGCTCCACCGGCTCGCCAACCGCTACCTGGCTTTTGTCGACTTCGCCTTCAATCCCGAGAACCGGCGCTTCCGCAACTTCCTTGGCTATGACCGCCGCTGGCTGGAAGATGCCGGGTCGGAAGATTCCCACGGCCGTGCGCTCTGGAGTCTGGGCACCGTGGTGGGGGCCGCGCACGACGATGCCTTCGTCGCCCTGGCCATGAACTTGTTCGACTCGGCCCTGCACGCGGTCGAGATGTTCTCGAGTCCGCGGGCCTGGGCATACACGCTGCTTGGGGTATGTTCCTACATCCGCCGCTTTCCCGGGGCCAGCAACGCCCGCCGGGTCCGGGAAAGACTGGCACGGCGTCTGCTCGACCTGCACAAGGCGGTGGCCACCGATGACTGGCCATGGTTCGAGCAGTCGCTCAGCTACGCCAACGCCTGGCTCAGCCAGGCGCTCATCCGTGCGGGGAGCGACATGGGCGACAAGCAGATGGTGGATGCCGGCCTGAGCACGCTGGACTGGCTTGTGCGAGTCCAGACCGGCGAGAACGGCAGCTTCTCCCCGATTGCCAACTCCGGATGGCGCCGCGGCGCCCCGCGCGCGCGGTTCGACCAGCAGCCGCTGGAAGCGCAGTGCACGATTGAAGCCTGTTTCCGGGCCTGGCGGGTCACCGGCGACCAGCGCTGGCGCCGGGCGATGACGACTGCATTTGAGTGGTTCCTGGGCCGCAACGACCTCGGCCTGCCGGTCTACGACTACGCGACCGGCGGGTGCCACGACGGCCTGCATGCCGAAGGCGTGAACATCAACGAAGGTGCCGAGTCGACACTCGCGTTCCTCGGGTCGCTGCTCACGCTCCGCCATGCCGAGACTGTGGGCGGCGAGGAGGACAATTGAACCCGACGGCCCGTGACCTGCTGTTTCAGCGCCATCCCGCCAACCCGATACTGACCGCTGCTGACTGGCCGCACACAGTGAACGCGGTTTTCAATCCCGGTGCCGTGCGGCTGCCCGACGGCTCGACTCTGCTGCTCTGCCGCGTCGAAGACCGCCGCGGCATCTCTTCTCTATGGGCCGCACGCTCACGGGATGGCGTGGGCGACTGGCACATCGACCCGGAACCGTTGCTGCAGCCTGAATCGGCAGAGCACCCCGAGGAAACCTGGGGCGTCGAGGACGCACGGATAGTCTGGCTGGACGAACTCAAGAAGTACGCCATCACCTACACCGCCTATTCCTCCACCGGCCCGGCCGTATCACTAGCCCTGACTGCCGACTTCCGGGCCTGCGAACGGATCGGAGTCGTGATGCCGCCCGAGGACAAGGACGCCGCGCTCCTGCCCCGCCGCTTCAACGGCCGCTGGCTCATGCTCCACCGGCCCCGTACCGGGCACGGCTCCGATGTCTGGCTGGCGGAATCTCCGGACCTCATTCACTGGGGCCGACACCGACTCGTGCTCCCCGCCCGGCGCGGGGCCTGGTGGGATGCCAACAAGATCGGGCTCGGCCCGCCGCTAGTCGAGACCGACCGCGGCTGGCTGATTCTCTACCACGGCGTCAGGATGACCGCGGCCGGCTGCCTGTACCGACTGGGACTGGCCCTGCTCGACTCGTCCGACCCCGGCCGCGTGCTGCTGCGCGGCGGAGAATGGGTGCTCGGCCCGCGCGAAAGCTACGAACGTCAGGGCGATGTCGGTGACGTTGTATTCCCCTGTGGTCTCACGATGGACCCGGACGGCGACGGCCTGCAACTCTACTACGGCGCTGCCGATACGAGTATTGCCCTCGCCACTACCCGGGTATCAGCGCTCATTTCCTGGCTCGAACGCCACTCCTCTCCGCCCGACTGCGTCCCGGCCTGACTGCAATCGGTCCGCGTCTGCGGGATTCCGAGAAAGGCGACCGCCGGCGGTTTGACTTACGTCTTGCGCGGAGTATCCTCTCACCCGACGCAGACGGCAAGAAGCCGTTCTTGTCGCAGGAACTCCTCTCTGCCGTTACCCTGCACCTGTCCAGCATGCGCTTCATGAAACGCCCGCCCGCCCTGACGACGACGCGACGCTTCGCGGCAACGAAGACCGCTGCCGCCGCCGGAGTGCCGAACCTGATGGTCCGCTTGCCCACAACGTCGCTTCCGGACTCGCCTGAGTTGGCCGCCGGTTCGTCCAGAAACAGACCATGAAGATCCAGTTCAACATCATGCTCACCGTCGCCCTGGCGGTGCTCCTGGGCACTTTCGGAGCACGGCTGTTCAAGCGGCTCAAGATACCACAGGTCGTTGCCTATATCGTCATCGGTGTGCTGCTCGGTGAGAGCGGCCTCCGGATCATCAACGCCGCCACCGCCGAAGGCTTGACCCCGCTCAGTCTCCTGGCGCTCGGTATCATCGGGTTCATGATCGGCGGCGAGCTGAAGCTCGAAGTCTTCCGGCGTCAGGGCAAGCAGGCAATGGTCATCCTGCTGGCCGAAGGCATGGGCGCCTTCGTCATCGTCACGGCGCTGGTCGGGCTCATAACCCGGAACTGGGCACTGGCACTGCTCCTCGGCGCCATATCGTCGGCGACCGCGCCGGCGGCAACGGTCGACGTGCTCTGGGAATACCGTACGCTCGGCGCGCTGACGACGATGGTGCTGGCGATCGTCGCGCTCGATGACGGGCTCGCGCTGCTCCTGTACGGGTTCGCTGCCGCCATCGCACGGACCATGCTCGACCACTCACGTTTCTCAATCCTGACCCTGGCCCAGCCGCTATACGAAATCGTCGGCGCACTGATACTCGGCGCCGGGGTCGCGCTCATATTCCGCTGGGCGACGCGGCGCATGCGCGAGCGGGAGATGACACTCGCACTGGCGCTGGGCTGCATCCTGCTGCTGGTCGGCGTGTCGCAGGCAACCGGCGTCGACATGATCCTCGCGGCCATGGCGTTCGGTTCGCTCTTCGCCAACATTGCCGGCCGCGACGGCGAAGAGGTCTTCGCCATCGTCCAGCGCTTCGCGCCGCCGATCTTCGTGCTCTTCTTTGTCCTGGTCGGCGCCCGGCTCAAGATCTCGGCGATGACGGGCGTGATGTGGCTGGCGGCACTCGGCTACGTGGTCGGTCGTACCGGCGGCAAGTTCAGCGGCGCCTGGCTGGGCGCCAGGCTGACCCGGGCGCCGGAGGCAATCCGGCGCTTCCTCGGGTTCTGCCTTTTCTCTCAGGCAGGGGTCGCCATCGGGCTTGCCGTGCTGTCGTCACAGGCGTTCTCTTCCCGCCCGGAAATCGGCGCGACCATCATCACAGTTGTGACCGCAACGACGTTCCTGGTCCAGGTCATCGGCCCGCCCTCGGTCAAGTACGCGGTCACCAGAGCGGGTGAGGTCGGCCGCAACGTAACGGTCGAGGACCTGCTGGCCACATTCAGAGTGAAGGACGTCATGAGCCCGTGCCGCTCCGGCATCCGCGCCCACGCGCCCCTGCCCGAGGTGATGGATACGGTGGCCCGGTCCGAAGCTGTCTACTTCCCGGTAGTCGAAGAAAGCGGTACGCTGCTCGGCGTTATCACGCTGGAGAGACTCAAGGCCGTTCTGAATCTGCCGGACGTCGGACCGTTTATCGTGGCCCAGGACCTGGCTGAACCCGTGCACTTCACGGTGCAGCCGGATACGACTCTGCGGGAGGCGAACCAGTTGATGAAGGACCAAGGACGCGACTTCCTCGTCGTGCTCGACGCTAAGCAGGTCGCCGGCTTCCTGGTCTCCCGGCAGGTTGACCGCGTGCTGGAAGCCGAGATCGCTCGCCGTCGTCAAACCGCCACGCAGCCAGCCTGACCGGAACCCGCCGCCCAGGCGCCCGAGTCAAAACCGCAAAGGGAGGATCATTGACAGCACAGGAAGCGGCCAGACTCGCTCACGACCTTGCCGGCCGTTCTGAAGTACTGTTACTCGGGACCGTGGACGCGGACGGCCATCCGTATATCAAAGCCCCTTCGCAAGTTGAGACAGACGGGATCAAGGACATCTGGTGTGTGACGCATGTCAAAATGCGACGAGCAGACCATCCTGCACGGAATCCGGATTCCTGCACCTACTTCCTGGACGCCGCCAGATTCCAGGGACTCATGCTCATGGGGCACACAGAAGTGCTTCTTGATTCAGAGAATCGCCGTCGATTCCGGCAGCCGCAGTCGGTAGCGGCGGCCAGCACGTTCGCTTGGACGATGGTTCTGAGCCGACTAGCGATCAGATGAAGACTGCGTCTGAGCGGGCGACGGGACTACGAGCACGGGACAGGTGGCCGTTCTAACCACCTTGTCGGCAACCGAACCGAAGGCGAGGCGGCGCCAGCCGCTGCGACCGTGCGTGGCGATGACGATGAGGTCGGCGGCTTCATCCTGTGCGAGGCCAACGATGGCCTCGGCAGCGCTTCCGACCAGCACCCTGATTCCGCAAGTCAGCCCCGACGGCAGGTTCTCAGCCACCAGCCGTTCCAGATTCTGCCGGGCCTGGCGCTCCTCGTCCCGCTGATACCGCTCGACTTCGGCCGAGCTGGGCACCGTTGCCATTCGCTCGGACGGAACCATCGGAGGCATCGGTGGCGACGCCAGCACATGCACAAGGACAAGCTCGGCCCCGAAGTGCGCGGCCAGTTCGCCGGCGGTCGTGACCGCCGGGTAGCCGGCAATGCTGAAGTCAGTGGCACCGACGATCTTCCGTACCGGCAGCATGCTCATCTCATATTCCGGGCATACCGGGGCCCGGCGACCTTCGTCTCATGCCATCATCACGCCTATCCAAACCGGTGGCCGCGCCGGCGTCGTTTCTCCTTCTCAGTACCGCAGTCCATGGCAGCCGGGAAGTCCGGGATTATCAACTCGACCGGCCCTTGTTTCTCGCTGCGGTCGGGCGGCTCTCCCTCTTTCCGGCCAGCGAGGCGGGCCAACGCCCGACCGACGGATACGAACCACGAACGCGCCATGCTATCGGACAAAGCTGAGAATCTGCCGGAGGTCCCGGCTATCTATCACCCGGTCCGCAGCCAGTCCTGCTATCGGACTCGTCGGGCAGAACGCTATCCCGACTCCGGCGTACCTGAGCATGCACGCGTCGTACTCACTGTCGCCGACCGCGACGACGTTCTCGAATGGAACGCCCCGCTGGTCGATGAGGCTCAGCATGACGTTGCTCTTGCAGAAGTTGTGGCTGCAGAGGCTGCGGCCGGTCCGGGCGAAGACGGACGGCACTTTCACTTCGCCGGTTGCCACCGCGTTCGAGAACTCCAGCTCGTTGGCGATTGAGAAGTCCGCCCCCAATTCGGCCGCGGCCTGGCGCGCCACGAAATCGTAGCCGTCGCTGACGATCCCGACGGCGTACCCCCTGCGCTTCAACTCGGCGACCGTCTCGGCGGCGCCGTCGGCGAACTCCATTGACCTTGCGGCTTCGAGGAGTTGTGGGTAGCCGAGGCCCTTCAAGAGACGCGCGACGAGCTTGGTGATTAGGAACGATTCCCGGTTCGCCGTTACGATCTCGGTAAGCTCGGCACTGAAGCTGTGGGCCTCGGCCAGCCGGTCGATGAACCGTCCCTTGAACAGGGTATTGTCCAGGTCGAACAGCGCCATCCTGCTGGCATCTTTGAGGCTGTCACGCAGGGCATGTTCCACCTGGCCGACGATGACGCCCGTCCGTTCGGGCGCGTCCGGCGAGTAACCCGGCCGGACCTGCGCTCGCCTGAGCACGGCGGCCGCGACTTCCCGGGCCATGGGGCCGAGCTGGTTCCACTGCTTCGACTTGTGCTCGATGCTCCCGATATCGACCTCGACCACGCGACCGCCTAAGGCCAGCGCGTCGAGCAGCAGTCCGACGTCCACGCCGTAGTCGTTCTCGAACCGCAGCCTGAGCAGGAACTCACGCCTCCCGGCAATGATACCGGAAAGGGGCTGCGTGAAACGGAGCGCCTCGGGGTACAAGAGGCTCAAGAGCGGTTTGGCCACAAGTTCAGTCACGCGGCCCGCAGTTCTGCCGAACGTGCTTTTCACAAAGTCGGCCGTACCCGCAAGCAATGGAGCGACAAGCCGGTCAACTACGTCGGGCACGTAGTTGGCGATGTCTCCGTCAAGATAGACGACGACCTCGTTCTTTGCCACCAGCAGGCCCTCGTACATGGACATGCCTTTGCCGCGTCTGGTGCTGTAGATCACACTCGCGCCGGCGGCGCGGGCCAGCGCTACCGTCTCATCCTCTGACATATCATCCACAACGACCACTTCGTCGACCGCCGCGGAACTGCGGGCGCGGGTCACTACCGCGCCGATTGTCTGTTCCTCGTTGAGGACTGGGATGACAACGGAAGCTCTCATAGCCCTGACCGTCGTACTTGGACCGCCGCCTATTAACGGCGGAACAGCATGAGCAGTGCGTGTACGACGACCCACGCGCCGCCGGCAATAAGAATCAGCAATCTGGCATACTTGCCCCAATCCTTCATTGTGGCCGGCTGAGCGTCCGCGCCCAGACCCCTGAGCCATTTGAGGTCGGCGTAGCGGATGAAAAGCAGTGCACAGACCGTGGCCCAGAAAATGGCATCAAAGTAAGAGAAGGTTCCGCGCTGAAGAATGAGACCAAGGAACACTACCAGGGCGAAGTTGCCTGCCATTATCCAGATGATACGGGCGATTGTGCTGAGACAGCCGGCCTGTTCCGGCTGAGCAGAAATGGGGGCTTGCCCCCCGGATGGAGCGGGCATAGGGACCTCCGGAATGTAGCCTGTCGCCAGGCGTTGTGCGAGACCCGGCCTGCGCCGCGTCACACGTCAAATTCCAGATGGCGGCCCGACCATCCGCCTGCCTGCGACGGCTCAGACCGCGTCCGCCGCACCCTTTGCAGGCTCCACCAGTGCGCCGCTTCAAAGGCCGGTAGCACCAGCGGATACCATCGGGAGCAACCCGACAGAAAAGAGTAGCAGACTCAGGCGACACGGTCAAGCTTGCGTCGCTGTGCCCGGACACTGAACGACAGCGAGCCACTTCTCCTCACCGCGGCCAATACCCGCGGACTTCGAGCCTGACTCGGCTGGGTTGGCGCTGACTTGACAATCGGCCGGCCCAGCCGATAATTACCGCCAAATTCCATGGCCGCCTGCAAATAGACCCGTCCAACAACATGCGAAGGCTACTACCTAAGTATTCTGTCCATTTGGACTTAACCAGTCCATTCGGCTCCGTCCGGTCGCCCGCCCGTAGAACCAGGCGCCGACAACAATGTCCAGAATCGCCAAGGGTGCCACGC
>Ga0209610_1001308_pt1 | contig 12879 bp, 8 predicted proteins | sample LakKivw275mmetaG_FD_184137 | JGI IMG/M metagenome (GOLD analysis project Ga0209610, IMG submission 184137) | Anoxic lake water microbial communities from Lake Kivu, Rwanda to study Microbial Dark Matter (Phase II) - Lake Kivu water 275m metaG... | ecosystem: Environmental > Aquatic > Freshwater >...
CGTCTACTCGGTCCAGACATCGGGCTCACCCTCCTCCGACACCTTAAAGCACTACCCGGTCGTGGTCTGGTTCACCGGCAACGCGACGACCAACACGCTCACCGGTACCGACCGGACCAACCTGGCGAGTTTCCTCGACAACGGCGGCAGGCTCCTCCTCGCCGGCCAGAACATCGCCCAGGAACTTTCCGGCGACGCCTTCCTTACCAACTACCTCCACTCCCAGTTTGCGGAAGACTCGACCGGCAAGATTTACATGATCGGCGTGCCCGGCGACCCGATTACGAGTTCCACTGACGGTGCCGACACGATGACGCTCGGCGGTGCCGGCGGCGCGAACAACTCCAAGTCGGCCGACGGCATCCGGCCTACTGGCGGCGCGGTCGGCTGTGCAACCTACAAAGACTACGCCGACACGACGGTGAAGTCGGTCATCCGCTATGCCGACAGCACCTACAAGGTCGTATTCTTCTCCTGCGCCTTCGAGGCGATTGACCACTCGGTGTCGCGCTACCTCCAGAAGTGGACCCTGATGCGGCGGATACTCGCCTGGTTTGGCGAAGGCATCCCGCCGGCGGTTTCGCAGCAGGTGCGCGAGCCGGAAGTCAGGCCCTACGCACTACAGGTCACGCCGAATCCCTTCCGGCGTCAGGCCCTGGTTGAGTTCACGGCGCCGGTTTCAGGCAGGATGGAACTGAGAGCGTACTCGACCGACGGCCGGATGGTCTCAAGCGAGACAAAGACCGCGGTCATGGGCGAGCACGTAAGCTTCAAGCTCGACGGGGCCAGGCTCGCGAACGGCACCTACCTTGTCCAGGTAAAGACCCCGGCCGGCGTCTACGCCCAGAAGACCGCAGTACTCAAGTAAGACCGGGTCCAAATACATCACGCGGGGCGGCCACCGGCCGCCCCGCTCTACTCCCCCACCGGCGCTTGCCTGCGTCGGTTTGACTCTGCGGCTGCGCTCCATATCATACATCAAGGTAGGGCAGCTTCGCCCAGATACCCGATTCAGCTAACCCGTGTAATTGCCGGGAGGCAAAACATATGCGTCTGAGAATTCTGCTTGTCGTTTCTGCCGTGGTCGCGCTGACGTTCGCATACCCGGACTACCAGCGCCCGGTCGTCAGCACCAAGGGCGGCGAGGAACACGTGGCCGGCCAACTGGTCATCCAGCTCAGCCCGTCCCAGCGCGGGCTGGTCCATCCAGCAAAGTCCGAGGGCGTCGCGCTTTTCGGTATCCCCGCGCTCGACCAACTGAGCCGCAAGTGGCACGTCGGCGAAGCCGAGCCGCTGCTGCGGAAGCCACACCCCACGGACATTGACAGAAAGTACGGTCTCGACCTCCAGTATGTTGTCCAGTTCGACGTCAACCAGGACGTCGCTCCGGTGATGGCCGACTACCAGGCGCAATCCGAAGTGGAACTCGCCTGCCCCAACGGCGTCATGCACTTTCAGGAGGCGCCAAACGACCCGCTGTACCCGAGCCAGTGGCACTGGCATATGATCGGCTCGGCGTGGGCCTGGGGCATCGCCAAAGGCGACACTTCGGTGCTCAGCGTGCCGCTCGACGATGGTCTCGACCTCGACCACCCGGACATCAGGGGCAACCTCCGGATTAACTCGCCCGAGGACCTCAACCACAACGGCGTGTTCGACACGCTCTGGTTTCCGGACGGTGACCTGGACGGCGTCGACCAGGATGGGAACGGTTTCACCGACGACGTGGTCGGGTTCGACTTCGTCGGTGGCGACCCGATACCGCAGTGCGAAGGAGCCGACGAGCACGGCACCCACTGCTGGGGAATCTGCAACGCGGTGACCAACAATGCCGAGGGTGTTGCCGGAGCGGCCTGGAACAACCGCTCGCTGGCCGTGCGCTGCGGTGCCGGTCTCAACATCAACATCGGCGCCGCGATCGCTGCCATGAACTACGCCACGGGCGAGAATATCTGGGCCATCTCGATGAGCTTCGGCAGCTACAGCCCGTACCAGCCGATGGCAAACGCCTGCCAGGCGGCCTGGGACTATGGCGCCGTCCTCTTCGGCGGGGCCGGGAACGACGCCACGAGCAGCCAATTCTATCCGGCCTGCTACGACGGCGTTGAAAACGTGGCCGCGTCCAACCAGTCCGACGTGAAGGCGGACTTCTCCAACTGGGGTCCGTGGATCGACATCACGGCCCCGGGCGTGGCAATCCTGTCAACCATCCCCGGCGGCTACGGCCCGATGGACGGCACCTCGATGTCCTGTCCGCTCGCTGCGGGCGTGGCCTCATGGGTCAAGTCCTGGGACCCGACCCTCACCAACCAGGAAGTGCTCGACATCATGCACGCCGCCTGCGACACCATGTCCGACTCGTTCTTCCGCATCGGCGAGCTCGGCGCCGGCCGCGTCAGTATGGCCAACATCGTCCTGCCCCGCTACTACTGCGACTTAAAGCTCCAGGCCTGGCGCTTCAACGACCAGTCGGGCAACAACAACGGCCGGCCCGACCCGGGCGAAACCGTCTCGCTCATCGTCACCTACCACAACACAGCCGGCTGGCAGAATGCCACCGGCGTGACGGCCACGCTTGCCTGCTCCGACACCAACGTCCAGATTATCCGTGCTCCGGCCGGGTTCCCGGACATTCCCGCCGGCTCCAGTGGCAACTGCTCGGCCGACTCCTTTGTCATCACCGTGCCGGCATCGGTTCCGCCCCAGTACCTCACCTTCAAGGTCACGACCCACGCTACGCCGAATCCGGCCTATCCGCTCACCTATTTCCAGGTCAAATGCGGTGAGCCGCGGGTGCTGATTGTTGACGACGACGCCGGCTCGGACTTCGAGAAATACTACACCGGGGCCTGCGACTCCAACTACGTCCTCTACGACGTCTACTCGGTCCAGACATCGGGCTCACCCTCCTCCGACACCTTAAAGCACTACCCGGTCGTGGCCTGGTTCACCGGCAACGCGACGACCAACACGCTCACCGGTACCGACCGGACCAACCTGGCGAGTTTCCTCGACAACGGTGGCAACCTCTTCCTCGCCGGCCAGAACATCGCCCAGGAGCTTTCCGGCGACGCCTTCCTCACCAACTACCTCCACGCCCAGTTCGCGGAAGACTCGACCGGCAAGATTTACATGATCGGCGTGCCGGACGACCCGATTACCGGCAAGAGCCCGACTGCTGCGGACACGATGACGCTGGGCGGTGCCGGCGGTGCGAACAACTCCAAGTCGGCTGACGGCATCCGGCCTGTTGGCGGCGCGGTCGGGTGCGCGACCTACAAGGACTACGCCGACACGACGGTGAAGTCCATCATCCGCTATGCCGACAGCACCTACAAGGTCGTCTTCTTCTCCTGTGCCTTCGAGGCAATCAACCACTCGGTGACGCGCTACCTCCAGAAGTGGACCCTGATGCGGCGGATACTCGCCTGGTTTGGCGAAGGCATCCCGCCGGCAGTGGCGCAGCCGATGCGCGAGCCCGAGCTCCGGCCCTACGCCTTGCAGGTCTTGCCGAATCCCTTCCGGCGACAGGCCCTGGTCGAGTTCACTGCGCCGGTGTCAGGAAAGATGGAGTTCCGGACCTTCTCGACTGACGGCAGGATGGTGGCGAGCGAGACGAGGACCGCCGTCATGGGCGAGCGCGTGAGCTTCAAGCTCGACGGAACGAAGCTCGCGAACGGCACCTACCTTGTGCAGGTAAAGACCCCGGCCGGCGTCTACGTCCGGAAGACCGCAGTCCTGAAGTAGACAAACCCAGAATACCACGCGGGGCGGCCCAAAGCCGCCCCGCTCTGCTCTGACGCGGCAGAACTTGAAGCTAGAGCTTCAGCACCTTGACCGAGACCGGAGCATCACCGACCCTGCCGTTCACGACGTACACGCCGGGGCCGGCTGATGCCGGAAGCGGCAACTGGTGAACTCCGGCTGCGAGGCGTCCGTGCGCCAGCACTGCCAGCCGCCTGCCATCGGTCGCATACATCCGGACGTCTGCGTCTGCAGCCTCTGTCAGCACGAACGCAATCCGCCCGTCCGCCGCCAGCAGAGCGCCGCGCGAGCTCCGGGCCCGGGCCGGCCGCTCCCTGATTCCGACCACCGAGTCGCAGATCGGGTGGTAGCCGACCGTCACCGGCTCAAGGAAGAACGAATCCGATTCGATGCTGTACACCGAGTCCAGCATCTGGCCGCCGTCAATCGGGCACGAATCCCTTATCGGCAACTGCGAGTCGGTACATATCTCCCGGGAGCCGTTCTGGCTGAACGTCGAGAGCTGGAAGTCGTCTTTACCGAGGAAGGCGAAGCTGTTCGTCCACCCCGCCGCGGCGTACCCTCCGGTCATTGTCTGCAAGAGCCCGCGCGGTTCGTCTGACCCAAGTCCCGGGTAGTTCTGGCTGGGATGCGAATAGGCCCACAGGATGCCGCCGGCCGGCGAAAGCTTCAGCAGCAGGAAGTTCGGGCTCGGCGTTCCCGGCCCCACGCTCCGGGTCAGTCCGCAGAGCGCCGAACCGCCGTCGTTGGTCGCGACCAGCGAACGGTCGCCGAACACCTGCTCGTTGTCAACCGGCCAGCCGTACGTCGACTGCCAGATCGGCACCCCGGACGGTGCGCACTGGAACACGAGGATGTCGTCCTTGACCATCGGCGTGGTCCCGTAGCTCAGAGTCCAGCCCGCGGTGATGACGTTCGCCTGCAAATCCTCCGCGACCGAGTACGCCTCGTCGTCCGCGCTGCCGGCCACGAAGTTCATCCACATCACGTTGCCGACCGGGCCCAGCTTCAGCACGAACGCGTCGAAGTTACCCGGCTGCAGGACTTTGGCCCGTCCGGCCACTGCAAACCCGCCGTCCATCGTCTGGACGATCGAGTAGCCCTCATCTTCGCCCATGTGCGGATTGCACCAGTACACCCTCGCCCACAGCGGCAACCCCAACGGATTCAGTCTCAGTACGAGCACGTTCGGGTACGGCGGCGGGCCGTACGTGTACGTGTACCCGACTACTGCGTAGCCGCTGTCCCGGGTCTCGACGATGGAGAATGCGCGGTCGTCGCCCACGCCGCCCATCGCCCACGCCCACTGCTGGGCGCCGGCCGCGGTGACCTTGGCCACCAGCACGTTGGGAATGGGATTGTTCATGCCGTAGCTCCGCGTCCACCCGCAGAAGGCGAATCCCCCGTCCATTGTCCGGATGACCGAATTCGCCTCCTCGTCATGGTACCCGGACGACATAAGCGACCACTGCGGCACGCCGAGATAGTCGGTCCTGACGACGAGGATGTTGGTGAACGCGGGCGCGTTGAACCCGAAGCTTCGGGTCCAGCCCGCGAGGCAATACCCTGAATCCACGGCCTCGGCCAGGGCGAGCGCCCGCTCGTCCAGCGTATCGCCGTATATCATCGCCGGCTGCTGCGCCGATGCAGCAGCGGCGAGCACGAACAGAACTGCGGCGGAAACCGCCGCGTGCCTCAACTGCATACTAACCTCCCTTTAAGACTGCAACATAATCCATCTGAATGAGACCCATGTCAAGTCCGGTTCTGCCCCCCCTCGGAACCGAGACTGATGGCCACGAAAACACGAAGACGGAGTGAAACGGACATGTGGCACCCCGCACCCATTCGTTTCGTGTCCTTCGTGCTTTCTTGGCTCCGACGTCGGACTCAGACGGGGTGTGTATTGCGGGACAACCGGGCCGGCGGGCACGAGCCCGCCGGCCTTCGACAATGGCAGGGGCGGATGCGGGCAGGGGCAGGTCTGGACGGCAGAAGTGAGCGGACTGAAGAGCGAGGAGTGAAGAGAGCGGATTGAAGTTCCGAGTCTGAACGCCGGATTCGGCGCCTCCTCCTCTTTTCGTTCATCGTCCATCGTTCATCGTTTCTCTCTATTCTGGTCGCATGCCGGCTCCGTGCCGCCTTCCGTGGATTCACAATCGTCCGCCCGTCAGGCTGGCATGCGCCATTGCCTCGTCAATCTGGAATCTACGATCTGGAAAGCCGCTGGGGCGGTCAAGTGCCCGGGGGAATCGGGTGACTACTGTCCGGACTAGCCGGACTCAGCATTGCCGGATGCTTGCTCTCCGACGGCCTCACTCCAGGTCACTACCGAAGAGTCCCAACCCGATTCCTGGCACTCACCGGACGTTGAGACTCGTTCCTGCCTTACGTTTGTTCGTTCGTCTCGTCGTCTTTCGCGCAAGCCTAATCAGCGACAGCAGCGCGGAGTTAACAGCAGCCTCATTCGGGAATGCCTCGGCGACTTCCGGGCTGAGGACCACCACATTCGATGCCTCCCGCAGACGCTTCGCGTACTTCCCCCTTACCAGCGGTTGGGAGAAATCTGAACGCTGGTACTCGGCGCGCAAGTCGTCGTTCTCGGTCGGTCTAGCGTTCTTCATAAATCCTGTGTTCTCTCTTGCTCGCCAAGCGAGCGCTAATGATACGGATAATATCAGCCTGCTCCGTATGAGCAACTACCAGGAGCCTGCCGCGTTCCGACACGCCGAAGGTGATGTATCGACACTCGACAACAGAATGGTCAGGGTCGGCGCCGGTAGCGGCCAAGGGGTCGCTCAGGGCCGTGGCTGCCTCTTCAAACGAGACGCGGTGTTTCCTCAGATTCGAACTGGCCTTCTGCCTATCCCATTCCAGCGTCATGCTCGCACTATACCACGATGCGGACTTGGGCGCGTGCCGCGTGAAGCCCGGGACGCCTGCCCGGTTCGTTGTGACCTGCACGCAGGACCCCGGACCTTCTGGTCAATGCCCGCAACGCATCGGGCAAGACGGGTTTCATCATCCAAGTCTCCACGATCCTATTGTACCAGTGATGGCGGGCAGTTCAAGTCGGCTGCCAGCGATCGCGCTCCACTGTGCACGGGCTGAGCAGGATGCGCCTCCTCCATCTTCATCCCTCCGTCTTCCGTCCTTACGGGCCGCATGCCGGCTCTGTGCCGCTTCCTGTGGGTTCACAATCGCCCGCCTGCCGGGGCGCGGGCAGGCCCGCCCGTCAACCTCGGCCGCCGGATGCCTAGCTGCGTTTCTTGGATGCCGCACTGTCCGCAACCGCAACGGCTTCCGACGCGACCTGCTCCGCCGCGGCGGTCTGACACGGATGCAGGTGTAGCGATACCCTGGCTCCCAGAGCAAGCGCGACCTTGACTAGCGTTTCCACCGTTGGGTTGAAGGTGCCGTGAAACAGCCGTGTGACATAGGCGCGCGACACTCCGAGTTCGCGAGCGAGGTCGGCCTGCGACATGCCCTTCTCATCCATCAACCGCCCGATGTCCTCGCTGAACACGATCTTCAAGTACTCGACCCAGTACTTGGGATCGCGTTCGTTGCGACGCCGGAGTTCATCGTACCTGCTGTCGCGATCAAATCTCATAGTACCCTCTCAATGATACATTGCGAGTGGAGACGCTCCACCCTCGCGATTTCCGCATTGTACTCCCGTTTGCCCGAAGGCTTCTTTCTTCCGTGCGTGCACACAACGATCTGACCCCGGTGCGGGAAGCAGAAAAGCCTGGCACCCGAGCTGTGCTCCTTCACTTCATGGACATCGCCGCGCAAGTGCTTGAACCGTGCTTCGTTGCGCATTCTCCAACCGGCCTCGCCAAGGATTGCCAGGGTCGCCATCAGGTGCCGCCGTGCTCGCTCTGGTAGCCCGTCTATGTAGTCAACGACGATGCAGCGACCATCCACCACCAAACCGCACACGACGGCCTCGCTGCCGGACTCCAGTTCCCGCAGCGACAGCATATGTTAATCTATAGGTTTACAGGGTCAAGCTCGGCTTCACGGGACGTTTCACGACTCGGGGTCGCCCCAGACGCGGGCGAGGGTGGATTGGATCTTCTGCTCCATCCGGGCGATTACTGGCATTCGGCCTCGCGTGTCAAATGGGCGGGCGGAATTGGGGGCGGCGTCCGAAGCCAACGCCGCGCGGCGGATTGAGATAAGTAAGATGTCCCCGAAACTGCCCGTCTACCTCGGCCGCCGGATGCCGCATCTTGACGTCACTCAGAAAGCTGGGCGTCCCTGTCTTCCCAACGGGTAACGATGCAGGTCATCGTTCGGAGCTGGCCGCGGCGGCCACGGCGGATGGTGCGGCGGTCGGAGTCAAGGCAAGTGGCCCGCGACTCAGAAATCTGCTATTGCGTCACCGGGATTCGGCTCCGACGTGCCCCGGCTGCGTACGGCGCGGCTACCGCATCTCCTGACGGAGCCGCCTTGCCCCTATCCCTACCCTGGCTCTGCATGCGCCGACGGTGCGTTGGAAGCCCCGGTCGGCAAGGTCGTTCTCCAATCCTTCGCTGGCCTGCAGCAGCGGCTTCAGTCGGTGCACGAGTCGGTAGCGGTCGAACCAGCGAATCCACGCCGCCGCGAGCTTGTTCTCGGTGGCGGTCCAACGGAGATTCCGCGGCCCGCGCAATCCACGCTCGTGCGCCAGCCTTAGTATGGCCTGGTGGATACTGCCCAAGGGGCGAGATGGCGGGCATCGGGGCTTGAGCCCGGCGGTTCGCGCCAAGCGCTGATTGGCCCTGTCAATGGCGACCTTGCACTGCCGGGCGGCAACCAGCCAGTCCGAGAGCTGCCCGCGGTGCACCATCAACGCGTGCCGCTCAACCAACCGCTGCTCGTGACTCCGCAAGCAGCCGTGCCACATGGGAAGCGCGGAGCAAGCGGTCCGGGTCGCGATTGCGTGCCGCACGGCCTTGTACGTACGCGAGCCGCCCAGCGCCCGGCAGCAGTCACGGGCGGCCTCGTGCGAGTTATTGTAGCGACCCTCGAACAGCCATTGTAGATACCGGTTCAACACCCGCTTCTCTTTCGGCGTCCACGTGCTCTTGAGCTTGGGAATCCCCATGGCATGTGCGGTGGAGTGCATCATCCAGTACACTCCGTAGAATGGTCGCGGACGCCGGGCTTGGCGAGAGAACTCCCGTGCGCAGGCGACTGTGGCCGCACGCAGGCTCGCATATCGTCCGGCAAGGTATGCCCAGACGTAGCGGCGCACCATCCGGACCTCGCCCGGCTGCCGACGGCGAAACGGAAGTTCAGCATAGATGTTTCGGGTCTCCATCCGGATGCGGAAGTGAATTGCCTCCAGCGAGCGTGTGTACACGGTCGGCTCTGCTCCACGACGACGGGCGCGCACCTTCCTCAATTCAGACTGGCACGCACGCGCGGCGGCGAGAATCGACCGGAACTCGCCGCGCCTGAGCGACCCGACAACCCGCTTGATGACCGCTAGCTCCGGTCCGGACCAGTCGGGTTCCCGCGCCATGTCACGCGGCCTTTCGGAAGTGCTGCTTCAGCAGCGACTGGAACGGACGCTCGGCCCGACGCGGAGTCACCTCACCCGGCCTTCGGCAATCGCAATCTCGTCATCGGCTGGGCGGAACCGCAGCAGGGCTTTGTCTTGACTGCCGGGCCTACAAGCATCAGGCTTCACCGTGCGGGCCCGTGATTGCCTTCATCTCCAAGTGCGGAATCGTCGGGAGGGCAGCGCCGATGATACCTTCCAGGTCGCCGTACATGCCGGTCGTGTTCGTCATCACTCGCTCTATCTGCTTCTCCCTCGCCGCCCAAGCCTTGTTCATGGCCGACTTCTCGGTGTCCAATTGCGCCTTCATAGCCACAAAGGCCTCGACAATCGCCTCGACGCGGTGTTTGAACTCAGAACCGGAAAGGTAGTCGTATAGCATCTCCAGCTTGCTCTGCTTTCCGACCGATGCGGTCCGGGCGGCTGTCACCCGAATCAAACTCTCACGAAGCGCCAGCCCAAGACTCATCGCACATGCCTGATTGGTCACCCACACGCCCTCGTGCTGGCCAAACGTCTCCACGTCTTTGGGCATGGCCGCCGTCAGCAGCACGGCCAACTCGGCCTTGGCCTCGCGCTTATCATCCTTGAGCTTCTCGACCCAGCCGGCGCTCCAACCCTTTGTTCGCTTGGCTTCCCAGACAATCGCGCCACACGGTCGTCCCGCGTGGTCGCAAACGCGCTGGATCACGTCCGCGCCTCTCTTGCCCTTTGGCACCGGCTCGATGGAATCGTGGGGGAAGACTGCCTTTAGCTGCTGTTCCAGGTCCAGTTCAAGCGTCTCCCCCTGTGTTTGCTGAGAACCCTGTTCGGCACGGCGCTGGGCCTCAGCCAACTGAGCCTGAACGTCTGCAAGCCTCTTGTCCTTTTCCAGGTCCTTCAGCCGGTGCTCTTCCTGGACGGCCTTAACCGCATCCTCCTGGACCTTCTTCCGCTCTGCGTCCAGACGACGCTCGACCTCCAACTCCAGGTTTTTCTTCTCAGCCTCGAGTTCCCGCTGCTTCTTCCGAATCTCCAATTCGTTCTTTTGCGCAACTCCGAGCGCCTTCTCCTTCTCGGCCACCTGGTTCTGCAGGTCGGCAACCGCCAGGGCTACTGACTCGCTTGCCTTCTTCTTCGCCTCAGCCTCAACGCGGACGCGTTCCTCTGCCAGCCTCTTCGAGACAGTCTCATCTACCGCCTTGCGTGACTCCTCCAACTGCTTCTGGCGTACGGCCAGTGCTTCGCGCTCCTTGGCCAGTTCACGTTCCTTCGCCTGGGCCTTACACTCGTACTCTCTGCGTATCTCCTCACTGAGTTGACTCGATATTGCCTCGGTCAGCGGGATTTCGGTCCCACATTCTGGGCACCTAATGGTCTGGACCATGGTTATCCTCCCAAGTCTTGTCGGCTCGGTCACGGCCGGATTCTAGGATCGAGGGCGGCGTGTCGAATGGGCGGGCCGGGGTCAATGGTCTCTATTCGCGTCGCCGGAAATGCGGGAAGTGTCCCTCGCCACCCATGACGACGTAGTCCACCGCATTACCCTCGACCGAAGGAAGCTCCGTGACGGTCAACCTGCCCGGAGAAGACCGGCCCTCCACGTGGAACCCATACCCCAGATTGTAGCCTGCCACATCCTCCGGGTTCACGACCATCGCCCGTACCGCCTTCTCGATGTGCTGCTGTGTGAGTTCACTGCGGCGGTATATGGGTCGGGCCAGATTCTCGCACTGTTGAAGGCTGAGTGTGATGTGCATGCTCGAACAGAACACGAGACGCCGCTCACTTGCGACGTACCTGACTGGATGCACTTCTATCTCGGCAAGCTTGTACCCTGAGCTGAAGCCCTCTCCTACGAGTGTTGCGAAGCCGTCGGGATAGAGCGACGTGGCGCCGTAGGCAGCAGAGTCCGGCTCCTTGAAGGGCGGAGGCGCGCTGCCGTCCGTCAGCGCGGGCAACTGACACGGGAAGACGAAGTAGCTACCTGTCAACGAGGTCGTGTCGAGAGACGTAACGTTGACGGCAGTACACGTGCGGTCCTGTGGAATCAGGACGTAGACCCGTCTGGCTGGCAAGCTCGGGAATCCGTCGGGGTCGAGCAAGGGAAATGTCCCGCTCAAGCCGACCAAGTGGAACGTGTCGTCATCGTACACGAATTCCGATAAACTCAAGTCCTTCTCCGAGAACGTCATTGAGCAACTAGGCATAGCAGATGCCGCCGAGGGCATCGTCACCATCACCATCGCTAGACATAGCACTGAGAGTCTCATCTCTCCTCCCTATCTGGCTACGACCACCCTTACGAACAACTTCTGACTTGGTGTCTGCGGTTCTTGCCGCACAAAGTAGACTCCAGGTGCAAGTGCGCCTACATCATTCGCCCCGGAATGCAGCTCCAGCACCGTCCGTCCGGCTGCGTCGAGGAGCCAGAATGGGCTTGAGCTTGCGCCTGGGCGTGAGTCGTCGGCCAAGCGAAGGACGCCGCGAACAACAGTCGCCTCCGGCTTGTGGCTTGAGGCTTGGGGCTTGTAGCTCTCCTCGACCCCTGCCCCGTCTGCCACGCGTTGTGCCATCACACCCCGGCCGTCCTCCCAAGCAATAATCGCACCGCCTTCACAGTCGGTCACCACGGTTGGTGACTGATACTGGTCCTCTTCATCACGACACACGGCGAGACCAGTGTCGCCCCAGCACAGGTGGCCAGCGGTGTCGACATGCTGGGCATACATGTCGCTATTGCGATACGTGCGGAACAATGGCCACGCTGCGATCGCGCCACCTTTGCCATCTATCGTCGCGGAGAACGGGTACCCATCGACGGTGTCAGTGGTTCCTAGCCAAATGCCGGTCGTGTCCCAACACCGGTGACCAGCGGAGTCTAGCTTCTGGACGAAGAGATCATCGGTCCCAGTGCGATTCTCCGTCCATATCCACACGGTCTGTCCGGCACTCTCGGCAGGCAATCCGAGTGAGGGAGATCTGGAGCTGAATCCAGCTGAAACAGGCATACCAGCGAGTCCCCATAGCCGATTGCCGCCTAGGTCGAACACCTGGGCCCGGTGCTGCCATGTGCCCGCACCTCCGAACCAACCGACCACGAAGCGTGACTGACCAACCGCCACGCATGCCCGGACTGCTTGCGTCGTGGAGAGTGTGCACGCTCGCACACCTGCACCACCCCACTTGACTACCCCAGCGCTGTCTATGCGTTGGACCCGCACATGACGGACACCGTCCTCGTACTCGTCCCAGGCGATGATGGCGCCACCCGCGCCATCCTCACACACATCGGGCGGGCCGTCTCCTAACATATCCTCGACGCGAACCACTGTCTCCCATCGCTTGGTCCCGCTGCTGTCCACGCGGCAGACAATCAGCGTGTCCGCCGGTCCGGCAAAAGGGCATGCGATCCATGCAATGACCACCCCGCCACCGCCATCTCGTACGAGTTCGGGGAGCATCAACAACTCGCTGACGAACGGCCGCAGTGTCAGTCCAGCTGATCCCCAAGAGAGAGCACCGTCGGCGCGCACGCGCTGTACCGCAAGCCGAGGACCATTATCATAGGTGGTGCCCCA
>Ga0209610_1001311_pt1 | contig 12870 bp, 11 predicted proteins | sample LakKivw275mmetaG_FD_184137 | JGI IMG/M metagenome (GOLD analysis project Ga0209610, IMG submission 184137) | Anoxic lake water microbial communities from Lake Kivu, Rwanda to study Microbial Dark Matter (Phase II) - Lake Kivu water 275m metaG... | ecosystem: Environmental > Aquatic > Freshwater...
GTTTTTATGGGCTGGATAAACCTATGCATGTTCAATATTACCTGTGGTTGAAAAGAATAGTAAAGCTCGACTTTGGTATGTCCTTTGCCACTGATCGAAGACCGGTAATAGACAAAATCAAAGAGAGGCTTCCTATCACAATAATAATAAACCTTCTTTCAATGGCATTAATCTTCCTTGTGGGTATTCCAATCGGCATCTATTGCGCAAGATATAAGGATAGCGTGATGGATAAGATTTTAACTTCCTTTGTGTTTGCAGGATATGCTGCCCCAACCTTCTGGCTTGCGCTTCTCTTAATGATGTTTTTAGGTGTCTACCTTGAACTACTGCCCATATCAGGCATAAAATCCTTCAACTTTAGCGAGTTCTCACCCTTTGAGAAGGTGATCGATGTATTGAAACATCTTATATTGCCTGTATGCATATCTGCCTTTGGAGGACTGGCTGGCATATCGAGATATATGAAAAGCAGCCTTCTTGAGGTTTTAAGACAGGAGTATATCACAACCGCCTATGCAAAAGGACTCCCGGAAAGCGTGGTGCTCAGGAAACATGCCTTGAGAAACGCACTTCTCCCTGTCATTACAATTTTAGGGCTTTCTGTCCCAGGGCTTATTGGCGGAAGCGTGATATTTGAAAGCATATTCTCAATTCCTGGTATGGGCCAGCTATTTTACATGAGCGTTATGGCGAGGGATTATCCTACCATCATGGGCATCCTTGTAATCGGTGCCTTCTTAACGCTTCTCGGTAACCTGCTTGCTGATATTTCTTATGCAGTGGCAGACCCGAGAATAAGGATCGGGTAAGCGACTCGCAAAAAAGGATGTTTTTGTGAGAAAATAAGGCTATACTGGAAAAAAATTGCTACAATACTTGTTATCTATCTGAACCAGCAAGAGAGATACGCAGGATGAAAGACAAAGATAAACCAGAGGAACAACTAATAAGCGAACCGGAAACCTTACGTGAGAAGGAAAAATTTCAAACCCTCTCGGGTTATGCCCCCCTTGGAGTGGCAATAATTGATCAAGATGACGCTTTTATATATATCAATCCTAAATTTAAATCAATGTTTGGTTATGACTTGACAGATGTTTCCAATAGGAAAGAATGGTATAGAAAGGCATATCCTGATCCTGCATACAGGCATAAGGTAATATCAACCTGGGATAAAGATACGAAAGATTCAAAATCAGGTGAAAAAAGGTCAAGGATGTTTGAAGTAACCTGTAAAGATGGAACGAAAAAGGTAATTAGTTTTACTGGCGTAATCCTGGAGACTGGACCTTTTGAGACTGCTAAGCATTTATTGTTTTATGAGGACATTACCGAGCGAAAGCAGGCAGAGGAAGAAATATTAAAAGAACGAAAAAGATTCCAGGTCCTCGCAGATAATGCACCATATGGTATTATGGTTATCGGGAAGAATAATACCTTTACTTACCTCAACAATAAATTCAAGGAAATTTTTGGCTATGATCTTCATGACCTTCCTGACGGGAAAACGTGGTTTAGAAAGGCATACCCTGATGCTTTATATAGACACACGGTCATCTCTACATGGATAGATGACTTAAAAAATGTCAAAAAAGGTGAAAAGAGACCAAGAACCTATACAGTAACATGCAAAGACGGAACAAAAAAGATAATATATTTTGTGCCGGTACAGCTGGAGGGTGGTGATAATTTTGTAGCCTGCGAAGACATCACGGAACAGAAAGAGGCCGAACAAGCCCTCCGTGAGAATGAAGCGAGATACAGGGCCCTCTTTGAGAGCGCCAATGATGCAATTTTCATCATGAAATATGATAAGTTTATCGATTGTAATACCCAGACCTTGTTGATGTTCGGATGTACCAAAGAACAGATCATTAACCAAACCCCTTATAGATTTTCACCCCTATACCAGCCCGATGGAAGAAATTCAAAAGAGAAAGCCCTTGAGAAGATAAACGCTGCCCTCCTTGATAAACCTCAGTTTTTCGAATGGCAACACTGTAAATATGACGGAACCCTTTTTGATGCTGAGGTGAGCCTTAATTGCATTGAAGTGGGAGACGAAATATTCACACAGACCATTGTAAGGGATATCACCTCCCGCAAGCTTGCCGAAGAAGAAGTGAAACAAACCCTTGAGAAACTGAGAAAGACCTTATCGGGTACCATCAAGGCTATGTCACTGACTGTAGAGACACGAGATCCCTATACCTCGGGTCACCAGAAGAGGGTATCTAATCTTGCAAGAATAATTGCCCAGGAGATGGGTCTTTCAAAGGATATAACTGACAGTATCCGCATGGCAGGCATCATCCACGACATCGGGAAGATATCAGTACCGGCTGAGATATTGAGTAAGCCAACGAAACTATCGAATATGGAATTCGCTCTCATCAAGGTTCACCCTCAAACAGGGTATGACATATTAAAAGAGGTTGAGTTACCCTATCCCATAGCTGAGGCAGTCCTCCAACACCATGAGCGATTAGATGGCTCAGGATATCCTCAAGGGTTAAAAGGCGAGAATATTATCCTTGAGGCTCGCATACTCGCTGTTGCTGATGTGGTGGAAGCCATGGCCTCCCACAGGCCTTACCGACCTGCTAAGGGCGTAGATGTAGCACTGGAGGAAATAGAAAAGAACAAAGGCATCTTATATGATGCTCAAGTGGTGGAGGTGTGTCTGAAGCTATTCAAGGAGAAGGGGTTCAGGTTTGAGCAATGAGTTTTGCATGAAGCTACCAATTAGGGGACATCCTCCACTCCTAATATATTGTCAACCTTTCAGTTAATGTCCTTGAAATATCATATATATTTGTTGACATTTCAAGGAACACTGATATACTGTTGTTATGACGTTCATAGAGAGAAAAAAGGATTTCAGAGATATTCAAAAACTGATCAGGTCATTTCCCGTTGTAGCCGTACTCGGAGCGCGCCAGTGCGGGAAAACAACCCTTATCAAGACAATCCCGTATAAACATTATTTCGACCTTGAAAATCCGCGTGATATTGCCCGCCTTGAACAACCTCAGTTAGCCCTGGAAGGATTGAAGGGGATTATTGTCATTGATGAAATTCAAAGAATGCCCGAATTATTTCCGTTAATGCGCTATCTGGTGGATAAAAAACAAGATCAAAAATATATAATCCTGGGAAGTGCTTCAAGAAATCTTTTGCAGCAGAGTTCTGAATCGCTTGCAGGAAGGATCGCTTACTATCAGCTTGGTGGTTTCAGGCCAGCAGATGTTGGATTGAATAGCATCGAAAGACTGTGGTTCCGTGGAGGATTACCAAGATCATATCTGGCTAAATCGGATGAGGAAAGCCGCCTTTGGCGTGAGAACTATATTTCTACATTTTTGGAAAGAGATATACCTCAACTGGGGATTCAAATTCCCTCAAGGATGATGAGGCGATTCTGGACCATGTTAAGTCATTATCACGGTAGTGTAATAAATTATGCTGAACTGGGACGCTCTTTCGGTATCTCTGATATGACGGTTCGTAGGTACTGCGATATTCTGGAAGGAACCTATATGATAAGGGTGCTTCAGCCATGGCATGTGAATATAGGAAAAAGGCTTGTCAAGAGACCAAAAATATATTTACGGGACTCCGGACTTTTTCATTCCCTCATGTCTATAGATATGCTAAAACAACTTCTTTCACATAACAAACTTGGCGCTTCATGGGAGGGGTTTGCCCTCGAACATATCTCCCGGGTTCTTGGTAAAGAAGAACATTCACTATATTTCTGGAGTACCCATGCAGGGGCTGAACTGGATCTTTTCTGGCAGAGCGGAGGGAAAAACTGGGGGATAGAATTTAAGTACATTGATGCACCTCGCATTACAAAGTCAATGAATGTAGCCGTAGAAGACCTCCATCTTGCTTCATTATGGGTAATTTATCCTGGAAGTGAACGATACAAGCTTTCAGAAAAAATCATTGCAATGCCGCTGAGCCATCTCAGAGATAAGTGGGATTATGCTTGATCCGCTTCGCCGGAAAAGAGCGCTCAGCTCCTGACGAAAAGTTATTGCAAAAAGCTGATTATAGGCTATAATTGTAATATATTGCCGGGGGTTTAAAACATGAAAACCTTATTTGAAGGGAAGAAATTATATGCCGTAATAATTGCGTTTCTCTTGATTATTACCTTTCTCATCACCTTTTCCGTCGTACGCAACCACTATCAGCATGTAGAAAAGGATACAATCGCTGAAGATACATTAACGGCGCATCTTCTCTCCGCGCTCATTTATGAGCATCAGAAGGCAGCTACCAGTATCCTCGAATCATACGCACAACGCATGTCCTTTATCGATGCGGTAAAGAAGAAGGACTTTCACCGCGCCTTGTATCACCTGAAATCCTTAAGCGAGCATCACACTGAAATCGACGCCCTCTTCATCACCGACCAATATGGAACCGTCTGGGCAAACTACCCGGTGAGCAAAGAATCCTATGGTAAGAACCTTGCCTACCGTGACTGGTATAAGGGGGTAAGCAAGAAATGGAGACCCTATATTTCTACAGTATTCCGTTTGATTGTCCTGGAAAAAGATCTCGCTGTTGCTGTATCTGTCCCTGTATTAGACAGAAAAGGTAAAGTCATCGGGATACTTGGCAGCACCCAGCGCACCCTCTTCCTTGCCACCCTCATCAAGGCAAATACATTAAATCCCGAAAAGAGTATCACCCTCCTTGACCAGGAAGGAAACATCATATTCAGTAATGCTGTTCCCTATCAGGAGAACATAACGAAATACCCTGAAGCACGCGTTCTGGAAAAGGCAGGCGCAGGGGTCATTATTGATATGGAAATTGCAGATGCAAAAGAAAAGGGCAGCATCTCCTATATATCCATTGCACCTGTAAAGGGGATTGGCTGGTCAGTCATTATCGGGCAGCAGAAAAATGCAATCCTGAAGCAATTATACGGGTATTTCATCCGCTCCGCAGTTACAGGTTTCGTCATATTCCTCTTCCTTACCGTCTCTTTACTCTATTTCAGGAGGGAGTACAAGTACAGGAAAACAAAGGAGTTCCTCCAGGCAGAGGAGAAATACCGCAATATCTTCAATGATGCGATTCTCGGCACTTATCAAACTACTCCTAATGGACGTATTGTAAGTGCTAATCCTGCCCTTGCCTGGATGTATGGGTATGACACACCTGAAGAATTAATCAATAATGTAACTGCAACTCAGATGTACGTCAATCCTGAAGATAGAGAAATCTTTAAAGGAATCTTATCTAAGGAAGGGGTGGTGGAAAAGTTCGAGACCCGGTTTCGCAAAAAAGGTGGAGAGACAATCTGGGTTTCAATCAACGCCCATACTGTAAAGGATACACAAGGCAACATATCCAGCTACGAGGGTACCATTGAGGACATCACCGAGCGCAAGCGTGTGGAGGAGGAGCTTAAAAAAAGCGAGGAAAAATTCGAGAACATATTTAAGAACGATGGTATTGGAAAATCAGTCACCTTGCTTGATGGAACGATGAATATGAATCCGGCATTCTGCCAGATGCTGGGGTATACATTGGAAGAACTGACTCACGAAAAATGGCAGAACATCACTCATCCGGATGATATTGAATTATCAGAAAACCAGCTCAAGCAACTGCGCTCGGGTGAAAAGGAATCTGTCAGATTTATTAAGAGGTATCTCAAGAAGGATGGTTCCATAATCTGGGCGGACACGAATGTAGTATTGCAAAAAGATGGAGGAGGCAAGCCGCTCTATTACATTACTTCGATTATGGACATCACCGAGCGCAAGCGTGTGGAGGAGGATATTAAGAGGCGGAATGATGAGCTATTAGCTCTCAATGCCATCGCGGCTGCAGTGAGCAGTTCTCTGGATTTACAAGAGATCTTGGACCAAGGTTTGGACAAGACGTTGGAGGTGACCGGGCTGGAAGTGGGTTCTATATATCTGCTCGATCAGAAGACTGAGGATTTGGTCTTGGTCACCTACCGGGGTGCACCTGAGGAATATGCAGATCAAATGCGGACCTTCAAAATGGGGGAGAGCCTGGTTGGAAAGGTGGCACAGACGGGGGAACCCATTGTAGTTGATGATTTAACCAGAGACCCCAGAGTGACGACAACGTTAGTGACGAAGGAGAAGATGTGTTCGTTTGCTGGTATACCAATAAAGTCTAAGGAGAGGGTGCAGGGGGTGATGAACGCAGCCAGCCGTCATTATCACTCGTTCAGTCCCAAGGAAATACAACTTTACACTGCCATTGCTGACCTGCTCGCAGCAGCTATTGAGAATGCACGGCTGTATGGGGTTGTTAAGAAGGAGTTGACCGAGCGCAAGCTGGTGGAGAAGGTGCTGGCAAAGAGCGAGACCCTCCTCAGAGAAGCTCAAGGAGTGGCACATATAGGTCACTGGGAACTCGATATGTCCACCATGACAACCATATGGTCTGAGGAAATCTTCCACATATTCAGTCTTTACCCTGAAGAGGGCGAACCGAACCTTCCTTCGAAGCGCACCAGAAGGTTATCCACACCGATGACTGGGGTATCCTTAACAATGCAATGACAACAACAATTGCTGAAGGAATACCCTTCAATATTGTGTTCCGGATACTTCGTCCAGATAAAACTATCCGGTGGCTGCACGCGATAGGATATCCAAAAAAGGACAGCGAAGGCAGAATTGTAAGTGTTTTTGGAACAGCCCAGGATATTACAGATAGGAAATTAATAGAAGAAGCTCTGCAGGAGAGCGAGGAGCGCTATAGAATCCTCACTGAAAAGACCATTGCGGGTATCTACCTCATCCAGGATGGGTTGTTAAAGTATGTAAACCCTACATTCTGCAGTATACACGGGTATACCAGGGATGAGTTAGTTGATAAATTAGGTCCCCTGGATCTTGTTGTTGAGGAAGAGAGAGAGTTCCTAAAGGATAAGATTCAGCAGCGCCTCTCAGGAGAGAAAGAGTCTGACCAATTCTCCATAAGGATTAGAAGGAATGACGGTGAGATACGTTTCCTCGAGGTCTTTAGCTCGTATGCACTGTATGCAGGGGGACCCGCTGTGCTTGGAACCTGTATTGATATGACGGAGACAAGGAAGGCCAATGAGGCGATAAAAAAATCACGAGAAGAGCTCCGATCCCTTACCGCTTATCTTCAGAATGTACGGGAAGAGGAGAGAACACGAATCGCCCGGGAGATCCACGATGAGCTTGGTCAGTCACTGACAGGCATCAAGATAGATATCTCCTGGCTCAAGAGGAAACTCGCCGATATGGTGAAACCCACAGATCCCATACAGGTGAAAATTGATTCCCTCCTGGGGCTGGCTGAGTCTGTAATCGCGACAACCCGTGAGCTCTCCCTTGGTTTGAGGCCGGGTATCCTCGATGACCTTGGCCTTGTCGTCGCAATTAACTGGGAGATAAAGAGATTCCAGGAGAAGATAGGTATTATCTGTACGGTTCAATCCGACGTCGAAGAGATAACAATCCCTGAAAAGCACGCTACAACTCTATTCCGCATATGCCAGGAGTGCTTGACCAATATAGCACGACATGCCCAAGCCACAGAGGTGAAAATTACACTTATGGGGAAGGGAGGGAACCTTGTCCTCGAAATAGAGGACAATGGAAAAGGCATTGCAACGGGGCAAATAAGAAGCCCGCTTTCATTGGGCATACTGGGCATGAGGGAGAGGACGAAGAATCTCCGGGGTAAGTTCAGCATCAGTGGCGTACCAGGGAGAGGAACAACGGTAAAGGTGGAGTTGCCGATAAAGTGAATGAATTTGCGATTTGCGATTGCCGATTTGCGATTGGGAAGGCAGGAGAAGACATTGCCGATTGCCGATTTCCAATTGCCGATTTGCGATTTTAATTCGTCAATTGGCATTCGGAAATTGGCAATGGAATGATTTGCGAGGTGAGAGTTGAATGAAGATGATTTAAAAAAAAGGACAAAACAATTTGCATTAAAAATATTAAAACTTATAGCTATAATACCAAGTACAATAGAGGGTCGGGTAATAGCAAATCAACTTACCAAATCGGGAACATCTGTTGGTGCAAATTATCGGGCTGCCTGCAAAGCACGTTCAAGGGCAGAATTCATAGCAAAAATAGGAGTTGTTGAAGAAGAAGCGGATGAATGTATTTATTGGTTGGAGTTGGTTATCGAAGCAAGCTTATTGAAAAAAGAATTAGTTGAACCACTACTCAAGGAAGCAGGTGAAATTGTGGCTATCATGGCTTCTTCCAGAAAGTCAGCCACGAGAAATCGCACATTGGAAATTGGCAATCGCAAATGACTAAGATGTTTGTAAATCGCACATTGGAAATTGGAAATCGCAAATGACAATGATATGTATAAATTGTAAATTGGAAATTGGCAATTGCAAATGACTATGATATTTATAAATCGTAAATCGGAAATTGGCAATCGCAAATGACTATGATATTTATAAATCGTAAATCGGAAATTGGCAATCGCAAATGACTATGATATTTATAAATCGTAAATCGGAAATTGGCAATCGCAAATGATAAGGTTCCTCATTGCTGATGACCATGCTGTGATACGCCGGGGGTTGATGCAAATCCTCAGTGAGGCCTTTCCTGATTCCCTGTTCGAAGAGGCATGGAATGCCCATCAGATTTTTGAGAAGGTACAGGAGCAAGAGTGGGACCTTGTCATCCTCGACATCAACCTCCCTGACAAAAGCGGACTGGATGTGCTGAAACAGCTGAAGTCGGTCTATCCCGGTCTTTCAATTTTTGTGTTGAGTGTTCATCAGGAAGAAGAGTATGCAGTCCGGGTGCTGAGGGCTGGTGCCTCAGGGTATCTGTCAAAGGAGAGCGCCCCTGAAGAACTGGTGAAGGCAGTGAGAAGGATACTCGGTGGCGGTAAATACGTGAGTCCCTCTCTGGGAGAAAAGCTGGCTTTTGAACTGGAGAAGGGAGAGGGTGCGCACCAGATGCTCTCAGACCGGGAGTACCAGGTGATGCTCATGATTGCTTCAGGCAAGTCCATTACAGAGATTGCCGATACCCTCTGTCTCAGTGTTCAGAGTATCAGTACCTATCATTCGCGCATCTTCGAAAAAATGGGCTTTAAGAACAATGCTGAGCTCATCCGCTACGTCATTGACAACAAGCTTGGGTAGACATCCGATTGCCAATTGCCGATTTCCAATTGCCAATTGCCGATTGAGCAAAACCCTTGAAATTGCTGATTTGCGAATGGGAATACCAGAAGGAATTTACGATTGCCGATTTCCAATTTCCAATTTACGATTTTAATTCGTCAATCGGCATTCGGTACGGTCTAATCCAGCCAACGGCTGGACAATTGGAAATCGCAAATCCAAAAGAACCATTCGTAAATCATTTGACATACATCTAATAAGGCCTTATAATTAGTTATTGAATATGACCATTAAGGAGGTCAAATGAAATCTAATGCTGTGAGTATTACTGAGGGGAAGAAATCCTTCAGCCGTCTCATCCGTGATGCAGCGGATAAAAAAAAAGAAGTTCTCATCATAAAGAGGGGAAAACCAGTTGCCGTTATAGTTCCCTATGAAAAGTATAAGAAAAATGAGAAGTTAGAAGGATTCAAAAGCATCATGGAGGTACGGGATGCTTTTCTCAAGACAGGCCTCTCCGCTACAGACATATACTTTGAATCACGAGAACAGCTAACGGGGTTACCGTGAACAGGATTGTCGTTGATGCCAGTGTTGTTCTTAAATGGTATCTCGTTGACGAGGAATATGGGAAGAAGGCATTAGAAATCCTTACCCAGTTTGTATCTGGAACAGTTGAGATGCTTGCGCCATTTCTCTTAGAGTATGAGTTAATCAACGGTTTGTCAATTGCACAAAAAAGGGGCAGGTTGAAGCAAGAAGAACTCATAAAGGCGATTGAAGGGTTTTTCAAACTCGGTATTGAAACGAAAGGGCTTTTGCCTTATTACACAAAAGCTTTGGAGGTTACAGAGAAATTCAATATTACGGTATACGATGCGAGTTACCTTGCCCTTGCAGAAGCAGAAGGGATACCGTTTATAACCGGGGATACAAGGCTATACAACAAAGTTCAAAAGGATTTGAAATGGGTTTTGTGGATAGGCACAGAATGAATTGCCAATTTGCGATTGCCGATTTAAATCGAAAATTGGCAATCGGAAATCGCAAATTGTAAATACTCTGTAGTAATCTTACTACAAAAAAATTAGTCTATTTCTGACAGACTTTCAGAATATTTTCTGCAACACTATCATTATATAAATAAAAAACTACACAAAGGGAGATAGATTCCATGAAATTGTTCATTGCTGATGATTCAGAGGGGATGCGGGAACGGATAAGGGAGCTGGTTTCAGCAATAGACGGAGTTGAGTTGGTAGGGAAAGCAGGAGACGTTCAGTCTTCTATCAAGGGTATCATGGACTTAAAGCCAGATGTGGTGATTCTTGACATACGTATGCCAGGCGGTAATGGTCTCGATGTCCTCCGGAAAGTGAAAGGGCATCCCCAAAAGGCTCCTTTGATCATCGTGCTTACCAATTATCCCTTCCCGGAATACAAGGAGATAGCAATTAAGTTGGGAGCAGACCACTTCTTTGATAAGGCTGCAGAATTCGATGAGGTGCAGAAAGTGCTGGAAAGGATGTAAACAGGGCAATGAAGATACAGAGAAGTCAGGCAGACATCACCGAGCGCAGGGAGATAGAAATTGGTCTGGAAAAGACCCGTAAAGACCTGGCGGTTGTTAAAAAATCCGCAGATGAAGCACGCGAATACGCCGAGAGCGTCATCAACACTGTGCGTGAACCCTTAATCGTTCTGGATCAAGATTTAAGGGTGGTCTCCGTCAGCCGTTCCTTCTATGAATTCTTTAAGGTAAAACCTGAAGAGACCGTGGGACAGCTTATTTATGACCTGGGAAATAAACAGTGGGATATCCCCAAGCTGCGGGAACTGCTGGAAACCATCCTTCCCCAAAAGACAACCTTTGATAACTATGAGGTTGAACACGATTTTGCTACCATTGGCAGGCGCATCATGCTTCTGAATGCCCGGCAAATTGAAAGAGTGTTGGGCAAAGAGCGGATCATCCTCCTGGCTATCGAGGACATCACCGAGCGTAAGAAATTGGAAGAAGCCCACAGCAAATTGGCTGCAATTGTGGAATCTGCTGATGACGCAATAATAGGTAAGGACTTAGAGGGTACCATTGTAAGCTGGAATAGCGGGGCAGAAGTTGTATATGGGTATAATGCCAAGGAGGTTATAGGCAAGTCTGTATCTTTATTAATGCTGCCTGGTCACCCTGACGAATACAAAGAATTATTAACAAAGAAATCGAGCGGAGAGTATATTAAGGATTATGAAACTCAACGCAGGAGAAAAAACGGCCAAATAATCGATGTTTCGCTGACAATTTCTCCGGTTAAGGACACGTCAGGGAAAATTATAGGTGATTCCATAATTGCTCGCGACATCACCGAGAAAAAGAAGCTGGAAAGAGAGGTGGTGAAGGCAAAGGATGCTGCTGAAGCTGCTAACAAGGAACTGGAGGCATTCAGCTATTCCGTTTCCCATGACTTGCGGGCACCGCTCAGGAGCATCGATGGCTTCAGCCAGGCCCTGCTGGAGGATTATCAGGATACACTTGACGACACAGCGAAATCTTACCTGGATCGGGTGCGGAAAGCAACGCAGCATATGGGCCACCTGATTGATGATATGCTGAAACTTTCAAGGGTGACAAGGTCTGCATTTTACCATGAATCTGTTGATTTGAGTACTATGGTCAGGGCAATTTTTGAGAAGTTACAGCAGAATAGTCCCGACAGGACGGTTGATGTGATCATCCGGGAGGGGGTTTTCATCAACGGCGACCCCTATTTGCTGCAGATTGCCCTGGAGAACCTGGTGAACAACGCATGGAAGTTTACAAGCAGAGAGGCACGGCCACAGTTTGAGTTCGGCACGACCGTCAAGGAAGGGAAGACAGCCTGCTTTATCCGGGACAATGGTGTGGGGTTTGATATGGCCTATGTTGACAAATTGTTTGGCGCCTTCCAGCGCCTCCATACAACCTTTGAATTTCCGGGAACAGGAATCGGTCTGGCGACAATACAGCGGATTATCAACCGTCACGGCGGTCAGGTCTGGGCAGAAGCTGAAGTGGGAAAAGGAGCAACGTTTTATTTTACATTACCGGGGTAAGGAGCTTCCCGGCAACCGGTCCCCGGCAACTAACAAGGAGGTTTTGACAATGGAAGAGAAGATTATCCTGCTGGTGGAGGACAATCCCGATGATGTGGACCTGACGATTCGGGCATTCAAGAAAAACAATATAACAAATAAGATTATTGTTGCGAAAGATGGTGTGAAAGCCCTTGATTATCTTCACGGAACGGGCATGTATGACGGGCGGGATACGAAGGATCTGCCAGTCGTTATCCTGCTGGATCTGAAACTGCCCAAAATAGACGGCTTGGAGGTCCTGAGGAGAATTCGACAGGATGAGTTAACCAGGCTAATCCCTGTGGTCATCCTCACATCATCGGCAGAGCAGAAGGACATGGTCGAAGGGTATAAACTCGGTGCCAACAGTTATATCCGAAAGCCTGTTGATTTCGAACAGTTCGTAGAGGCCGTCAAGATCCTTGGCATCTATTGGACCCTCTGGAATGAGACACCCACGTCCTTAAACCGGTAAGGAGCGTGATTCGTGAAGCGGGTAAGACCGTGAACGTTATTTGTGGAGCGTGAAGCGTCGAGATACAAAATACAGGTGTATGGGAGTAAGGGCGTGAGGGAGTATGTGTGTATGTGTGTATGTGTATAAT
>Ga0209610_1001312_pt1 | contig 12862 bp, 14 predicted proteins | sample LakKivw275mmetaG_FD_184137 | JGI IMG/M metagenome (GOLD analysis project Ga0209610, IMG submission 184137) | Anoxic lake water microbial communities from Lake Kivu, Rwanda to study Microbial Dark Matter (Phase II) - Lake Kivu water 275m metaG... | ecosystem: Environmental > Aquatic > Freshwater...
TTAACTAAGTATGCTATTATCAGCATATCTCCATAAATTTCCTTGTCCTCTATTCTAAGTACTCCAATCAGCTTCACTATTTCCCCAGATACGCCAGTCTCTTCCTCTAGCTCTCTTAAGCAGCCTTCTTCCGGCGTTTCTCCAATCTCGATAAAGCCTGAAGGAAAGGCCCACATACCTTTCACAGGTGGCACACCTCTTTTAATCAATAAGACCTTCTTATCTTTCACTGCAACTGCCAATGCTACTGGTAAGGGATTCTTGTAATCAACGAAATTGCATTTGGGGCAGTATTTCCTCTTTCTCCCTTCAACCATTCCCATTTGAAGAGGTATGGCACAAATTGGGCAATAGTTATATTCCTTCATCTTTTCAGTCTATAATATATCATGAAATAAGGTATATGCGTATGAAGCTCATCGTTGGTCTGGGCAATCCCGGCAAATTATATGCGCATAATCGGCATAATGTTGGCTTTCGCTGCCTGAATTATTTTGCCAGGCATCGTTCTATCCGCTTTGATAAACGGCAGTGTCGGGCGAGGATAGGTGTTGGTGAAATGGCTGGTGGTGAATCATTGCTCGCCAAGCCACAGATATTTGTCAACGTCAGTGGCAAAGTGGTGAGTTGCCTGGTGAAGAAATACGATGTGCCGTTGAGCAATCTTGTGGTGATTTATGACGACCTTGATTTGCCCCTGGGCAAAGTTCGCATTCGTCAGAAGGGTAGTGCGGGAGGACATAAGGGGATGGGGTCAATCATTTCTGCTCTGGGGAGCGAGGATTTCCCTCGAGTCCGGGTAGGCATTGGTCGCCCTGCTCAGGATGACGAGGATTCCATAGTCAGTTATGTGCTTGGCGACTTTACTCCACAAGAGGAAGAGGTAATCAGGTCAACTATTATTAAGGTAGCCGAAGCAATTGATTGCTTCCTCGCTGAGGGGATAGAAGCAGCAATGGCCAAGTTCAACTAGCTCAAGGCACCTCATTTAGCTTGTGGCTAAATGTTGTAGACAGCGCCTTTACTCTGGATTTAGCAATATGCTCTCGTGAGAGGCAGTTATTCCTTTTTCTTCTCCAGCCCCTTTTCCTTTACCATTGCCTTTGTGCGCTTACTTATCTCATCAGCTTTAGCGAACAGACAGATCATACCACCTAGACACACAAGGAAAATGCCAATGCCAATAGGTCCTGTCCAATACAGTAGCAAAAACAGAGTATCTGCCATTATTCCACCTCCCGTTGAACATTAACTTTCGTTCCCATATTGTATTGTTGGGTTTACAGTGGAGTCAAGAAAGGGGTGGAGAGTGTTTGCTAACCTCACCTCCTTTATCCCCCTCTCCTTCAAAGGAGAGGGGGAAGAGATTTATAGAGAGGGGTTTCACCCCTCTCTTACCTACACGGGGGCGTTAAACTCCCTTCCCTTGCTAAGGGAAGGGGGTCAGGGGGATAGGTTGCTAAACAATCTCATTTTAAGGCTAGTGATAGTGTGTTATAATCCCTAGTGCGCTTCAAAAATGATTATTGCTGTTATTGGTGATTCTTCCTGCTCCGCGGAGGAAGCCAAATTAGCTGAGGCCGTTGGTGAGCAATTAGCCCAAAGAGGTGTCACAATCATATGTGGTGGTTTGGGTGGTGTGATGGAGGGGGTTTGCCGCGGCGCTAAGGCAAAAGGTGGCATGACCATCGGTATTTTGCCCGGAGAAGATTCGAGCATGGCTAACCAATGGGTAGACATTCCTATAGCTACCGGGGTAGGCTATGGCAGGAATATGGCGGTGGTCAAGTCAGCCCAGGCCGTGATTGCCATTGGTGGCAATTATGGGACGCTCAGCGAGATTGCCTACGCCTTGAAGAGCGGTATCCCTGTTATTGGCTTGAACACCTGGTTATTGTCTCGAAATGGCAAAGAAGTCGATGCTATAATCAGAGTTGATAATGCTATGGAGGCGGTGGACAAGGCTATTTCTCTAGCCAGGAAGCGCAAGGCTGGTGAGATTGCTTCGCTTCGCTCGCAATGACACAATCGGGCTGGCTATGATAACGGGGAGGTAGGTTTAATATGAGCGTGCAAATGTCAAGCATTGAGAGCATTAAAGCGAAGGAGATTCTCGATTCTCGAGGTAACCCCACCATCGAGGTAGAGGTAACATTAATTGATGGTGTTGTTGGTGTGGCTTCTGTTCCTTCAGGGGCAAGCACAGGCAAATACGAGGCTGTTGAGCTTCGTGATGGCAATAAGAGCCGGTATAACGGACTTGGAGTTTTAAAGGCGATAGACTATGTTAATAATGATATTGCTCCTGAGATAAGTGGCATGCCTGCTTTAGAGCCAGCAGCTATAGACCAGAGAATGATTGAGCTCGATGGCACTGCCAACAAATCTCGTCTTGGAGCTAATGCTATGCTCGGGGTATCTCTGGCGGTGGCTAAAGCGGGCGCCAATTTTCTGGGACTCCCGTTATACCATTATTTGGGTGGTGCGAAGGTCTCCTTATTGCCTGTTCCGATGTTGAATATCTTGAACGGTGGCAAGCATGCGTTGAACTCCACTGATTTTCAGGAGTTTATGATTGTGCCTGTTGGCGCTGCCAATTTCCGCAAAGCTATTCAGATGAGCAGTGAGGTTTATCATTCTTTAGGTAAAGTCCTCAGAGACAAGGGTTTGAATACCAACATAGGCGATGAAGGTGGCTTTGCTCCACAGCTTTCCTCTAATAAGGAGGCGTTGGAGTTGATATTGACTGCTATTAAGCTGGCGGGCTATAAAGCTGGGGAAGACTTATTTCTTGCCCTCGACCCGGCGGCAAGCAGCTTTTGCCAGGATGGCAAGTATGTTTTATCCCGGGAAGGAGCAACCCTTACTTCAGTGGAGATGATAGATTATTATGCTAAGTTAGTATCCGATTATCCTGTTATTAGCATTGAGGACGGTTTGGGGGAGGATGATTGGGCAGGCTGGATGTTGCTTATGGCTAAGTTGGGTAAAGAAATTCAGCTTGTTGGTGATGACCTTTATGTCACCAATATGAAACGCCTTGAAAGGGGAATTGCTGAGAAAACATCCAACTCAATCCTCATTAAGCCAAACCAGATAGGCACACTTAGCGAGACTTTATCTGTTATTGAGCGTGCGCAAAAAGCGGGGTGGACAACTGTAATCAGCCACCGCTCTGGTGAGACCGAGGATACTACCATAGCTGATTTAGCGGTAGCCACCGGAGCGGGATTCATTAAGTCTGGTGCTCCTTGTCGCTGTGAAAGATTGGCTAAGTATAATCGTCTCCTTAAAATAGAGGAGGAGGTGGGAAGCAGCGCTCGCTACCCTGGCAAGCAAGCCTTTTATAATCTGGAGAGGATGAAGTCATGGAAATAATTACCGGTGTTCATCAACTGAAAGTTCCTTTCCCTAAAGACATACCTGGGGATACCGATGTGTATGTTATCGAGGGCAATGAGGGCAATATATTGATAGACACTGGGTGGGATAGTCCTGAAGGTCTCGCGGCTTTTATTAAGGGGCTGGAGTGGGAGAGGCTCAGGTTGAGGGATATTAAGCAAATAGTGGTCACCCATATTCATCCCGACCACTATGGTCTGGCAGGTAAGTTGAGAGAGCTTTGTGGAGCTAAGATAGCTATGCACCGGGTTGAGGCAGGACTTATCAATTTACGATATCTGAACTTTGAGGAACTTATTAAGAAAGTGAAGGTAGAGCTTACCAGCTATGGAATTCCGGAAGAGGAATTATCTGAATTAGCGGAAGCTTCGCTGTGGACGCGAGAGTTTGTTTCTCCTGAATCGCCGGAGGTTGTTCTGGATGAAGGCGCTGAAATTTCCAATGGTTCATTCAATTTCAAGGTGTGGCATACGCCGGGACATTCACCAGGACATATCTGTCTCTCCGAGCCAGCGAAACACTGGCTATTTTGTGGAGACCTCATCTTGCATGATATTTTCCCTTATGTAGGTCTTCATCCTCAGTCCGGTGATAATCCTTTAGGTGATTATCTGAATTCTCTAAAGAAGGTGGAAGAGCTCGGCATAAGTTTTGTTTTTCCAGGGCATGGCTCGGTGTTTAATGGTCTAAGGCTCAGAATAGCGGAGATAATGCAGCATTATGAGCAGAGACAAAATGAAATCATAAGAGTTTTGAATGGTAACTTAAAGTCAATTTACCAGATAGCTACAGAGCTCTCCTGGAGAGCTGAGGTTGGTGGAGTTGCCTTTCAAGAGCTGCCGATTTGGGACAAGCGAATGGCGATTCGAAAAATCGCTGCCCATATCAGGTTGCTGACCTTGCAGGACAGGCTGGGAAAGGTCGACCGAGATGGTGTTTCCTTATTTTTAGTTAAGGACTAATGGGAAGGGGGCAAGAATGACCACAAAAATTGGCATCAATGGTTTTGGGCGTATTGGAAGATTAGCTCTGAAGGCGATTAATGAGCGGTGTGATGGCAAATTAGAGGTAGTGGCAGTCAATGACCTTACCGATGCTAAAACTAACGCTCACCTTTTCAAATATGATAGCAATTATGGCATTTATCCCGGCAAGGTAGAGGCTAAGGAAGATTCGATTATAGTAGATGGTAAGGCGATAAAGGTGATAGCGGAGCGGGACCCTGCTCAAATTTCATGGAGTAATTTTGGTGTTGATATTGTGATTGAATCAACGGGGCTTTTCACCGAGGCTGGTAAGGCAGCAAGCCATCTCCAGGGTGGGGCAAAGAAGGTGATTATCTCGGCGCCAGCTCGTGGGGAGGACATAAGCCTCGTTCTTGGCGTCAATGAAGGGCAATATGCCCCTGAAAAACATCGCATCATCTCCAATGGTTCCTGCACCACTAACTGCATTGCCCCGCTGGTCAAAGTGCTGCATCAAAAATTCGGAATTAATCATGGGCTGATGACCACCATCCATTCCTATACCAATGACCAGAGAATTCTAGATGTGTTTCACCGCGATTTGCGTCGTGCCCGGGCTGCCGCGATTAATATCATACCTACTACCACCGGTGCCGCTCGTATGGTGACTGTGGTCATTCCGGAGCTTAAAGGGAAGCTACATGGCATTGCCATAAGAGTGCCTACTGCAACTGTATCCCTCGTTGACTTTGTTGCTGACTTGAATAGAGAAGCGACCGTTGAAGAGGTCAATGATGCCTTTAAGAAGGCTGCTGAAGGGGAACTTAAAGGCATTGTGGAATACTGTGATGAGCTTCTGGTGAGCTCGGACTTTAAGGGCAATCCCGCCAGCGCTATTTTTGATGCCCTGAGCACTATGGTCATCGATGGCAATTTTGTCAAGGTATTAGCCTGGTATGATAATGAGTGGGGTTATAGCTGCCGTCTCGCTGATTTGGCTAGCTATATTGCCCATAAAGGGTTGTAATCTCCAAAGTTATTACAAAAAGTATTGACAATGCCGCAACTTGTGTTATATGTTATAGAAAGAATATAATAGGGGATAAAAATAAAAAGGAGGTGCAGAAATGAAAAAGTTTTTTGGGGTGATACTTGTCTTGCTGCTGGCAGTAAGCTTCGTGGCAGCATGTGGGAAGGCGCCTGCTAAGTTTACGCTTTCCAGCGTGACTATTTCGCCATCAGCGCCGGTTGTTAATGACACGGTCACCATCTCTACTACGGTCACCAATGCGGGTGGACAAGCAGGCAGTTGTGATGTCAGCTTAACCATTGATAGCTACACTGATAGCAAGTCTGTCAGCTCATTAGCCGCTGGTGCAAGCAGTAGCGTCAGCTTTAGTTACACCGCAACAACTGAGGGTAGCTACACGGCGAATGTTTCTACTCCTGACGATAGCAAGAGTAAGAGCTTCACTGTAAGTGCCGGTGGAGGAATCAATGTGACAGAGGAAGGAATGCCCTTGCCAACCTTGGCTGTTGGTGACAACTGGGTATATACCTGCACTTATGAAAATCCAATAGGGACCCCGAAGTATGACCCCTCTGAATTAAGTCTCACTGTTGAGAGTGAAAAGGCGGCTGGTGCGGTAGAAGGGTTTCCCGAAGCTAGTTACCATCTCACTGGGGCCTTCACTCCCCAGGCGATGCGTGATTCTATTGCCGCCGGAATGACGCTGGTGCTGCATGTAGGCACGGCTGATATGTATAATGTTAAATCCAGCCTACAGCTCGTGAAAATGTGTTCATCAATCAAAGAGCTTCCGGGGTTACCAGCCTGCGTTACGTGGGCTTATACTACATCCCCAAGCTGGCCCCTTAAAACCACGATAGCCCCCTGGACATTCACAAAGCACACCGTAGCTGGCGGCGGTATGATTGATGAGCTGGTTAACCGAGAGGGTAAGGTGCTTGCTCTGGAGAATATTACGGTGCCTGCGGGAACATTCACTTGCTATCATATAGTAGAATATGACCCCGCAAGTCCCGATACCTATACTTATGAGCACTGGTACAACGGAACTGTGAAATCGGATGTAAAGCAGATAGACCGCGAGACCTGGGCTGGCGCGGAGACCAGGGTGCTTAAATCCTACTCTGTTAGCTAACTCACTAATTAGTGTGTTTTAGCAAGGCGGCGGTAGCTATTCTGAACGGCTACCGCTGTCTTATTTCTGCTATGAGTTTAATTAACCTTTTTATCTCTCCTCATCCTCAAGAATCAAGCCAATAATAGCCAAAATTTCTTTAGGAATTTTATTGCGGGGAGTATAATAGAAGATATCATATGGGGTTCGAAGTTTTCTATCGTAAGTGGCGGCCACAGAGTTTTGCTGAAGTAGTGGGGCAGGAGCCGATCACCAGGACCTTGTGCCGTGCTGTGGAGAGCGGGGAAATAGCCCATGCGTATCTTTTTTGTGGTCCTCGAGGCACTGGTAAAACAAGCACCGGTCGTATTTTAGCCAAGGCTATTAATTGCCCCAATCAAAAGGGCGGTGAACCATGTAATAACTGTGATATTTGCCGCTCCATTACCGAGGGAAGCTCTCTGGATATAGTGGAGATAGATGCTGCCAGCAACCGTGGCATTGATGAGATTCGCAATCTCAGGGAGAGGGTGAATTATGCTGCTAGCATCACCCGTTACAAGGTATACATCATAGATGAAGTTCACATGCTTACTGAGGCAGCTTCTAACGCCCTGCTGAAGACTTTGGAGGAGCCACCACCTCATGTTATTTTCGTCCTGGCTACCACTGAGCCGCACAAGGTGATACCCACGGTAATATCGCGATGCCAGCGGTTTAATTTTGGCCGCCTGGGACAATCAGCGATAGTGGATAAGCTGGGGATGATATGCCAAAAAGAGGATATAGAGATTGAGTCTGAATCTTTAAGGGCCGTCGCCCGAGCCGCTACGGGGAGTCTCCGTGATGCTGAAAATTTAATGCAGCAATTGGTAGGCTACTATGGTCGCAAAATTGACTTTGAACAGGTCCAGGCAGCTCTGGGGTTAACCAGTGATTTAAGGGTCAAGCAATTGGCAAAGCACATCATCGACAGGGATATTTCCGCTGGTCTTCAGGTTATCAGCAGTGTCAACAGCGATGGCATTGACCTTCGCTTATTTAATCGGGAGCTTGTGGAGTATTTTCGGGGTTTATTGTTAGCTAAATCCAATTGTGAAGAAGCGATAGACGTTACCCATGAAGATTTAGCTGAAATGAAGGAAACGGTAGCCAATGTTAAGCTGGATTACCTATTAAAAGTGATTAAATCCTTTGCGGGAATAGATTTTCGGGGTGATAGTTATTCTGCTTTGCCGTTAGAGATGGCGTTGCTGGATTGTGTTTTGTCCTTTACCGATGGGCAGCAGGTTATTGTCGCTAAACCTCTGGAAGTTGTAGAGGCTACCTTACCGCAAAGTTCTGAGGAATTCAGGGAGGAGCCTAGTCCCCTTGGGGAAAAAGTTGAGGAGAGCGAAGGTCTTAACTATGTGCAGGCTCAGTGGAAAGAGTTTATCAATTCTTTGAAAGGCGAAGGGTCTAATGGCAATCTAGATGCCTTTTTACGTAGTGCTTGCGAGCCAGTGGCTGTGGAGGATGACACCCTGGTATTGGGTTTTTACTATGCTTTCCATAAGGAAAAGATAGAAGACCCCAAATATCAGCATCTGGTAGAAAGGAAGCTTAAGGAATTTTTCCACCAGCCCAGTAAGATAAGGTGTATTCTGGTTAAGCGGGGAAAAAAGGCGCCCAGTTCATCAAAGCGGGAAAATCCGTTAATCAAGGCGGCCATAGAAATGGGTGCCAGAGTTGTGGACCAGTAAATTGGGAAGATGAAAATAGATAAATCGGTATTGCGTCAGGCGCAGCAGCTTCAAGCGAAGTTGGCTAAAGTCCAGCAGGAATTGGAGAACATTACTGTAGAGGCTACCAGTGGAGGTAGCGCAGTCAAGGTGGTAATTGATGGACACCAGAAGATTCGCTCCGTGGAAATATCACCGGAGGTAGTGGATGCTGAAGACACTGAAATGCTCCAGGACTTAGTCATGGCCGCGGTTAATGAAGCTATTACTAAGTCGCAGGAACTTGCCAGGAAACATCTTAGCAGTCTGACCGGCGGGCTTGATTTACCGGGAATTCTTTAACAGATGTCATTCTTTGCTGAGCCTATAGCTAACTTAATCAGGGAATTTAGCAAATTACCGGGCATTGGCCCTAAGAGTGCTCAGAGATTAGTTTATTATTTGCTGCGTAATTCAAACGAAGAAGCCAAAGCCTTAGCCGAGGCTATCCTGGAGCTTAAGGAAAAGATAAGGCTCTGTTCAATTTGTTTTAATATCACTGATTGCGACCCTTGCGTTATTTGCCAGGATAAAGAGCGCGATCATTCTAAAATTTGTGTTGTGGAGAAACCGTCGGATGTCCTGCCTCTAGAGCGAACTGGGAAATACCAGGGTATGTACCATGTACTTCATGGTGCCATTAACCCATCGCAGGGCATAGTCCCGGAGCAGTTGAGGATAAATGAATTACTATCCCGGTTGCAGGATGGTTCGGTTAGTGAAGTGATTCTGGCGACCAATCCTAACATGGAAGGCGAAACAACGGCGTTATATTTGTATCGGACTCTTGAGCCTCTGGGTATTCATATCACGCGTCTGGCCCGGGGGTTACCATTTGGTGGCGAGCTAGAGTATGCTGATGATGTGACACTTGCCCAAGCACTGGAAAGCAGGCGGGAATTTTAAAAGCTACCAATGACATCTCCTCATACCTATCAGGCTCAAGCTATTGTCATTAAGCAGACCAAGATTGGTGAGGCTGATAAGGTTGTTACTCTTTATACTTTGGAGTTTGGCAAACTAAAGGCGGTGGCTAAAGGGGCATGTCGTCCGGGAAGTAAGTTGGGCGGCAACGTAGAACCACCAAATTATTGTCTGGTAATGCTGGCTAAAGGACGTAACCTGGACATTATCACTCAAAGCCAAACTATAGATGGATTTTTGAAAGTGAAAGGCGACCTATGGTGTATCTCCTGTAGTTCTTACATCTTAGAACTCGTTGATGCTGTTACTACTGAAGGTAGTCCCAACCAGCCACTATTTGAGCTATTACTTGATACCTTGAAAAATCTATCTCTGAGCAACGGCGACGAAACTGTGCTGCGGTATTTTGAGCTTCATCTTCTTCAGCATCTTGGCTATCGTCCTCAGTTGCGTAGATGCGTCGTCTGTAATTCGCCTCTTAAGCCAGGGGTTAATTTTTTCAGTCCCGACCAGGGAGGGGCACTGTGTTCTGGATGTAATCACGGGGAATTTGCCTCTCGCGCTATTTCAATTGATGCCTTAAAAGTTCTTCGGCTGTGGCAGGATTGCGATTATCCTACTGCCAGCAGGGTAAAAATGTCTGCAAAGTTGTCTTCAGAATTGAGGTTGCTAATGCAGGAGTATATAACATATCTTTTGCAGCGGGAGGTTAAATCAATGGCTTGGTTAGAGGAGCTAAAGACAGGGATTAGTGTTGACAGTGATTGTGGGGTAAATTAAAATCGCCAAGCACTTAAAAAGCCTGGTATATGGTGGGACTTTATTTTGGAAGCTAATTGGCACCCCAAACTGGGAGACAAGTTTATACGCTTTCCCCGAGCTAAAGCTCATCCGTTAAGGCGCGCCATAGGGTCATTTGGTTTATTCAGCGCTGGCTACGCTAATGTTGGCTCATCCATTTACTATGCCTTAGGGCTGGTAGCTTTAATCGCTTTAGGGGCAACTCCGATAGTTTTGCTTATTGCCGGGATTTTTTTCATCTTTACCGCTCTCTCTTATGCTGAAGGCACCGCAATGATGCCCGAGGCTGGCGGCTCAGCCAGTTTTGCCCGCCGTGGCTTTAATGACCTATTTGGCTCTGTAGCCGGTTGGGCACTGGCATTTAGCTATATCGTTACCATGGCCATTTCCTCTTACACTGCCCCGGCTTATCTGGGATATTTTTGGCACCCACTTACAGAACCAGTAGCGGGCACGCTTGCTGCTATGGGAATCGTTTTTTTCTTGATGTGTCTCAATATCATCGGCGTTAAGCAGTCATCAATTTTTAATACCTTTTTCGCTCTACTGGATGTAATTACACAGATAATTATCATACTCTTGGCTATCTTGTTCATTTTCGCTCCTCACCCTGAAATCTTTTCTCATAACGTTATCGGTAACTGGCCTTCGACACATAATCTAATTCTGGGCATTGCTATAGCCACGCTGGCTTATACTGGTGTGGAGACAGTATCACAGCTTTCTGAAGAGGCAAGACATCCTGCCATAACTGCTCCCAGAGCGTTAATCTTACTGATAGCCGTGGTGATGATTTTATTCAGTGGCATATCGGTAGCGGCTTTCTCCACTATGACACCGACTGAGATGGCTTTAGAATGGGCAAGAGACCCTATAGCCGGCATTGCCCAGGGGCTTTCTATAGCCATAGTTCCTGAAGAGATAGCCACAGGGTTGTCGTCGAGCCCGGCGGGGATTATCGTCATTACTGCCATTTTGGGTGGGATTCTCAAGCTATTGCCTATATTAGTAGCTGTGTTAGCAACAACCATTTTGATTATCGCTACCAATGCCGGGCTTATGGGAATTTCCAGGTTGACTTTTGCCCTGGGGAGATTCCAGTTCATCCCGTTGTCATTATCAAAAGTCCATCATAAATTTAAGACGCCTTATAGAGCGATAATCTTATTTTCCTCGGTGGCTATCTTGCTTCTCATTCCAGGATTCTTTAAACCTGAAACCTTTGTCATATTAGGTGGTCTGTATGTTTTTGGTTCTCTCCTCGCTTTCAGTCTGGCTCATGCCTCCATACTCAGGTTGCGGATAAGGCACCCTGAACTCTCTCGTCCTTTCAAGCTCCGATTGAATGTTAAGATTAAGGGGTATGAACTGCCCGTAACAGCTATTCTCGGAGTAGTGTTTACCAGTGCCATTTGGCTCACAATAGTTACGACACAACCTTATGCCCGGTGGGTTGGATTTGGGTGGATGGTCTTAGGGCTTATTACTTACTTCATATTTCGCCATCGGAAGAAATTACCTTTGATTCGAGCAGCTCCAGAAGCTAAGCTTCCTGTTGACTAAAAAGGGATAGCAGGTTAATATCTCCAGTTGGTGATGGAGATAAAGAACATTTTAGTGCCTACAAATGGCGGTGGTGCTGATGAGGAGGTCATAAAGCTAGCTTGCAGTTTAGCTAGGAGGTCTAAAGCAAAAGTCTACGCTGTTTATATTATTGAGGTAGAGCGAAGCCTCTCTTTGGATACCCAGGTCGATTCAGAGACTGAGAAAGCGGAGAAAATACTTACCCAGGCTGAGGATGCTGCTGCTGACGCGGATTACGAAATAGAGACTGATTTGCTCCAGGCTCGAGATGCTGGGCCGGCCATTGTTAATGAGGCTGTGGAAAGAGGGGTAGATTTAATAATAATGGCGACTACTTATGAGAAAGCACATGGTGTACCTGATCTGGGCAAGGTTGTCTATTATGTGTTGAAGGAAGCTCCTTGCCGAGTCTTATTGTATCGAGACTCCATTTCTTGAAGTTAAACGGTGAATATAATTATTATGGGCTGTGGACGAATAGGAGCTGAATTAGCTCATTTACTTGATGCTGAGGGGCATAAAGTAACCGTTATCGATGTAGATAGCGACAGTTTTGACGAATTACCGCCTGATTTTAGCGGTATGGCTTTTTTGGGAGATGCCACTGATGAGGAAATACTTAGGAAGGCAGGTATGGAACAAGCTGATGCTTTTGTAGCGCTGACTCGTGATGATGAACGCAATGCTATGGCAGCTCAAATTGCTAAACAGATATTCAATGTTCCCAAGGTATTATGTCGAATCTATGACCCAATGCGAGAGGATTTTTATAGTGGCTTAGGTCTTGAGGCTATTAGCCCCACGAAGGTATTTGTTCGCCTGCTAAAAGAAAGGCTAGGAGAATAACCGAGGCGAACATGTACGTTATAGTCATTGGTGGTGGGGGGGTGGGGTATTATCTGTGTAAGCAATTGCTTGAGGAAGGGCATGAAGTAGTGGTGATTGAAAAGGATGCCAAGATGTGTGAGCATATTGGGGAGGAGCTTGGGGACATATGCTTGCACGGTGATGCTTCTGAGATAACTATTTTGAACAAAGCTGGGATAACCAGAGCAGACATGGTTATCGCTGTTACTGGGGAAGACGAGGATAACTTGGCAGCGTGTCAGGTAGCTAAGCAAAAGTTTAAAGTTCCTCGGGTTATCGCTAGAATTAACACTCTTAGGAATGAGAAGATATTTGCTAAATTAGGAGTAGAACGCACTGTAGATGCTGTGGAGCTTATTTCGGAGCATATTAAAGCGGAGACCATGCTCTTCCCTGTGACCCGCTTATTTAGCAT
>Ga0209610_1001313_pt1 | contig 12860 bp, 9 predicted proteins | sample LakKivw275mmetaG_FD_184137 | JGI IMG/M metagenome (GOLD analysis project Ga0209610, IMG submission 184137) | Anoxic lake water microbial communities from Lake Kivu, Rwanda to study Microbial Dark Matter (Phase II) - Lake Kivu water 275m metaG... | ecosystem: Environmental > Aquatic > Freshwater >...
GTGATAAACTGTTGATTTTCACTGTGGGACATACAGGATTCGAACCAGTGACCTCTTGCGTGTGAAGCAAGCGCTCTGAACCGACTGAGCTAATGTCCCAAAAGGGTGTGGGTGTGGGTGTGAGTGTGGGTGTGGTGGATGAGTGTGGGTGTGAGTGTGAACGGGGGCAAAGATATAACTTTGTGCCTAACCCCAGACTTCAGTCTGGGGTATTATCAGCCTAACCCCAGACTTCAGTCTGGGGTATTATCACAGACCCGATCACTCGCTAACCCCTGACTTCAGTCTGGGGTATTATCAACTCACCCCAGACCTCGGCCCGGAGTGTTGCATAATCATCTCAGGCGGTCACAAAATAATGTAACTCATTTAGTTAGAATCGTGCTCAATCAACTGTCCGGCCCCTGAAAGGTCCTTTTTTGTACGGTAACTTTAGTCAATAAAAACCAAAATCGTACAAGTATGAAAAGAACTTTTCTCCTGTTGTTGCTGTGTCTGATTTCTGTAGCCGGATTCTCCCAGGTTACGAAAAAGGTCAACGGCTCGCCGACGAACCAGACCCGGGTCCTTGACGAATCCTCTCCCGTGGCAAAAGCCGGCGGGGATATTATCTGGCAAACCACTTTCAATTGGGGCAATCCCGCCGATCCCAACGGATGGACGCTTCCCGCAGGTTGGGAAATCAGGGACAACTCCGATCTGGGCAATGTTTGGATATGGCTTGGAGATTCGATCAAAGGCAGGTGGACCAACGAACGGGCCCCGTCGTTCTTTGCCTCCAGAAGTGACGGATTCATTGCCGTTCCCATGGACAACTATAACTTCCGTGATGGTGTTGCTACAAACAATGCTTCCGACACGTACATCATGACTCCTCCGATCGACTGTTCAGCTGCATCATCGGTGGTCATCTCATTAAGCCAATACTACCGGTTCTGCTGCGAAAACGACAACACCGGCCATCTGTCGCTGATGATTACCAATGATGAAGGAAGTCACTGGGCTACTTATGATTTGAGCTATGGCATCGGGCATAACACATTCACTCCTGTTAAATTCCGCAAGCCGGAAATCAATATCTCGGATGTTGCGGCAGGGATGCCTGGCGTCAGGATCAAAATCTACTTTCATGAAGTGCCATACTATTTCTGGGCTATCGACGACCTGACGCTTACCGAGGCTTACGTTAACGACCTGGTGCTGGAAGATTCCTGGTCGGAAATTAATTTCGGCTTTACCGATCCGATTGGTCACACCAATTTCGTACCGTTCACCCAGATCGGGATGAATTCATCCGTTGCCGGGAAAATAGGAGATTACCGGTTCACCGGTGCCCTCCTGAACAGCGGAACCGCCGATGCCGAGGATGCAACGGTCGATGTGCAGGTCTTGAAGAACGGAACCGAAGTGTTCACCGGCAGCTCGCCGGCTTCGACCATCTGGACCATCGAGCGCGACACCCTGACGGTGGCACAACAGTTTACCCCGACGGATTATGGGGACTACCACTTTATTCTTTCTGCAGGGAGCGTTAACGGGGAAGACAAGCCCGTTAACAATTCAGCCACCTATTCCTTCACGGTGAACGACACCCTGTTTCAACGTGCCGACATGTCGGCCGAATCCGGCACCTATACGGGTGTTTGGGCCGACGGGAACACTGCCGGCGATATTCTGGCGGTCCGGTATGATATCCGGTCTGCCTGCGAGGTCAATTCAATTACCGCGTGGATTAATTCTTTCACGCCATCCGTTTTCCCGACTTTCAAGTTTGTCGTTTTAAAGTATATGCCGGAAGATGACACCTTTAACGAGCTGATCTCTTCGGATGTTGTCGAGATGGATTCCAGCAAGCTGGGTTGGGTGACCTTGCCGCTGGTCAAGGATGGTGAAACCGAGTTTCTGGAGCCGGGGGAATATTATGCCGCCTGGGTTGCCTGGGCAGAAGACGGTCATGTGGGAATGAGGCTGGGATGGGATATGAACGACCGGGCCGAATTCACCGGGTACAGCCTGATCTATCTGGGCTCGATCACCACCTGGTACAATTCCGATAAACTCCCGATCATGGGGTTGAACCTGAATTCACCGGGCGGCCCCACACAGGCTCCGGTGACTTTTAACGTAAACATGAGCCGGCATATCGCGAGCGGCGAGTTCCATCCGGGAACCGATTTTGTCGATGTATCGGGTTCGTTCAACAGTTGGGGCGGATCGGCCCATCTGACTGATCCCGAAGCCGATGGAATTTATACGGTCACCATCGAAAACCTGCCGGTTGCGGGGGTGATCGAATATAAGTATCGTATCAACGGAGACGCCAACACATCCGAATATCCGAACGCCCCTGCCCGGAAATACACGGTCCGTTACTGGAATGTCCTGAATGACACCTATAACGGAGGCGTTACTGCGGGTATCGACCGGAACAGTCTCGTTTCAACATTCAGCGTTTATCCAAACCCAACCCGGGGCGCTTTCACGGTTGACATCGCCAACAGGCCTGCTGCCGATCTCATTATCACCCTGACCGATATGCAGGGCCGGGTTCTGTACAGGAAAACCATTAACGATGCCGTTTCCTGTCAGGAAACCATCGACGCCAACCTCTCGAAGGGCATGTATTTCCTGACCGTAAACCACGGAAAGGAGGCCAAGGTGCAGAAAGTGATAGTCAATTAACATACATAGAGTTGACAAGTTTCTTGAACTTGTCAACTCTATTTTACTGTCAACTCTATTTTACTAGCACCTGCCTGGTGGTTGTCTTGCCGGTTGTTACAACTTTTACCAGATAAATCCCTTTGGAATAATTGGTGAGATCGAATGATCTGCCGAAGTTTCCGTCCATGCCGGCAATGGTTTCGTCGCTGATCCGGCGGCCTGTCATATCGCTGACAGACAACCGGGCATCGCCTTTCAGTCTGAAGTACACCTCGAACCGTCCGTCCGTCGGATTCGGATAGACTTCAACCTTTTCAACCTCTTCCGCCACTTCAACCATACCACTGGTGTAATTGGGCTCCCATGTTGTTGTAAACATTCCTCTCCCATGCGTTGCCGCCAATACGGTATTATCCGATTTCCTGAATTTCAGCATATCGACCCTGACATTGGCCATGCCCGCAACATCCGGCTTCCAGACTACATTCTGTGCAAAAACATTATCGGTTGTCCAGATCCCTGTTTCGGTGGCCAGCATGACTTGCTTACCTGATTTCGGATGAAAGATCCCCCACCTGACCGGCATATCTGGCAGATTGGCCTCAACATTGGTCCACGACTGCCCTGCATCGGAGGATACCCAAACAGACGGCACTCCGTAATTGGAAAAGGTCAGGAGAACGGTGTCTTCTGTAAAACCCAGGTCGATGCTGCTGATATAGGCGGCAGGCAGTTCCGGTTTGGTGAGATCGGTCAACTCTCCGCCAATCATTGCATCGGTCAGGCGAAAAATCCTGCCGGCTTCCGTACCGATATAGATGGTGCTGGCGTCCATACCGGAATTCTCAAACCATTTGATGCTGGAATAGGGAACCGGGGAGTTCGTCGGAATATCCATCATCGGGCTGTTCGGAATCGGGGTCAACTGGTTGCCGACTAAACGGATCACCCTGAGCTTATTGGCATTAAAGCCTGTAAAATGACAGCCGTTGGCATACAGCACATTGTACTGATAGTCATAATCCATCGGGTTGATGAAGGTTCCGACATTGTAATTAAACGCTCCGTATAAACGGCCCTGGGTGGGCGTAATACTGGCATAATAGATCCAGGTATAATAAATTGTAAAGAGGTGTATATCAGGTTCATTCTGATCGATAAAGCAATATGCGCCGTCTCCCCCTCCGATCCGGTTGTTAACTGTGGGCCTGCCTGGTCCAATATACAGGAGCGTGCCGTTGTCCTGAAGTCCTCCCGTGAAGACTTCCGTTCCGGCATCCGGATGAATGGCGCAACTGTAAAACTGGAGGGTACTGTAATTCTGGTTCCTTTCGACAAAAACCGGTGAATCTTCTTTCGGCTGGCTCGTACTGAAGACGCCTCCATCCGTTCCAATCAGCATTTCGGCCGGATTCAACGGGTTGAACAGGAATGCATGGATGTCGGCGTGGACGTAATGGGTTTGTTGTTCAGCCGTTCCCGGGGCCCAGTAGGATAATTGCTCCCATGTCTGACCGCCGTCCATGGATCTGCAGACATCCAGTCCTCCGATCCAGACAATATTGGCATCCGTAGGATCCACGCCGAGAGCGAGCGCATGCCAGGCAAGGTTTGCCGCAGAGGTATAGTTTACATCAGGATGCGGAAGTTCCGTCCAAGTGGCTCCCTTGTCGGTCGTCTTCAGAATGAACCGGCAGTCGTATCCGACAAACTGGTCGCCCCGTATATAACCACCGGCAACTCCCGCATACAGGATTGAAGGATTCGACGGAGCCTTGGCCAGCATTACCCTGCCGGGATATTGGTAAGGTATGCCGTTGCGGTCCCATACTTCCTGGACAATGAGCCGGTTATAATAAGTATCCATGACATTCCAGTTGATACCGTCGGTTGATGACAGGATACAGGCTGCGCCGGTCCGGTCGTTACCGCGGTAGGTAGTCCCGACAAAGATCTTGGCTCCATCGGCAGAAAGCTCGATATCCGAAGGCAGGTAGGGACGGCTGGTACCCGGTATCAACGGCAGGACCTGAGTCCAGGAAACACCGCCGTCGGTTGAGCGATAAAGGCCGTCGGACGGCAGGCTTTCGTGCAGGGTCCCCTTGTAAAGCCCCGAAACCACTCCGGCATAGAGCACGTTTATCCCGTTTTCCTTACGGATAACCAGATCGGTAATGTAGGCCCAGTCGCTGGTAGAAGGCATCAGTACCCACGTCTGGCCGCCATCGGTGGATTTCATCATGCCGATGCCCCGCGTGGAGGATTCGCGATAGATATACAACGCGGTCTGGCTTTCGCCTGTTCCCAGATAGATTACCTGAGGATTATCCGGGTCGCTGACCATGGCGCTGACCGACAGGTTAGCCCAGAAGTCATTGACCGGCTGCCAATCCATGCCGTTCCAGGGATCATCGCTGGTCCAGAGGCCTCCTGTCACGGATCCCGCGAACACCCTGCGGCCGGCCGGATCGTTCGGATCCGCAAAAAGAACCCTTGTCCGTCCGCCCATATCGGTAGGATGAGCCGTCCAGGCAAGATTGCCACCGGTTGATTTCAGGGACTGTAAATCGTGGGTATAATCCCAGGCTTCCCGCAAGCGAGCGGCCGGGACTGCCTTCAGTGCAGGATCAACGGTTTTTACAAATTCCGAATAGGCTGCCATATCCGGACTATCCTGTCCAGCCTCTCCTTCCTTGTCCTTGGGAGCTTCTTTATAATCAGCCGGAATGGTCCGGGCTGATAGGAGAAGGAATTTTTCGTACGATTCCCGGGTACTTTCCCGGCTTATTCCGAACACTATCGCCAGAATAGCGGCCGGTACAAGCACGGCGGTACCGGTGAACCAGAGTTTACTTTTTTTCATGATTGTAAGGTTTTGGGATTAATTGATGAAACATGGCGCCCCGGGGTTGTCTTTTCAAACAGGCAAAGGATGAGACCAAAGACACACATGGGGACATGTAACTTTTTGATACGAAGTTAGATCAGGGTTTTAGGGTAACAAAGGCAGTCGTAAAGCCGAACTGCCCATCCGTCAATTCAAACGACCGTTACCAGGGCCACCAATCGAATGAGAGGGATGAAACACTAATTTTCTGCTATAACCGTTAGTTAAATGCTTAAACCTTAAAAAATTGAACCAACGTGAAACAGCAGATTCTTGAAAACATCAACGACCCCGACCGGTTGGAGAGCCTCTACCGCCAGGATCCATCGGTTTTTGACAAGTGTTTCTCCGAAATCTCCGGTGATTATGATACGCCCCTGGTCAGGTTCTGGACCATCCGCCTGGCCCCCGAAAGAACAATCGCGAGAACGGGATCCTGGTTCCGGGATCTCGTTGAGGTGCTTGCCATTGCCGCTTGTATTGCCATCCTGGTCCTGATTCCGGCCCTATTCAAAGGAGTCGACAAGGAGTTTTTTTATCTCAGGGATATTGCACTTATCGCATTTGCCGGGCTCTTCGCCTATTCCTTCCAGATCAGCAAGGCTTCCAACCGGAAGATTGTAATGCTCTATGGAGCTATTTTACTCGTTACTGCGCTGTATATGAACCTGTTGCCGGCAGGTAAGAGTGATTCTGTGCTGATTGCCTGTTTGCACGTTCCGCTGATGCTGTGGTGTTTCTTCGGATTAGCCTGGCTCCGGTTCGATTATCGCAGTTTGCCGGGCCGGATGGATTTTATCCGGTTCACCGGTGAGCTGGCGATCATGACCGGGTTGATCCTGCTGGCCGGCGGAGTGCTAACGGTTGTCACGCTAGGCTTGTTTGATGTAATCGGGATGGACATCGAGCGGTTTTATGCCGATTTCATTGCCATTCCGGGTAGTGTGGCGGCGCCGGTGATCGCCTGGTACCTGATCCGGACTTATCCCGGCATCACCGGAAAGATCGCCCCGGTCATTGCGCGGGTTTTCACCCCGGTGGTCCTGGTCACCCTGACCGTTTACCTGGTTTCGCTCATTTTTTCACACAGCCGTATCCTGGAGAACCGGAACCTGCTGATCATTTTCAATGTCATGCTCCTGGGTGTCCTGGCGCTGATCCTGTTTTCCATCTCCGGGATCAACACGGCAACCTCCTCTAAAAACACACTGCTGGCATTGTTTTTCCTGTCGGTCCTGGCCATTGTCATCAACTCTGTTGCACTGATAGCCATCATATCAAGAATAACCGATGGATTAACCCCTAACCGCACGGTGGTTTTAGCCACCAACATTCTCGTTTTTCTTAACCTGATATTGATTGCCGTGAAGCTCTTCCGTTCCTGTTTCAGAGGCGATTCTATTGAATTGGTTGAAAAATCCGTTGCCCGGTATCTCCCGGTTTATGCCGGCTGGACGGTTTTAGCGATATTCCTTCTCCCGCTGGTATTTGGATTCAGGTAGGCTTCGCTGACGGGTCCCGGCTGATGGTCGCCGTTCCGGGAAATCCTGAAAGACTCTTCTTTCAGTTTTTAATGCACCGGTACCACGCATCAAACTCACTCACGTCCGTGGAAGACCAAAAATAGGCGAGCGTGCCCAAATAATCGAAGCCGGTATCGCAGTCGCTGGTGCCGGTGAGCTGCTCTGTCTGAAATAAGAAATGTTTTGTCCAATATCTGTAACTTTCGATGTTGAAAAATGAGAAAATCATGGCTCTACCAATCAACATACGGAAATTAGTACACGGTAAAGTTGTGGAATGGGAACGTTTGGAATTTAAGGCCGGCTGGAACGGACCATTCCTGAAAAGCCCAGGAGCAAGCGGCGAAAACAAAAGCTGAAATTAAAGGAAGAAAACTTTTAAAAGAATAAAGGATGAAAGACTTTGAATCAATCCGCGAGGTCTGTGAAACTAGCAGCAGAATTTCAAAAACCGTCATTGACGACTTTCTCATATATTATGCCGCCGTCCTTTACAAACTAGATCGCACCATGACTGAGGCATTTGCTGCTTACAGGCATGTTACCAATGAACTTGAAAAAGAGTGGGTAAACCGGTTAAAGGCTCAGTACCTGGCCCATCAAGTTTTCAAGTCAGGCGGTCTGATCCGGAAAATGCTCCCGCATGCGGAATTGAAAAAGTTTGGCAGGACTGAAATGGAATTTCTGGAGCAGCATGCCCGGCAGCCATGGCTTTTTTGCTTCAGCAGGATTATTGAAAATCCAGCCACTGATTTCTTCGGGATGGAAGATATCCTCACCGGAGATCAATTCCTTCTATTCTCCCCGGGAATATCAGATACCAACAAAAGCCAGACGACATCCGTTTGGTTTAACCTAATCGGTTTTAACGGTTTCTGCTGGCAAAGCTATGGCCCAATTGGGGCATACAAGAGTTTCGAACCTGATGACATTTTCTTTTTCGCAACCGAGCTTGACCGGAAAATTGAAGCGGAAGAAGATATAGTCAAAAGCATCGACAGGAATCCACTGCCCTACATGATGTTATTATCCGGGGCGAACTATCCGATCACGGTCCATAAGCAGGACCAAATAATACAAGCTTATTCGGAATATCCCGTAGATAAGGTTGATACTGTGGCATTAAAAAAGAGTTTCACTTCGGAATATAGTCATGAAGTTTACCGATTTACACTGAAGAGATGGGGCGGGCATCCGCATTTCGCCCAGTTCTATTTTGATGAAAACAAAAAAATTGTTCTCCTCACCGCTTCCACCGATCGTGGTTTTTTGGCATTGGTGGACGCCATCAACCAGTTCGGCTATCGGTTTTCAGAAGAACCTGACATCCGGGTAAATATGTCCATGCTGATCACCTCCGAAAAGATCCTCAGAAAAAAGATCAGGTTGAATAAATACGATGACTTGTTCCATGTTGAAAGTTCACCGGAGGAAAAAGAATCTCTCAACAAGGTGAATTACTTTATGAGTCTGATCCTCCCCGATATTAACTCAGGCCGGGTACCGGATATTGAAAAATATGCCGCCAAAGCTGACCTCGATATCGAAACAGCCAGGAATTTTTATAACGCAGTTACGGACAAACTAGGGGCAATGGGTCGGCGGAAGGGCTAATGACTCACTATAGCTATAATGATCGTAGAAAATTGAAGTACTATGCAAATTCCACTGCAACAATTTGAAAGTTACATCGATGAACCCATTCTGGAGAGAGGACTGGGCTATTTCAGAAAAGGGGCCGTAAAGGATGTTGAAGAAGTCTCCCGGGGGCAATTCGAAGCGATCGTGTCGGGGAGTATGGACTACACGGTCCATTTGGAAATTAACAGCGGTTTTGTAACGGAATATGAGTGTGATTGCCCGTACGATTTGGGACCGGTGTGCAAACACGTTGTGGCTGTACTATTTTACCTGCAACAGGAAGAAATGGACCTCAGCCGGCCGCGGAAAAAGAAAACACCGGTTGGAAAACCTTCAAGAAAGAAAACCGTTGAAGAACAGGCCCGTGAATTGATTGGAAAACTTTCCCACGATGATTTGAATCATTTCATATTGGAACAGTGTATCAGCAACCCTTCCTTTCGTCAGGTTTTTATTACCGAGTTTGCCTACCTGGTTTCAGATGAATCAAAGGAAACTTATAAGCAACAGATACGGTCATGTGTTTCCAGCATAGCAAAACGGCAGGGTTTTATTGATTGGTCAGGCGCGAATGCCATTGAAAGATCCGTCGATAATTTACTTCTCACGGCACAAAAACACCTGGACCAATCCCACTATCAAAGCACTGTGTACATTGTCTGTGCGATTATGGAAGAAATGACACCTCTTTTGGAATATGCCGATGATAGTGACGGGGCTATCGGGGGCCCGATTGAAGAAGCTTTTGATATGTTGCACCAGGTTGCCCAATCACAAATACCGGATAGCCTGAGGTCAGAGTTGCTGGATTATTGCCTGACAACCTTTGATAAAAACATTTACAGTGACTGGGACTAGCATCTTGGCCTGTTGGATCTGGGCTTAAGCCTTGTCAAAACCGAAGCGGAAGGCGATAAAGTCCTTGCTTGTATGGATAAGTCAAAGGCTTCAGACTACACGCAGGAAAGGGTTCAACTGATCAAATGGGAATTACTACAAAAAATTAAAGGATCTGAAGAAGCAGAGAAATTCCTCATGGAGAACCTGGCAAATTTCCGCTTACGAACAATCGCCATTGAAACCGCTATCAGAGACGTTAACCTCGACAAAGCCATCGGCATAGCCCGGGACGGTATCCAAGCTGATGCGAAAGACAAACCGGGTTATGTGTATAACTGGTATGACTGGCTCCTGAAAATTGCGATGATTCAGAAAGACACCGACCGGATCATTGAGTACGCCCGGTTACTTTTTGTTCAATCAAATCACCATGATCAGGACTATTACCTATTGTTAAAGAAAACGGTGATCCCAGATCGCTGGAAAGCCTTTGTTGAGGTCCTCATCACCGATATTCAAAAAGGATCCCTCTGGTATCCATTTGACACAATTGCCGGTATTTTCATTAAAGAAGAATGGTGGAACCGCCTTTTTGACCTATTAAAAACACAACCCTCCCTTCACCGTGTGTTGAGGCTTATGAAAAATATCTGGCTTCCGGATATTCGAGTGAGTTGGTTGGCATGTATTCAAACGGGATTCTTTCGATACTCCCAAGAAGTTCAACGAGAAAAAACTACCAGGAGATATGCCTACCTGAGACGGATGAAAAAGCTGGGAGGAAATGATCAATGTAACTCCTTATCAGGAAGATAAAAACGGAGTATCCGCGCCGAAGCGCGCTCATGGAGGAGTTAAGCCGGGTTTGAGCAATAATTTGTGCCTAAATACCCCAGTGACGATGATAGCGCCAGGTACACTTTTACTCTGGTCCTAAAAGTCAAGGTACCCCGTCGCCCATTTAGTGGCCGCACAGATTCAGGTACGCGTCATTCCTGAACTCCTGTGAATTGCAGCAGCCCGGCAACCATGGAGGCCGTGTAACTTATCCTCATCTTTAACGTCATAATTTTGATTACTCCGACTGATGATGAACCGCAGCATTGCCCTTGTTATATTTCTCCTGGCACTTCTTCTGGCTTCCTGTCAGCCGAAGGTTGGTCCAGTTAATTCCCCGGGTGACCGGGAAGAGGTATCAGCTACCGATTCACTGCCACCCTGCCCGGAGCCGGACCGGTTGCATCGATACATCCGGGTGCCATTGTCATACAGGAATCCCTCCATGGGCTCATTCGGGCTTTATTATGAACTCGACAGCACCTATGATCCGTCAAAACCCACCGTGATGGTCGTGGCGGATGCCCAGACAACCGAAAGCTCGGTAGGTCGGGCCGATTATTTCAAGAATTCTTTTGAATTGTCCTATAACGTGGTGACCTACCAGTACCGGGGATTTTTCTGCTCCCGGATCGATGCGTTCAATAATGGCCGGCCAACCGATTGGAAACTGGCGTTCGAGGTACTTAATTCCGATAATGCGGTGGAGGATATTGAGCGGATCCGCCGCGACCTGGAGATCCCCCGTGAAAAATTCTTCATTGCCGGCGGATCCGGAATGGCTGTGCTGGCCCTTAAATATCTCTCGGTTTACCATGAGCAGGTCAGCAAAGCCTTTCTGCTCAGTTTTTTCAAGGATGCGGCGGGATGCAGTAACGGTCCGCTTCTATATTTCGATCATTTTCTCGACGAACACAGGCTTAGAGAGTCCTTCATGAACATCACAGGGAACAGGACAGTTCCGCCCGGTCAGCTCTATTACATCATCCAGCGGCTCTTGTATGAAGATCAGGATAAAACGGTCAGGATGATTGAAGAACTGGCGCAGGGTAATCGAACGCTCTATGATCAGCTCGACAAAGAAACGGGCAGTGTCGGGGATTTCATCAGGGATGGACAGAAGTGGCCCCATTTCACGGTGTTTATGTATGAAACCAACCTCCCGCCAGCTAACGGGAAGCTGGATATCAACTATCCCTATTATGCCATCGGGGAACCTTTGCAGAAGCTGGCGGCAAGGGGCAAAATTCCCTATTCATACTGGGACGTGAAAAATCTGGATAAGGTATCAACCGAAGTGTTCATTGTCGGCGGGTCGTACGACCAGGTGATCCCGGTCTCGGCCACCGAACCCGTCCGCGATCTGCTTCCTCATTCGAAAATGGCTGTTTTCAAGGGGTACCACTGTCTCAACGGCAACAAGGAGCTCCGTAATCCTTTGATGGAGAGTTTCTTTACCTATGGATATGATTCCCCGCAGATGGATTCCCTGCTGGGTACCGAGCCGTTACGGTCGGCGTTGGTGTGGGTGCGGTGAGATGTAAAAGGTTATCGCACCTTTATCCTTTGTATCTAAACCTCCTGGCAACAAACCAGCCGATGACTGAAACATGCATGGCAATAAACCCCATGGAAATAGCAACTAAGCTGTAGCGAATACCGGCCCAAACCAGGGTTGAAGAAATCTCTCCTGCATTATCTACTGCGTCCGCAGCTTGAAATAGTCCGATTATCAAACGAATAATCGGATAGGAAAAACTAAAGAATCCGAGAAGCAGGATACAATCTGTCAATAATACGGAGCTTTTTTTGTGTTTCACACCACGGGTGATAACCAGTGCAATCAGGATCAGTGACATGAAGCACATAATCCAGATAGGTATTGTTCTTCCTTCAAAAATCGAGTTTGTTGTTTCCAAGGTTGTGAGTTTTAAGTGGTTGGTAAAATTTGATGGATTGTTGTTATGGTTGTTATGGATTGTGTTCCACTAAGATACAGATAATCTGGGATAATGAAATGAAGTTGGATATCAGGGTGATAATACAAGACAACCGTCTTTCCCCCCCAACCAAAAACGACCTACCGCCTTCCGCTGTAAGTCGTTGATTTCCTTTGTGAGACATACAGGATTCGAACCAGTGACCTCTTGCCTGTCAAGCAAGCGCTCTAAACCAGCTGAGCTAATGTCTCGAGGCGGGTGTGGACGGCAAAGATAAAGCTTCTGCTTCAAATCCCAAAAACAGCCTATCGGGAAAATTCCTAACTTGCAGCGCAAATCGAATGAACATGGCACGAATGACTTTTTTAGTAACCCTTTTGTTAACCATCGGTATGATGAGCGAAAACCAGGCCCAGCAGACAAAAGTTCTGATGAAAACCTCCATGGGAGATGTGACCATCCTTCTCTATGACGACACCCCGATCCATAAGGACAATTTTATCGAGTTGATAAACAAGAAGTTCTATG
>Ga0209610_1001315_pt1 | contig 12856 bp, 6 predicted proteins | sample LakKivw275mmetaG_FD_184137 | JGI IMG/M metagenome (GOLD analysis project Ga0209610, IMG submission 184137) | Anoxic lake water microbial communities from Lake Kivu, Rwanda to study Microbial Dark Matter (Phase II) - Lake Kivu water 275m metaG... | ecosystem: Environmental > Aquatic > Freshwater >...
CGCAGCGCCCGAACTTCAATCAGCTGTTTTTCAACGAAATCAATAGCAATAATGAGATTCAGGTATTGGGCAATCCCCGCCTCAAACCGGAAATCACCAATGCCTATGACATTGGCATTGTCAAAGGTTTTCGCCAGACCGGCATCACGCTCGACGTGAGCGCCTACTACAAGGACGTCAAAGACTTAGTGGAAACGGCTTACTATTACGATGCGCAACAACAGTTATACCGCACCTATATCAATCGCGATTATGCCGATATCAAGGGATTCCACGTTAATTTAGAACGCAATGACGGTGTGATTCGTGGTTATATTCGCTACAATTACGAATCGGCGACCGGCAAGAGCAGTAATGAACTGAATGCGCCGGTAACCTACTTCGAAACTGCCGATCCGAATTATGGATTTGTGGACTTGCCCGATCCGGAAGATGTCTATTTGGACTACGACAGAACGCACAAGGTCGTGGTGAACCTGCGTTACGCCACGCCCAATAAAAGCGGGCCGCCGTGGGGTAAATTCTATCCCCTGGCGAATTTGAGTGCGAGCGTCACCATGCGCTATATGACCGGACGACCGTACACCGATCCCGGTCAGGGCAAGTTATTCGGGGAACGGACGCCGGACGAGCAGGAAGTCAATTTGCGTTTCGAAAAGGGCGTCCGTTTCAAAGGACGGTCAGCGGTATTTTATCTCGAGTGTTTTAACCTGCTCAACGAATATACGTGGTCCTACTCGCGGACTTTTGATAATAATTACAATACCCCGCGCTGGTTGGACGCCAACGAACGTAAATATATTTTGACCTATAAGGAATACACACCTTATATCACCAGTCAGGATATTTATCTGTTAGAAAATGAGCCGCGGCACTGGCGGGTCGGACTGATCTTCAAATTCTGATTGGGGAGGTGACGGCGAAAATGCAATTCAGATTTCAAAAAACACCATTGCTGATTGTTCTGGCTGTGGCTGTGATAGCGCAGGGGCAAATCCGCGATTACCGCATTCATAATCGCGGCATGCTGCACGAGACAGTGTTTAACACGGGAGAAATTGGACGAGCCTGGCAGACCGGTGAGGCTGGAAATCGTACCAGCGTGCCCCTGATGGAATGGCCGCCCTATTCCAAGACTGTCCTCGACGGCAAGGAATATGATGGTCAGCATAATCTGATCGGCGCCGGGGTTTATATCGGCGCCAACCGCGATGGCTTACCGGGGCGAGAAAACCGACTGTTTGCGCTCTGCGGCGGCGTGGGCGCCAGTTCTCCCGAAGTTGCAATCGGACGGTGGAGTTTTCCGCTCAGCATGCAGGAGATCGAAAATTTCCCCTTGAACCCGGACGGCACACTCAATCAGGATTACGATCCCAATGAGGCCGAGGAAATTATCCGCGCTTCCTGGGCGACCGCGGTGGGGATAACCGTGACGCGGACTTCGCGCGCCTGGAGCTATCCCGACTATGACGATTTCATCATCTACGAATATGAGTTCGAGTACACCGGCGATACCGACGGCAATCCCACAACCATTGAAATGACGGATAAATTGAAAGATGTGATGATTTGTTTCAACTACGGGCTGTATCCGTCAATGTATGGGACTCAGCGCACCTATCTGGAATGGAAATACGAGGGCGGTTTATATCGCGGAGATGTGAATAATTTCTGGGACTCCGATCTGTGGCTGACCTGGAATATGAATTTACGCACCAATATCACCGATGCGAGTGGACTGGCCAAACCGGAACCGAATCCAGCCTATTTCCTGCAATTCGCCAGTAGCGGTGAGCATGGTGGTGGTTTGAACTCGCCGCAGGCGCCGGGTTACTGTGTCCTTTTTTATGATACATCCTATTTGGCAGTTGTAATTCCCAAAGAACTGGATTCCCTGGGCCTCAACGAGTCCGAAGCGCAAGCAATTCTCTCCTCGTCTACCGTCACTTCGCTCACCGATTACTCCGGTATTGATATTTATAAAAAAGTCACCACCGGGTACAAATGGTATTACGAACTGGATGAAAATTATCATATCCGTCAGCCGTGGTGCAACAAGGTCAGTACCGGTAACACCAACAGTATTAAGTTGATGTACGAGAAGGAACCCTTCAATCCTTCAACCCGCTGGTCGGGAGTTTACAGTCCGAAAAGCACCACCTGGCCGGAATTACATGGCGATCACTGGTATGGGCGCGCGGCATATCCCTACCGGCAGAGTGCCGATGCTGGAATGCGTCTGCATACTTTTGGGCCCTATACCATGGTACGGGGGAATAAAATCCGCTTGGCCTACGCCGAAGTGGTTGGTTATGGCGCGCAAGCCGGTAAACGGGTCGAAGGCGGACAAGTCAACCAGCAATGGGACTACATTCCTACGCTTAATCGTCGGGTGACCTACCGGGATGCCCAGGGAAAAGAACAGGTCCTGACGGAACATTACCTGGACGATTTCGGGTATCCCGATTACATTAACTCCGATTCGGTCATCACGGTCCAGGATGTAGCCTTGAAAGCTTTCGAGACCTATTTAGGCCAGCCGCCCACTTTACCGGTTTGGCCGGAAAATAATCCCTCCCACGGGATCTATAGTATCCCGGTGCCGCCTCCGGCACCGATCCTGAAACTCAGTAATTTTGGCGAGGCGTTAGTGAAGATCATCTGGAGTCGCGCCGCGGAAAGTTTTACCCATCCGCGCCTGACAGGCAGGCTGTCACGGTATATCGTCTATCGCGCGACGGCAGGCATGGGACCGTGGACTGCGCTGGATACCATCAATGTTGGCGAGCAGTTGAATGCCGAGGACTGTTACGAGTTTATCGACGCCGATCAGAATTTTAAGGTTGGCGAATATCGCTATTATGCGGTGACGGCCCAGGATGATATGGGACATCAAAGCGGAAAAACCAACATCATCAAGTTTCAGAAAAATATTCCGGCGGTCGAGAAATTGGACAAGGTCTACGTTGTGCCTAATCCCTTTATCAAGAAGTCGGGATTCGCCGGTGAGGGCGACGAACGCCGGATCGGTTTTTACGGATTACCGGAACGTTGTACGATTCGCATATTTTCCTATGCCGGGCAATTGATTGATACGATCAAACACGAGGACGCCGTATATTCCCATGAAAAGGTCCAGATTACGCGCAACGGTCAGGACATGGCATCGGGTATTTATTTTTATGTGGTGACCACCCCTGATGGACAAGAAACCCATGGCAAATTTCTCATTATCAAATAGGCTAACAGGCCGATGAAGAGCATTAATAAGCACATTTCCTGGGTAATAATCTTTCTGCTGGGCTACAATTTTAATATCGTTTCCCTGAAGGCCTTTGAAAAAATCGGGGTCACTTCGTTTCAGTTCCTGAAAGTGATGCCGGATGCCCGCGCCACGGCCCTGGGGGAAGCTTATTCGTCGGTCGCCAGCGGTGCCGAAGGGCTGTACTGGAATCCGGCGGCGCTGATTACGACGGAGAAATTCTCGCTCAATTTCAGTCGGGTCAATTATATTTTCGACACGGCGCATAATGGTGTTGCCGGGGCTTATCGCTGGCGACAGTTCGCTTTCGGCGTGGTGCTGCTCAATGCCGATTACGGGACGATTGCCGTCACTGACGTCGCCCATTTAGGGTACCGTGACGATGGCACCTACAATCCAGGCTTGACTGGCGAGTCCATTCATCCCGGCGCGCTGGTAGTCGGTTGTGGTTTAGCCCAACGCCTGACAGATAAGTTCACCTATGGTTTAACGATGAAGTACGCGACCGAAAATATGGCGCTGGGCGATTCCACGGTAATGGGCATTCCGCTCTGGGATCTGGGCATTCTGTATGAAACCGGGTTTCGGAGTATCCGCTTAGCGGCGACCATGCGTAATTTTGGTCCGCCGGTAAAGTATTTCGATTACGCCTATCCCCTGCCACAGACGATGAATATCGGGATTTCGGCCAATTTATGGGGGCCAGCCGCGGCAATCCTCGGGGTGAGCAGCTACCACCGTCTGCTGGTCGCTTTCGATTTGATCCAACCCCGCGATTACGACCAGCAGTATGGCATCGGCGTGGAGTATACTTTCCGGAATGTGGTAGCCTTACGGGGTGGCTACAAACTGAATTATGACTGTGAGGGGTTGACTTTCGGCGCCGGCCTCTGTTTGAAAGGTGTCAGCGTGGATTATTCTTTTAATGATTACGGTGAATATTTGGACAGTGTGCATCGTTTTACGATCGGATTCACTCGTTAAGCAGTGATCGGGAGAATGCAGTTGATGAGCATAAAGACAGCAATTCGCAAAGGCCTAATCCCGGGCCTAGGTTGGTGGATCATGGTGAATAGCCTGGTCCAGGCGCAGAATCGCGGTAATGACCTGCTGTTCCAGGGTTGGGCGGATCTGCATGATACCAGCCCGCGCGCGCTGGCGATGGGAGGTGCTTACAGCGCGATGAGCGGGATGGTTGATGTCATGAACCACAATCCCGCCGGACTGGCGAACGTTTCAAAGATGCAGATTAGTCTCGGGGGCGACTTGCTCAACCGCAAATGGACCGAGAATCAGGTCTATTATCCCAACCGGCTTTTCTATACTCTGCCGTTTTACTTGGAGCATTTGTACATTCCTGATCCGGCTAATAACGGTAAGCGGGACCATTTAGTGTTTTATCAGGGTTTGTTGGATACCGCCTATGTTGTGGCGCTGCCCGATACCGGCCTCGAACCCTATAGCGATGCGGCGGCGGATTGGCTGGTACGAGAACGTTCGGCTAATCTAGCGCATCTGCAAATTGCCTATCCCTTTAAAATCGGCGGGAAAAACCTGGTGGTGGCGCTGGCGTGCAATACCGACCTCAGGCTGTCTGACTATGACCGCAACGACACCTATTTAGATCCCCACTTGGGTTATATCGAGTACAATATGCCGCGAATCGTCACCGGCCTCGATACCATCACGATGAACTGGAGTGTCTTTCGGCGTAAGCGCGCCGGTCAAGTACGCGAGTATCAGGTAGCGCTGGCCCTGCACCAGAGCCAACGCGTGCAGTTCGGTTTCAGCCTGAGTTATTTAACCGGTCGCACCCGTGATGAACAGCATTTGGATAAGGTCGGATATTTTCAGCTTTTTGATCAGAACGATTTCGCCTTTTCCTATGATACGCTGAACTTGGCGATCACCGGGAAATCAACCTTCAGCGCTGTGCAAACCAATTTGGGGACACAGTTGGTTTTCGAGGCCTTTTCAGTCGGACTAAACCTGCATTTACCGTATACTGTTGAGCGCCGTGCTGCATACACGCAGACTGTGAACGACACCGCCGGAACTCGGCGCAGTAATTTGCACCGGACGGACAAACTGCGAATTCCGCTCGGTTATACCTGCGGGGTGAGTTTCCGACCGGCGGCTAAATTCATATTCAACTTGGATTATGCCGTCAACCGTTACAGTCAGGCGGAATGGCGGCTGGACAGTGACACCACTTACCGCCGTTGGGTGGATCAGACTATCCTGGCTTTTGGAATCCAGTACGCGCCATTCACATCTATCGCTCTGAGGGGCGGGTACCGGCTCGTTCCGCAGGTATATGTGCCGGACGGTGCGGCTTTTCGCGATCGTGGCCCGTCAGCCCACTCCTGGACATTGGGCATGGGATTAAAGTTTGGCCAATACGGCTGTTTGGACTTAGCCTGGGAACAGCGCACCCTCAAATATTTTGAACAGTATTTCAGCAATGTCAATTATTCCAAGCAGGTCGTGGGTCAGGGGCGGGTCGCCTATAGCTATGAATTTTAAAAATTGGGAGTGAATATGAAAAAGTTGTTAGCGTTTTTTTCAGTGCTGTTTCTGGTAGCTGGAATGGTTTCGGCTCAGATTCCGGACAAGATCGAGGTCAATGCCGAAAATTGGGTTTCCTGGTACCAGGGTGATTTTAAAAATGCCTTGTACTATACGGGTCTGGGGGTAGATACGATTGTACTGGGAACCGGTGGATTTGTTTACACGACCAATGACACAACTCCGTATGTTATTGAATTTCCGGTGGTCATTATGGCCAAGGAGGGACTGACTGAAAAGCCGATTTTTACTCATCCCAATACCGGATTTGTCAGCGGCAATCCCAGCGCCGCGATGGAAATTTTCCGCATCTGCAATACCATCGAGTTTCACGGGATTGCTTTTCGGGGTGATATTCCCGAAACCCAAGGGTGTAAATACGCTCTGCGCTACGGGGACTGGACGGTTCCCGGAACCGGTCGCACCATTCTCGGCAAGACGGGTACCCGAATGACCTTTAAGAACTGCGATTTTATTGGCTTTCACGAGCTGAAAGATCAGGCCAAGCAGGGCAATGTGCTGTATTTTTTACGTCCAAATGACGTCAGCAAAGACCACCTGAAAAACACCAAGGTCTTTTTCGAAAACTGCCTTTTTAAAGACATAGGTGATGAAGCCATCCGGATTTCGGAAAACGAAAAATATCCCAATAATTTAAGCGTGATTGCCTGTGATACGCTGATTGTGCGCAATTGTACTTTCGATGATATTGATGCCGAATGCATCCGCATTTACGGTGATCTCGATACCAGCAATACCGATGGTTATCTTTTGGCCGATCATGTGACGGTGGTGCATTCTTCCCCACGGTTTATTTACGGTAAAAATTTTCGCAACGCCCATATCCGCAACCTGGTCGCGGCTTTCGGCCGGGAACCGGGCATCACCCGCCCCGATCGGGGGGACTACCTGATTCAGGTGCAATTGCGGGGTTCGACAGTGGCTTATATCGATTCTTTCAGTTTAGTGTTTCCCTTGTCCTATGACCCGCGTATCGGGGCCACCAAGGGCGGCTATGTGGACAACACAACCATTTACGGTTATGATCCCAAGTTCGTGGATGCCGCCAATGGGGATTACACCCTGGCATCCAATTCACCCCTCTACTGGCTCTCTTCGGATGGCAGCGCCTTGGGCGATTTGCGCTGGGCGACCAACACGCCGACCGTGGCACCTCTGAAAATCAATATCGTCGGTTCTGGAGAAGTCACTTCTGACCCAGCCGGGGATGGCGTTTATACGCTTGGTACCGAAGTCACCCTGACGGCTGTACCAGCTTCCGGCTGGAAGTTTGCCGGCTGGAGCGGTGACCTGACCGGGACTACGAACCCGGCGACCGTTACAATCAATACCGCCAAAACTGTCACCGCGACATTTGAACTTGAGACAGGTATCAGGAATGGCAGCCTCCCGCGCGAATATCACTTAGCCCAGAACCATCCCAATCCATTTAACCCGACGACCAAGATGGCCTTCACCTTGAAACAGGCGGGAGCAACCAAACTGACGATTTTCAATCTCCTGGGGCAACCGGTGCGAACCATAATTGACCGTCAGCTGAATGCCGGAGAATATTCCATTGTCTTTGACGCGACCGACTTGCCAACCGGGATTTATATCTACGAACTGACATCCGGCAGTTTTCAGGCAATTAAAAAAATGTTATTAATCAAATAAGAAAGAGGAGCGTGGTTTATGAAAAGCCGAAATCTTTTTCCGATCCTACTAATTGCGCTTGGCGCACTGACCGGTCTGGCCTCCGCGGCGGTCATCGAAGTTGCCGCTGGCACCGATGTTTTGGCACCGGCAATCAGTGGCGCCAGCGCCGGCGATGTCATCGAATTGACGACCGATGGCGGCATATATCTGACAACCGCATTGCTGGATATTGACAAAAACCTGACCATTCGCGGTAAGGCCAGTATGGCCGTCAGACCGGTGATCAAGTACACGGGCACCTCGACCAGCGGTTATTTTTTCAAAATTCTCAACAGCCCCAAAGTCCTGATCCAGAATCTCAACTTGGATGGCGACGGACGTGCTGATGGTGCAGTGGCTTTAGTGAAAAACGGTATCCTGTTAAACAGTCCGGACACGTCCGGCACGATTCGGTTGCAGGTGGATAACTGTCTGATTCACGATGTTGCCGAAAAGGGGCTCAGGGCAGTCAGCTCGAGCGGCACCGATTCGCTGGTGATTACCAATTGCATTATCTACAACGCCGGCAGTGAAGGCATAACGCTTTATAATGGTTCGACTTCGGATCCGGTGGCGGCAGTCCGGAACACATTGATCCAGAACACGACTTTCCATAGCATCGAACGCGAGGCGCTCAAAGCCCAGGTCTATCCTTATGGCAAAGTGCGCCTCGAACGCTGTACCTTTTTCGATATTGGTCGGGTAGAAAAAAAACAGGTGGTTTATTTTTCTCACATGACCGATGTGGAAATGAAGAACTGTGTCATTGCCAAGAATCATAATGCGGACCTGGCGGAGCAATTTGCCCAGTTCACCAGTGCCGCCAGCACATTTCATCATAACGTAGTCTGGGATGTGTATAACTGGGCGGTCAAGAATGCCACGGTGTCCGATACCCTGCATGCCGATCCGCAGTTCGTTGATACCTTGGCACGGGACTTTACGATCCAGAATCCATTATTGTTGACCTATGCTGATGACGGTGGCCCTGTCGGCGATCAGCGTTGGGTACCGGCGCCTGTTGGGCCAACCGTCTGGCCGGTGGCCGAAGGCGCCAATGTGCTCAGCGCCGCCATTGCGGCCGCCGAAGATGGCGACGTCATCGAACTGACCACCTCGGGCGGCGTTTATACCGAAAGCGGGGCGCTTTCCTCGATCAGCAAAAGCCTTACGATCCGTGCGGCGGAAGGTTTGGCGATCAAGCCCATCATCCGGGTCAATACAACCGATTATGTGCTCAAACTGACGGGTGTTGATGCAAGGTACGTGTTTAAAGGACTCGAGATTGATGGCACCAATGGCACCGCGACTTCCGTCAATAAATATTTTCTGCGCATCGACAACCTCACTCCCACGGGTACCATGGAAGTCATCGTGGACGATTGCTATATCCATAATTGCGTGGACAAATTCATCAAACCTTATGGCAATACCGGAATGGATTCCTTGGTGATCCGCAATTGCGTTTTCCGCAGCGGTGGTTCCGAAGGTATCGTATTTTATTCGGGCTCTTCAGCTGATCCGGCCGCCGTAATCGCCTATGGCGAGGTCTCCAACACGACGATGGATAACATAGTCCGCGAATGTATCAAGGGCGACACCTATGCGGGTGGCAAAATCGTCATTGATCATCTCACGGCCTATAGTTGCGGCAGTACGACCAAAGGCATGATTTACTTTGACGACTGGCTGGATGTGACGGTCAAGAACAGTATTTTTGTCAAGAACACTTTTGCGACCAATTTCGGACGCTTTGAATCCGATGCCAACATTGTCAAAAACTGCGTAATCTGGGATGTTGCCAGCTGGAACACCGAAAACACCACGTCGGTAACCGATACCCTGCATGTCGATCCGCAGTTCGCCGATCCGGCGACGGGCGATTTTACGCTGGGTAATTTAGCTCTTCTGACCTATGCGGATGACGGCGGCCCGGTCGGGGATCTGCGCTGGGTGCCCACGGGCAAGAAATCGCTGACGATTAATGTCGTCGGTTCCGGCACCGTGGCGTTAAATCCGCCCGGAGGCCTGTATGACGAGGGGACGGTCGTGACCATGACAGCGACTCCGGCAGAATACTGGGCCTTCGATGGCTGGTCAGAAAATGTTTTTGTCTTTCCGCCGAAAAATCCGGTAGCGCAGGTGACGGTGAGCCAGAACATGCTGGTCACGGCGTACTTTATTCCGACGATTGCTCGCCGAACGGTGGATATTGAAACTTCCGGTTTGGGGCATGTCGCTGTCGTCGAGCATCCCAAAATCGTCGCCGATGGGTATTTTGACGGCGATACTCTGATTTTAACGGCAGTAGCCGATACCTCGAGCTGGGAATTTGCCTACTGGGTCAATGCGGAGGGAGACAGCCTTACCGCAGATAATCCCTTGACCTGGGTGGTCGACGCCGACACGGTATTTCGGGCTAAGTTCCGGAGTCTTCTGCCGCAATTTACCCTTAATCTGATCCTTGACGGCCAGGGCAGAGTCCTGGTTGATCCACTGCCACTCCCCGGCTTGACTACTTACGATCAGGGCACCGTCGTCACGCTGACGGCTGAGGCGGCCATTGGCTGGGATTTTGTCAACTGGACCGGCGATCTGACTGGTACCGAACTGGTCAAGCAGGTGACGATGACGACCGATGTCACAACTACCGCCCATTTTGGGGAGAAACCAGTCCCCAATGGCGAACTTTTGGTGGACAACACCTGGGATTTGCGCACAGCCCTGAAGTTCGCCAAGAACAACAGCCAGGTCAAAGTCATCAAACTAATTGAATCCGGACCATTTGCACCACTGGAAGCCGACCGCGTCGAAGGACGCTTACCGGAATTGAACATTGACTTCCCGGTCACCATTGTCGGGGCCGAGACCTTAGCGGTCAAACCTGTCATCAAGGGCTGGGGCGAAGGTGGGTCAGAAGGTTTGTTCCGTCTGCGGGAGAACGGGCATCTGGTCCTCTGGAACCTGGAAATCGATGGCTATTCCGCGCCCGGTAAAGTCACCAAGTATATCTATCGTCTCGATGATGGCAAGGCAATCCGCAATTCGATAGAGGCGTATTTCGTGGATTTTCATGGCGCCGCCGAGGTTTTCCTGAAATTCTATGCGCTCGTGCATGCCGATACAATCCGCTTCCAGCATTGCACGGTCTGGGACATCGGGAAAGAAGGCATTTTTGACAATACAGCCGGAACCTCGGATTACGTCGAACTCCGTAATTGCACCTTCCACCATATTGGTCGTGAAGTTGTGCGTTTCAAGGTTCAAAATCCTCGCACCGTGATTGATCATGTCACGGTAGACAATTGCGGTTACGGATTCGGGACAGAAGGCTCAAAGTTCGGAGCTTTTAAATTCGAGATTCCCAACGACGTCAAGATCGTCAACACGATCGTCTCTAACGTGCTTAATACGAGTTTTGGATACTCCATCCGCTTCTATGGCGATAAGAGTCTGATCGATAATACCTTGCTGTTCAATGCGCCGCGGATTGATGACAATGACGGATCGGTGATCGGAGCGGATGTCTATTGGTGGGATCCATTATTTGTTGACCCGACGCTGGCTGATTTCACCCTGAAGGATTCATCCTTCGCTTACCATTTGGCCGGCGACACCTCCAAAGCCATTGGTGATCTGCGCTGGGCGACCAGCACAAACGTGGCGGTTTATCATACCCTGCAGGTTACCAGCAGTGCCCATGGTAAGATTCTGACCACACCGCCGCCCATGACCAAATTCTACCTGCCGGGCACCGTTGTGACCCTAACCGCTGACGCCGATACGCTCTACAAGTTCGGGTCATGGTCGGGGGATCTGACGGGCTCAGCGTCTCCAACCAGCCTGACCGTTGATGCTAACAAACAGGTTCACGCCGATTTCATCAAAGCCTTTTACAGCGTGGAGCTTAACGTCAATATGAGTGTCTGGGCGCAGGCTGGCAAATTCGTCGTCGGGCAGGACTCTGTGGATGTGGCAGGCACATTCAATGCCTGGGGTGGTCATACCTGGTTAGAAGACCTCGATGGCGATACGATTTACACAACCATCGTGGCCATTGATGAGAATTATCCGCAGTTCGAATGGAAATTCCGTATCAACGGTAGCTGGAATGATGCCACCTGCGAATTTCCGTACGGCGGAGCCAATCGCGTCTTTGCGGCGAATCAGGACACTTCTCTCACCTTCTGGTACAACAATGACCTGCCGCAGGTAGGTATCATTGCCGAATTGATACCGGAACGATACGAGTTGCACCAGAATTACCCCAATCCGTTTAATCCAACCACGACGATAAAGTTTGGCTTGAAACAGGACGGGTATACGACGCTGATTATTTATAACCTTTTGGGTAAAGAAGTCGCCCGCCTGGTTGACCGGGAAATGCCGGCTGGCTATCACGAGGTGATATTTGCCGACGGCACCCTGCCATCCGGGGTGTACATCTTTAAATTGACATCCGGGAATTTCTCGGCGATTAAAAAGATGATGTTAATGAAATGAACTACTGACAGGGGTAGTCAGGCGGGTTTGCTCGCCTGACTACCTCTTTTGCTTTTCCGTATCTTCCTCCACCCGCGCTGACCCTCATTATGCCACATCTGAGTCTGAAACGAGTTTTTATCCTGGCAATCCTGATAACCCAACTCCAGGGCCGGAATTTTTTTGTCAACAGCGCTCTCGAAATTTCCAATCTGCAGGGCGCCCTCCAGCCCGGAGATACCCTTACGATGCGCCGTGGACTTTGGCAAAATCAGAATATTACCCTGCATGGTAATGGAACCGCTGCGGCACAGATTTACCTGCGGGCCGCAGCTCCCGGCGCTGTCCGCCTTTTGGGTAACAGCCGATTGCATATCAGTGGTACCTGGATCGTCGTGGAGGGGCTTTTATTTCAGAATGGTGCCACGGCTTCCGGACAGGCGGTGGTCGAATTTCGCAGTAGCTGGGGCAAAGCCCAGTACTGCCGGCTGACCAATACGGCGATAGTCAACTATAACCCGTCGGATATCAATATTGACTATAAATGGGTATCACTCTATGGTCGGTACAACCGCGTTGATCATTGTCGATTCGAGAATAAAACCCATAGTGGTACGACACTCGTAATCTGGCTGAATGACACCGGCGATCGCGAGAATTACCACCGCATTGATCATAATTATTTCGGCTACCGTCCGCCGCTCGGATTCAACGGCGGGGAAACCATCCGGGTGGGAGATTCCGACAATTCGCTCTACAATTCCAATACGCTCATCGAGTACAACGTATTCGAACGATGCAACGGCGAGACCGAGATAATCTCGAGCAAATCCTGTGAGAATATCT
>Ga0209610_1001324_pt1 | contig 12810 bp, 13 predicted proteins | sample LakKivw275mmetaG_FD_184137 | JGI IMG/M metagenome (GOLD analysis project Ga0209610, IMG submission 184137) | Anoxic lake water microbial communities from Lake Kivu, Rwanda to study Microbial Dark Matter (Phase II) - Lake Kivu water 275m metaG... | ecosystem: Environmental > Aquatic > Freshwater...
AATAGAAAGATTTGAACAGTCCTAGGAATACCCTGGAGGAATAGCTGAGATTGTAATATATTAGTATGGAGGTGAATTAGGTTTTGGTGTCCAAATAGTGTCTATAAGATAGCTAAAATGACCTTAAATCATCTGACAGAAACTAAAAAAGAAACAATGAAAAAATCCTAAAAAACAATAATAAACCCTTATATAGTGGGGTTTTATGCAATATTTGAGGTATTTCGCACATTTTCAAGCAATTCAAGAAACTTTTGAAAATTCCTTAAATCGGGCTCATAACCCGAAGGTCATAGGTTCGAATCCTATCCCCGCTACCATTTTTCAGGAGCTCTTCATAGCCAAGGGCTCGTCAGGCTCTGGCTCTTGGCTCTTCACCAACGGTGCAACCCGCTCTCAACAAAATAGTGCTATTACTTTATACCATAAATCCTGCGGTCTGCTATTTCTTCAATGTTTTTCAACTGGTGATAAGACAGATCTTTTTATTTTGGAATATTTTTATTAATATCGATTTTAAATTATAATTTACATATGTTTTTAAAACATATTTTGTAATTAATTATAGAATGAAAAATATTTCTTTTAAAAATCATAAATGCATAACTTTACTGGTCAGGAGCTTTTTACTGGTCTTAATCCTTTTTTTATGCATTAATTTTTCTGCGTGTACTCTCTCTTCTAATATAAAAAGCTTCTTTAAAGAGAAGTTTTCAGTTGAGGCTGAAATGAATGAAGTGGTTGAAATTGTAGATGTATTTTTTGATTTGCTTATAGATAAAGACTATGAGGGGGCATATTGGTATATAAGTAGTAGAGATAAATCCCAAAAAAATTTAGAAGGTTTTAAGGATGAATTTAAAGATGTTACAGATATTGTCTCTATAAATATTAATTGGGTTGAAATTAAAAACAATATAGCTGTGGTGGGAATGGATTTGACCGATTTTTATGACGGAGAAGAAAAGGTATTTAAAGATATTGAAGTATCTCTTATAAAAGAGGAAGATGGAGACTGGCAAATAGTATTCTGGAATTTATAAAAATTAAAGCTAGAAAGGTACAAGTTGAAAGTATTATTTTTAGGAGATGTTTTTGGAAAGCCGGGAAGAGAAATCTTAAAGAAGGAACTGCCAACAATTATAAAGGAAAATGAGGCAGATATAGTTATTGCCAATGGGGAAAATGTAGCAGGAGGAATAGGAATTACTCCGGAAATTTGCAAAACATTACTTGAAATGGGAATAGATGTTGTGACATCAGGAAATCACATTTACAAGAAGAAAGAAATATATGATTATATTGTTCAGCAGCCCCGGCTATTAAAACCTGCAAATTATCCTCCAGGGACTCCTGGTAAAGGATACTATATTATGTCTGATAAAAGAAATAACAAAATTGCTGTAATAAATATTTGCGGAAGAGTCTTCATAGAATATCTGGACTGCCCTTTCAGGTGTATTGATAAAATTTTGGAACATATAAAAGGAGAGACTCTAATAATAGTTGTAGATTTTCATGGTGAGGTTACTTCTGAAAAAGTTGCTATGGGATGGTACCTGGATGGCAGGGTAAGCGCGGTAGTTGGTACACACACTCATGTTCAAACTGCTGACGAGAGAATACTCCCTGGCGGAACTGCGTACATTACCGATGTGGGTATGGTAGGTCCAAGGGATTCAGTTATTGGAGTGAAGAAAGAGAATATAATTGAAAGATTTTTAAAGATAATGCCGCAGAAATTTACGGTGGCAGAAGATGATTACATGATTAATGCAGTTGTGATTGATATTGATGAAAGAATCGGTAAAGCAAATGACATTAGAAGAATAAATTATGTAGTTGAAAGTAATTAATTCTTAACCAGTAGTATGAGCTCTGAAATGAAAGAAATATATAGCTGCAAGTTTGCCGGAGATAAAATTATAATCAAAGCTTTAAAAACTATAGAGTCCTCTAGTATGATAAAAAGTGGGGATAGGATATTAATTTCTATCTCAGGTGGACCTGATTCTACATTTTTAACACATTTACTTTACCTGATGCGGCCAGTTTTAAATTTAACTCTTTTCGGCTTCTGTCTGGACCATATGACAAGAAATGGGGAGTCTACAAAAGATGCTTTGTTTGTAGAAAAATTATGCAGAGAATTGGACATTGAATTATTCAGGCAAAAAATAGATGCACAGAAATGGTGCAGGGAAAACAAGCTTTCTTTCCAGGAAGGAGCAAGAAAACTAAGAATGGAAAAATTACTGGAAATTTCTAAAGAAAACAATATAGGAAAGATTGCTACCGGTCATAATGCCGATGATAATATAGAAACTTTTCTTATGCACCTTGTGAGGGGTGCGGGTGCAAGGGGTCTTTCCGGTATAAAACCTATCAGCGGGAAATTCATAAGGCCACTTATTGATATTTTCAGAAAAGATATTATTGCTTATTTAGATAATAAGAAAATATCTTATTGTGTGGATAGGACCAATATTGAGAATATATATTTTAGAAACAGGGTAAGGAATACTCTCATTCCGTTTATAAGTAATCATTTCCTCAAGTCTTTCAAATCTAATGTATTGAGATCAATAAACATATTGAAGGATGAAGATGAATTTTTAAGAGAGTACTCGGTAGCTAAACTGGCTGAGATAGCTTCCATAGAAAAGAGTGAAACCGGTAAATATGCTGCCTTGATTAAAATCCCTGTATTGAAAATTAAAGAAGAAGCCAGGGCTGTGCAGAGAAGAATTGTACTAGCAGCAATAGAGATGACAAATGGTACTCTAGAAAATATAAGATTTAATAATATAGATGATATTTTAGGGATCTGTAGTTCGGGAGGGGAAAGCAAGGTCATCCAGCCAGAAGAGAGAATAAGGGTTTTTAAAATAGGCAGCTATATTTATTTTATGAATGTTGATTATATCAGGCTTCTGCCAGATGAGTTCAGACAGTTTCTTAAAAGTATTGGAAAGGTAGAAGCAGAGAAGAGAGGGAAGGAAGCAGAGAAGAGCGGGAAAGAGATAAAAGTTGGAAAAAAAATTAAGCTAAAGGATTTTAATCTGGAACTGTCTTCAGAGTTATTAAAAATAGGTAATGATAAAATAAAATTTAATGAAGTTAAAAATAGCGAGGCTTTTCTGGATTATGCAAAAATTAAACCTCCAATAAAAGCAAGAATCTGGAAGAAGGGGGATAAGTTTTATCCCCTTGGTATGCAGAAAGAGAAAAAACTACAGGATTTTTTTATTAATAGCAAGATTCCCATACATTTGAGAAAACTGGTGCCGGTATTTATAGACAGGGAAAAAATAATATGGGTGGGGAGGCACAGGATTGATAACCGGGTGAGAATAACTGAAGATACTAAAGAAGTTTTGCATTTAAAGTTATTTTAAAAATAATTCATATATGATTTAATAAAATTGTGTTTTTATTGGGGTAATTAATGGGATTATATAAGTTTAAAAAAATTAATGGTGAAAAAGTCTTAATATATGACAATATGAAAATAAAAGTACTTATAGATGAAAAGAAGCTGCGCAGGAGAGTCCGGGAATTAGGACAGGAAATCACAAGGGATTATAAAGATAGGAATCCTGTTTTAGTCTCAGTTTTAAGGGGTTCTTTTATTTTTATTGCTGATATTTGCAGGGAGATCAAAATACCGGTTACTTTTGATTTTATGGCTGTTTCAAGCTATGGAAATTCTAAGGCAAGTTCCGGAATTGTAAGAATAACCAAAGACTTAGAATTCAGCATAGAGAATAAAGAAGTAATTATTATAGAGGATATAGTTGATTCCGGGAGAACTTTAAATTATCTGGTAAAGAATTTACAGGCAAGAAATCCAAAAAATATTGAAGTCTGCGCACTTTTAGATAAAGATGTTCCAAGAAAAACAGAAAATAAAGTTAAATATAAAGGATTTGATATTCCTAATAAATTTGTGGTAGGATATGGTCTTGATTTTGAAGAGAAATACAGAAATTTCCCTTTTTTAGGGTATATTGAAAATGAACAATAATTATATTATTATCTAGTAAGAAGGTAGATGAAAAATTAATTTGATAAGGAGTTGTTTTGAATTTGAAAAATAATAAAGGTCCTAGTAGTAGAGGATTTAAAAATATAGCATTATTAATACTGGTGATAGCTATTATGTTCCTGATTTTCAGGAATCCTCTTTTTCTTTCACCTGTGATTAAAGAGTTTAATTTAAATGAATTTGTTGAAGCAGTAAATCAGAATAAAATAAGCACTTCAACACCAATGGTGATTAAAGGAGAGGATAAAATAATTGAGGGTGAATTAAAAGATGGGACTAAATTTAAAGTTTCATTTTTAGGAGATTATGATGTTACGCAATTGTTACTGGATAATGATTTACCCTTTAAAGTTGATAATCAGAAACAATCTGTATGGATTCAGATTTTAGTAGGTGCCATACCTTTTATTATAATGTTTGGCTTAATTTTCTTTATGATGAATCAGCTTCAGGGCGGAGGCTCTAAAGTGCTTCAATTTGGAAAGAGTAAAGCAAGATTGGTAGGTAAAGGTAAAAAAAGAGTTACCTTTAAAGATGTGGCAGGAGTAGATGAAGCTGTAGAAGAATTAAGAGAAATTGAAGAATTTTTGGAAAATCCAGGTAAATTTAAAGCTATGGGCGCAAAAATTCCCAAGGGTGTTCTATTATACGGGCCTCCTGGAACCGGAAAGACGCTTCTGGCGAGAGCGGTTGCAGGTGAAGCAGGTGTACCATTCTTTAGCATTAGCGGTTCTGAATTTGTTGAGATGTTTGTTGGTGTGGGAGCTTCCAGAGTCAGGGATCTCTTTAATCAGGCTAAGGCGAATCAACCATCTATAGTATTTATGGATGAAATTGACGCAGTTGGGAGACACAGGGGGGCTGGATTAGGTGGAGGTCATGATGAAAGAGAACAGACTTTAAATCAACTGCTTGTAGAAATGGATGGGTTTGATATTGATAGCACTGTAATATTAATTGCGGCTACAAACAGACCGGATATCCTGGATCCTGCCCTGCTCAGGCCTGGAAGGTTTGATAGGCAAATAGTCGTGGATAGACCGGATCTACTGGGTAGAGAGGAAATATTGAAGATACATGCCAGAGGCAAACCCCTGGATAAAGGTATTAATTTAAAAAATATAGCCAAACAAACCCCTGGATTTACAGGTGCAGATCTGGCTAACCTTTTCAATGAAGCGTCTCTTCTGGCAGCAAGACATAATAAGAAAAAAATAACCATGTTTGAGATAGAAGAAGCAGTAGAAAGAGTTATAGCCGGACCTGAGAAAAAATCAAGAATCATATCAGAAGAAGAAAAGAGAATAATAGCCTATCATGAGTCAGGTCATGCAATACTTTCATATGTTCTTCCTCATACTGATCCTGTTCATAAAATGTCTATTATTTCACGTGGGAGATCATTGGGTTATGTAATTACTCTGCCCGAGGAAGACAGATTTTTAAAATCTAAAAAAGAGCTTATAGATAATATTACGCAGCTTCTGGGGGGTAGGGTTAGCGAAGAAATGAATTTCAACGACATAACTTCAGGTGCCCAGAATGACCTGGATAGGGCTACTAAAATTACCAGGAAAATGATTATGGAATATGGAATGAGCAAGAGATTGGGTCCAATTACTTTTAAAGGTGAAGAAGAAGAAGTATTCCTTGGAAAGGAAATTGCCTCAAGGCCTCATTATAGTGACGGGATAGCTTCTGCTATTGATGAAGAAGTCCATAATGTAATTATGGATAGTTATGAGATGGCAAGAAAGATACTTTTGGAAAATAAAAAGACTCTAGCTGATCTGGCCAATGAGCTAATGATAAAAGAAACTCTCGGAAGAGAAGAAATACTCAAGATATTATCAAAAGTAGAAAGTAAGAAAAGCAAGAGAGTTGAGCAGCTGGAAGAAAAAAGTGAAGTTTTAAATACGGAGAGCGCAACAGTAAAAACTATAAAAAAGAAAGTTGTAAAAGCAGCCAGTAAAAAGTAATAAATAATAAATAAACTTTTATTTAAGTAAGCTATTTCAATATCCAAAAAATAACCAAACATTTTATAACCCAGCTTTTTGGTATTATCAGGGGAATTAAACGTACTATCTGTTAAAGATAGTGGATTATATAGGAATTGCTTAAAATAATGATCATGACGTGGTTCTTTTATCAGATTTAAATGGTTATTATTTATAATATTAATTTAGAACAGGAGTTAACCAGTGGATAAAAAAATGATAGAAGAAGGAGTAATTTTAATATTAAAAGGCATCGGGGAGGATATAAACAGAGAAGGCCTTAAGGGAACTCCAAAAAGGGTTGCTGAGATGTATGAGGAAATATTTAGTGGGATTGGAGAAGATCCATCCGAGGAACTCGGACCAATGTTTGATGAAAGCCATGATGAAATAATATTGGTAAAGGATATTCCGTTTTATTCTGTATGCGAACATCATCTTGTACCTTTTGTAGGGAAAGCTCATATAGCTTATGTTCCCAATAAGACCGGGAAAATTATTGGCCTTAGCAAGCTTACAAGGGTATTTGATATAGTAGCCAGGAGGCTGCAGGTCCAGGAAAGGTTAACTTCAATAGTAGCAAATACCATTATGAAAAAAATCAAGCCCAGAGGTGTCCTGGTTATTGTTGAGGCTGAACATTTGTGCATGAGCATGAGAGGTGTAAAGAAGTCAAATACCATGACAGTGACTTCTGCTGTGAGGGGTTTATTTAGAGAAAATGCAGCTTCAAGAGCTGAAGTAATGGCACTTATCAAACCAAATAAATAGAATATGAAGTTCAAGATAAGAGCATTAAACATTAAAACCAGGCAGGAAGGTTTAAAAGAGTTTGAAAAAATCGGAGCTACTGCTGCCGGGTCACGCATAATGATAGATAAAATATTTCCAATATCCCTGAAAATTAGAGGCATTAACCCATTGGCTGCAAATATATTAAAGCAGGAAATGCTTGCCAGAGGCGGTGATGTAGTTACTTCCAGGGATTCACTTATGGAAACCGGTGGCAAAGCAGATGTTATTGTACAGGGTACGGTAAAAAGTATTAAAAGTCTGATCGGCAAGATAAAGCAGCAGCCATTTGGACTGAAAGCTTTATCATGCGATCTGGAATGTTTTATAGATAAGCTGGATGAAAAGAGGTATAGGAAAGAGTTAATAATAGGTAAAAAAGAGTTTAACTTGAATGAAGATGTACTGGTGATGGGTATTTTGAATGTTACACCGGATTCTTTTTATGACGGCGGATATTATTTTGAAAAAGATAAAGCTTGCAGGAGAGCTGAAACTATAGTTAAAGAAGGAGCGCAGATAATTGATGTAGGAGGAATATCAACCAGGCCAGGTTCTCTACCGGTAAGCCTGGAAGAGGAAGTTAAAAGAATTATTCCTGTAATAGAATATATCAGTAAAAATTATGATATTTTAATATCTGCCGACACTTACCGATCCAAAGTAGCCAGGAGAGCAATAGATGCCGGGGCACATATTATAAATGATATCAGCGGCTTTTCCATGGATTCCAATATTGTAAAGGTTATCGCAGAAAGCGATGTTTCTGTAGTTATTATGCATATTAAGGGAACTCCTGAAAATATGCAGAAGAATCCGGAATATGAGGATGTGGTAGATGAAATTTATGATTACCTTGAAGATAAGACTGGTATAGCGATTGATTCAGGAATAAAGCATGGGAAAATAATTATCGACCCCGGCATAGGATTTGGAAAAACCCTGGAACATAACCTGGAAATATTGAATAAGGTGTATGAATTCAGGATGTTGGGGTATCCGGTACTTATCGGAGCTTCAAGAAAGTCTTTTATCGGTAATATTCTGGATTTACCGGTAGAGGAGAGACTTGAGGGAAGTCTTGCTGCGGCGGTTTGTTCGGTCATAAACGGGATAAATATTTTAAGAGTGCATGATGTTGCAGAAACTATAAGAGCGTTAAAGATTACTAAAAGAATTGTTAACGGATTTTAATATAATCTTAAGATGTTCAGGATATTAATAAAAGATCTCAATTTATTCGGCTATCATGGTGTGAGGAATAGCGAGAAGAAAGATGGCCAGAATTTTTGTTTTAATATTGAAATTTTGTTGAATAAAAACAGCTTTTTAAATGATGACAGCATAGAAAATACCCTGAATTATTCTGAAGTAATAAAGCTCATAAAGAGGATAAACAACGATAACAGATTCAATCTTCTTGAAACATTATCCCAAACAATAGCTAATAGAATTATGGAAATATCGTCTCTAATAGAAAAAGTGTCTGTAAGAGTAGAGAAAACATCTCCACCCATAAAAGAGAACCTTGAGTCTGTGGGGGTTGAATATGTTCTGGTTAGAAAGGGTACGGAAGGTAGAGAAGAGGATAAATTTGAAGGCAGCGAAGTTAAAAGCAGTAATTTTGAAAACAGTAAAGTTAAAAGTGGTGAAGTTGATGTTTATATGTCTCTCGGGTCAAACATTGGGGACAGGGAAAACAATTTAAGGAAAGCTGTTGATTTAATCAGTAGAAACCCAAATATTGAAGTACTTGCAGTATCCTCCATATATGAGACTGAGCCCATGTACTATAAAAACCAGGATTATTTTTATAACATCTTACTGAAAGCAAGAGTAAATGGAGAATTTAGCCCGTTTGAAATGATGGGTTTTTTAAAAGGAATTGAGTATAGTTTTGGAAGAAAAAGGTCTGAAAAAAGATATGGTCCAAGAATTATAGATATAGATTTGTTGTATTACGGAGAGATTGTTATAGAATCCGAGTTTTTAACTGTTCCCCACCCTGGAATAGAGGAAAGGAAATTTGTTCTAGTTCCATTAAGTGAGATAGCTCCTGAGTTTAAAATAGAAGGGGAAAATATAAAGAAATTTATAGAAAAAAGCAATTTATCTGAAAAGGTAAATTTGATAAAGAGCTGGTAATAAAATTCGTTGTAATTGTGGTAAGTTTTAAACAATCCACTTTTTACGAATATTAAAAATGCTAAAATAAAATAATCCTACACAAAATATTATAAGAAGAATTATATCAAGCAAAACTGGCATTGAATTACTTTTTGAAATTGCATATTTTAAAACATCAACCCCGTAAGTTATTGGTAGAATATATGATACTGGACGGATATAAAATGGCAGTGATGCAATTGGAATAAATAAACCACATAAAAAAATCATAGGAAATCTAAAAAAATTTGAAAAAGTCTGTGCTTCAAAAACCTCCTTTGCAGAAACTGCGATAGAAAGTCCAAGTAAGGTTGAAACAATAGACAAAAGAATGATACCTGTAAATAATAAATACCAGTTTAAAACTGCAGATTTAAAGTATAATACAGATATTAGTATCGGTATAATGCTGTTAAGAATGCCGAATAAAATAGCACCGGATACTTTTGAAAACACAAGCAATTCTGTGCTTATAGGTGCAAGCAACAATCGCTCAAATGAGCGGGATTTTCTTTCAAAAGTAATAGTAACTGCAAGCATTGAAGTTGTACCGAAAAGAATTGACATAGCTACTATTCCAGGAAATGTATCGTTAATATTAAAAGCAGACTGGGATTTTATAAAAAGCATTAACATCCATGCAAAAGGAAAAATTATTCCCCAGCTAATATTTGGCGGCTTTAAATAATAATTTTTCATATCCTTTAAAAGAATATTCCAGAATGCTATAAATGATTTCATTTTTTTTCTTTCTCCTTTTTCATTATATCTATCTCAATTCCGGTCATTTTTACAAAAGCATCTTCTAATGTTGGTTTTATTAATTTTGCTTCAAGGATATAAATATTGTTAGATGATAGAAAAGAAACAATAGGCGAAATATCTATCTTACCTGGGCTTATAATTTTAATAGTATTTTCATTTTTAAAGATGCATTCTACATCAGGAAAGTTCTGATTTAGTCTCTTAAGTAAAATATTTTTATCAACAGATACAGAATCAAAAAGGACTTCAATAACATTGGATTCCTTAATATCTTCAATAAAATTACCTGCTGTGCCTATTTTTATAATCCTTCCATTTTTAATAAATGCAATTCTACTGCATAGTCTTTCTGCTTCTTCTATATAGTGTGTTGTTAAAAAAATCGTTGTCCCATTACTATTTAGTTTTTTTATAAGATTTCTTATCTGTCTTGAGCTTGCAACGTCAATACCTGTAGTTGGTTCATCCAAAAATAATATTTCAGGTTCATGAACTATAGATGCTGCAATTGTAAGCTTTCTTTTCATACCTTTGGAATAGGTTCTAAATCTTCTATGGCTTGCTTCAGATAGTTGAAAAACTTCCAATAATTCTCTGGCTTTCTTTTCTCTTTTAGATCTAAAAATCCCATATAATGACGCGCAAAAACATAGATTTTCATAACCGGTAAGTTCTTCATAAAGATTGCTTTCATCCGGGACAACTCCTATAAATCTTTGAATTTTTTTAATTTTATTGGTTATATCATTGTCTTTATAAAATATCTTGCCACTAGTAATCTTTGCCATTCCTGTAAGAATATTTATTGTGGTTGTTTTACCAGCGGCGTTTGGGCCTAAAAAACCAAAAATTTCGCCCTTGTTAATACTGAATGAAATATTATCAACGGCTATTAGATTTCCATAATCTTTTGTTAAATTTTTAACTTCAATAATAGATTCCATTTATTTGCCTCTTGTAAATTAACTTATATAATTGTATTGCTTATAACTTGCCATTACTGGATTATGGTTTCTGAAAAATAACTGTAATATATATTAAACAAAATATTTATTTATTTCCAGATATATTGCCTCATATAAAAAGTATCTGGAAGCAATTCAATGCCTTATAAAGAAATCTACTTGACTTATGGACATATGCCCATTATAATTATTTTGGATTTATGTTCATAATAAAAAAATAAGATTTATTAATTTTAAATGTTGGAAATAAACAAAAAATAGGAGGTGATATTATGCCAGGCTTTGATGGAACAGGACCATTAGGGCAGGGTCCATTAACCGGTGGAGGTAGAGGTTATTGTATTGCGCCAATTAGCTCAGAGAAAAATTTACCGACTGGATATACTGGGTTACAGGAATACTCTATAAGTAGTGGTTATCCTTATAGTCTTAATTATAGAAGACCCGATAATCACTTATATAATTATTCTTATTATATGCAAAGTGGGATACATATGTTTCCTCAAAGAAGATGGAATTATATAGGAAGAGGTTATGGAAGATTTTCAAGAATAGGCCGGGGTAGAGGTATGAGTGGGAGAAGAAGAAGATTTTAAAGCAGAATTTTGTTTTTTGATATTTTAGTAAATTTTTATGCGAAGGAGGTAATGTAAATGCCAAGAGGAGATGGAACCGGACCTGCTGGAATGGGTCCTATGACTGGAAGAGGTGCTGGATATTGTGCTGGTTATTCTGTTCCCGGATATATGAACCCCTATGGAGGAAGATACGCTGGTGTTGGGAGAGCCTTTGGAGGTGGATTTGGTAGAGGAAGAGGATATAGAAATTGGTATTACGCCACAGGTCTTCCTGGATGGGCTAGATATAATATGGGTTATCCTGCCTGGGGTGGTGTAGCTGGGTATCCATTCACTCCTGATCTTGAGCCCGATCAGGAAAAAGAAATATTAAAAAGCCAATCAGAGGCTTTGCAAAAGCAGTTAGATGAGATAAAAGCTAGAATGGATGAATTATCCAAAGAGCAGAAAACAAAGTAAGAAGTTGGATTATAAAACAAAAAAGGATGGAGATACCGTAAGGGCGTCTCTATCCTTTTTTTAAAAAAGGTAAAAGGTATTTAAATGAACAGTGTAATAAAGGATGAAGAGATTACTAAAAATATGTCCGGAGTAAAAAATAAATTTATGGTTTTCAGCGGAAAGGGTGGTGTAGGAAAAACTACTGTTGCGGTAAACATGGCTTATCGTATTATGTCCAAAGGTTATAAGGTTGGTCTTCTTGATATAGACATACATGGACCCAATGTGATAAAGATTATGGGCCTGGAAAAAGAAAAGCTAACCAGTACAAACAAAAAGATAGAACCAATTAAAGCTTTCTCAAATATAAAGGTAATTAGTACAGCCTCTATGTTAGAAAGCGAAGACAGTCCGGTTATCTGGAGAGGACCTATTAAAATGAAATTAATCAGGCAGTTTTTAAGTGATGTTAACTGGGGTGTTGTTGATTATATGATTATTGATTCTCCTCCCGGTACTGGCGATGAACCTCTGAGCATAGCACAACTTATGCCCAATCTTAACGGTGGAATTATAGTTACCACTCCACAAAATTTAGCTACCATGGATGCAAAGAAGAGTATAAGGTTTGCGCAGCAATTAAAAATACCCTTTATAGGGGTAATAGAGAATATGTCTGGATTTATTTGTCCGCATTGTGGAGAAAGAATTGATATTTTTAAAACTGGCGGCGGACAGAAGATTGCTCTGGAGATGGGTGTTAAGTTTCTGGGGAGAATTCCATATGACGAGCAGGTCATGAGTTTAAGTGACGAAGGAAAGTTGTATTTAGAAAATTACAAGAATGGCACACCTGTTAGTGAAGCATTCAACCATATATCTAATAAAATTATAGGTTTATGTTAATTTTTTATTTAAGAATAACAGGTTAAGAGAGGGAGGATTATTTTTGTTTTATGGACCGGTATTATCAAGAAGGTTCGGTTACTCTCTGGGAATTGATTTAGTTCCCTTTAAGGTATGTGTATATGACTGTGTATACTGCCAGCTTGGAA
>Ga0209610_1001327_pt1 | contig 12796 bp, 8 predicted proteins | sample LakKivw275mmetaG_FD_184137 | JGI IMG/M metagenome (GOLD analysis project Ga0209610, IMG submission 184137) | Anoxic lake water microbial communities from Lake Kivu, Rwanda to study Microbial Dark Matter (Phase II) - Lake Kivu water 275m metaG... | ecosystem: Environmental > Aquatic > Freshwater >...
TTCACGCCGTACGACGTGGCTGGAGCCCAGCCGAGCCGTGACGGTGTAACTGCGGGCAGTGTGAATGTCGGGGCGGCGTCGTTTGCGATAGCTCCGAATCCGCTGGCCGGCGGTTATGCGACGGTGCGGTACAGCCTGCCGAAGGCCGGACTGGCGACGCTCAACGTGTTCGACGTGACGGGCCGGACGGTATTGACGCAGACGCTGGCGGCTGGCCGAGCCGGGACGGCGAGTCTGGATCTGCGGAAGCTTGAAGCGGGCGTCTACCTGGTGAAGGTAACGACCGAGGGCTTCAGCACGACTCAGAAGCTGGTCGTCGAGCACTAGCCCGACTGAACGGTTACAGGGGCGGGTCTCTGACCCGCCCCTTCTTCTTGTCATTCCGAGGACGGGCGTCCGCGCTGATTCAAGTAGTCTTGTCCCGCCGGAGCAACCAAGTTGTTTGACCATGGCCGACTCGGTGAGTAGAATCCTCCGGCACCGTCGAGGTGCGATTGCTCTCATGTCAGAACTCTCGAAGCGTCTACGCGCCGGTCATGGATTGATACTGCCCGGCCTGCTTGCCTGCATCGCCGGATTTGTGCTCCTTTCTTTTCAAACGAGGAGCTGGATGCACGACGACGCATTCATCTCTTTCCGATACGCCGAGAACCTGGTCCGCGGATACGGCCTATCGTACAACCCGGGCGTCCGGGTCGAGGGCTATACGAATTTCCTCTGGACCCTGCTGCTCGCTTTCTTCCGGCTCATCGGCCTGAACATCGTGGCCGTGTCGCGGGTTCTCGGTCAACTGTTTGGCGTCGCGGCGCTTTTGGCAACCGGCTACGCCGCGTGGCGCGACCGCTCACCCGATTCCGGTGCCGCCGCCCTGGTTCCCATGGCATTGCTGGCTTCGCTCGGGGTGTTCGCGACGTGGAGCCTGAGCGGGATGGAGGTCATGCTTCTATCTTTCCTGTTCCTCGTCTCGTTCCTCCTCTTTCAAACCGCGGCGGCCGAATCGTCGCCTGCCCGAGCGTCACTCCTCGCCGGCTCGGCCCTTGCGCTTGCCGCCATGACCCGGCCCGAGGGGCTGCTGGCGGCCGGTGTCCTGCTGGTAATGACACTGACCCGCCCGGAACGGCAACAACGCGGCCGGAGCGCGCTGCTGCTGTTGGTCGGCCTTCTCCTGTGCTATCTTCCTTACTACATCTGGCGGTACAGCTACTACGGCTATCCTCTGCCCAACACCTACTACGCCAAAGTTGGTTTCTCCCTGGCGCAGCTTGCGCGCGGCCTCCGCTACCTGTACTGGTTCGCCCTGCCGCACCTGCCGCTGCTTTTGTTTGCGGCTGCCGGCGCAGTCGGGCGGTGGCGGCAGTTGATGGTGCGGAGCGCGGCGGTATTCGTGCTTGCCTCTGCGGTCTACGTGGCCGCAGTGGGCGGAGACCACGCGCCGGCATTCCGCTTCATCGCGCCGGTCACGCCTTTCATCTGTCTGCTCGCCGCCGCCGGCATCGAGACGGTCGTCGGCAGGCTGCGCACAACGGCCGTCCGCGCGGCCGGGGCAGTCCTGCTGACCGCAGCGCTCGTCGGGTTCAATCTCCTCGCAACCTACCGGTCTCCGCTTGTCTTCCGTGCGGTTGCAGCCGACCACGTCGCGTACCTGGGTCGGCTTGCCGGCGAGTTACTTGCCCGGGAGGCAAGGCCGGGGGCGGTTATCGCAACCAACACCGCCGGCACGATTCCCTACTACTCCGGGCTTAAGACAATCGACATGCTGGGCCTGAACGACGTGCACATCGCGCACCTCAGGCTGCCGATGGGCAAGGGTCTGGCCGGGCACGAGAAGTGGGATGCCGAGTATGTCCTGGCGCAGCGCCCGGACTACATCCAGTTCGGCTCGGCCACCGGCAACAGCCAGCCGTGCTTCCGCGGCGACTCGGCAATCTGGCTGCTTCCCGAATTCCGCCAGCTCTATCGGCTGAAAATCTACCACCTGGTGGAAGGCAAATGGCTGCTCGGGCTGTACGAACTCAAGACCGCTGCCGACCCGGAGAAGTAATTCCGCGGCCCGGTCCGGCCACGCCTGGACAGATAGCGCGAACGGAGCACTGCCGTTGGGAGAAGCAAGGCGCAAATCCGCCCGCAAGTGTAGCAGAAAACTGCTACATTCGGAGATAGCCAGTCCCGTAACTCACGCAAGATCAGTGGCTGATCCGCAGTCCTTCGTGTTCACTTCACCGGCTAAGAGGGGTAGGCCCCCGGGCCTACCCGGGACTATCCGGGGTATAGTCCGGTCTGCCACTTGCGGACGCGAAGAATGGGGTTAACGAAAGGCGAGCCGGGGCGCCTGGCCGGGTGTCAAAGCAACATCCCAGGCATGCCTTGACCGGGCGGGAGCTCCTTGGCTGCTTCCACTCATCTTCGGTGGTCATGACCGGCATGGCAAGCGGAGGGGGATTGCCAGGTGCCAGCGGCCCGAGGCGGGAGGGTCGCTCTGGCGCTCCGCTGTAGGTGACGTCCTGGCCGGCGCTCCCCGCGCCGTCGCGAGTTCCAGACTGAAGTGCAATACTTCGGAGATAGGACGCAACACTCGTGCAGGGTCGGCGGCCGGGGATGTAGCCCGGTCTTGTTGTTGTCCGTCCGACAATTCTACAGCGTTGTAGGATGGCGCGAAAGACGATTTTTCGATCTATGTATCTGAGTCTTGGGGCGTTAGGTTGGACCGGACTGAAATGACCCCCGCGCCCCTCAGGTTGTTGGGGAGGTTGTGGATACAATTGTACCGTACATCGCTCCTCAGATGGTTCCGGACGTTGTCTCGGAAACCGTCTCGGACGCAATCCAGGAGAGTCCCTGGTCCTTTGTCCCGTGGGTAGTCTCGGAGAGTCCTTCGTCCTTTATCCCAGGGGCAGTCTCGGGTGCGATCCGCCGGGCTGCTCTCCAGTGAGTCCGGGAGCTAGTCGCTAGGACTGCCGCCGAGATAGCTATCGGAACTGCGTGCGGGTCTGTTTCCGGATTCACCCGCCGGTCTATGTGCGAAGGGGGCGGTATTTCTGACAGGCAACGAGTGGCGCTCTGCGCGATGCAATCGTGCGTTCGGCACAGGGGGTCACGACGGGCGATCTCCGACTGGCGTGAAAGACCTTCGCGACGGCGTGCAGCGGCTGCGCGTTGAAAACCTCGCTTCCCTTCGCGGCGCGAGCCGCCCGCGGCTCAATTCCCTCGAGCCATCGGCTCGTTCCTTTGAGGCACGCTAATTGCTTTAGTACCTTAGTTGGTGTATACTTGAAGTCCCCGATGACCAAGGTATTTGAGGTTCTCACTACCCCCGGCCGGACGTGGTTCTGCGTTTTTCTTGTCCTGGCGGCTGGCCTCGCGCCGGCACCGGCCTCGGTACCGATACAGCCGCTCGGCATCGAGCGCCTGCCCGGCGGCAATACGTTAATTGCCGACAGCCAGAACGACCAGGCCCTGGAGGTGGACAGCCTCGGAAGGCTGGTCTGGGCGTATATCAGGTCGGACGTCCCCTTTCTCCACACCGCGCGCCGGCTTGCCGGCGGCAACACGCTGATGACGTCGAGTGCGGGCAACCGGGTCGTGGAAGTGAACCCGAGGGGCGACACGGTGTGGACGATGAAGGACGGTCTCTGGTATCCGAACGACGCCACTCGGCTGGCCAACGGCAACACGCTCATCACCGACCGGAACAATAACCGTGTCATCGAGGTGACACCGGAGCGCCAGATTGTGTGGAGCTACAGCGGCCTCAATCTGCCGCACAATGGCAGCCGGCTGGCGAACGGCCACACGCTGGTTTGCGACGGCGACAACAACCGGGTGCTCGAGGTAGATTCATCGGGTTCGATCGTCTGGAAGTACTCTACCGGCCTGTCCTGGGCCCGGTGCGCCCAGCGGCTCGATGACGGCCACACGGTGATTGCCGATGCCCGACACAACCAGGTCGTCGAGGTGAATGAGCAGGGGGCGATGATCTGGGCCGTAGGTGACCTGCCGCTGCCGTTCGCGGCGCAGCGGCTGGCCAACGGCAATACGCTGGTTTCGGCCGGCCCGCAGGTGGTCGAACTGACGCCGGAGGACAGCCTCGTCTGGCAGTACCCGAACACAGTGTCCGTCGTCGTCGAAACACTAAAGGTTGTCAATCCAGCTTCGGGCTGCAGCCTTTACGTGCACGTTCACCGGCCGGCCTATGCCGACTCCAGCCTGCGCGTGCCCGGAGTGGTCTTCGTGCCGGGCGGCACGGGGTTCGGGAGCTCCTACGACACGACCGGACTACCGGATGCCATCGCGTCGGATGGATTCACATTCCTGCACTTCGACCCTGATGGCCGGGGCCTGAGCGATTCCTGCCCGGAAAACTACGACGGGTACCTCCAGCAGGACGGCCTGCACGCCTGCCTGTCGCTGCTTGCGAGCCGGGACTACGTGGACACGAGCCGGCTGGGGATATACAGCCGCCACTACGGCATCACGATGGCGTCGGGCGCGATCGCCCGGTATGCCGAGCCGCGGGTGGCTTTCCTGCTCGACTACGAGGGGCCGGCCGACCGGTCCCAGACCTGCGAGGACTCAGGCGGGTACGTGCCGGTACCGGGGAATGCGGACGCGTTCTGGCAGGAACGCGAGGCGGCCCGGTTCATGAAACAGGTGCCGAGTGCCTACCTGCGGATGCAGACGGCGGTCGACAGGAATCCAGCGGTTCCGGACAACCGGCACTGCATCCAGTTAGTCGACAGCGCCACGGCGGTTGCGTACGGCGGTGCCGGCATCAGCGTCGGCACGCGGGTCAATGACTCGGTGATGAACCGCGCGAACCGGGTCTATACTCTCAAGGATGCACCGAGCTGGATTCCGGAGGAGCAGGAGAGGCTTGACCTTACGCGAATCCTGCTCTACCTGCACGAGCTGGCCGAGCAGGGGCCACCGGCCGTCACTGAGGGGAAAGGTGTGGTTCCGGCCGGTGCACTTCAGGTGCGTCCGCGTCCGTGCCGGGGCATTCTGCTGGTGGAGCTTCCCGAGGGAGCTCGAGCCCGCGACCTCCGCGTGCACGATGTCTGCGGCAGGTTGGTGAAAAGGAGTGTCGTCCCGGCCGGGAATCGTCAGGCCGAGTTGGACCTCCTAGACCTGCCGCCGGGAACGTACTACGTTTCGGCCGCCGGCGCCGGCACCGCATCGGTCATAGTTCTGCGATAGCCTCGGCACGACAGCCGGGCTTGCCAGCGCCGATTTGCCCGGCATAATCCCAGGTTGTGACTGACCTGCAGCTCAAAACGTTCCGGGAGCTGTTCCCGGTCACGCGTCGCTACGTCTATCTGAACCACGCGTCGAACGGTCCGCTGGCGACAACGGTTGTCCGGGCAATGAACGGGTACATCGAGCGGTGCCACCAGCACGGCGAGGTGCCGTACGCCGAGGCCGAAGCGGGAGTCGAAGAGGGCCGCGCGCTGGCCGCGCGGTTGCTGGGCGCAGGCGCGGACGAGATCGCGTTTGTTAAGAATGCGTCGGCCGGCGCGATAATCGCCATCGGTTCCATTGAGTGGCACCCCGGCGACAACGTCGTGATGATGAGCGACGCGTTCCCGACCAACGTCTATCCGTTCCACTATCTGCTGCCCCACGTGGAGAAGCGCTACGTCACCAGCGTCGAGCTGGCCAGGGATTCCGACTGCGTATTCCGACTCGTGGACCGGCACACGCGGGCCATCGTCGTCGACTGGGTCCACTTTCTGTCCGGCGCGCGGGCCGACATCGCGGCCATCGCCGCGTTCTGCCGGACGCGCGCCATCTATATCCTGATTGACGCGATGCAGGGCCTGGGCGCGGTCGACCAGAACTTCGGGGAGCTGGGCGTCGACTTCGTCTATGCCGGCGGAGGCAAGTGGCTGCTCGGGCCCCAGGGCAGCGGGATCCTCTACGTCAACTCGGCGACGCTGCCCAGGTTGAAGCCGGCTAACCTCGGATGGCTGTCGGCGCGGTGGGAGGACTTCAACGATATCTACACGACCAAGCCGTTGAAGCCCGGCGCGAACCGGTTCGAGGAAGGAACCAAGAACTACATCGGTATCTACGGCCTGCGCGAGTCGCTGCGTATCCTGCACGATGCCGGGATGGGCGTTGTCACCGAACGCGTTCTGATGCTGGCGCAGCTGCTGCGGCGGCGGCTGGAGGAGAGGGGATTTGAGATTATAACCCCGGCGGGTCCGCAGCATCATGCCGGGATAGTAACGGCCGGCCGGTCGGACATCGATACGTCGGTACTCCACGCACGGCTCAAGCAGCAGGGGTTCATCTGTTCACTGCGCGAGAACCGACTGCGCATTTCGCCGCACTTCTATAACACCGAGGAAGAGGTCGAACGGTTCTGCGCCGCGCTGCCGGCCAGCGGCGAGCTGGTTGTGTGATGGTCGGGATTGACCTCGCGGGCCGCGGCGCTCTCGTTACCGGCGGCAGCCGCGGTCTCGGCCGGGCTGCGGCACTGGCGCTCGCTCGGGCCGGGGCCGACGTGGCAATTAACTACCGGCGCAACTCGCGGGCGGCCGTCGACGTCGCGAGACAGTGCGATGAATTCGGAGTCCGGGCCGCAGCAGTCAAGGCCGACGTGGCATCTTCCAGCGAGGTCAGGCGGTTATTCGCGGGTGTCGAGCGGCGGTTCGGGCGGCTCGACATCCTTGTCGCCAATGCCGGCATCTGGAAGGGCGCGGCCATCGAGAAGATGACCGACCGGCAGCTTGCCGAAACGCTCGACCTCAATGTCCGCGGCGTCTTCTACTGCTGCCGTGAGGCAGTGCCCCTGATGCGCCGGGCAGGCGGCGGCCGTATCATCCTGGTAGCGTCGACCGCAGGACAGCGGGGAGAGGCATTCCATTCACACTATGCGGCGAGCAAGGGCGCTGTTATCAGTCTGACCAAGTCGCTGGCGCCGGAGCTGGCTGCGGACCGTATCCTCGTCAACTGCATCGCACCAGGCTGGTTTGACACCGATATGTCGCGTCCGAGCTTGAGCAAACCTGACATCGGCGACCAGGTTGTCGCCACGATTCCTTTGGGCCGGGTCGGCCGGCCCGAGGAATTCGCCGGCGCGGTGCTCTTCCTTGCATCCGAGCTTTCGACCTTTGTCACCGGCGAAATTCTGAACGTCAACGGTGGAGCCGTCCTCGTCGGGTAGTTCCACGTCGGTCGAGCGGCGAAGTCGTTCTACGACTCCGCCGCACACGGTGGGGCAGAGGGCGGCGATGGTTGTGACCTTCGTCGCGCTCGCAGGCATCGCGGTTGTGCTGACGTTAGCTGGTGGTCGGGTCTGGCATCTATTCCGCCACCCCGAGGAACTGCGACTGCTGATGCGGAGCTGGGGTATGTGGGCGCCGGTCGGCATCGTCCTGCTGCAGCTCGTTCAGATTGTGGTCGCACCGCTGCCCGGAAACGCAATGTCGTTTGCCGCGGGTTACGCGCTTGGCGTCTGGCCGACTATCGTCTGGCTGGTGCTCGGGGTGGTGCTGGGGGCGGCCGTGGACTTTCTGCTGACAAAGCTGCTGGGGCGCACGCTGCTCAAGTACTTCCTGCCGCCGGACCGGCTGGCCAGGCTGGATGCCGTCATCCTGCGACGCGGTACGTTCTACATCTTCCTGCTATTGCTCGTGCCCAACCCGGTCGGTGACTGGGTATACTATCTTGCCGGCATGACGTCGATGCCGCTGCCCGTTTTCCTCTGCCTCGTGTTCATTGCCCGGCTGCCGTCGAATCTGCTCGAGTGCGCAGTCGGGGCATCCGCGACGCACTTCGGCTGGCGCGAGTGGGCCCTGGTTGGACTGGTGGCGGCGATTCTCGGCCTCGTCTACTACCAGAACCGGCACCGCATCGAGGCGGCGCTGGACCGCATCAGCGTCCGGCGCTCGCCGGCTGCAGGCTCCTAGTCACCCGCCGGTTTTCGCGCCTCCAAAGCGCAGTCCAGCCAGGATGGATCGGACATCGCATGTGCCACCGGGTCCAGTTTCTATGCAAGATATTGAAAGATTGTGCTTTATGCGCGGCAGGCAGCGTCCGGAGAGGGGCTCTTGGGATCACCATGGGGACCGTCCCCGGAACGGTTCCCGAGGTGATATGGAGGACCAGTTCCGCGGCCTCCGAGACCGTGATGCCCGGTGAGAGACAGGAGTGGTTTCGGATGTCGGTCGCTATCGTCATCTGCGGGCCCACTTGCACGACGAATCTGCCGCCGACGCGCGATACCACGAGCGGGTCGGACTCGGGCGTGAATCGCGCCATGATCGCGGCGGCGACTCGCACCGGGGTTTTGGCGGCGATTCCAAAGGTCGCTTTCGCGGCGACGCCGACAGCTATGCCGGAGCCCAGGTCCCAGGTTGGGGCCGAACGGCTGCTACTGCCCGTTGGCAACCGGCGTGTCCGGGGCCGCGGCCCACTCGCTGAAGCTCCCATCATAGACCGCGACATTCGGATACCCGAGCACGTGCTTCAGCGTCACATAGGTGGTAGTTGAACGGTATCCCCGGGTGCAGTAGATGATGATTCTCTTGTCCGGCGTGACGCCAAGCGCCTCGTATTCTTTCTTGAGCTCAGCCGAATCGCGCCACGTATACTCACCGGTAAGGTCGCGCAGCCAGGGGCGATTGATTGCTCCCGGTATGTGCCCGCGCCGTTTCGTGTAGCCGGCAGCACCGCTGTACATCGCCGGCGACCGGACGTCGAGCAAAACCGTTTTCTTGTCACCGAGCGCGGCTTTGACGTCGGCCAGCCGCGCCCTGACGTTCTCGTTCAGCTTCAGCGGCAGTGGATAGACCGCCGGCTTGATTTCGGGGAAGTCGGGCGTCAACGGTCTTCCCTCGGAGCGCCAACGGTCAAGCTCGCCGGCAATCAGCACCTGACGGTGATGGCCCACGTAGTCGAGCAGCCAGGAGAAGTATGGCGACAGGGAGTCGATTACCTCAGAATATGCCACCACGGTAGTTGTGTCGGTAATGCCCATGTTGCCGAGCAGCCGCGCGAACACCTCCGCCGGGATCGGCTTCGCGGAGACGCCGTCGGCCGGCCACGTCAGTGCGTCGGGATAGAGGTGGACTGCGCCTGGTACGTGCGCTTCCCAGTAGTACTCGATCCCGTAGCGCAAATCGACCAGCCTGACGTCCGGTCGGGTCAGGTTGGCCGCAAGCCAGTCGGGAGTCCGGATTATGCCGGACGGCGAAGCGGCCGCAGCCCGGACACCCAGCAGTGTCAGAAGAATGAAGGTCAGCAGCCGGGCGTGGCAGTTGTCGCGCGCCGGCGTTGATAACGTCTTGGTATCCGTGTCACCGTTTTCCATACAAAGATGATAGGTATGGTGCAGTCGCCGGTCAAGACGGTTACCGTGGCGATGTCTGGCTTGGCAGGCAGGCGAGATTGCGCTATCATTGGTTGTCAGTGATACGGCTTAGCGCCTTGTGCGAGAAATGAAGAGAGCAGTCGCGGTCAGTTGTGCCGCTCTTGTTCTCGCCTCCCTGCTATTCGGGGGAACGGGACGTCTTCCGGTCGCAACGGTTACTTTTGACGCAGTCGCCCCGCAGCCGGGCGAGGAGAGCTTCAAGTACCTCTGGAACATCACGCTGCAGAACCCGACCACCAAAGCCTGCTCGGTGTCCTTCCGAGTCGAGGCGCGCGAAGCCAGGGGCGGAACGGTGTTCTCCGCCTGCACTCCCGCGACTGAACTCGTCCCCGGTGAGCGCCGACTCACTTCGTCGGACATTAAACTGACCGACGTATCATGCAAGAAGGGTTACGAGGCTTTTGTCGGGTCGAAGAGGGTGCTCCCGCCAGGCGATTACACCTATCTCATCACGCTGGCCCCGAGGATGACGCAGAAGGTGTTCTTCTTCCGCGTGCGGCTGCCCAGGCGAATAAAGCTTGCCTGGCCGCCCAGTGGTGCAGCGGTCACCGACACCCAGCCCATTCTCGTCTGGGAACCGCCGGAAGTGTCGGGTCCGTTTGTCGACTACCGTTACCGTTTACGCGTCGTGGAGGTCAGGCGCGGGCAGAACGCCCTGGCCGCGGTCAGGAACAATCCGTCCGTATTTGAGGATCGTCAGGTGGCGACTTCCGCGCTCCGCATCGATGCCGGGAGTACGCTGGTGGCCGGCAGGACCTACGCCTGGCGGGTGGCGGTCGCGGACACCGACGGCATGGCGAGGGACACCGCGCGTACGCAGAGCCTCACCGGCACGTTTGTGTACAAGCCGGGCACGAATCAGGCAGTCACCCGTGCCGACTTCACCTACCCTCATCCCGGACGGTCGGTAACCGGGAACGCTTCCTTCGTGGTTACGTCCGACATCCCGGACGCCGAGCTGTGCATCGGCGAGTATTCGCTCGGGAGCGACTCGGCCGGCCGCGCCTGGCACGTGATCGGCTCGTTTCGCCACGACCGGGGCTTCTTTGTCGGGGCGTGGAGTTCCGACTCGGCGGTCATTCGAGCCGGGCAGACCTTTCCCAGTCCCTGCGTCATCCGGGCCACCGTCCTTGGCAGCAAGGGGCAATGTGGCGAACCGGCACTCATCTCGCTGGTCGTCAACCAGCCGCCGCCGGCTGACCGGCGCGGGTGCGGGGGCTGCAACCAGATACCGGACGAATAGACGAGCCCGGGCCACTGCCGAGTTTTGATTCCGTACTTCAGCGGCTCTCGGTTTTGACACTCTCCGGTTAGCCTCTATAATAGCCACTGATGCCAGAAGCGAACACCAGCGATTTTCCCTCCCGGTATGACCCCAAACCGGTAGAGGGCCGGTGGTATCAGTTCTGGGAGAAGAATGGGTTCTTCACCGCAGACCCCGGCTCGCCCAAGCCGAAGTTCTCCATCGTCATACCGCCGCCCAACATCACCGGCTCGCTGCACGTCGGCCATGCGCTGAACAATACGCTGCAGGATGCGCAGATTCGGTTCAAGAAGCTGCAGGGGTTTGAGACGCTCTGGCTGCCGGGCACCGACCACGCGAGCATCGGTACTCACACGCACATTGACCGGGCTCTCGCGGCAGAGGGGACCGACCGGTTCAAGCTCGGCCGCGAGGAGTTCCTGAAGCGGGCCTGGGCGTGGAAGGAGAAATACGGGACGCGCATCATCGAGCAGCTAAAGCTCCTGGGCTGTGCCTGTGACTGGACACGGATTCGGTTCACTATGGACGAAATGCTCTCGCGCGCGGTGCGCGAGGCGTTCGTGCGCTACTACGAGGATGGGCTCATCTACCGCGGTACTCGCATCGTCAATTGGTGCCCGCGCTGCCACACGGCTGTCTCTGACCTCGAGGTCAAGCACGTCGAAGTGCACAGTCACTGGTGGTACATCCGCTACCCGATGGCGGACGACCCGGCTGCTTACGTCGTGGTGGCCACGACAAGACCGGAAACGATGCTTGGCGATACTGCGGTGGCGGTGAACCCGAACGACCAGCGGTACAGGGGCCTGGTCGGGAAGAAGCTGGTCCTGCCCCTTGTCGGCCGTGTCATTCCGATAATCGCCGACGAACTGGTAATGGCCGAGTTCGGCACCGGCGCCGTGAAGGTGACGCCGGCGCACGACGCCACCGACTTCGAAATCGGGAAGAAGCACAACCTCGATTTCATCACGGTTATCAACGAGGATGCGCGAATGACCGATAAGGTCCCGAGCCAGTACCAGGGACTCTCGCGCGAGGAGTGCCGCAAGCGCGTCGTCGAAGGCCTCCAGGCGCAGGGACTGATCGAGAAGATCGAACCCTACAAGTTGAGCGCGAGCGTCTGCGAGCGGTGCGGGACCGTGGTCGAGCCGCTCGTCTCCGAGCAGTGGTTTGTACGCATGCAGGAGCTGGCCAGACCGGCAATCGAAGTCGTGGAGTCCGGCCGCGTCAAGCTTATTCCCGAGCGCTGGACCAAGGTCTACCTGGACTGGATGTACAACATCCGTGACTGGTGCATCTCACGTCAGCTCTGGTGGGGTCACCGGATTCCGGTCTGGTACTGCGACTGCGGCGAAATGATCGTCTCGCGGCAGGACCCGACCGAATGCCCGAAGTGCCATTCGAAGAACCTGAGACAGGACGAGGACATCCTTGATACGTGGTTCTCTTCGGCGCTGTGGCCATTCTCGACCATGGGCTGGCCGGAGAAGACGCCGGACCTCGCCAAGTTCTACCCCACCGACTTCCTATCGACTGCGCCGGACATCATTTTCCTCTGGGTGGCGCGGATGGTTTTCTCCGGGCTCAAGTTCATGGGCGACATTCCGTTTTCGCGGGTCTATTTCCATTCGTTCATCTTGGTCGAGACGGGCGAGCGGATGAGCCGGTCCAAGGGCATCGGTATCGACCCGGTGGACATGTTCCAGAAATACGGCACCGATGCGGTGCGGTTCACGCTTGCGTATCTCGAAAGCCAGTCACAGAGCTACCGATTGAGTGAGAAGCGGTTCGAGTTCGGGCGGAACTTCACCAACAAGGTCTGGAATGCGTGCCGTTTGGTCGCGCCGCACGTCACCGGCGCGGCTGCAGAGGGCGAGAGACCGGTGCTGGGGCCCGAGGATGTCTGGATCATCAATCGATACAACCGGACGGTCGAGTCGGTGACCGGCGGGCTGGATGCCTGCGCGTATTCAGCGGTTGCGTCGCGGCTGTACGATTTCTTCTGGCACGAGCTCTGCGACTGGTACCTGGAGTTCGCCAAGCTGCGTCTGAAGGCTGACGACGCGGCCTGCCGCTGGACTCTCTACCATGTCCTGCGCGGCACGCTGCAGTTGCTCCACCCGTTCATGCCGTTCATCACCGAGGAGCTCTGGCAGCGG
>Ga0209610_1001329_pt1 | contig 12780 bp, 10 predicted proteins | sample LakKivw275mmetaG_FD_184137 | JGI IMG/M metagenome (GOLD analysis project Ga0209610, IMG submission 184137) | Anoxic lake water microbial communities from Lake Kivu, Rwanda to study Microbial Dark Matter (Phase II) - Lake Kivu water 275m metaG... | ecosystem: Environmental > Aquatic > Freshwater...
ATGGGATGAAACCGGATTCCAGTGGTGACATCAAAATCGAGGTCAGTATGGTGGATACGATGGAGGCGCCAGAATAAGGGAATGAAATGGAACATAGCATGCTGAAGATAGATGACGAAATCGAGACCCAAAATCCCAATGAGAATAGCCAACCAGTTAGGTAGCGAAATATTATGGAGTAAACCCCAACCTCGATTTTGAACAAAGAGAGCCATCCCCACTGCCTGAAACGGAAGCAATAGCCGAAGGGCAAGGGTATCGATGATAACCAAACCTAAATTGTTATACCAGCGAAGGGCCTTTGATGTGGTCAATGGTCGGCGAGGTGAGAGACGTTCCCAGAAAGCCATCAGCATCAGGATGCCTAAGAAGAAGGAGAAGCGGAGGATACCTTCATACGTTAAAATAAAATCTCTCATTCCTCTCTCGCTCCTTTTTTAAATAGGATATCTCCATAATAGGCAATGGCTCGCTCACCTGTATTATCGGTGTCAGTCATGATCGCCACCCCTGAGATCATGGGGGGGTCTTTGCCAAAAAGTTTCTTAAAATCCTCGTAAAGATTTCGTTCTTCATCCACCCACTGTTTCAGTTTGGTGGGTCCGCTTTCAACCACAATCATCGTGACCCGGTCCGTATAAGGATTGGGAACGATTGTCCCCAGTGGAGCAGTGCTTTCCCAGATATAGTTGATGGCCGCAATTGGAGGATATTGACCGTAAAGCAGACGAATCATCTCAAATTTTGCCTTTTCAAAGAAGCTCACTTTCGAGGAATCATATTCAAAAGTGATATAGAGCCTTGCAGGATAATCATCACCTTCCTTCTCGCGGACATTCCCTTTTTTCAAAATGTTCTCCACCTTCCAACGCCATTGCACGATTGGATATTCTTTGGGGTCAATTCTGACCGCTCGAGTTAGTCCAGATGCGGAAGCTTCTGAGACAGCCTTCACAACAATTATCCCTTCATCTTTTACGAGGGTATAAATAGTATGCTTTTCAATCTTTTTAAAGGTCAGAGGTTTCCAATAGGTTTGCAGCCCATTCTCTGTCTTTTCAGCGGAAAATCTTCCCACATCGATCACCGATTGAGAGTGGATTTTGACCGGAGAGAGGTATACCAGAAAGAGGATCATGAAGAGATAGAAAAATCTCAACATTTTAAGCTATTCCCCTCCAAATTCAATAAGCCCGAACTCCTTAATCTCTCAACATCCTCTGGCCGATCTACATCCCATCTTTGAGGGAGTTCACCCCAATGCCATCCTAATCGGCGAAGCCTTCTTCTTGTTTCCTCCAAGACAGAATCTGTTCCCCATGAGACACCATCGAACAGTTTAGGGTCATATTGCCGGAGGCCGAGGAGAACGTAACCCCCATCTTCAGCTGGACCAATCACTGCAGGAGTGCCTTTTTGTAAAAGCGTTTTTGCCTCTTTCAAGTCGGCACAAGTGAGGGAAGGGGCATCCGTACCCATCAGCAAGGCGCAATGGGTCTTTTTTAATGTTTCATAGAAGGCATGGGCCATTCTTATACCAAGATCACCTTCTGTTTGCTGATAGAGTTTCACTTTAAATTTCTCAGCACATTGAATAAAAAAAGGATATTTTGGAGAAGGGGTGCACCAAAGATCAACAGGCCCCACATTCGATTCGATGGCTGTGTTGAGAGAATAAAGGACTAATTGTTCGTGGAGGAAGGATGCCATTTGGGCACTGAGCGAGGAGAGCAAGCGGGTCTTCACCTTTCCTGGTACCGGAGCCTTTGCAAACACAATGAGGTGACACTCTGTTTTTTTCATCCTATCCTTTTGGGTAATAGAGTTTGATCAATCGCTTTGGGTCCACCTTAAAGAAATAGGCCAGTCGAAGAGACCACATCAGAAAGCTGGTCCGGAAGAAACCTTTGGTTTCCCAGCGTCGACTGGAGGTAAGAACCCGTTGCCAAAGGCAGATCGGTTGACCAACCCTTTTTAAAATCTTGCTCAGGGCAATATCTTCCATCAGATCGATTTCAGAGAATCCGCCAATGGCTTCAAAGATTTCCCGTTTAACAAAGATAGCTTGATCGCCTGTTGCAATACGAGAAAGCCGGGACCGCCAGTTCATCAGGAACTCAATGATACGGAGAAGAGGATGTCTCCCTGAGAGCCTCACATCGAAACGTCCCCATGATTTTTCCCTGCCATTTATCCCCTCGATGATCAGTCGGTCCGCATCCTCGGGGAGGAAGGTATCGGCATGGAGAAAGAGCAGGATCCCGCCGCTTGCCAGTTTCGCCCCTCCATTCATCTGGCGGCTCCGGCCGCGTGGAGTCCGGATGATCCTATCCGCATAGGGGTTCGAAATGGCGATGCTATCATCCTTGCTTCCGCCATCGACCACGATCACCTCATGCCCTCTCTGGCGGAAAGGTTGAAGGGCTGAGAGGGTTTGAACGAGAAGACCTGCCTCATTCAAAACCGGTATGATGATAGAAATCCTTGTTTCAGCCATAGCCTTCTACCGAAGAGCTCCGCAGCAACTGCTTCCCTGTCCTGCCGTGCAACCATAACAGTGTTCTCTAAAGAGGACGGGCCTGCCCTCTAAATTTCCATCCATGAGATCGGAAAGATGGATTCGGTTCTGTCCTTCGCCGCCAAGGGGAATTACCAGCGCCTGGTTGAAATCGCAATCATAGACATATCCCCGCCAGTCCACGCTGATCAGTGTCCGGCACATCACCGAATGAAGATTGGCCTCCCGATATGCCTCCTGGAGGAGTTTCCTGTAAGCCTCAAGCTCTCCCCTTGAGGCCAGCAAATTTCTAAAGCGGTGGATCGGCATATTGGTGATCGTGTAGAGTTGGTTAAAGACGATGCTATAGCGTTCACCCAGTTGTCTTCTGTAATCTTCCTCCAGGGCCTTCTGGGGGGGAGGAAGAAAGGGTCCCAGTGGATTGTAGACCAGGTTTAGAATGAGGTTCGAACCTCTCCGGCCATAACCCAATTGGTTCAGTTTTCTCAGAGCCATCATGCTGATCTCAAATACGCCCTTCCCCCGTTGATCATCCACATTCTCCCTCAGGTAACAGGGGAGCGAGGCGATCACTTCCACCTGATGATCAGCAAGAAATTCAGCCAGCCCCTGATAGGCGGGCTCTTCCAGGATGGTGAGATTACAGCGGTCCATGACATGGACTCCCGTCTTTCGGGCAGCCCGGACGAGTGCTCTGAAATGGGGATTCATTTCAGGAGCCCCTCCTGTCAGATCGAGGCGCTGGATTCCCGATCGGTCCAGGAAATGAATGATGGACCTGAGGGTTCCTTCTCCCATCATCTCAGGGCGATTCGGTCCGGCATTGACATGGCAATGGATACAACGCTGATTACAGCAATAACCCATACTCACCTGAAGGGTCTCCAGGTTGGAACGGGTGATGCTCGGAAGCTCGGTGAATGAACAAAGAGCCATTTGGGGGTCCCTGTCCTCCTTTGGATTTTAGAGAAAGTATCCTGTCATTCATTCTAAAAGGTGGGGATTTTAGATTCAACGATTTTTTTCATTCGGACTGCGATCAGGATATCCCGGAAAGAGGAGGTTTCATCTCCCTCAGCCACTGGAGTTTAAATCGCCCTTGATTATTTGGTTTAAATCGGCATATATATACCTGCAAGGAGAAGCAGGCGGATCGGAGAGTTCTTTCTTCTTCCGAATAAAATGAAGTGAAGCTCCCCGCCCACAGGGCGGGGCTTCCCGGAAAGGAAATCTCATTTATATTGTGCCCCTTGACCCCGCCTGCAAGGCGGGGCTTGCGGGGCACTTGCCGGTCAAAAGGAGAGAGGCTGATGGAACAGGAGAAAAAGAGAGTCGACGGATTTCATTTTCTTCCACCGGGATTGAAGGCCTGGATCAAGACCTTTATCCCCGAAGAGGATTTTAAAGGGTATATTCCATGGACACCGATGTCAAAACCTTTGAGTGAAACAACCCTTGCCCTGGTTACAAGCAGCGGAATCAGTCTGAAAACGGATCCCCCTTTTGATATGGAGAGAGAGAAGAGAGAGCTTCTCTGGGGTGACCGCTCCTATCGTGCGATCCCGAGAGGGACCACTGAGAAGGATATCGAAGTCAACCATCTTCATATCAACACCAATTGGATTAAACAGGACATCAATGTGATTCTTCCTCTGGCCCGGATGGCTGAGTTTGAGCAGGAGAAGATCATCGGTCGTCTTGCTCCGACAGCCTATTCCTTTTATGGTTTTCAGTGGCAGAATACTGACTTTCTTAAGGAGGCCATTGAACCGATTTCAAAAGATATGAAAACGGAGAAGGTGGAGGCTGTTCTTCTCACCCCTGCCTGACCCTTCTGCTGTCAGTCCGTTGGACTGGCTGCAAGGGTCTTGGAGGAGAGCGGTTTTTCTACGGTTGTTCTGAGTCAAACCTGGGAATTTCATCGGGCCGTGGGCATCCCCCGGACGGCGGCGATTGAATACCCTTACGGAAGGCCGGTGGGACAGATCGGAGACAGGGAAGGGCAGAGGAAAGTTCTCCTGAAAACCCTTGAGGTTCTTGAAAAAGCAAAGAATCCAGGAGAGGTCTGGCATCTGCCTTTCACCTGGCCCGAGGATCCGAAGAAGACAGACTGGCAACCCCCTGAGATGTCTCCTCTGATCAAATACTATTTGGAGGATATCAAGAAGGCTCGAAGACAGATGGAGGAGCAAGGTTCAAAGCAAACATAATTCAAAAAGGTCAAGAATTGCGTCAAGAATTGCATTAATCACATACATAACATACATGTTTGACGCAATTAAAATTGTTTTTTTACATGCACTTATAATGACAATTGCATGAAAAACTTATTATCAGGTTCTTTTAATCCATATTCAGACGCAATTATTTAGAAATGCTTCCCGGGAACCATCTACCCCCTTTAGTCTTTCCCTTCGGATAAGCTCGCCCTTCCTGTTTAAGTTCTTTCATAAGCGATTGAATTTGACCGCGGGAAAGATTCGGTAAGACTTTCATCAAGTCATTTAATTGGCTACCTTCTGCTGAATAATGTTCCAGGTGTCTGACAAGCAATGCCTTGTTTGTTTCTCGGTCAAGCCCACGTCGCCGGGTGTAAGCTGCTTTGTCACCAATTGCCACATACAATCGCTTAGCTAGGAAGTATTTAGTTCCCTTACCTCTTCCGATCGTTTCAATTAAACCTCGTTCTCGCAATCTCTTTAATCGGGGAGTTAGATTTTCTGGAACCGCATCCTGTTGTCTTAATATGTCAAGAATGAGCAGATCCTCGGTTGTAAATGACTGAAGCGTTTCACGGCCTATTTGTTCCAAAAATCTTAAAAAGCGGACATCCTGAACTTCGCCTCTAAGGGTTAGAAAGACTTGATAATCATCCGTCCCTGTAAAATCAGGTCGGGGTTTGCTTTCTTTAATGGATTCCTCAAACATTGCATTAACACCTTGCCCGGAACGTTCTACTAATCCACATTTCGCTAATACCTCCGCGATCCTGCGATTGCGGGGGTTTTGTCTCCAAAGGATGTTTTCCAGAGTGACGCCCTGTGGGAATCCCCCAGGGCTTACAATCTCCATTTTGCGGGGATATTGACGGATAAATACTGATCCTCCTAATCGGTAATCCCGATGGCTCACCACATTTAGCAATGCCTCCCTCACTACACGCTCATTAAATGTTGGCACATCCCAAATGAATAGTCCATCTTGGAAATGTTGTACCTCGTTTCGAAGATTTATTTTCCTCCATATCTCGTCGTCAAAGGTGAAGAATCCCTTACGATATTCTAAGCGCTCCTGTGAAGGGATCGAAGCTTCACTCGAACGGTACTCGAAAATAACCTCAGCCTGTCCTAAAAATCTGCCAAGAGCCGAATGAGTTCCAAGTAGGATTAGAGCCGCATAATTAATTATTCCATCTATCATTAATTCTGCGTCCATCAATAGCTGTTTATTGGTCATGCTAAGCAAGGAGTCATTCTTAGATTTACGATGCCATCTTTCTCTCAGCCTTTGGATGGCAATGGGATCAAGGGAGTCTATGGTGGCCTGGGGGCAAACCTCAGCAGAGAAATCTGGGCCTGATTCATCGAAGATGCGTTTAAGTTTGTCAGGAGTCATCGGGACAAGATCTTCACCTCCACGCATCCAGTAAGCCCCGTTGTATTGAATCGCCATGCCCATTGGACGAGGGGGAACATGAAAGATCAACACTCTTTTAGATTCCAAGTAGAACAACTCCACTTCAATCCGCAGGTGAAGCCGATCGATCAATCCTGCTTTGGTACGTTCTAAGTTCTCAAAGGCGTTTGATCCAACAACTGTTCGAGGTTTCCTGTCTGTCACGCCAAGGATGACTTTCCCCCCACCTTCATTTGCTAAGGCACAGCAGTACTTAACCAATTTTTCGAAATCAAAACGTTCTTTAGCCTCCTTGAATTCAAGATATTCATTCTCCCGTCCTTCTAACCAAGAACGAAATTTTTCAACAGTGGTAAACATATTTATTTCTTCTAAGCGGCCATTGGCCAATCTTCGTAGAGGGCCTCTGCCTGCTTCATCACTCGGTTTAAAATAAAGTCGAATTGCTTGGCTTTAATCTTTTTCCGACGCAGGACCATTTTGACAGCAGCCACAACCCCGGCTTTTACATCTTGACGATGCGGTTTTGTCCAATCGACTTTCAGGTTTCGCTTGACAGCCTGAACAATATCCCTTATGAGATCACATAGAAAAGGCATATCATAAGCTTCTTCTCCCAAACCCGAGATGGCGTCGTAAAAGGCCAACTCTTCATCACTTAAACCTGTCTTTACCTTGCGCTTGTCTTCGGAAAGCATCTCCTGACGAATCTTTATCATCTCCTGAATCACTTCAGCGGCAGTAATGGCATTGTTGTGATAGCGGCGTAATATTTCCTCCAGCATCTCTCTAAAAGAACGGTATTTTTTAAGATTCCTGCGTTCTCGGATTTGAATTTCATCGAGCAACAGTTTCTCAAGCAGTTTCAGCCTCAAATTTTCGTACTTCTTCGATTTAAATTCTTCAAGAAATTTCTCATCGAGAATGGATATGTTCGGTTTCGGGAGCCCTGCTGCCTTAAATATGTCTACAGCCTCTTCACTGACAATGCTTCGGTCAATCAAATCGCGCACTGCTTGGTCCCGCATGATTACAGGCCGAGGAGTGGGTAAAGTCTTTTTTAACTCCGAACGAATCATCTGATAAAAAGAGACTTCGTCAGCATGTTTCATACAATCGGTAAGGTGTTTGACAAGGCTATAGGAAGCTGAAAGTTGTTTCTCAGCAGTGAGAAAGTTATCCCGTTTCTCATCTGTCTCTATGAAATGTCCATAAAATTTCGAACAGAGGTCTTCTAAATCGACAATCGAAAGGTTTCGCCACTTTTCAACCGAGACTCCATCGGGCAGAAGCTTACGAACTATTTCAAGTTTTTCAAAAAATATCCTTTTGGCGCTGATCGTAAGTTCTTCAGTGGGTTCACCAAAACCGTTTGTCGTATATTTTCGTGTTGCTTCTTTGAGAAGATGACCAATGCCAATATAGTCTACCACCAGTCCGCCTGGCTTGTCGCGAAAGACCCTATTAACTCTTGCGATGGCTTGCATCAAAGTGTGGCCCCTCATTGGTTTGTCTACATAGATTGTGTGCAGACACTGGATATCCGTGCCCGTTAACCACATGTCACGAACAATGACCATCTTGAGAGGGTCTTCCGGATCTTTCATCCGGCCTTTGATTTTCTCCCGTCTTTCTTTCGTTGTAATGTGGCCAGCCTCACTCCATTCCTTTGGGTCCAGAGCCAGATTACCTGTCATAACGATTTTGATTTGCCCTTTATCTGTATCAAGATGATGCCAATCGGGACGCCGTTTGATGATCTCATTGTAAAGGGCCACACAGATGCGACGGCTCATACAAACAATCATTGCTTTACCAAACAGTGTCTTTGTCCTTTCTTCAAAGTGAGCGAGAAGATCCCCGACAACCTCCGAAAGCCGATCCTGTGCTCCGGCAGCCGCCTCAATGGTTGCCCACTTTGTCTTAAGACGTTTCTCCTCTTCCTCTGTCTCAGCAATCTCCTCCAATTCCTTGTCAATCTCTTCATTGATCAGATGGAGCCTAACGAGCCTTGGTTCGTAGAAAATTGGAACAATTGCTTTATCCTCTACCGCCTGGGGAATATCGTAGGTATGAATAATGTTGCCAAAGACTTCCTGAGTATCCCTATCCGCAAAATCAATCGGTGTGCCAGTAAACCCGATAAAAGAGGCATTTGGTAAGGCTGTCCGAAGCCAACGGGCGAAGCCATGCTCAAATCCATATTGGGTTCTGTGAGCCTCATCGGCAATGACGAGGATATTCTTTCGTTCCGAGAGAATTGGATGCTGTCTTTCTTCTTCCCTTAAACGGAACTTCTCCATAGTGGAGCAGATGATACCTCCTCCCTGAGTCTGAAGCATCAAGCGAAGGTCTTCCACTGACTCGGCATGCTTGATTTCACCCAGAAGCCGGTGGGCCGCCTCAAAGAAGTCCTTGAGTTGCTTATCTAAGTCATTACGGTCAACCTGGATGAGAAAGGTAGGGTTCTCCATGAGAGGGTGTCTCTGGAGAATGCCAACGAAGAAAATCATCGAGAGTGATTTTCCAGAGCCCTGTGTATGCCAGATAACCCCAACTCGTCTGTCACCAGCAGGCCCTGTTGCACGTATGGCCTCCTCCACTGCAAACCGAACGCCAAAGAACTGGTGGTACTTTGCTCCTTTTTTAGTTATGACTTCGTTTACCATCTCAAAGAGGATGAAGTGACGGATGTAGTCCAACAATCGATCCTTAGTAAATAATCCTTCAATAAGAGTCTTCATACTGCCTGTTGCAGTAGGTTCGATAATTCGGCCATCAATACTCCTCCACGGCGCGAACCATTCCAGGCTTGCTGAATGCATCCCGTGGAGTGTACTAACCCCGTCAGAGATGACACAGAATGAGTTGTAGTCGAACAGTTGAGGAATGTCTACTGCATAATGTTGAATCTGATTGTAAGCTCCTTCTACAGTAGGCGATTCTTCATAAGGATTTTTCAGTTCAAATAGAACGAGTGGTAAACCGTTGATGTAGACTATAAGATCAGGTCGTCGGTCATTTTGACCACGAATGGGTAGCTGGCTAACAACACGAAAGTCATTTTTTTCAGGTTCATCCCAGTTGATGAGATAGACATGCTCAAATCGTTCCCCAGCGAGTTTACCCCCTCTCCCTGGCGGGAGAGGGGAGGGTGAGGGGGTATACTTTATTTCAAAACCCCGGGTAAGCAGACGATGAAAATTCATGTTCCGCTGCAAGACATTAACGCCTTCAGGGTTGGTGGCAACCCGGATGGCAGTTTCGATTGCTTCGTTGGGAAGATGTGGATATTGCGCTCGGAGGTGGCGTAATAGTGCATCTTTTAAGACGACAACTTCCAGAGGGAAGGCTGGATTTTCCCGAAGCAATCTTCCATCATCGTGCTCATACCCAAGCCATTTTAGACGTTCTATTGTGGCTGCCTCAAAATGGGATTCGTCTGGTTTTGATACAGCCAAAGTCATACCTCCCAGGGTTTTTGTTTCTTTCTGGATGGTAGGGGAGATCGGCTGATCGCCCTTGGATTTTCTGGATCTCTCACCCAATTCAATGGATTGTTGAAAATATATTCGCGGATGCGATTCAGTGATTCTTCATTGCGGATGACGTGTTCATAATAATTACGTTGCCAAACAGGGGCGTTAGGTGTTTGGCGTATTTTGTTGATCTTGTTTGTAATTGCGGATTTGAATGAACGGATAATTGTTGGTATGGAGCCTGTGACCGGATTCCCAAATGATTCAACGGAATGTAGGGGCACGGCATGCCGTGCCCCTACATTGGTGGCAATAATTCCATGTATATGATTTGGCATTAATCCGAAAACGTCCAATTCAAGATTTTTGAAATGTATTGGAATTTCCTTCCAACACGTCTGAACAACTCTACCATATGCGTTTAACAACATCTCCCCATTCACAATCTCTCCCAACAAACTTTCACGTCCGTGTGTACAGATGGTAATAAAATATGTACCCTCCTGCGTGTAATCATATCCCTTCAGGCGAATAGAACGACGGTGATATTTTTCAAGATTGTATCGGGTCATTTCATCATTTGGGAATTCCAATAACCGCCCCTACCTCAATCTCTCCCGACAATAATTTTGGGAGCAAATAATCCCTCGTATTACTTAAAGTTTCGTTTTCAAAGTTTAAGGAATCTATTTGAGAGAATAAGCAAGCAACCTTTGCGTCGAAATCCTCTAAGACCAATTTTGGTGGTTTAATCACAGACAGTCTGTAGACATCATTGCGATTTAACCCTGGTACTGCTGAATCGGAATTTCTTTTTTCAAGATCAAGCCGTCCAAGCATTAAGAACAGAAAGTTTAGGGTATACTCAGAAGCTTTTGGTATAACGTAATATGTGGTATCTATAGGGAAGAAAGGTAACTTTGCCCGATGTAGTTTACCAATTGTACCTTTCCGACCAACAATGATGCCGGGAGCTTTGACGAGATATTCATTGTGTGATCCAATGATGCTTGCTGACCCATATACGGGGTAAGGTCCACAGACTCTTCTTGATTCTGGCAATCCCTTACCATAAGCTAATTCACATAAGTCGCCAATCGTGCAGATATGCCACCCTTTTGGAATGGGTCCCAATTCTGAATCTACAAATTTGCCGTTGCGAAAAGGTCCAAAGTCTACAAACCAGTGTTTGTAAAGGGCCATTGCCATCTTTTCTAATGTCTGGTTGATGCGACGGTTGCATTCGATTTTGTCATCCAGAGCCCACAGGATACCGGCAATGCGTTCTCTAGCAGATTTTTCAGGCCAAATGATCCAAAGATTTTCCAAATCCTCTTTCCTTGCATTTCCAAAAACGGAACCTTGACCTTCAAGAGAATCCCAACTCGACTCCATTGAGCGAAGAGAATACTCTAAGTATGTTTGGTCATCTGTATCAAACGCTCTTACCGCGCACAGCCCTCGCCCAATTGAGCATCGTTCATCACATCTATTTATGCGGCCAATGGGTGCACGGACGCTGAGCAAGATATCCCCTGGTTCTGCAAATCGTGTTGGAGCAGTACAATAAACTCGTGGTGATGGAAACCTCGGTCCAAAATCTGCCACCCCTTGAAAAAAGGGGATCCCTTCCCCCAATTCATTATATGTTGAACCAGGTGGTGATTGCCCCATTATTATTTGAGCAACTTCACCAAGCTTCAGCTTTTCCAAAACCACATTCAACTCAACTTTTCCAAATTCTTGAGAATCTTTTCTTGGAGAGCGTTTGACTCTGCAAATTGGGCCTTAAGTTGGGTAGTCAGTTCTGCCATTTTCACTTCGAAGGGTGTTTCATCGACCTCGTTTTTTTCTGTACCTACATAAATCCCTGGGGTGAGTTTATAATCGTGGGAGCGGACTTCGTCCAAAGTTGCTGTTTTGCAAAATCCGGCGATTTCCTGCCGTTCGCCTTCCACCTCACGGTAATGATGATAAACCCCGGCAATCTCCTTGATTTCTTCGTCAGTAAAAACACGCTGGCGGCGGTTGACCATTATGCCTTTTTTTCGGGCATCTATAAAAAGAATTTCATTAAGTCGCTTTCGATACGCACCGCGGCCATCCCGATTTCTGCTCAGAAACCATAGACAGGCAGGGATACCCGTGCCGAAAAAGAGTTTTTCAGGTAGTTGAACGATACAATCCACAAAACCTTCTTCTATCAATGCCATTCGCGTTTCTCGTTCTTCTTTGAGATTAGTCGTCATTGACCCATTTGCCATTACGAATCCTGCAGTTCCGCCATCTTTAACGTGATAGAGGAAGTGCATGATCCAGAAGTAATTGGCATTACTGTTGGTTGGTGAGCACTTCCGGCTACCAATAAAAAGACGTTTGTCATTGGAATCAATTCGATCAGCACCCCAATCATCCATATTGAAGGGCGGATTGGCGATGACAATATCGGCTTTCAAATCAGGATGCTTATCATCTAATAGCGAATTGCCGAGGCGAATATCCCCATTCAGGCCATGGAGAATCAGATTCATCTTACAGAGTCTTAGAGTAGTGTCCACGCTTTCCTGACCGTAGAAAGAAAGCCCGCCGCCATTGGTGGTGAACATAGCGGATTGGACGAACATCCCACCGCTGCCACAGGCAGGGTCAAAGACCTTGCCTTCTTTTGGTTCCATCATTGCAACAAGCAGTTTGACGATGGAACGGGGAGTGAAAAACTCGCCTCCGCGGACCCCTTCTGTGGAGGCAAAATTGGTAATAAAATACTCATAAACACGACCCAAGAGGTCACTTTCTCTGCCATAATCTGCCTTAAAAATGTCTCGGGCGAAGATATTGATCAGCCCAGTTACATTCTCATGGCTGAGGTTGCTGCCAGCGTAAATCTTTGGCAGAATGTCTTTAAGCTCAGGATATTTTTGTTCGAGAAGATCCATTGCACGGTCGAGCTTGAGTTTAATGTCATCATCCTGGGCATGACGGACTAAATAATCCCACCGAGCTTCCTCTGGAATAATAAAAATGCCTTCCCGTTTATATTCATCAGGATCATTAATAATTTCCTGAGCAATTTTAGCGTCAGAGGTAAAATATTCTGAGGAGGGTTCTTTAACCAGATATTCTAATTCCTCTCGCCTTCGCTCATAT
>Ga0209610_1001332_pt1 | contig 12774 bp, 11 predicted proteins | sample LakKivw275mmetaG_FD_184137 | JGI IMG/M metagenome (GOLD analysis project Ga0209610, IMG submission 184137) | Anoxic lake water microbial communities from Lake Kivu, Rwanda to study Microbial Dark Matter (Phase II) - Lake Kivu water 275m metaG... | ecosystem: Environmental > Aquatic > Freshwater...
GTTTGAGTGAATCTACAGGTCCGGGGTGTGTTCACCTCGGCATAGGAAACGAACATAAAATAGGAGCAATAGGGGTGCCAGGTTTCAACTGGGAAACCAAGGTTGTGGATGAAAATGGTAACCCTGTCAAGAGAGGGGAACCAGGAGAACTCTGTGTCCGTGGCGATGGCGTTATGAGAGAATATTACAAGAACCCGGAGGCAACCTCAAAAACCCTAATAAACGGATGGCTCTTTACCGGAGATATAGCAAGACAGGATGAAGATGGTTTTATATGGCTGGTTGATCGCAAGAAGGATATCATTATAACCGGTGGTGAAAATGTTTTTCCTGTAGAGGTTGAGGATTTTCTCCATAACAATCCAAAGGTAAACGATGCTGCAGCAATCGGATTACCTGATGAACGTCTGGGTGAAATTGTTGCGGTCATCATTGATGTTGTGCCGGGTAAAACACTTACCGAAGAAGAGGTGCTGAAATTCTGCGAGAAATTACCGAAGTACAAGAGGCCAAGAAAGATCTTCTTTGGTGAAGTACCGCGCAATCCAACGGGAAAGATAGAAAAACCGAAGCTCAGAAAGATATACTCAGGCATGGAACAAGCATTTAAAATATAGCGTTGAGCGTAGAACAGAGGGCCTAGAGTTTTAACTCTTTGCTCTTGGCTCCATGCTCCTTAATCTATGCGCTTTACACCCAAATTATGTACCCAACCCAGATAGAAGAGACAATCAATTATACATTCAAGGATAGAGATTTACTGAATCAGGCAATTACACATAGCTCCTGGTTTAATGAAAAAAAGGAAGCAAGGCAGTCACAAAACGAAAAGCTTGAATACCTTGGAGATGCAATTTTAAACAGTATCATCAGTATACTTCTCTATAAAAAATACAAAGACAGACAGGAAGGGTTCTTAAGCAATGCAAGGTCCTGCCTGGTCAAAAGAGAAACCCTAACCGAAATAGCGAAGGATATCAATCTTGAAAAACATATGTGCTATGGCAATGGCGAGAACAATATACCGCTCGATTCAAAGGTTTTATCAAACATGCTTGAGGCCCTGATCGGCGCTATTTATCTGGATGGGGGATTAAAAAAGGTAACCCGCGTTGTCAAGAACCTGTTTTTACCATATTTCAACGAAGAAAGGTTGAACGAAAAAAACCCGAAAAATATACTTCAGGAATATTCTCAAAAAAGGTGGGGGATGCTTCCAAAATATAAATTTACAAGGAAAACAAAGGGTGGCTTTACAGTTTTAGTTTATATGGGCAAAGAGTTTAAGGCAAGGGGAGCGGGCAAGAATAAAAAAGAGGCAGAACAGCAGGCGGCTAAGGAACTGCTGAATACACTTATTGAAGAGGAGCAGGAAAGTAGATGATCTATGAAAGGAGAAAAAGGATGGGGGACAGAAGGAAAAGAAAAGAGGATAGGAGGCAGAGGGCTGAAAACCTCCTATGATTATCCCCATCTTCCTTCCCCATCTTGGATGCCATGACAGATGTATATACTGTAATCAGGCATATATAACAGATATAAAGGGTAACGACGTACGCTCAACAATAAAAAGGTTGCTCGATACCCATAATGGTAAATATGAAGTTGGCTTATATGGAGGGAACATATTTGGTGTAGAACCATCCATCTTAAAGAAATTATTTACGTATTTTGAAGATTATATGGACAACATTCAGGGCTTCAGGATTTCCACAAAACCAGTTCCCTTAAGAAAGGAGACCATAGAAATACTCAAAGAACATAAGGTCAGCACCATTGAGCTTGGAATACCAACATTCAATAATGAAATACTTCACAGGCTCAACAGAAAACACACAGGGGAGGATTTATTCAGGGCCTTTTACATGCTCAAAGATGAAGGGTTTTATGTCGCCCTGCAGGTTATGGTGGGGCTTCCCGATGAGTCATTCGAGGATATCAAAAGGACTGTAGAAAATATAATCCAGTTAAATCCACATTACATAAGGATATACCCGCTCGTTGTTTTAAAAGAAACACCTCTGCAGGGAATGTATGAGGAAGGACTTTTCAACCCGATTTCATTTCAAGATGCAGTTGAAAGGGCGCTTTTCATATATCTCAATTCACTACAACACGGCATAAAGGTTGTTAAAATTGGCCTCACAGATAATGAAATAATAAAGGACAGGGTTATAGCAGGTCATTACCATCCTGCCTTCGGATATGTTGTAAGGTCAGAGGGATTTTATCTGGCAGTAAAAGCAAAGATTGAAGCTGCATCAATAAAGGGGGGTGTTGCTGTATCTTTAAACAACAGAGACATACCACACCTTCTGGGTTACAGACGCTCAAATATCGATAGGTTTAAAGAACAAGACCTCCATGTCACATGGGTGAAAGACGATATAAAGGAAGGGTACTTCTTGATAAAGCAAAGGGATAGGGCAATAGAAGGGAATATCTTTGATGCGCTTTCATGCATAGGCACATGATACATGATCCAGGATGCAGGATATACGATACATGATGTGAGAAGAGTGAAGCTCCCTGGCCAGAATAGCGGAACGTCCCGAAGGGGAAATGGGCATGTCCAAAGACCTGCTGAAAGCGGGGCAATTTTGCCCGTTTCAGTGGAGCGATGCTCGGGTACCCGCTTGTGGGTGATGGTCGGGAATGGATTGCTAAGTGCGAGGGGAATCTCCTTTCTCCGGTTCGAGAAGAACAGTAATCTAACTGTAAAGGTGTTTGCAGGACAGGACACTGGTCTTTACCAGGACTCGACCTTGAGTCCACCTGCCCCCTCGTAGACAATTTCTCCTCTTAAGGAGCCCTTCCGTACATATTTAAAAATGCGCTTCTTGTCAACCTTCATAAAACCTGTCAATCTCAGAAAAAATCTCATTCTATCGCGAATGCTGATCCTTTTTGGCACCGTATTGTTCAACTGTATTAACATCTTCTTCAAGGTTTCTTCGTCAATATCCCTGAACACTATATCCTCAACATCCAGAAGGGCAAGGCCTTCATCTTCTAATGCAAAGATGTTACAACCCTTCATGTCCTTATGTAGAATACCTTTTCTAAAAATCATTTCAAAGAAGCCTGAAAGCTTCTCTATAAACCTCTTTCTCTCATTATATTTCATGCTATCGTATCTTCTATCAAGGTAGCGGTCGAGCTCTTCCCCCCTGCCTCCCAAATCTTCCATGGCAATGTACCCTGCCTTTAATAGGGAGGGCATTTTAAGATAATATGCCTGTGGTATTATAGATAGATGCATATATGCAAGGGCAACATGGTTTTTCCATGCATTTCTTAACCTTCTACGATTGCAGTATATCTTGCGGATATGGTCACTAAAACGTTCCACCATTACCTTTTTATCCTCTTTCAAATTAGCGACAAAACCACCCTTTGCCTTCTTTTCCATTCCCCTCACGTACAGGTATTCATCTGAATAGACCGTTATTGATGTGTCCTTGAATGCCCTTTTTCTCTTTCTTCTCACCCAGTTTTTTCTGAGCCTTTCTATCTCTTCTTCCAATCTATGCCGAATAGCTTCGTCGCCATAGTTTCTAAAAAATGTATCCTTCTCTGTCCCTGTCATATCACTGTAGACCATGGTAAGGGCATGAGAAAGGTTAGAGATCTCGTCCCTTACATTAAAAGACCCTTTTATCCTCATTTTATGGAGGTCAATGAGATAAAGCTTATTATCTAAAACAAGGATATTATCAAGATGGAGGTCGTTATGTCGTATATAATTGGATTTTAAAATTTTAAGCAGGTCAGCGAGACCGGCAAACAGCTTTTCCCTCTCGCCAGTTTTTTCTAATTGCCTTATAAGGCTTTCTCCTTCTATCCATTCCTGTATAACATACGAGCCTCTTCTGCTTGTCCCATAGCCTAAGACCACAGGCGTAAGGACACCAAGGGAGGAAAGTTTCTCACCCAACTCATACTCCCTTTTACCCCGTGGAATGAATATATTCCTCAATAATCCTTGAAGACCCTTCTCTAAAAAGGATTTTATAAAGATTCTTCCATTTTTATGCTCGTAGACAGTATAAGTCCTCCTCTCACCTTCTTTGTGGGAAAACTGCTTCAGGACATCTTTAAGCCCCTCTTCTTTCAGGAACCATTTTATGCGATCTATTCGTGAGGCCCTCATAGCACCCCCACAATCTCTGCCACCTTGGGCCCCCATGTCTTCAGGGAATATTTCTCTTCTGCAATTGTCCTCGAAGCCTCCCCCATATTTTTCCGCAATCTTACATCCCTAAATAGCGCCTCAATTGCCCCTTTCCATCCGTCCGTATCGTTTCTTAGAAAACCGTTAACCCCATCCTTTATCATATCCTTTGCAACGCCTACAGGATGGCTTATGGAAGGAAGCCCTGCTGCCATATACTGAATGAGCTTCAGCCCGCACTTGCCGCGTGACCATATATCATCCCGCGCAGGCATAATCCCCATATCGAAGCTTAAGAGCGACGACTTTTCCCTGTCTTTTTCCCATTTTTCAAACAATATCCCCTCCCCTTCCATTTCAGAAGGCTTATCGGCAACGAACTTGAAGTTGATACCCCTGTTACCGTGAAAAGAAAGAAAAAGCTCTTTCATGTCCGAAAGATACTTTAATGTGGAACTGCTCCCCATCCATCCTACAACAAATGGTTTCTTGTCCTCATGGGACTTGACCGGGTACTCGTCAGTGTTTACAACGGTCGGAATATAATGGATGCCTTCGGTTTTAAACTTCTTTGCCTCCTCAAGGAGAAAAAGGTTCCCACAAAATACAATATCAGATGCCCTGATCATACCCTCAAATCTGCTTCGTCTCGTACTACTGCTACCTCTGCTCCCATACATCACAGCATCGTCAAAATCATACACCATCCTTTTTGAAAGCCTTCTGAATAAAGACAGCTTCAAGGGATTGGGAAGAACCCTCTGGATGTATGTAATATCCGACTGTTGAATGCTTTTTAGTAATTCTACGGGGTTTGCCTTTGTCGTAAGAAGCTGGATTTTAAAACCCTGCTTTTCTAAATACGGGAAATATTGTTGTATTCTATAACCTTCCGGATTTTCTTTCGTGAAGATATTGTGGGTATAAAAAAGGATTTTTTTCATATCTTCTGTCTACTGTCTTTTAAAATTGGAAAACCACCTTTTTAAGCCCCTGCCTCCCCTGATATCAACCGCTTTCAGCTTATTTTCATCGACAACCGGTCCGGTGACAAGTTTTTTGGGGCCTTTGGCCTCTATGAAGTAATCCTCAATGACCAGATAATCCATCTCAGTGGACATAAAACATTTAAGGGCATCTTCAGGGGCTTCTACAATAGGCTCGCCGGCTATATTGAAAGAGGTATTCAACACAACAGGGACGCCGGTTATCTTATAAAATTCCTCAATAAGGTCATAGAATATACCATTATCTTCTTTTGTCACAGTCTGAACACGGGCAGTTCCATCAACATGGGTAATGGCAGGAATTACCCTCTGTTTATCGCCTTTTACCTCTGCGATGAAAAGCATATACGGGCTTTCACAATCAAGGTCAAAGTAATCAGGGGCATGTTCAAGAAGGACTGATGGGGCAAAGGGACGAAAGGCTTCTCTGTGTTTTACCTTTGCATTCAGAACACCCTTCATTTCAGGCTTTCCAGGGTCACAGAGTATGCTTCTATGCCCGAGGGCGCGAGGACCTATCTCGCTTCCACCCTGGAACCATCCCAGTATCTTTCCCTCAGCAAGAAGTTTCGCACATTTCTTTACTATATCCTTTTCTTTGGTGAACCTGATGTTCGGGGTATTCTTTAAGGTAGCTACGATCTCCTCCTCTCTATAAGACCTCCCCAGATAGGCGTTCTTAAAACTGTATTTTCCCAATTTCTCTTTTGCGATTATGTGGGCACCGTAAAGGGCGCATCCCAGGGCTATGCCTGAGTCACAAGCGGCGGGTTGTATAAATATATTTTCGAATGGGGTATTATCGAGAATCTTTTTGTTAGCCACGCTGTTAAGGCCCACACCCCCTGCATAGCAGAGGTTCTTGCATGGACTTATGCGGTAAAGGTGATTGGCAATCTCAATAAGGCCTTCCTCCGTAGCCTTCTGCACCGCATATGCTATCTCTGTATACACATCATCCGGAAGTTTCTGGCTATCCCTCTTGGGTATGTCGGGAAAGAATAGCCTTTGATAATGGTCAATGTGTCTTACGAAATTTTTTTCGCTCCTGGTGAGCGCCAAACCTTCTGTAATTTCAAAGAATTCCCTCTCCATACCTTTCCCCGGCTTTCCTCCATATGGAGCAAGACCCATTACCTTTCCCGAACCAAAATCACCGAAGTTTAAAAATACAGATGTTCCCATATACACAAGGCCCAAACCGTTCATGTAACCTGGTACAGCATAATCCTTTCTTATAGGAACTATTTCATTTCCTTTTAATCTATAGAATGACTGGACTTCCTCATAATCCTTTTGTTCTTTTATACCCAAATTCCTATATGTAAAAGGGATCTTCGCTCCCGCCTCAGCATCGATAGCCTTGCTCCCCAGGCCATCCACAACCATCACAACTGCCTCCTCAAAAGGAGAAGCAAAAAAGGCGCTCGCTGCATGTGCGTCATGATGTGATACGGTGTGGATAGTGCCCTGGTAACCAAGTTCGCCTCTAATCATTTCTATTGTTTTATTCTCTTTCTCTTTATCATACCGTGTAACACCCACAATCAGGTCAACACCATTGATATTAGAAAGGGCTGCAGAATCAAGGAGATATTTTACGGACAGATGCGGGAAAAAACCAGCATGTTTCACCCTGCTAAGCCTTTCTTCCCCTACTGCAAATAACCGTCCTTCAGATATGAGGGCGGCACCTGTATCATGTCCAAACACATGGAGCCCCAGGATATTCATAAAATTCTCCAATAATTTAAACTATATATTTGCATTCCCCCTGCCAGAACTTTCCCTAATATAACAGATGACCCCCGAGCAGTCAATCTCAAAAGAAGTTGATAGGAAATGGTCCATGGCTGATGGAGATAGGACGTAACAGAAAAGCCTTGACAATCTCCTGACCTTCTTATACCTTTTCCCAAAATGTTAAAAACAGTAGATAATCCCCTGGTTTCTATAGTAATCCCTACATACAATTATGCCAGATACCTATCACGGGCGATTAAGTCCTGTCTCGGGCAATCCTATAAAAATCTTGAGATTATAGTAGTGGATGACGGGTCAACCGATAATACCAGAGAGATCTTGCGTGACATGGACAATAAGGTCTTATATACATATCAGGAAAATAAGGGGGTCTCTGCGGCCCGCAATGCCGGGCTTGAACTCTCAACAGGTACATTTATTACCTTTCTTGATGCGGATGATTATCTGACCGAAGACTCAATAGAATCAAGGCTGGGTATACTTATGGACAAAAGTGACATTCAGTTTGTTATCAGCGAAACATACTCAAAAAATATCTCTGATGATACGTTATCTTACAGGCCTGCATCAAAAAAGGATTTCATAACCGATAGATTACATGAGGCACTTTTGCTGAGACGTATTCAGTTTGCTACATGCGCGGTATTTATGAGAAGCCAGCTTGCTAAAAGATTCAGATTCCCCTTAAATATATCAAACGGGGAAGATATCGCATATTTCACAAAAAATTTTTTTAAGACGAAGGGGTATTTCCTTTCAAAACCAACCGCGGTAACATGCAGTCACCCTGAAAGCCTGCGACACAATATTGAAGTAATAAAAAGGCAGGGGGTTGACCTTATTGAGACAATCTTTGACGACCCATATTATGGTGGGGCACTTGATTATCTCCGTAAGGATTTTACCGCCCAACGCTGCCTTGAGTTCTTCAGGAGATTCTATCATTCCCGTGATAAAATGCTTGCCAGAAAATATTACATAAAGGCCATTCTTACCAGGCCGAGTAAAATATTGAAGGTGGACTACCTGATAAAATTTCTCAGAACCTGCCTATAATAACACTATGCTCTCTTTTTCCCTATGGCAAATTATGAATCTTCTCCCTTGCAGAAAAAAGTTTGGACCATTCAATTGCCCTATCTTCCATTACAAACCTCAAAAAATATTTTTTCCATCTCATCAGCATTTCTTTCAATAGTATATGTTTTTAGCTTCAACCTTGCATTCTTCCCCATGTAATCCCTTCTCTCTTCATCAAAAAGTGCCTTAATGGCAGATGATAAACCGGAAACATCATAAGGATCTTCAAGGACATAGCCTTCATCCGGAGAGATAAGGGCAGATGCACCATTCCATCTTGTTGTTATAACAGGAAGGGCAGATGCCATTGCCTCCATTGTTGTGAGCGAACAGGCATCATAGAATGTCGGGTGTACAAGTATATGCGAATCCCTGTAAACTGTCTCGGGCGATGCTTTCTCCCCGAGGAATGTTACATAATCTTTGAGATTCAATGCCTCTATGAGACTGCTATACCTCTTCCTCCGACCCCTCCCCATTACATTTAAATGGAATGCCTTTGTCTCCTTCGCAAGCTCACCGGCTGCAAGGAGAAGCGGAAAAAGGCCTTTAAGCCTGAAATTCCCCGCTGAAAATAGTATCCGGAGATTACCCGGCGGTTTTACCTCTGCAGGTCTGAACCTTTCTATATCCACACCGTTATACACGGTATCAATACTATCTTCCTTCAAGTTGTAATGGTGTGTCATATGCTCCTTTACCATATCGGAAATCGCTACAATTCTCCGGTACTTCCCGGTCCTGAACGGGTATTTCGCTATCATCTCCTGTATCTTCTGGTTGATACTGTGTTTTAAAAGAAATGCCTTGAGTTTCCGCTCCTTCGGATTATCGTAGCTCGCTATCTCCCTCTCCATCCAGATGCGCTGTACACCACCATGGCTCTGGTACACATCAGGTTCAAGGATATTTCCAAAACCAAGCATTACATCCAGAGAAAAGGCATTTACGTACTTCTTTACGTACTTCTTATGGTTAAGGGCAAAGGATAGCGTCCGGAGCCATCTTGGAAAGGGAACGGTGTTTAGCCTCACAAGCGTTACGCCTGGCAGCACGACCCCTCTCGAGCAGAATACAACCACTTCATGACCTTTTTTAAGGAGATTTATGGAGAGGTCATAGGCATACCTCTCCGCCCCGCCTTTTTTGGGGTTAAAATTATATATTGCTAAGCCTATTCTCAATATCTTTTTCCTAATTGTAGGAGTTTTTCATAAAACTCCTTCATCTTTTGGGCCTGGATACTGTAATTCCACTTATCGATTGCAGTCTGTTTCGCATTTATCCCGAAGGTCTTCCTTTTTTCATCATCGAGGAGGATTACTGCCATTTTCTCTGCAAGTTCGCGCTCGTCGGGCTTAACGACAAACCCCGTCTTCCCATCTTCCACAAGCTCGGGCAGCATCCCGGCATCGGATACTATTGCGGGCTTTCCCATCGCCATCACCTCCCGGAGTGCACGTGCGCTTCCATCACTTCCTGCCCTCATCATGACAAAGAGGTCAAAGGTTGAAATAACGGAGAAATAGTCGTCAATTCTATAGCCAGCAAGTATGACATCTTTTTCAAGACCCATATTCGTTAGGGGTTGTTTTACGCTCTTTTCTATCTGAGAGCTCCTCCCCATTATAAGAAGCTTCACATTATTCATACGATCCCTTACAAGCCTGAATGCCTTCAGTATTACCTCGTACCCCCTGTCGGGCTTTAGCCTCCCGATTACACCTATTACCCTTTCATCAGGCTTTATGCCAAACCCTTCTTTCATGTTTTTGAGGGGCCAATTATATGGCTTAACCCCCGGAGGGATAACGCATGCCCGCTTGTCAGGGAAACCAAAGCTTTTTACATCATGTTCCATTATCTTTTTACTATAGCTTACAAGACCATCGGTTCTTGACAATGCCCATTTCATAAATCCGTTTATTGGCATGCCGTCCCTTTTGTGGTCAGTTCTCACTATTAAAGGTCTATTTTTCGAAAAGGAGAGGGAAAATATGGCAGTGAAATGGTCATGGGAAAGATTTGTATGGACAATGTCTAAGGCCTGTTCCTCCACATATCGTTTTATATAACGAAAATCGTAAAGCCAGTCCCTGACTGAAAAATATCTGTTTAGCCTGAATCCATCAAACGATTTGATGCCCCTTTCTTTAACCTCTTTCTCAACAGTCCTTTCCTGGAAATCAGGCGGGGGCTTTCTAAATGCGATCGTTACATCCACCCCTTCATGGCTCAATGCTTCACATAATGAGACCACGGGCTCAGCAGGACCTGTCCATTTCCAGTCACTGAACAAGTGGAGGATCTTCACCTTTGTTCGTCCTCCAAGTGATGAGTGATGAGATTAAAAAAGATTTTTAACTCTGAACTCTGAACTCTGAACTCTGAACTAAAATCGCAGAGGGTAATGGGAGCGATTTTCATCACTTCCCGTAGAATGCCCTTATGTGCTTGCAGACATACATTACCTCATCCTCTTTGAGGGATGGGTACATGGGCAAGGAAATAATCTCTTTTGCTACCTTTTCGGCGTTTGGAAAATCACCGTTTTTATATCCAAGATGTTTGTAAACCTTTTGCATGTGTATGGGCGTTGGATAGTGTATCAGGGTTGAAACCCCCTGTTCACTCAGGTATCTCATCAGCTCATCCCTCTTTCTTGCCCTTACCACGTATAAATGATACACATGGTATGCCCGGGAAGCCTCTTTTGGAAGAATAACAGGTGTATCTTCGAGTCCTTTCTGATACCACCCTGCAATCTTTCTCCTCTTCTCATTCCAATGGTTGAGCTTTTTAAGTTTAAACCTGAGTATCGCCGCCTGCATCTCGTCAAGCCTTGAATTGAAACCCTCTATAGCGTGTATGTGTTTGGATATTTGTCCATAATTTCTAAGCATCAATGCCTTTTCATTTATATCATCAGAGTCTGTAAGAACAATGCCTCCATCCCCATAACAGCCAAGATTTTTTGTGGGATAAAAACTAAAGGCTGATACATCACCGAAGCTACCAATCTTTTTTTCTTTATACAGGGCGCCATGTGCCTGGCATGCATCTTCCATTACCATCACTTTATGCCTTTTGCATACATCAAGAATCTCTTCAATACGACATGGGTGTCCATAAAGGTGCACTGGTATGCAGAGCTTGATGCCCTTTTCTCTTTTTAAAACTTCCTCTAATCGCTCAGGGTCCATATTGTATGTTTCTGTTTCTATATCACAAAATTTTGGTATCAGACCCTGCATGGAAAGCGCCATAGCTGAGGCTATATATGTATTAGGCGTTGTCACAAATTTATCCCCTGCCTTCACCCCACAGGCAAGGCCGCCAATCCTTAAGGCATCTGTTCCGTTTCCAACCCCTACGGCATGCTTGACCCCAATGTATTGAGCAAAGGCTTCCTCAAATGCCTTGACCTCCTTCCCCAGGATATACTCCCCCTTTGACAACACATCCTTAAAAATCTTAACAAGTTCTCCCTTTATCTCCTTATGGTCTCTTTCGAGGTCAAACATCCTTACCAACATTACCAGTACTCCCTTTTATACTTCCTGTAATAATCTATTGTTCTTTTTATACCCTCCTCCAACGATATTCCGGGCTCCCAGTTTACTGTTTTCTTTATCCGTGTTATGTCAGCATAGTAATCGCCCGGCTCGACCTCTTTCCTCTCCTTTGTAAACTCTGTAAATTTTACCCTGCCGGAACCTGCTACCTTTATAATCCTCTTTGCAAGCTCGTTGAAGCTTACTGGCACGCCTGTGCCAACATTAAAAACCTTTCCATAAGCCCTGTCAGTCAATGCTGCCAAAAGCATACACCCAACAAGGTCATCAACATAGAGAAAGTCACGAAGAATATGTCCATCGCCAAAGACAGGGATATTCTCATTATCTATTGCCTTTCTAATAAACCAGTTAAACACACCATACTCATCGTGCGCCATCTGATGCCGTGGACCATAGGTATTCGTTATCCTCAGGCATACACCTTTTATTCCATAAATATCGTCATATACAAACACCATCTTTTCTGCTGTCAGGTTTGTAACTGCATATATCCCCTTTGGATTTGTGGGGTGGTCCTCATCGACGGGGAGCTTCACACTTGATCCGTATTCCCCTCTTGTTCCCGCAAATATCACCCTTGCAGACCTGTTATGCTGCCTCAATGCTTCAAGCAGTACGAGTGTGCCGCGACAGTTTATATCAAGGTCCTGGACAGGGTTTCTCATGCTGTCAACATGGTTTACCTGGCCTGCCAGATGAAAGATATAGTGTTTTCCTTTCACAAGGTGGTTCATCGATAGCTCGTTTCTCACATCAGAGAAATTTACCCTTACCTTATCCTCTATGTCCCTTATGTTGAAAGGGTTACCCCCCTGTCTTGGCAGCATATTGTCTACTATTGTGACACGGGCACCGAGCCTTACGAGTTCTATAGACAGATTGCTCCCTATAAAACCAAGTCCTCCGGTAACAAGCACCTCTCTGTCTTTGAATGATTCCAACCCCTTCATATTTTCTCTCCGGTTCTCAAATTTATAAAGTTTATATGGTGCTTCTGCTTACTGCTTACTCCTTACTGCTTACTCCTTACTGTTTTTCCACTCCTTTTCTCCATCTCCCATAATTTTGCATGTTTCATAAAAACGTAGAACATTGTAGATACAACGATGATAAGCCCCGGTATACCATCGAGGAAACCCCTTTTAAAAATATAATCCCTGAAAAAGCGGTA
>Ga0209610_1001333_pt1 | contig 12774 bp, 7 predicted proteins | sample LakKivw275mmetaG_FD_184137 | JGI IMG/M metagenome (GOLD analysis project Ga0209610, IMG submission 184137) | Anoxic lake water microbial communities from Lake Kivu, Rwanda to study Microbial Dark Matter (Phase II) - Lake Kivu water 275m metaG... | ecosystem: Environmental > Aquatic > Freshwater >...
CCAGCAGGCCGGAGAGAATTGACCAGAGTACCTGCATGTGATTGGGCAACAGCCAGCGCACCACGAGGAACCCCAGCACAGCCGAGAGAATCGTCGCGCCATACGTGCCGCGCCGCAGGGCCGCCAGCAGCACCGACTGCTCCGCCTTCTCTCCGGCCCGTACCAGGAAGCTGCCGAGAATTGAAGACAGGATGCCGACTCCAGCCAGCACCATCGGCAGCAGGAGGCCGTTGATGCTCGTGACGTCGCCGAACGCCGAGAACGCAACGACCGAGAGCGCCATCGAAGCGACGATCGAGTCAACGTAAGACTCGTACAGGTCCGCGCCCATACCGGCGATATCGCCAACGTTGTCCCCGACGTTGTCGGCAATCACCGCCGGGTTGCGCGGGTCGTCTTCGGGAATGCCGGCCTCTACCTTGCCCACAAGGTCAGCACCGACATCAGCGGCCTTGGTGAAGATGCCGCCGCCAACGCGGGCGAACAGCGCCTGCGACGACGCGCCGATACCGAACGCAATCATCGCCGAAGTGATATTGGTCAGCCGCTCGACGGTCGTGAGGGCAACGCCGTTGACAAGGTGGCCCGGGCCGACCGAGTAGTACCAATTCAGTATCAGATACCAAATGGAGAGGTCAACCAACCCGAGCCCGACCACGGTCAGACCCATCACCATGCCCGAGTTGAACGCGACGCGCAGGCCGGAGTTCAGGCTCTGCTTCGCCGCCCAAGTCGTGCGCGCGCTCGAACGCACGCCGACCGACATGCCGATAAACCCGGACAGCCCGGAAAAGAAACCTCCGGTCAGAAACGCGAACGGCACGAACCACGTCTGGAGCCCGAGCGCTGCCAGGACGCAGAGCAGCACGAAAACGACGCCGAAGAACATGATGACGCCCTTGTACTGCTGCTTCAGGTATGCCATTGCGCCGACGCGCACGGCCTTGGCCACTTCCTTCATCGGCTCAGTACCCTCGCTCTTCTTCAGATTCGACAGCGCCATGTAAAGGGCGAAGAGCAGTGCGATTACTGCTCCGCCCGGCGCTATCCAGAATATCGGACTGATGCTCATCAAGGCTCCTTTTTGAGGTACAGCGAAATCCTGACCGGCTGGTGGTATCGTCTCATGCCGGCCCGCGTGTTGCGGGCGCTTAGTCTAGGCAACTGCGCGCCATTGTCAATATCCCGGCTCTCCCTTCAAGTTATGAGACGTGAAGCGCTTGACTTGGCAGGGGTCGGCATTATGCTCAACTCGGTCCCGATGAGCGGCGCGACTGAACCATCCAACAAGCTGCAGCAGCTTCGCGCCCGCGTGAACTCGGCCGCGACCCGGGCCGAACGGGTCGAGGCCACTCTGCTCCTTGCCGAAGAACTCTGGCTCGACGACCCGGTCACTGCCCGGCCTTTGCTTGAACAGGTCCTGGCCGAGGCCGATGCCGCCGGCCGAAGCCAGGATGGCGGAAGGGCGGCGTATCTACTGGGCGAGCTGCTGCGCCGGGCCGGCGACCTCGATGGCGCGGCGCGCTGCGCCGAAACGGTATTCAGAGTAGCAGATGCAACCGCCGACCGCCGCGCCCGTGCCAACGGGCTCAATCTCCTGGGCATCATCCACCGTGAGCGCAGCGAGTTTCAAGCCGCGCTCGACTGCTTCAAGGAAATACTGGAGATCTCCCGCCAAATCGGTTTCGAGCAGGGCGAACGGATCGCCCTGAACGGGCTCGGCGGCGTCTACGGTCTGCAGGGCGAATTTGACGGGGCGCTCGCCTACTATCATCTCAGCCTGGAAGCAAACACCCGGGCCGGACACATGCGCGGCCGGGCCGTCAGCCTGTACAACATCGGCTGGACCCTCGCCAACATGGGCCGCTGGACCGAGGCGACCGAGAATCTGCACCGGGCGATAGCGCTCTGTGAAGAGCATGGGTTCCCCGACCCGCTGGCCGCGGCCCGGATGGCGCTGGGTGAGCTCTCGCTTAAGCGGTCGGACTACGAAGCAGCCACGCTCATGTTCGGTACGGTGGTCGAAGATGAACGGGGAAAGCGGCATTCGGGACGTATGTACCGGGATGTGCTCTCCAGTCTGGGTTGGACCTATTTCCGCAACGGCGACCTGGCCCGGGCCGAGGAGGTCCTGAACGAGGCCGCCCGGCTGTGCGAGGCGGCAGGAGACCGCAGCGTGCTTGCCACCGTCTGCTGCCGGCGGGCCGAACTCGCGCTGGCCCGGGGATGGCTCGATACCGCGGGCGCACTGGCAGCTCAGGCCGAACTCTGCGCCAGTGACCTGAAGCTGACCGCCAAACAAGGCGAAGCCCTGCGCATCCAGGCATTGCTGGCAGCGGCGCGGGGTGACTCGGTCCAGTCGCTGGAGCTCTTCGGCCGGTCGGCGGCTACGCTGGAGCCGCTCGGCGACACGTTCGAACTCGCCCTCACCCGGCTCCAGCGCGGTCGTCAACTGGTGGAGGCACGTCGGTGGGAGGAAGCCCGCCAGCTGCTGCAGGACGCGGCCCGGACGTTCCGGCGACTCGCAGTTGTGGCCGAGGCCGACGAGGCGAACCGGCTGCTTTACCGGCTTGAGATGCGCACCGACCGCAATGCCGCCCTGCTCCAGGCGCTGCTGAGTATCACCGCACTTGGCCTGGCGCCGGAGCAGTTCATCGAACAGGTTCTCGCGGTGCTGTGCGACAACATGCGGTTCGAACGAGGCGCTGTACTTGTCGACGGCAGGCCGGTCGCGACCCTTGGCAACGCGGATGTATCAATTCCACCCGAAATCCCTGCCACCCCGTCACAAACCGACCTTGAGCTGCTGCTGGCGGTCAGGCAGGTTGAACATTTGGTCGGCCTTGTCCGGCTGCAGCGGCGGCTGCCGATCGAGGCTCGCGCCGACTCGGAGGTACTGGAAGTCGTATCCCGCACGCTGGCGCCTGCGCTGGCGAAACTGGGGGAGCTCAGGGCGATCGAGGCCGAAAGCACCCCGCCGATTCCGGGCCTGCGGTTCCGGGGCGTCGTTGGCCGCAACCGCGAGGTGCGCGACCTGCTCGGCCTGGTTGCGCGCATGGCCGCTGCCCCGGTCCCGGTTCTGATCCGCGGCGAGAGCGGCTCGGGCAAAGAGCTCATTGCCCGCGCTCTGCACGAATCGAGCCCGCGGGCCGACCATCACTTCGTCACGGTCAACTGCGCCGCGGTTCCGGAAAGCCTGCTCGAAGCCGAGTTCTTCGGCGTCGAGGCGGGCGCGGCCACCGGAGTTGCAGCGCGGCCGGGAAAGTTCGAGCAGGCCGGCAAAGGAACCATCTTCCTTGACGAAATCGGGGACATGAGTCCTGCCCTCCAGGCCAAACTGCTGCGGGCGATTGAAGAAAAGACAGTCACGCGCGTCGGCGGCACGAACGAAACACCAATAGAAGCCCGCGTTGTTGCGGCGACGAACATGGACCTTGACCTGCGCGAACGCCAGGGCCTGTTCCGGCGCGACCTCCTCTACCGGCTCAATACGGTTCAACTTCTCCTGCCGCCCCTGCGCCGGCGGCAGGGAGACGTGCCGCTGCTGACACAGTACTTCATCACTCGTTCGGCCCACGAATACGATCACCTGGTACGAAAGGCAGGTAACGACGTGCTGGCCCTGTTTGCCGCGCTCTCGTGGCCTGGCAACATCCGCCAGCTCCAGCATGTGGTCGAGCGAGCAGTCATAGTGGCATCCAGTGACACCATCCAAGTCGCAGACCTTCCGCTTGAACTGAGGCAGACGCGTTCAACTGCCGTTTCGCCGGCCCCGGTTCGGACGCGGGCCGAACAGCACCAGGCAGCGGCGGAAGGGGAACGGGCAATGCTGCTCGATGCCCTGGGTCGAGCGAACGGCGATGTACGCGAGGCCGCAAGGCTCGTCGGGTACAGCCGGGCGCAGTTCTATCGCCTACTAAAGAAACACCACATCAACAGCTAGGGTTGTCACCGAATCGGCAGTACTGATACGCCCGGTCTTTTATCGTTTTCAGTCTCATGCATGAGACTGAGTCTCGTCTGAGATACCAATCCGTTCAATTAGACAACTAACAGCAATACAACAAGTTAGATGCAGCCATTCAGTCTCGTTGATGAGACTGAGGTAATAATCACTGGATTGGCTGTTTCATCTAACTATCTGATAATCTGAGTTTTATCCCAAACAAAGGTGTCTGGCACGGCGAATGCCTAGAATTGTATTGTATGCTGGCGCAAGTCAAAGACTTTGTCGACGTAGGCGCTAGGGCTCGGGAGCTGGGTTGCCGGGTTCCGGTTAGGATAGCTCTCCTCCCCGGCAACTTCTCCGCGGCGACCGATGCCGGTGCGTTCTGCTATCATGCGGCAACTCCTTATGTGCGCTCAGCCTGGTGGAGTGTCGGACTCGAAGACGAAGGTCCGGAAGTACGCGGCATAGCATCAAGCGCGGCACATGGCCGGAATTCATCCGGAATCGTGGGTCGCGTCCCAAGCGGAATCCACTGCCCAGTCAGCGTGCTCGACCTGCTGCCCGCAGCGAACACCGAAAGCGCGAAGGTCCCCCTGGCAGTATTCTTTGGACTCAGCCTGCTCGATGGGCCGGCATGGTGCCTGGCCGTCGCGCTGGGCCTGGCCTCGTCCGTGCTTGCATCTCATCCCCGGTGCGTCGACCCCAGACAAGTCGGGTTCGACGCGGCAGTCCAGCGACCGGGAGGCGGCTGCGCCTGTCTCGAATACCGCGGCGATGCGTATGGACTGGTCGCGCTGGCCAGAGATGTACGGGGAATCTGGGCCGGCAAATGAATCGGCTTTGTCCGGTTGGCCTGTCTGTCCGAATGGATAGTCACGATATGCTACCATCAAAACGCGAGGAGGTACGATGAAGAAGAGCGTCCTGTTCGTGTTCGTCGCAGTGGCTGCTTCCATCTGCTCCGGCCAGTGGCTGGAGCGCCAGGTCGCGATTGGCGACACCTTCGGCGGCCTCAACAGCCCCGACGGTATCGTCGTCAATCCGATATCGGGCAACGTCTACGTCGAGTCCCGTCCCATTCAGGTCTTCAACCCTTCAACTCTCGAGAAACTCCGCGGTCCCGGTGTCCGTGGCACGATAGTCTTCTGTCCGCCGAGCGGCAAGGGTTACGTGCTTCGAGAATCGCTCGTCATCATCGACGCAGCGGCGGATACGGTCATCGGCACGACTGTGCTGCCCTCTACCCCGGGCGCGTGCGCCTACAGCCCGACATCGAACCGGCTCTACATGGCGGCCGATACATCATTGCTGGCGTTTGACCCGGACGGCGATTCCGTGCTCAAGACCATCGCCGTCGGATTCGAAATCCAGGCGCTGCGGTGGGACACAGTCTGGAACCGAGTGTACATCGCAACGTACACAGAGTCGGCGCCATGGTGTCCGCTTCTGGTCCTTGACTGCAGCGCCGACACTCTGACGCAAAGTATCCAGCTAGGCTTCGAGTATTGGGACGACCTCGTTCTCAGCACGGTCTCGCACAAGCTCTACTGCGTGGGCGAGGATACCAACGAGATCGGCGCAGTCGCTGTCATCAACACGGATTCCCTTAAGCCCGTCGGCACCTTGTCCGGGTTGCCAAGCGTCCACATCCATGCCTACAGCCCGGTGACCGACCGACTCTACGGACTGGCCGATGACTACATGTACATAGTTGACTGTCGGAGCGACACGACACGTGGAACGCGCGAGTTCGACGTGGGCTTCTTCGCGATGGCTGTGAGCAGCCTGAACGGAAGAGTCTATCTTGGGAGCTATGACTCTGCGCTGGTCGTCGTGATGGACACGACCGACTCGGTCATTGGCTCAATTTCACCTCCCACCACCGGCGCGGCGGAGATCGACGCGCTGACCTTCTCGCCCGGCCGCAACGAGCTCTACGGGACGACAGACAACGGCCACGCCTTCGTTATAGACGGCTCGGTTGATACGGTCGCCGGTGCGGTCAGCTACGCAACCGTCACCGCTTATCAGATGACCCACAACCCCGCCGGCAACAAGCTGTACGTGCTCTGTCCGGACCAGGACGAGGTCATGGTCTTCGACACCGCGTTCGCGTTACCGAAGCACATCCCGGGCGGTGTATTCAATGCGAGCGGCATCCCCATTCTGAACGCCGCTCTCAATCGCCTCTATGTGGCCGACGGCTCCCGACTGCGGGTCATCGACTGCAATTCCGACAGTCTGCTCGGAAGCAGAATCATGTATGGAATCAGTTCGGCGAGACCCGTGATGGTCCCCTATCTGAACAAGCTGTATGTCTTCTCCGGGGCAGGAGCCGGCGACTCCGTGTACACGTACTACTGCCTGAGAGACACGGTGATGTCGGTCACGTACCTGACCGATGCCGTTCCATGTGCGGTCTATGACCCGCGTTCCAACCGGGTCTTCTTTGCGTGCGAGGATTCGCCGACCGTGCGCGCGCTTGACCCGGTGACCGACTCGGTGGTCAAGACATTCAACCTGGTGGGTGGCTCCCGCAGCGGAAGGATGGCGCTCAATCCCGACCTTGGCCGGCTCTACTACACCGACCAGACTGCGGACCGCATGTTCACGATTGACCTGCTCGCCGACTCGGTCGTCGCCTCCGACAGCCTGCCGTGGAATATCGAGGCAATGTTCCTCAACCGGCGATTGGGCAAACTCTACCTGTGCAGCCAGGACTCGGCCAAGGTGCTGGTCTTCGACTGCAACCAGGGCAGGGTTGTCGATACCATCCAGGCCAGCTACCGTTACGCCGGACTGATGGACGACCGGAATGACAAGCTCTATCTGAGGTACGGGGCGGTCGTGGACTGCCGGTACGACTCGGTCGTGACACATCTCGACTCGCTCAGTCCGCGTTCCATGGCGTGGGACGCCGTTGACAATCGCGTGTACATGGCGCCGACCAGCCGGGTGTACGTCTACCGCGACGACCCCTACGCCGTCGAAGAAAGGCCGGTCGGATTCCAGGAGCATCGGTTCGCCACGATAGTCCGCGGCATCCTGTTCCTGCCGAAAATGGGGACTGCGCCTTCAGGGACTGTCCCCTCTTTCGGCCCCTCTCTGCTCGATATCAGCGGCCGCAAGGTGCTTGACCTGCGACCGGGCAATAACGACGTCCGGGCGCTGCCCACCGGCGTCTACTTCGTCAGGCAGGCAGCCGGCAGCAGAACCACCAAGGTCGTGATTCAGAGATAGGAGGACACCGTGAGCATAACTGAAGTTCCTCGCAGCAATTCTCTAGCCATGAGTCACGCACGCCACCTCGAAGTCCCGGGTGTGTTTCACCTCGTTGAGCTGCGGGTCCGCAACGGACAGGCCGAGCTGAAAGAGTTCCGCAGCCGGCTTCTCGCCGTCGCGGCCCTGCACGGCAGCATCTTCAAATGCGGGATACAACTCTGGGGCTACAGCATCCTGTCCGACCGGGTCCTGCTCGTCGTGGTCCCGCTCCGGTACCACGCCATTGGCCCGGCCCTGGAGAGTGCCGACTACCGGTTCGCCCGGCGGCTCAGAGCGGTCCGTCCGCGGATCCTGCCTTTCTGGGAACGAGAGTACCTCGCCTGCCCGTTCGCCGACGAGGCCGCCTGGCGGGTGCTGCGCTACGTGGACATGGCGTCGGTGCCGGAAGACGGTGACCCGCTGGACCCGCACGCACCAAACAGCGCGTCCGAGCATGCCGGGCTCCTGGAGCACGGGCTTCTGACGGCGCCGCCGGAACGCCTGCCGAACCCGATGGCATGGCGTGCCTTCCTCTTCTCGCACGAGGACGACCAGTTCGCACAGGCACTCGAGTTCTGCCTGCGGACCGGCAAGCCCTTTGGGCCGGCCCCGTTCGTGCGGCGGGTCGAAGAAGCGTGCGGCCGCCGCGTTGGTTCCACCTACCTGAAGTGGCCTGGGTTGTTTGACGGCTCCGGCCAAAAGCCGAACCCAGGCAACATTCAGCCCCGCTACGCGACCGCGGCGAGCGGCGGTTTGACGGCTGCGAATACTGTCCTACAATGAACTTAGGAGGCACAATGAAGGTAACAGTCCTGTTCGTCTTCGTGGTAGCGGTTACATCCATCTGCTCCGGTCAATGGCTGGAGCGCCAGGTCGTGTTCGGCGACACTCTCGGCGGCATCGGCCTGACCGGGGGATTCGTCGTCAACCCGGTCTCCGGCAACGTCTACATCGAATCCGACCCCACCCAGATCTTCAATCCCGTCACCAGGGTGAAGCTGCGAGGGCCAGATGGAATCGGCCCCGTGGTCTTCAGTCCTGCGAGTGGCAAGGGCTATGTTGTCGGCGAGGAATCGCTCTTCATCCTCGACGCCACCGCGGATACGGTCATTGGCGCGACCATGCTGCCCGATATAGACGATATACCGACCGTGGCCGGCTATAGCCCGACGTCGAACAGGGTCTACTTCGGATTCGACTTTTGGGACACGCTCTTCGTGTTTGACCCGGACGGCGACTCCATCCTGCACCGGGTCGGCATCAAGGGAGATGGAGATGTCCTGGTGCTGCTCTGGGATTCGACGGAGAACCGGCTGTTCGTCGGGACCGATTCGGATTCGGGCTCGCTGGCGGTTATCGACTGCGCCGGTGATTCCGTCTCGGCCGTGATAGGACTGGGCATGGACTACATCAGCCGGCTGGCGCTGAGCCCGGTTTCGCGCAAGCTCTATTGCGCGGGCGTCGATACCAGCGGGAGCGGCGTAGTCGTCGTGGTGAGCACCGAGTCGCTGCGCGTCGTCGACACCGTGCCCGGGCTGAGCCTGCCCGACACGATGGTCTACAACCCGATTACCGACCGGGTGTACTGCCTGCTCCCTGAGACTCTGTGTGTGGTCGACTGCCGGGCCGACACGCTGCGGACGGCCAGAATGACAGGTTCTCTCTCGTCCGTGGCGGTCAGTACCGCGACCGGTAGAACCTATCTGGGCCGGTCCAACCCGACCGAGGTGCTGGTGACGGACACGAACGACCAGCTCGCGAGCGTGATTCCCATCCCGACCGTACCCACTCATAACATCCCCGCCCTGACATTCCGACCCGGCCGCAACGAAGTTTATGGGGTTACCTACGGAGACCTTGTCTTTGTGGTCGACGCGGAGACCGACACGCTGGCGGGGACGCTCAACTACGCGGCCATCCTGCCGCGGCAGATGGTGCATAACCCGGCGGGCAACAAGCTCTATCTGCTCTGCCCGAGTGTCGACGAAGTCCTCGTCTTCGATAGCACGTTCGGGTCTCCAAAACACATTTTCAACGGCTCGGTCAACACCTACGCCAGGCCGGTGCTGAACCCGGCCCTGAACCGCCTGTATGTGGCGGACGACGGTCAGTTCCGGGTAATCGATTGCGGCACCGATTCGCTCGTCCGCACCCACGGCATATACGGGATCACCCGCCCTATCCCGGTGATGGTGCCCTACCTCAACCGGCTCTATGTCTTCTCGTCATCCACGGGGTCCGGCGGCGACTCCGTCTACGCTTACGACTGCTTCAGGGATACGGTTACCTCGGTCATGTGGGTCTCCGAGAACGTGCCCTCCGCGGTGTACGAGCCGCGCTCCAACCGGGTCTTCTTTGCCTGCCGCGAAGCCCCGACGCTGCGCGCGCTCGACCCGGTCAGCGACACGGTGGTCAAGACGTTCGACCTCGTCGGCGCTTCCTATAACGGCAAGATGGCGCTCAACCTCGACCTCGGCCGGCTCTACTACAGCGACCAGTCGCCGTCAATGATCTTCACCATCGACGTGCTGACCGATTCGGTCATCGCTTCGGAAAGCCTGCCGGTGAGAGTCGACAGCATGATCCTCAACCGCCGGCTGCAGAAGCTCTACCTGTGCAGCAGCACCAAGACCCTGGTCTACGACTGTGTCCGGGGAACGGTCGTCGATTCAGTCAACGCCGGCCTCACCTACACCGCGCTCATGGACGACCGCAACGACAAGCTCTATCTGAGATACGGGGCGGTGGTCGATTGCCGGTACGACTCGGTCGTGACCCAACTCGACTCCATCAACCCCCGCTCGATGGCCTGGGACGCCATCGACAACCGCGTGTTCAAGGCGACCACGAGCAGGCTGTACGTCTACCGCGACGACCCCTATGGGATCGCGGACACGCCGGTCGGGCTAAAGAAACAGCGGTTCGCCACCCTCGTCCGTGGCGTCCTCTTCCTGCCGCGGGACGTGGGCGCGGGACATGACCCAAATGTCGGACATTTGGGATCGTGTCCCAAGCCCGAGTTGCTAGACATCAGCGGCCGCAAGGTCCTCGACCTCAAGCCCGGCGCAAATGACGTGCGGGCTCTTGCCCCCGGCGTTTACTTCGTCCGTTCCGGGCCATCAGCCGCAAGCCGTCAGCCGTCGGCGGTCATGAAGGTCGTGGTGACGAGGTGAGCGGCAAGTAGACAGAAGATAGTAGACAGCTCACGGGTCGGGGGTGGGCGCAAGCCCGCCAGGAGTTGCGGCTTCGGGGCGCTGATGTGGAAGACCTCGGTGCGGATTGCGGCCAGGGTACCGGAGTCGAGGCCACGGGAGTGCCATTTGTCGAGAAACACCTGAGCCGCCATGGCGAAGCGTTCGCCCGGTTTTCACCGATGTCCCCATCGCGCACAACTGGGTCATCACCGCCTCGTACCGGGCCTGCATAGCCGCCTGTCGCGCCAGCAGGGCCTGTTTGGTGCGTTCCGGTGTGGTCTTTGCCTTCTAGGCCTCCATTCTTCTTGTCTGGTCAGCCATCTTTCGCCTCCATCAAGTCAGTACTAACTTCTTATAGAGATGGAACTTAGGCTGTCAGACGGTGCCGCTGACCCTTGGGTTTAGTATGTCACTCCCAGGGTGATTCCATGATTCACTCCGGGGGTCACTCCCGGGGTCACTCCCGGGGTCACCCCCTGGACGGTCCCCTAAACGAATCCGGGAGTCACTCTGGGACTTACTGTAATGGTGAATCCAGGAGTGAATGCCGGAGTAACTCTCTGATTTACTTAGAGATACAGTACCGGATAAAATCCGGGGGTGAATCCCATGGTGATTCTAGGGGCGATTCTCGGATTGACTGTGAGAGTGACTGTGGGAGTCACATCGGGAGTGAATCGTAGAGTGAATCCGCGATTGAAACCGGGATTGCACCGGTGAGTATCTGCTTCACTACAGCCAGGCCTGGCGAGGAGAGGTGAAGGTAAAGGTGAAGGTGAAGGTAAAGGTGAAGGTAAAGGTAAAGACAAAGGTAGAGGTAGAGGCAGAAGCAACGGCAAGGGCAAGAGCAGAGGAGGAGAAGAAGGCAGAGGCTGAGATGAAACGCGCCGACGCATCCCAGGCGACCGCCGATGTGGTTGCGAAGGAGGCTGTGCGGTGGTTCGCGAACGGACTCCGAAGGCGACTTGGACAGCGACCAGCGCTGTGGCCGCCGCCGCGCTGTGGAGGCGAAAGCGGGGAGCAGTCGGACGACCCGACTGACATTGCACCACAGAGTTCACAGAGACTCCGAAGGTACAGACCGGACCCTGGCTTCACCTGCTCCGTGCTCTCTGCGGGCTCTGTGGTTGGCCCAATGTCGGCTCCGGGGACCCGGCAACTACTTGACATCCAGAGGGGCTGAGTTACCATGTCATTGAGTGAGGCGGTCCGCGGCCAGTGTCAATCGGTGGGCGGCCCAACCCGCACGCTAGGTTCCCGATTCTCCGGCCGGGGCCTCAGCAGACCTCACAGGGCTGATTGGCACCTTTGTATGGAGGCTGAAAATGCTCGTGAATACTCCGAATCGCGCGCACCCGGGAGGCAGCCAACCTCACATCGTCATACCCCACAATTATGCCGACCACGAGTTCGCCGGCAGGCTGACTGCGGCGCTGCGCCACGACCGCATCACCATCTGGATCGACGATGTCGACATGTCGGCGGGAGCGATTCTGGTCAACCGGATTCAGCATGCGGCTCGACCGGTCGACTGCGTCATCCCCGTCATATCTACGGCCTCGATTTCGTCAGGGTGGGTTCAGCACGAACTGAAAACAGTCATGGCAAGGAACTCCTGCGGGCGGCACGTCCGCGTGCTGCCGGCAAGGGTGGACGACTCCGCGTTGCCGGGCTTCCTGATGTCCCTCCCCTACTTCGATTTCCACCGCAACGGCTGGAGCGTGGCCTACGACGACCTCATCGTCGCTGTCTCGCAGCGGACCGGCATGGCGCCGACAAGGCCCGCGCCGGCGAACTACCACCTGGAGCGACCCGCGCGTCTGACCTAGCCGGCCGGCGGTAGCCACGAACGACGGACCGCACCGGCAGGCTCACCGGTCCCGGATGCGCGTTTCGAGGTAATGGCAGCGCCGGGGCGCACGGCTGTGCGCCCCGGCGTGGCCTTGCGGGAATCCTGCCCGCAGCTATCAGCTATCTCACTACCAGTTTGACCGTCCGCGCTTCCGCGCCCAGGCCCGTGTCGAGCCGCAGCAGATAGACGCCGGCGGCAAGGCCGCGGGAGTCGAGTACTGCCATGTGTTGCCCGATTTCCTGCCGGCCGTTCCGGACCACCCGGACCAGCCGCCCGGCCGCATCGTAGAGGTCGAGCCGCACGCTCGCGGCAGCGGGCAGCGAGTATTCGAGCCGGGTCTGGCCGACAAACGGGTTCGGCACTGCCGCAAGCTGGAGCCGCGGCAGCGGCGCCTCACTCGCCTCGGTCCCGGTCTCGACCGTACCGAAGCTCAGGGGGAAGTTGGCGTTGTAGCGCCAGAATTCGTTCGTCTTGTTCCCGCGCAGCGCGAAGATCTTGCCCGCGCCGTAGCAGAGGTC
>Ga0209610_1001334_pt1 | contig 12770 bp, 9 predicted proteins | sample LakKivw275mmetaG_FD_184137 | JGI IMG/M metagenome (GOLD analysis project Ga0209610, IMG submission 184137) | Anoxic lake water microbial communities from Lake Kivu, Rwanda to study Microbial Dark Matter (Phase II) - Lake Kivu water 275m metaG... | ecosystem: Environmental > Aquatic > Freshwater >...
GTATTATCAGCAAGAGCCATAGCTTGTCTCTTCTCATTTCCTGTCGCCCATGATCACGTTGTACAAAACTAAGACCGCCTGAACGGTGCGTTGGTCTGCCATCTACACCGTATCCAACAGGGGCTTCCCTTTGGTCTCGATCCCCAGGGCCAGGACGACCAGCCCTCCGACGGCGAAGGCCGCAGCATAAACACTCAGAGCGCTCACCAGCGAGACAGACAGCAGGTAGCCCCCCAGGATAGGGGCGATGGCCCCGGCGATGCGGGTCATGCCGCTGGCCCAGCCCATGCCTGTAGAGCGAATCTCCGTAGGGTACGATTCCGGGGTGTAGGCGTAGAGGGCCCCCCAGGCCCCCAGGCTGAAGAAGGACATGAGCAGCGCCGAGCCCACAATCGGGGACAGGCCACCCGTCACAGCGAAGAGGTAGGTGAAGAGGCCGCTCAAGATCAGATAAATGCCCAGGGTGACCTTTCGGCCCACCCGCTCCACCAGGTAGGCGGCGGAGAAGTAGCCCGGCAACTGGGCCAGAGCCATCAGGAAAACGTTCTGGTAGGTTTTCAGAAAGGTGAAGCCCTGCTTCACGAAGATCCTGGGCAGCCAGGTGAAGACGCCGTAGTAGCCCAGGGAGATGCAGAACCAGGTGATCCAGAACATGGCCGTGGTGCGGGCGAAGCCAGGCGTCCACACGGCGGAGACGGTCACCTTCCGCTTCCGCTCCTCAATCCTGAGCCGTTCCACGGAGAATTCGACCCCATTCTCGGCAGCCACTTCCCGCAGTATCGCCCTGGCCTCTGCCTCCCGTCCCTCTACTAGCAGGTAGCGAGGGGACTCGGGGACGTAGCGGCGGATGAAGTAAATGATGAGCCCTGGCAGGGCCGAGATGGCCAGGAGGATCCGCCAGCCGAAGCGGGGCACTATCAGCCAGGCCAGCCCTGCTGCCACGATAGTGCCCAGCGCCCAGAAGCTCTCCAGGTAGACCAGGTAGCGTCCCCGTTTCTCCGTGGGCAGGTACTCGGCGAAGATAGAGTAATCCACGGGCAGCGTCCCCCCCACACCAAAGCCGGTGAGGCCCCGCAGCAAGGCCAACACCAGGTAGCTGGGCGACAAGGCCGAGAGCAAGCCGAACACCGAATCAATGAGCACCGTGGCCTGGAAGCCTGTCTTGCGGCCGATATAATCGGAGATAGTGCCCCAGAACCAGGCCCCGGCCAGCATGCCCAGGAAGAGGGCCGTGCCGATGAAGCCAGCCTGGGCGTCGGTCAGCCCCCACTCGCGGATCACCGCGGGCAGGGCGTAGGAGATGAGCAGCACCTCCATAGCGTCCGCCGCCCAGCCCATCCCGCAGATAACCATCAGCTTGCGCTGAAAGCGCCCGAAGCCGATCTGCTGGATCGCTTCGTCAAAAGTCCATTCTCGTGTTGTGATTTCAGCCATGATTTAACCCCCTTTGTTAGAATTTAAGATATAGAGCACCTTTCCCTTCTCCAGCACCTCTTGGATGAAGAAGTCCTTAATGGCCAGCCTTTCCTCGAGCTCCCTGGGTGTGTAGACGAGAGGTGATACAGATACCGTTCTATTGCGGTCCCTCACCAACCGTTTGACTTCCATCCACCTTTTTTTCGATAGGCCGTTTCCTGGTCTCCTTGGACACGCTTAGCGTTGGCTATCAGCTATCCTCTCACCTGATAGATTTTCACCCTCTCATTCTCGTAAACTACCTCTAACTCCCCTCGTTGCACCATCCCATCGAATTTGGCCAGGCCGGCGGGGCTGTAAACGGCCTGCTCCAACTGGCCCACGTAGATGTAGGAGATATGCAGCTCGTGGATGAGATCGAGGGCGTGGGAGATGTCGGGGGTGTTGAAGAAGTCGCGTGCCTGGCCATCGCGCTCTCCTACCTGCGAGCCGTAGCGCTGCTCATTCTGGTGAGCCCCCAGGAAAGTGGGCAGCCCTGTGTAGGTAGCTACGCGCAAGCCCCCCTCACGATAATAGGGCAACGCCGCCTCGGCCACGACGGGCGTGCCCTTAACGTTAGCTATCAGCCACCGCAGGGCAGCGTAATCGTACCTCAGCTCAATGCGGTTGTTCTCAGGCCAGGTGTAGGAGCCGACGGTCATGAAGGCCATTCCATCCAGGGTGCCCACGGGCGGCCTGGCGCCAGGGAAGCGGTCATTCACCCGTGCCGGGGTGTAGACGATGGGATAGAGCAGGGCGGCGAAGAACAGGAAGGCCAGACCCGCAGTCCAGGCTCGCCGCCAACCAACCGACTGCCAATGCTTCAGCCTGGCCCAGAGGTGAGGCAAAGCCACCGCCGTGGCAATGCCCAGCATCACCCAGACCTGGATGTAGAACTTGAAGACAGTGTTCATGCGCCACCAAATCTGGTCCCCGCCCAGGTGATCTTTCAGATAGACCACCTCGCAACCCGCCGCTACCAACAGGCCAGTGAAGACCAGCAGAGAGACGAAAAGCTCCTCCGGCGAGGCATCGTTGCGCAAAAGAAGCAGTAGAGCACCGACGATCAGAGGCAACACGAAGGCCAGCACCCAGAATTTGAGGACGGCCAGTACCACCGCCAATAGCAGCACGCCTCCCAGGCTGTATAGAGCCAGCAGATAGTTCGAAGTCTGCCGATGCACGAAAGCCTTGTAAAGCTCAGCCAGGTGAGGCAATGCCTCCCACCGCGCCAACACCAACCGCACCAAGCGCAGCACACCCATCCTGTCCCGCTGTCGCACCAGCTCCACCAGCAAGAAGGTAATGACGATGAACAGGAAAAAGCCCCAGACGGTGAGGAAAGACCCTAAGTCCGTTCGCCCTCTGGTGATGGCCAGGCCAAGGCCAACGTATAGGGCCTTGTAATAGGCAAAGAAGGGCCGGTAGAGCAACAGGCTCAAGCCGCCAACGACGACCGTCCTCATCGCGGGCCAGGCGAACTTCCATTTGCCATAAGCCAACCTCTCCCGCAAGAGGAAGGCGACAGCTATAAGACCCAGATAAGTCGGCAAGTCCCAGGTGTTGATCACCGCCAGAGCGCCTAAGCACAAGCCGGTAATTAGAAGTTGGAGGATGGAAATTCGAGGCCTGTCCTGAGCGTAATCGAAGGATTGGATATTGGATATTGGATATTGGAAGTTTGACGTTTGACGTTTGACGTTTGACGCACTTAAAACGATGTTCAGCCCCAGGGCTAACACCAAGATGGTGAATGGTATTCCAATCATGTGGGGATGCAAATCGGCGAAGAGGAAGCTGAAATAGGGGAACTCGTTGATGGTGCCGGCGATAACCCGGGTGCGAGCGAAGTAGTCCAAAGAAGGCAACGGCTGACCCTGGACGAACTTCAATAGGCCAGGCCAGACCCGCACCAGCCCTTCCAGGCCGGGGATGCTGCTTCTGAAGCCAGAGCCACCTAACTGACTCAGCCGATCCACCAGGTGCACCATCCCGTCCAGATTACCCAACACCGCCACGAAAATCGCCGCCAGCAGCCCGGAGACGAGGGAGCGAGAGATGACATGGAGGTCCGAGGAGTTCCCCTGAGTTCCCTCAGTTCCTTTAGTTCCCCTGGCCAAATTATACCCCACACAGAAGGCATTCCCCACCGTCAAGGCAAACAGCATCGGGATAGCCAGGTTGAACGCCACCGAGGGCATAACGCCCGTCAGCTTGATCACCAGGCCCACAATGAACTGGCCGTAGTAGTAGTAATTGATGTAGCCGCCCGCGTAGTAGGGGTCATAGGGCGGGAAGTAGGGGCTTTTGAGGATAGCGTTCAGGAAGGCGAATTCCATGGGCTTCTCGCCGCCCAGCCAGGGCTGCCACAGGTCGGGGTTGAGCATCCTGATGATAACGAAAAGCAGGAAGGCCCCCGCAAAGAGAGCTTCGTTAAGGATGACCAGCCGTCTCTGGTCATGCCAAAAAGCCATCATCACCTCTTTGTGGCGTCGGAAGAGATAATATGAAAGGAGGGCCACGAGAACAAGGGCCAGTATGATGGTAAACAGGCTATTTCGCAGCAGGCGCAGGCTGGCTGAGATCCACACCAGGTAGGCCACGATAATGAGACCCAGGCTCTTGGCCAGGATGTAGCCTCGGTCCGAGAAGTGGCGGAAGACGACGAAGGTAACAGGCCAGGCAGCCAGCCCCACCACGACCACTGCCAGCCACCAGAAGATCACGGCGAAGATATGATAGCGGTTAGCCAGGCCGTTCCAGCGGAAGTCATCAATGACGGGCAACTCATCCACTGGCTGATTGAGGAGCAGTGTTTTGTCCTCTTTGGATTCACTGGAGGGCGACGAAGGCCGAGAGGTAGCACCCCATAAGCGCGCCAGGGGCGGCGGTGCGCCCACGTAGCCCTGGATGGCCCCCTCCCAGCTATCGCCCAACAGAGAATCCCACTCGGTGTCGCTCAACTCCCGCACCTTCTGGAAGATGATGGGCCTGGGATGATCGTACACGGTGAAACTCTCGTCGGCGGCACTATCGTTGAAGACGAAGGGACCCAGGCGAGGGTAGCTAGTGAACTGAGCCACCTTCTCGAACCCCAGCTCTCCGGCGAACAGGAGTTGGTAGTACTTGGTGCTCATGGGATAGCGTTCAGGCAAGCGCGGGATAGCCCCGTACAAGCGGTTGGTGGACAGCACGATGTAGTCCGCCTCCCTCAGCCGAGAGCGAAGCAGGTTGTACTTCTGCTCGTTGTCGTCCTCATACATGGGCAACTCGACCTGCCGATACCCATGCGCCCCCATGTTCGCTCCCGGCTCGGGCAGGCTCAGAGGCAAGTCATCGTCCCAATGCTCCGAGGCCAGCACCGAGCCATCGGGTACGTGGGCGTAGATCCAACGCGAGGCCGTGATCCAGGTGTGCTCTGTGCCGTAAACACCACTGACAAAAGCCAGAGACCAAAAGACAGAGGCCAGCAGCACAATAGCTGCTATTAAATATTGGATATTGGATATTCGCCGAGAATACCTACTATCCAATATCCGATATCCAGCAATAAGCATACCTGCTCCCATCACGATGAACAATGGCACCACCGGCACCATATACCGCATGAACTTGGCCAGAAAGAGTCCGGTTATGCCGAAGTAGGGAACGATCCACGAGAGCAAGATCAGCTCACCCGGCTTGGCTCGTCGCAAGAGGGTCCGCACCAGCACCCAGCCCAAGCCCAGGAAGGCCACGATCCCCAGCGGCCAACCCATCCCCCAGTGCAGTTGCTGCACGATGTGATAGAGGTAAGGGGTAGTGCCCCGATACTGGCGGGTGAAGGGCATGTCCGCTCGGCCGCTGGCCATCGCTCCCTGCTCTTCAATCACCGCCTGCACGAAGCTACGCCAGTCGAGCAGGACGAAGGGTGAGGTCACGGCGAAAACAAGGAAAGCGACGACAAAGGCAATCAGCAAGTGCCGCACAGCTTGCGCCCAGTCAGGTCCGATTTTCCTTGACTGCCAGGCTACGATCAGCACGGCCACCACCGGCGCGGCCATGATGGGCAGAGCGCTGAACTTGGAAGCGATGGCCAGGCCAGCGCCGAGGCCGGTGAGGGCGGCCGTGCCTGTCGTGCGGCGTTCCACCATGAGCATGGCGCCGCACAGCGCCAGCAAGGTGAAAGTAGTAGATATGGGATCAACGGCGAAGAAGTGGGCCAGTTGAATCTGGGTGACAGTGAAAGCGGAGAAGGCCGCGGCCAGCAGCCCTGCCTTCTGCCCATAGAGGCGACGAGCAATCAGATAGACCAGGTAGACGGTGAAAGTGTCGGCCACGGCCATGAGGAAGCGGCCCACGTAAGCGAAGCCCGGCGAGTCGTTGGCTGTGGCCAGGGTCTGCACGGTCTCAGGAGAAGCACCGACGCGCTCCGCCACAGGTGCCAAGCTATGCGCCAGATTAGCGGTGATGGTCAGCAAGTAGAGCGGGAAATGGCCATAGGTATAGCTTCGCCGCTCCTGGCTGTTGAGATCCCACAAAGGATTGAAGGTGGACTTCCGGGGATCCAAAGCCGTTGACCAATCCTTCGGCAAATGCATCGTCGTGGCGTAGAAGGCCACCGTCGAGCGCTCGTCCGGGTGGATCAGCTTGCCATCGTCCCAGTTGATGTTGTAGCAGCGCAGGGCAGCAGCCACCAACAGCACCGCTAACAGCGCCAACTGAGCCCAGTGTGTCTTTAGCTTGATTATCCTTTGCATAGTCCAGATCACCTGTGAAAATTGGTAGATGGGAAAACCTGCTGGAGTGCGGACGCAAGTCCGCGCCATGGGCAGACTTGCGTCTGCACTCCGCAGCTCTCAAATCTGAACACGAGGTTATTTTATCACTATTGGCCTTGGATGACAAATAAGCGTATTGCGTATTGCGTAACGTAATACGAAATACGCCCTACTTCGCTGGCCAACGTCTGATTTCAAGCAAATACAGGATCGCTTCTAGTACCCCTCCCCCGATGGCCCGGGCCTTGTCGGAAATGGTAAAGCAATGCTCTCGCACGCCTCGGGGATCTACGTCACCCACTTTCATGCCGGGTTTCACTAGCAGCCCATCAGCCAGCAGCCCCCTGAGCACACCCGATATTTTTGCCATGACGGGCTCACCAGCGACGGAGGCCACCACCTCGCCTGCTTCCACCGGATCGCCGATGCGCCGCTCACCCGTGAAGGTGCCATCGCAAGGGGCGCGGAGCACTCGCTCAACGGTGAAGCCCGCCGTCGGGCCAGGTACGCCGGTGTGCGGCTCGGCGCTACCCGACAGGATGACCCGGCCCAGATTATGCCCGCGGTTGGTCTCGATGACGGCGTGGACATCCACGCCAGCGGTGAAGCCTGGCCCCAGGCCGATGACGATGGGCGCGACGATGATTCTAGTGCCGGTGTTGCGCTTGGCCATGATGGCATCAACGACCACCATGGGATGCAGCCGGCTAATCACCTCTGCACGCGGATCTACGACCACGGGAACCTGACCCTCAGCCAGGACCGCGCATATCTCTTGATCGCTTTCGACCAACCGGGCCACCAATCCCTCCAACTCCACCTGCCCTTCATAGACAGCAGAAGCCAAGGCTACGGCCCGGCGGATAACGGTAGGCTGAGCTAGCTCCGTGACCACGATCTGCATCCCTGCCCGATGCAGGCGATGGACAACGCCGGTGGCCAGGTCGCCTCCACCTTTGATCACCACCAGGATATCCTCAAGCATCGGTTTCCCTCCCATATCATGAGTAACTACCTCGACAATGTTAGATTCGGCCAGCGATAAGCACAACACGGATTTTGACACGGATACACGGAACGACGCTCGCCCCCTTCCGTGCAATCCGTGTCGTGCTCGTGCCCAGGCGGATAGCACATTTGTGCAATTTAACATTGTCAAGCTACAATAGGCGCACGATTTTCGATTGCCGATTTAGAAATCGGAAATCCTCGGCTCTTGCAACCTCAAGGTCAAGAAAAGGGCCAGGGCATAGAAGGCCAGGGCCAGCGAGAAAAGCACGGTAAAGCCCACCAGATCTACAATCAACCCTCCAACAGATGAGGCCAACAAAGCTATCCCCATGATAGTGTTGGTGAAGCCGATGTAGATGGGCCGATCATCGGCACGAGCAACCTCCAGCAGAAAATTCATGTTGCCAATCGCAGCACCCGACCTGGAACCGCTAGACAGGATGAAAACCAGCACAAAAAGGCCTGGAGTGAACTCCCTCAACCCAGGCAACAGACCGGCCAGTGGAGCGATAGATAGGGCGATGAGAGGTGTGAATAGCCCCAGCGAGTTGGACAGGGCAATGAGCGACTTGTTGCCTTGTCGGTCGCTGATACGGCCCCACAGCAAGTTGGCAGCGAAGCTGGCCAGGGTAGCTCCAGTCAAATAGACTCCCACCATGCTCACTGACACGGAGAGAGTTAGCTTGGCGTAGATGATGTAGAAAGGAGTGGCCATCTCCGCCCCCATCAGCAGCAGGCGCATGGTCAAGAAGCGACGGTAGTTCCTGTCTCGACGTGGCAAATCCAAAGCCCGTCTGAATTGCCTGCTTAGGGTCACCCTTTCCTCATTGACCGGCTCGAGGGGTTCCACCACCAAAAGGAAACAACCCATAGCTACACAGAGGACAAAAAAGGAGAGTAAGAAGAGGGCGGCGTAATTATCGGGGAAAGCGAGGCCACGCCGCTCATCGAGGATGTACTTAACCAACAAGCTTCCACCAAGGGCCAGGAATCCCCCCAGAAAGTTACGCCAGCCGAAGAATGCTCCGCGTCGGGTGGGTGGGATAGCTTTAGCCACGATGTCCATAAAAGGTAGGCCAGCCAAGCCATCCGCCAGACTATAGGCAGTAAGCAGGGTGAAAAAGATAGCGAGGAGCACAGCAGGGTCCTCAATGAAGAAGACAGCCGGGGTTATCAGCCCCCACATCACCACTCTTATCCCAGCCATGTAAGCGTATAAGGGCAACTTTCGCTGGCGCCTTTGTACATAGCTGGAGACCACGAGCTGGGGTAGAAACCAGCCCCCGTTCTGAATGGGCACGATCAGGCCGATGAGGAAGTTGGAGGTCGTCAGTTGGCTGATAAACCAGCTCAGCACTAAATAGGGGTCCAGCAGGGCACTGAAGAGATTGAAGAAAGCACCATTAAGCACCCCCAGGCTGAAGTTGCGCCTCAGGTGGCGTTGGGCCGCAGCATTGATGGTGTAGGCCAAGGGAAGCTATTCCTTCCTCGCGCTCAGCGGCTGGCCCTTACCACCGTGGCGCAGCATGATGATCTCGGCCATGATGCTGAGAGCTATCTCCTCAGGCGTCTCCGCCCCCAGGTCCAGGCCCACTGGAGCATACACCTGCGCCAACCGCTCCTCCCCCACCTCCTCTTGCAGGGCCTTGAAAATGAGGCTCACCTTGCGCCGGCTACCCAGCAGTCCAATGTAGGCCGCCGGGGACTCCACCACCACCCGCAGCGCCGCGGCGTCACTCTCGTGGCTGCGGGTGGCGATGATGACCCAGGTGTTCGGGGTTATGTCGAGCGCCACCAAGCCGGTCTCGAAATCCTCGACCAGCACCTCCTCGGCCTGGGGGAAGCGATCCCGGTTGGCGTATTCAGCGCGGTCGTCGAAGACCACGGTGCGGAATCCCAACAGGTGTGCCAGCTCAGCCAGAGGAATAGCAACGTGGCCCGCTCCGATGAGCAATAGGGTCAATTGCGGAGCGATGACGTCAATGAAAACATCCAAATCCCCTCCACAAACACCGAGGTCTTGCTCGTGTTGATCGGCGCGCAAACCGTAGTGGACGAGGCGCGACTTCCCTTCGGCCAGAGCTTCCTGAGCAGCCTCGACGATGGCGGCCTCCAGTGCCCCTCCCCCGACAGTGCCTATGCTCGTGCCGTCGGGGCGGATCAGCATCTTTGTCCCCACCTGGCGGGGTGTCGAGCCGTGGGTCTGGACAATGGTAGCCAAGGCTACGGCCTCCCTCTGACGAACAGCCTCGGCGATAGCCTCGTAGATTGTGTTCATTCGTGTGCCTCCTCTTGCCAACTGCGGTTTTTATTATACTACCTTCCGGGCCTTGAGGCAATAAAACGCGATGCTCAAACGTCATGCGTCAAACGTCATTCACGTTTGACGTTTGACGTAAGCCAACAAGGCTGCCCCCAGCGCACCCACTAGCTGAGGTTTTGATGGCAAGAGGATAGGCAAACCGATTTGCTTCTCCAAAGCCCTCACCACGCCAATGTTCTTGGCTACACCGCCGGTCATGACCACCACTTCTTCCAGGCCCACCTGCCCTGCCAAGCCGGCCACCCGGCTGGCGATGGCCGCGTGGATGCCAGCCACGATGTCGGCCTTGGGTGCTCCCCTGCTCATCTGAGCGATGACCTCCGACTCGGCGAAGACGGTACAGGTGCTGGAGATGGCCATCGGGTGCAGGGACTGCTGGGAAAGAGCCCCTAGCTCCTCGACCCCCACCTCCAGCGCTTCGGCCATCACCTCCAGGAAGCGACCCGTGCCGGCGGCGCACTTATCGTTCATGGCGAAGTCGGTGACGTATCCACGGGGGTGCACCCTGATCACCTTGCTGTCCTGCCCACCGATGTCTATGACAGTGCGCACAGTTGGGAAAAGGTGTATTGCACCCTGAGCGTGACAGGTTATCTCCGAGACTTCCTCGTTCGCCGCCTCGTACGTCACCCGCCCGTAGCCGGTAACTACCGTGTAGCCCACTTCCCCGACAGCAATGCCCTCTCGAACCAGCATCTCGTCCACCAACCGTACTGCCACCTGGCGGCTATCGTGTCTGGCCCTGACTAGATCACTGGCAACCACCGTCCCAGCCGCGTCCAATGCTACCGCCTTGACCGTCAACGCCCCGATGTCTATCCCCACAAAGTACATAGCATCCTCCAGACAAGCAAGAAGAAACCAGATTTTTCCCTGCCTGAGCAAGCAGATCGTTCTTTCGAGGTCCCCTGGGACACAACAGGCTATCTTATCAGCCCAAAAACCTGGTTTCTGAAGGATATTATACCAGGAATCTCCCACAGTTCAAGGGCAGTTGACAATTTCGCCTCAGCGTAGTATGATAAAATTATTCACAAGGAGGATCTCATCATGGTTTCGGCTGAAGACAGGCTGATCCTGATAGTGGACGATGAGCCGCGGATGATTAAATTCATCCGCCTGAATCTGGAGCTGGAAGGGTACAGAGTCATTGAGGCTTCCGATGGCCTGAAGGGTTTGAAAAAGGTCCGCGATGAGTTGCCCGATCTCGTCTTGCTGGACGTGATGATGCCTGAGATGGACGGTTTCGAGACCCTGGAGCGCATCCGGGAGATCTCAAACGTGCCGGTCATCATGCTCACCGTCAAGGCCGAGGAGGAAGACAAAGTGCATGGCTTGGAGCTGGGGGCCGATGACTACGTCACCAAGCCCTTCAGCCCTAGGGAGCTCTCCAGCCGCATCAAGGCCGTGCTGCGCCGGACGGAGATGCCGTCGCCAGTTGAGAAGACTGTCCTGAAGATTGACGATGACCTATCCGTTGACTTCAACCGGCGGGAGGTCATAGCGCGGGGTGAGAGGGTCAAGCTGCGCCCAACTGAATATCGCTTGCTCTACCATTTGGTCAACAACGCCGGCTGGTTGATGACCCACGAGACACTGCTCTCCAAGGTGTGGGGCTATGCCTATCGGGACGACACCCAGCTTCTACGTCTCTACATCACCTACCTGCGCCAGAAGATTGAGCCGGATCCCTCCAATCCCAAGTACATCTTCACTGAGCGCGGCATAGGCTATCGCTTCGTGGACTTCAAGCGAGAGGCTAGCAACGGTTGAAACACGCACCTGCCTGAAAAAATACAAACCCCGGCGATCACGATCCTCGCCGGGGTTTGCGCATTACCGCGGTTCTCTTAAGCTTAGAGCCTCACTACGTCGGCGGCCTGAGGGCCTTTGGGGCTGCTCTCGATGGTGAACTCCACCTGGTCGCCTTCTTCCAGATTGCGAAAACCTTCGCCCTGGATGGCCGAAAAGTGGACGAACACATCGTCGCCGTCTTCGCGCTGAATGAAGCCATAGCCCTTAGCACGGCTAAACCACTTAACCGTACCCCTGGTTCTTTCAGCCACTAGCTGGTGCACCTCCTTCCCTGTAATATGTTGTAGGGCGGAGCAGTTTGTCCTTTGTCCTGCTTACCAGCTCGTGCCGATTGGGCCCTGGCTGTACAAAGAGACTGCCCGAGGCCTGAAGCTCAGGCGGTTCGTCGCGCATTCGAACTCTGAAACATGAACTTACTACGTCCTACGTTTCATATATTACCATACTTACCCGCTTTTGTCAAATCAGTAACGAGGGGAAAACTACCCGCCATCATCCCCAATCCCCAGGTCGCCATGCTGCAAGATTATATGTTCCTGACCAGAATCTGCGCCGCCAGGTTGGTGTTCTCCTTGCTGAGCCATTGTCGCACCACAGGCATGACTACATCCAGCTCGCGGCTCCCGGTCTCTTTCATGGCCCGCTCAATGTAGGGCCGCACTGTCTCCAGCCTCAGCTTCCAATCCCACAGCTTCTCCGCCTTGTGCGCATGTCGCTCCACGGCCACCTCCACGTAGTCCTCCATCAGCTCCGCCTTGAGCTGACCCCAGACCACGTCCCGCCCCTCCGCAGCGAAGCCGTCGTCGTAGACGCGGCAGATGGCCTTGAATAGTATCTCGCTGGGGATGTCGGCTTGCTCTGCGGCCATGACCGACATGTGGGCCTCCTCCAGGGTCCTGGTCTTGCACTTGATCAGCTTGATCGTGTCGGGGTAGCAGAAGGTGAATACCACCCCCTCGTCTACCAGCCTATCGGGCCGGTTCTTCTCGTCCAGCTCCAGACGGAACCTAAGCCACTCGGCCCGCACATCGGGCTTATCGGTCTCGAAGATGATATCTGGTGTATGCAATTCGTACCTCTCGGCGATAGCCATCAGTTCCTTCCAGGGCTGAAGCCGCCCCTGACTGTCTATGGTCACGATGAGAGAGACCTGGAGGGGGAAATCGTAGACCAGGGTATGTGGGTTTCGATATCCATAGCACTCAAAAGAGAAGCTGAGTTTGGTGTCGTGGACGGCTTGGAGAATTCCCGGATACATCTCATAGATGTCGGGCAGGAGATCGTAGACGGAGTGCATCTCCGAGGGCTTATTGAGGACGGCCTGGCGGGTTTTGGGGATTATCTCGACTACCTCGCCCCTACCGTCCAGCAACCCAAACCAGGTGACGTTCGTGCCGTCAACCTTC
>Ga0209610_1001337_pt1 | contig 12749 bp, 12 predicted proteins | sample LakKivw275mmetaG_FD_184137 | JGI IMG/M metagenome (GOLD analysis project Ga0209610, IMG submission 184137) | Anoxic lake water microbial communities from Lake Kivu, Rwanda to study Microbial Dark Matter (Phase II) - Lake Kivu water 275m metaG... | ecosystem: Environmental > Aquatic > Freshwater...
GATATGGACCCCGGCTCATTTGCCTCCTTCGGCAAACAGTTTGCGGCGGCAGGGGTCAATCTGCTGGGGGGCTGTTGTGGAACAAGGCCGGAACATATCCGGGCGTTGAAGGCGAGCCTGTCCGATACGCAGCCCGTGCTTCCATTGCGCACAGCCATCGGCGCTGTCAGTTCCGCCAGAAGTGTCAGGATATTCGATCCCCATAAACCACTGCATATTGTCGGAGAGCGGATCAACCCGACAGGCAAGAAGGTATTGCAACAGGAACTCCTGGAGGGAAAGACGAGCCTCGTCCGGCAATTGGCAAAGGACCAGGAAAAGCAGGGCGCCGATCTTCTCGACGTCAATGTCGGCGTTCCCGGAATTCATGAACCCGATGCCGTCAGATCGGTATGCAATCTGCTCTCGACGATTACGGATATTCCCCTTGTCATCGATTCTTCAAGGATCGAGACGATCGATGCGGCCCTCAGAATCTATCCGGGTCGCGCTCTTGTCAATTCAATTTCAGGTGAAAAGGAAAAAATCGATACACTGTTGCCGGTCGTCGCAAAATACGGCGCCATGTTCATTCTACTGCCCTTGACGGACAAAGAAATACCCGATACGGCAGACCGGCGAAAAGTCATCATTAAAAATGTCTTCCGGGAAGCGAAGAGACACGGCTTTTCGAAGGAAGATATAGTCGTCGATGGCCTGGTCATGACGGTTGCCTCCAATCCCGGAGCGGTGGAGGAAGCTTTGAAAACGTTGGCCTGGTGTACGAATCAATTCAAGGTGAAGACCCTGCTTGGCCTTTCCAACGTGTCTTTCGGCATGCCGGCGCGCAAATGGCTTAATGCCGCGTTCCTGGCGATGGCTCAGTCGGCGGGATTGACCATGGCCATTGCCAACCCTGCCGACGGGGAGCTCATGGGCGTGAAAATGGCAGGGGATGTTTGCATGCAGAAGGACAGGGACGCATCGTCCTATATTCGCCATTTTTCTGCGCCGCTGCCTGCGGAGAGAGAGGTAGTCCGGGCAGAAAAAATCCCACCGGTGCAGTTGGTCCGGGAGGCGATTCTGGAGGGGAACCGGGACGATATTGTTGCCCTGATTGAAAGTGCCCTTGCATCCGGTGTGATGCCGTCCGCCCTGGTGGGCGATATCATGATTCCCGCCATTGTCCGGGTAGGGGAGTTGTTTGATCAGAAAATGTATTATCTTCCCCAGTTGATTGCCAGTGCCGAAGCGATGAAAAAAGCCCTTGAATATCTCGAACCGCGTCTCCGCAAAGATGAAAAAAGCCCGGCTGAAAAAGGGGTTGTTCTGCTGGCAACGGTCAAAGGAGACGTTCATGATATCGGCAAGAACATCGTTGCCCTGATGCTGAAGAATCAAGGTTTCCGGGTTATCGACCTTGGGAAGGATGTATCGGCTCAAGTGATCATTGATGCGATGAAACAATCGAAACCCGACGTTGCGGGACTTTCTGCACTGATGACGACAACGATGGTCAATATGAAGGATGTCATCGAGAATGCCTGCAGAGAAGGGCTTTCCTGTCCGTTTGTTGTGGGGGGAGCTGTCGTCACGGAATCCTATGCCTCTTCCATCGGCGCCGCCTACGCGAAGGACGGCGTAGAGGCGGTGCGTGTGGTTGAGCGGTTGCTCGGATCGAAAAAGACAGATTAAAAGACAAGGGAAGGTTTTTGTTGAATGCAAATAGCAGAATGGTTTAAAGAGACAGATACTGGTGGGGCAAAACCCGGTTCCCGGGATACGCTCTTCGCGATATCCGCATCCCTGGCGCTGCATATCGGCATCTTCCTGCTCCTGACCACCGCCACGGCTATGTCCACCGGTTTGAAATTATGGGAGGATCCGGTTCTCCATGTCTCGCTGGTGTCAATGCCGGGTGTGCAGGAATCACAGATATTGATGGATACCCGCAAACAGGAAGATGCACGTCAGGAGAGCAGGCTCAGCGTGATGGAACCAGCAGCAGTTGTTTCACTTGACAAGAGGGAGCAGAATAAAATACAGACTGAACAGCTAACTCCCGCTGTGATTGAGTCGCGGTCGGTCAATTTTATTGCGCCCGCGACGGCCAGGATGATCGCGTCAGGGTTGCAGGAGACAACGACGGCTGCCCTGAGCGATAGAGGCCGGCGGATGCACGTCGCGTCGAACGCCTTAGCGTCGTTGCCGGTGTCGATGGCCATACCCCGGTATCGTGATAACGATCATCCGGTCTATCCCTGGATCGCCCGTTTGAGGGGTTATGAAGGGGTGGTCCTGCTTTCCGCCGAAATATATGCCGATGGGAAAGTCGGAAATCTGAAACTGAAGAAATCTTCTGGTTTTGCCGTGCTGGACCGGTCGGCCCTCGATGCGGTAAAGACATGGAAATTTGAACCGGGCAGAAGGATGGGCAGACCCATTTCCATGTGGGTTGATGTTCCCGTAAAGTTCGTCCTGAGAGACAACGGTCCGACAATGTAGCCCGGATATAATTCAATCAATCTTCTCTTATGACCGATCAAGACATGAAACAGAGACTGGCCGAAATCATTCTGGAGAGATCTTTCCAGTATCGCGATGATCCTCCCTTTACGCTGGCGTCCGGAAAGACGAGCAACTACTATTTTAATTGCAAGCCCACAACCCTGGATCCTGAGGGCATGTATCTCATCGGCCATATTCTTTTTGACATGCTGCGTGATTCCGACGTCACGGCAGCGGGGGGACTGACTCTGGGTGCCGATCCCATCGCTAACGCCCTTTCCATGATTTCATATCAGAAGGGAAAGCCCATAAAATCCTTTGTCGTAAGAAAAGATGTCAAGGGGCACGGGACAAAAAGTGCCATCGAAGGCAATATCCGTCCGGGCGAGAAGGTAGCGATCATCGATGATGTGATTACCACGGGGGGTTCGACCATTATGGCGATTGACATTGCGAAAGAGGCGGGTCTGGCGATTGATCGGGTCGTTGCCCTGATTGACCGTGAAGAAGGAGGGAGAGAGAATATTGAAAAACATATCAACCGGGTCGACGCAATACTGACGAGATCGGAGATCATGGATCTCTATAACCTGCGTCGGAAACCCGGGAAGTGAATGATCATGAAATCAAAGATCGTGTTTTGCCTCTTTCTTTTTCTTTGCAGTGCCCTTTTCCTTTCAATCGGCTGTACAAAGACCGAAGATCCCCAGAAACAAGGCTTATCGTCCGCTGCTCCATCCCTGTCCCACTCTACCGGAACAGAAGAGAAATCCGCCTTGCCCGCAGCGCAGGTACCGCCGGAATCAATTTCCTCTCCTGATAAAGCGGTAGCGCCGTCGGTCGCCCAGGACAAGGATGTTACCCCCTCAGCGCCGGAGATGCCTCCTGTTCCGTTCTCGCCAATGCCCGGAAAATCGGCGGAGAAAGATGTCGTCCTGGTTGCGGGATTTGACTCCGCACAGATGCAGAAAGGCGCCCCCGCCGGGTGGGTGCTGGACAGGCGAAAAGGCACCCCTTCTCTCAAGCTTGAAAAAGGGTCGGACATCTATTGTCTTCACATGCGAAGCGACAGGGAATCATCATTCGGCATCAAAAGGGGGATAAAAGTTGATATCAAGGAATTTCCCTATTTGAACTGGCGCTGGAAGGTTGCCCGTCTTCCGGATGGCGGGGACGTGAGAAAAACCCATACGGATGACCAGGCAATGCAGTTCTACGTTGCGTTCACGCCGACGGGATTCCCGGCGACATTGAACACCCCCGTTCTGGGTTACGTCTGGGATAATGAGGCGCCCAAAGGCTGGACGGGCAGGAGCACGCAGTTGGGCGGAGGGAAATTGCGATACGTTGTTGTCAGAAATAATACCGATCAACTGGGACAATGGCATACGGAGAAAAGAAATATTTACGACGATTACCGAAAGCTCTTCAAAGACATCAAGGGCGGCGCACCTCCGGGGCTGACCCACGGGGTCCAGTTCCATATCAATTCGCAAAACACCGCGAGCGAGGCGGAAGGCTATATTTGCGAGGTCTATTTCAGCAGGAAATAACTTCCTTCTCCCCCTTATTTCAAAGTAGAAGACCCATAGTCGGTCTTTCAGCCGACTTTAGAACCCACCGGCTTCCAGCCGGTGGTCATTCAGTTTTTAGAACTTTTCAGGTTATAGCCGCCCCGGCTATGAATCGAAATGAGGGTCAGTGTCGGAATTTCGACACTAGTAAAGCGTTTGTTATCATTCATGAATCAACCGACCACCTTTCAGTTTTGGGTGTCGGGAAATGGAGCCGGAAGCATTCAAAAATGAACTGCTGAAGGATGTGAAAGGGTAGGTGAAAAGGGAGGAAGGGGGCATCGCATTATGGTGACAAAAATAATCAGTTCGTGCAGGACATTTTGCATTTTCATGATGTTCATTCTGTGTGTTTTTCTGCCTTGTTCCGGATTTTCCCAACAGGATGAAAAACCCTTCGACGTCATCATCAAGGGCGGCACTCTTTACGACGGCGCCCTGGCAAAGCCGCGCATTGCCGACGTCGGGATTCGCGGCGACAGGATAGCCGCCATCGGCAGCAACCTGGGGAAAGCTGCAAAACTTATCGATGCCGCGGGTTTAATCGTAACTCCCGGCTTTATCGATGTTCACAATCACGCCGACCTCACGTTCCAGCATTTCGGGAAAGACGCAGCGTCTGCCGCCTCTAAAATACCCAGCCTCGCCGGAAATCACAGCTATGCCTACCAGGGCGTCACGACCGTTGTCACGGGAAACTGCGGGCTCGGTTATACGAATGTCGGCGGGTTTCATGACATCCTCACCAAAGTGAAATTCGGCAGCAACGTGTACCATCTGGCGCCGCACGGGGCGATCAGGCAGGAACTCTTCGGCTATGATCAGCCGCGGAAGCTTACCCCGCAGCAGCTTGAAGCCATGAAGAAGAGGGTTGCCGAAGAAATGGAAAAGGGCGCTGTCGGCATGTCATGCGGCCTGGAATATGCGCCGGGTTCGCTCACAGACACGGAAGAACTGATCGAACTCGCAAAGGTAGTCAAAAAATATAACGGCGTGTATGCCACTCATATCAGGGATCTGACGGGGACGATTTACGAGGACGGCAGGAGCGGGGTAATCGAAGCGCTGAAAGAGGCGATAGAGATCGGCAAAAAAGCAAATGTCCGGGTTCAAATCTCGCACATCCAGATCAACGAACCGATCAATAAAATGAAGGCGGCGCCGATGATCGAATTGATCGTGAAGGCGCGGGCGGAAGGGCTTGACATTACCGCCGATGCCTATCCGTACGATGCCGGCAGCACCTGGATGACCATGCTTACCCCTGCCAAATATAAAACGGACAAGGGCATCAGGGAGGAATACAAAAATGCCGCAGGCCGGGCCGAGCTGAAGAAGGCCGTTGAAGAGACATTTGCATACTTTGGATCGGAGAGAACGATGATCATCAGCTACCCGCAAAGGCCGCATTATGAAGGAAAGAACATAAAAGAAATTGCCGACCTGGAGAAGAAAACACCCTCTGATATGTACGTGGATATGGTCTGCTCAAACGATGCGCCGCAGGTCATTATGAACGACCAGGATATGAGGAACGTAAAAGAATTCCTGATGCGCAACGATTTTGTCTTTGTAATTTCGGACGGATGGACAACCATCAAGGATGCCGGGAAACCGCATCCGCGGTGCTACGGCGCATTCCCAAGGATGATCAAAAAGTTCGTAGTTGATGAAAAGGTCATGGACATGTCCGCCGTCATCAGGGCCATGACTTCGCTCCCTGCCGAAAAGTTCCGGATGAAAGACAGGGGGAAGCTGGCCGCGGGCTATTTTGCGGACATTGCGGTTATCGACCTGCAAAGGCTCGGGGACCACGCAACCTATAAAAAACCACATCAGTATTCAACAGGCGTGGAGTACCTTTTTGTCAACGGCGTTCTTTCCATTGACAAGGGCACAGCCACACATGAACGGGGAGGCAGGGCTTCGAAAAGGCAGATGTGAAGGAAGAATTCAAATCCGTATGCTGTCCTATTTGCGGCATCAAAATCAGCGAGGAAGATGAACAATGAGCGACAAGCCTTTTTCACCCATCAAGATCGGCAACCTTGAACTGAAGAACAGGTTTTTGATGTCTGCTGCGGTAGACGGTATGGCAGCAGATCCGCATGCCCGCGCACAGCGATACGCAGAACTCGCCGCAGGTGGAGTCGGTCTCATTGTGGCCGGTCGTGTGCTGAATAAAGAGGAGGAGTTTGGCCGGGTAGCCGATGCCGTTCACGAGTGCGGCGGCAGGATCGCGCTTCAGATCCTGTCGCACATGGGACTCGGATTCGATCCCAACGTCGATTCTCCGGCCGCGTCTGTCGTTCCGGGGGACAGCGACATCTTCTCGTCATATTTCCCCTATGGCAGACACCATGAAGCGTCCGATGGGGAAATAGAAGATTCGATCGCTTCATTCGTCAAGGCCGCGAAGCAGGCAAAAAGTTTTGGGGTTGATGCGGTACAGGTGCACTCGGCCCACAACAGCGCGCTTTTTAAATTCCTCACCCCGCTGATTAATCAGCGAAAAGATAAATGGGGAGGACCCGTCGAAAACCGGGCGCGTCTGCACCGGGAGGTCTACAAGGCCGTACGTTCGGAAATCGGTCAGGACATGCCGATTTTCATCAAACTCGGCGTGGCAGACGTGTTCCCGAATGGCCTGAAGCTGGCGGAGGGGATCGCCGCGGCAAAACTCCTGGCGGAATACGGATATGATGCCATCGAAGTGAGTCAGGGATTGCAGGATTTTCGCGACCTCAAGACCATGGCGGGAACGCCGATCAGGGCGGGTGCCGTCAAGATCTCGCAGGAAGGGTATTTCCGGGCCTGGTGCACAGACGTCAAGAAGGCGATAGACAAACCCGCGATCATGACCGGAGGGATCAGATCTTACGAGCTTGTCGAGGAGGTCCTTTCCGGAGGTGAAACGGACATCATCGGCATGTGCCGGCCTTTTGTAAAAGAGCCCGGACTCGTCAAAAGATGGGAGGAAGGCAAGCGCAAAAAGGCATCCTGTATTTCGTGCAACAAATGCGGCCTGGGTCTGATGAAGGGGCTTCCGCTTGCCTGTTACGTAAAGGAGAAATGGAGTTTTTAGCAAGAATTTGAAGGGAAAAATGTCATTCCGAATATATGACGAGGGATCACTGATTACTTTATTAAAGCGTGATTTGTGGTTGACATGATTTTGTAGTAGTTTAATCCGATAATCCTCAAGCGCGAGAGCAGAAAAAATGGATTTTGCCGATATAGAGTGCACCTTCTACAACTAAACGACAATGGCGACCCTCAGAACTGAGGGGATTGAAATTAACGATTGAACTCACTGACGCAGCAAATTACTATAACTGCATCTATTTACAATCATTTTGCCTCTTCTATTGCCATTTTCCTACAGGCTCAACAACCAGCTAAGGCCCATCGTCGCAATCCCTTCGTAAATCAGGTCAATTCCAAGGCGCATATCCGAATCCTCAAAGGATCGGATCGCTCCGAGTCGCAATCCCTTCGTAAATCAGGTCAATTCCAAGATTAAGCCCGCTCTCGGGAATGGTACTTTCAACATAAGTCGCAATCCCTTCGTAAATCAGGTCAATTCCAAGGAAATTCGAGGCGCCTGGATTACAATTCTCTGTAAAGTCGCAATCCCTTCGTAAATCAGGTCAATTCCAAGCCGATAGACGTTCCCGTGAACGGAACTGCTACAGATAAGTCGCAATCCCTTCGTAAATCAGGTCAATTCCAAGGATGATTACGAGCAGGAATACAAGATGACCGGCTGGCGGGTCGCAATCCCTTCGTAAATCAGGTCAATTCCAAGCAAACTGAAGTCCGGCCATATCGTCACCCTCGATGATATCGTCGCAATCCCTTCGTAAATCAGGTCAATTCCAAGGAGGGAGTTCTCCGACCGGCAATCCAACAGGGACCGCGCCTGTCGCAATCCCTTCGTAAATCAGGTCAATTCCAAGAGCGTCAGGCACGCCGCGAAATGGCCGTTGAGCAAAAACGTCGCAATCCCTTCGTAAATCAGGTCAATTCCAAGAAACGATGGACAAAAAACAATACCTCCCATGCGGAGGTCGCAATCCCTTCGTAAATCAGGTCAATTCCAAGCCATGAGGATTGATGGCATTGCCGCCGTCGCCCTACGATAGTCGCAATCCCTTCGTAAATCAGGTCAATTCCAAGTCCCGAAGCATTCAGCATATTGAAGACTGTCTTGTCCGGCGTCGCAATCCCTTCGTAAATCAGGTCAATTCCAAGAAGGTGATAGGATGAATATACTCAATCCGAACAACTTAGTCGCAATCCCTTCGTAAATCAGGTCAATTCCAAGCTATCGGTCAAGATTGCCTTCCAGCCAGGGAAATGTCGCAATCCCTTCGTAAATCAGGTCAATTCCAAGTGAAAACCGAATGTAAGACGCAAGTACGGAGAGCGTATATCTCGTCGCAATCCCTTCGTAAATCAGGTCAATTCCAAGAACACGACAATCCGGCGGATTACTACAACACCATCCTGGTCGCAATCCCTTCGTAAATCAGGTCAATTCCAAGACGGAAACGATTGTGGAATTGATGGAGGCATTGAAAGTCGCAATCCCTTCGTAAATCAGGTCAATTCCAAGAATTTACCACGCCTGATGATTACATCGGACATGGTGCTATGTCGCAATCCCTTCGTAAATCAGGTCAATTCCAAGGGTATACTCAAATGATATTCCTATATCTTCGTCCTGGTCGCAATCCCTTCGTAAATCAGGTCAATTCCAAGACTACCAAGATTGCCAGGGAAAGGGAAGCACGGGAAAGGTCGCAATCCCTTCGTAAATCAGGTCAATTCCAAGTATACTATTAAAAAACATAGGAGGAATTGAAAGATGAAAGTCGCAATCCCTTCGTAAATCAGGTCAATTCCAAGTCCCAAAAACCAGTATAATGCCTTTGGGAAATACAAAGTCGCAATCCCTTCGTAAATCAGGTCAATTCCAAGGAGGCTCGTTGCCGAATGATAGCAGAGTGGGCAGGATGGAGTCGCAATCCCTTCGTAAATCAGGTCAATTCCAAGCGGTAGAGATTTGTCTGTAATATCCGATCCGAAACTTCGTGTCGCAATCCCTTCGTAAATCAGGTCAATTCCAAGAGTCATAATGTTGAAATGATTTGCTCAAAATGCGGAAAGGTCGCAATCCCTTCGTAAATCAGGTCAATTCCAAGCCAAAAATAAAATAATGAAGAAAATATAGCACATGCAAACCGTCGCAATCCCTTCGTAAATCAGGTCAATTCCAAGCAAAAAAAACGCGGCAATACGGAAGACAGAGGGGAGGGGTCGCAATCCCTTCGTAAATCAGGTCAATTCCAAGAGGGGCAGCAAGCAATCTTATAATAAATCAAACGAAAGGAGGAGTCGCAATCCCTTCGTAAATCAGGTCAATTCCAAGACAGGTTATTGCTTATTATTGCGACGGTTGCTATGCTGTCGCAATCCCTTCGTAAATCAGGTCAATTCCAAGAAAGCCATGAAGGATGCTAACCGGGGAGAATGTATCAGGTCGCAATCCCTTCGTAAATCAGGTCAATTCCAAGGAATGGTCGCGCTTTGGCGGATCGAAAGTACAGGTTATTGTCGCAATCCCTTCGTAAATCAGGTCAATTCCAAGTTTATAATCAACAAACGGAAAGGAGACATAAAATGAAGTCGCAATCCCTTCGTAAATCAGGTCAATTCCAAGCAATGACTGCTGAGGAAATAGCGGAGCGGGCAAGCCTAGTCGCAATCCCTTCGTAAATCAGGTCAATTCCAAGTCCGGTCTCTTATTCGTTTGAGAAATCAACTGCTTTCACCCCCGTTTCTGCGAACCTCCCGGCCGACGCCGCAATAAAAACACTTTTTGCATATTTTATCATGTTTTCATCCTCGATAACAGTATAATATTATTAGATTATTTTGTTTTCCGCGAACCCCGCCGCCTTCGTTTTGCATAAGCCCTGTAATATCGACAAGTTACAGATATCACCCAAAATGTATCCGAGGTTCATGGAATTGCGGATAGGAGCAGGAAAAATCAATATACATAGTATTCTTCATCCGGATCGGTAAAAAAACCCTGCCCGATGATTTCCACAGTCCCCGCACATTTTTCGCAGACGGGAAAGTATTTCACTCCATCTTCCCCGGGCACGATTACAATTTCCAGTCTTGCTTTCATTTCAGCAAAGATTTTTTCATCCACGGCGACTTCAAAAATCGATTTCTGCACGCGTGTGCCGTAATCCTGGATGATTTTAGCTACGGTATTCAGGCGTTTCGGATCAGCTATGTCATAGGCGACGATCATGTTCATAACAAGAAACCTCATATTCCGGATTCCCGCCTGCGCGGGAATGACCCGGAAAGAATCAAACCACCATGTATTCATACTGCGTCACTTTAAGACCCTGGCCGGATATGACCACTTTATTGATACACCTGTTGCAGATCTTATAGATGCGGACGGAATCGGAAGAAATATCCAGGTTGTCGCGGCAATACAGGCGTATCTTTCTGATGGCCAAATCGTCGATATCGCATTCGAAGACGGATTTCTGCGTTCTCAGCCCGAATTCTTTGAGAAATCGGCGCAGATCGTTCAGGCGTTTCGGTTCGGTAATGTCGTACGTCACGAGTGTAATCATTTAAGCAATATCGGCTGATATACTTCAGCTTCTCCTTCAATGACTTTGCGAAAATGGCCCGCCTGATAAAAGAGGGCGTCGCTATAGGTAAGCTGACGCTCCGCCGGCGGATAATAAAAGGAGGTCGTCAATTTCTTCTCGAAGGCATCGATGACGCGACGAAAGGCGTCCGTGTGAAGCTTTACAGGATATTTACCGGTTCGACCTGCAGGAGATGTCTGGCGGTCATCCATCCTCTGCTCCGGGAGATCGAACGTATCTATCTCCGAAGTGTCGCCCGTTATCAATCCGATCGGATCCTTCGAAACATCAGGAGTGCCGCCCGGCTCCATTTGAAAAGGCTCCGGATCGGCCGGTTTTTCAACATGGAAGTCTTCTTTCTTGAGAATTTTGAGATTGAAAAGCGACAGCGCAAGGGTGTCGGCGATGATCGGCCTGAACTCCTCCATCAGATCGAGAACCAGCGAGTACCGCCCGTAGTCGATGCTGTGAAGAAAACCGGGGTAGGGATCGAGGCCGGCGGCACGGACTGCGGCATAGACGCGATTCATCAAGAAAGTGTAGAGGAGGGACAGGACGGAGTTGACGGGATCAGTCGGGGGCCTCCGCACCCGGCGGGTAAACCCCATATTTTCTATGAATCCGTGCGGGAAGGCGGCGAAATAAAGAGCGGTGCCCCTGCCTTCATAACCGCGCACGCTGTCCGGTTGATCGGCCGAATCGAGAAGGCCGATCAAGGACTGGATCTCGCGGGCTTTCTGACCAGGTATGGATTCATCCCGACTTCTCTTGATCCTCATGAGAAGGGTTGCCATATTGGCGAGCTTTCCGGCAACGATGCTCCTGGCGGTTCGCAGACAAAAAGCCGGATCATCCAGAAGGTGGTATTGTCGCTTGTGGAGAAAAACATTGCGGGATTCCGGTGAAGCAATCCTGCCCAGATAGCGGCCCGTAAAGCTGAGAAACACCGTATCTATTTCATGGCGCATGATCTGGGCGAGGGCGCTGTGGGTAATTTCCACATTGCCGAAAATGACGATCTGGCGGAGTTTGTATGTGAAAAGTGTATGGTAAATCGAATCTCCCTTTTTCACCAGCAGATGTCTGCCTTCCTTGACAATTCGTGCTCCCTGTGTCCGTATGTAGATGACCATGCATGCCTCCTGTGCCTTTCTCTCTGGAATCTGTCCCCAGGGGGAAGGTTCTGATGACCTTCCCCGCAGGGGTCGAGAAAAAAGGTATAAGTTATTGTGGAGGCATTGTAGCAGCCGTGGAGTTTCTGTCCATCATTGCAACGTTGCTATATTCAGTTGTCAAAGAACGCCGCCGTGTCTGCATTGAACACGGCTTTACAAAACCATGTCCCGATCAGGCATCTTACTGAATGGTCTGGGTTCGTGATTGATGAATTCGTTAAATTCAATGATAAAGGCGATAAAGGCGTCGACATCTGTTCTGCCGTCTTTGATAAACGGCGCGCATTTTCGCTCAGCCATTATCTGCATGTCGTTTTTCAGACTCTCTGATCGCGCTAAAGCAGCCACTTCCGCTTTTATGCTTCGGGAAAGTTTCATGCGCCGCTCTCCTTCGTCAACTGCTGCAATAAATCGGACAAGCCGAGAATCATGCCGTACTCCTCAAGCAAGGCGAAATCAATTTCTTTTTTCCGGGCTTGAAGCAGCATTTTAATGTCCGTAATGTCGGCATCCCGCCGGGAAGGATCATTTTGAGATACATTCTCGCTTGAATACCTTCGTTCATACCCATACTTTTGCATAATCGCGTCCACGCGAAGCACGTCATCACGGTGCACGAGGAAATCTATATCCACCGTCGCCCTTGCTACACCCCACAACCCGAGGGCAAATCCACCCATCAGAACATAGCGGACCTTCTCCGTCTCAAAGGCGGTGATCAGCTTTTCGAAAACCTTTCTATAATCCATGGTGAGCGTTTTTGCGGATTCAGCTGTCTTTCTCTGTTTGCCACCAGAGGTTGATATAGTTTAGATCCATAAGCG
>Ga0209610_1001341_pt1 | contig 12719 bp, 9 predicted proteins | sample LakKivw275mmetaG_FD_184137 | JGI IMG/M metagenome (GOLD analysis project Ga0209610, IMG submission 184137) | Anoxic lake water microbial communities from Lake Kivu, Rwanda to study Microbial Dark Matter (Phase II) - Lake Kivu water 275m metaG... | ecosystem: Environmental > Aquatic > Freshwater >...
GCTGGGATTGCCTTTCACATCCAGGTGCTTCTCCAGCACGATCTTTCCCTGTGTAATGGTGCCGGTCTTATCGGTGCAGAGCACGTCCATGGCGCCGAAGTTCTGGATGGAATTCAGCCGCTTGACGATCACTTTTTTGCGCGACATGGAGATGGCGCCCTTCGAGAGATTGACTGTCACGATCATTGGCAGCATTTCGGGCGTCAGCCCCACCGCCACTGCCAGGGCGAACAGAAAAGCCTCCAGCCAGTTGTGCTTGCTCAGGCCGTTGAACAGGAAGACCAGCGGCACCATGACGACCATGAAGCTGATCATCAGCCAGGTGAATCGGTTCACGCCCTTATCGAAGCTGGTCAGCAGGCGTTGACCGACGATGCTGCTTGCCAATGAACCAAAATAGGTCTCGCTGCCGGTTTGGACGACCACCGCCGTGCCGGTGCCGCTTTCGATGTTGGAGCCGAGGAAGCACAGGTTCGTCATTTCCAGCGGATTCTGGATCTTGACGTCGGCGGTCGCGGATAGCTTCTCCACAGGGAGCGATTCGCCGGTTAGGGCTGCCTGGTTCACGAACAGGTCTTTGGCGGTGAGCAGACGCACATCGGCCGGGATCATGTCGCCGGCTGCCAGCGCTACAATATCTCCGGGCACCAAATCTTTCAACGCAATCTCTTTCCGCGTGCCCTCGCGGATGACAGTAGCGGTCGTTCGCACCATGGCTTTGAGCTGCTCGGCGGCATGATCCGCGCGGCTCTCCTGAACGTAACGCAGCACGATGCCAAGGATCACCATCGTGAGGATGACGATGGTGGCGCGCAGGTCGCCGGTCAGATAGGAGATGACCCCCAGGAGGACGAGCAGGATGACCAGTGGATTCTTGACGTTATCCCACAGGCGCAGCAGCCAGGTGCGGCGTTTTTCCCTGGCGACCTCGTTCGGGCCGTATTGCTCGAGGCGCGCCTCGACCTCGGCCTGCGTCAGGCCATTGGGCGTGGTGTTGAATTGCCCCAGAACGGCAGACGCCTCGGCGCGGGCGCTCTCCACCAGTTTTTTGGAGACTTGAATGCCGTTGGCGCGTCCTGTCCCGAACGGATGGAGGGAGAGTTTGACGGCGGGCAAGAAGCTCGTGGTACACCTCCAGATAAAATTCTGCCCCCGCGCTGGTGGACTCGCGGGGGCAGGAAGTATCACCGTAGCGGATACAGCTAGCAGCCCTGGGACGCGCGCGGAGTCCATCCGGCGGACGGGGAACCACTATGATCTGGGTCGAGTGAAAGTTTAGTATCCATAGAACTCGGTTCTCGAACTTGCGCAGTATATGCCCGCCTGCGAGGATGTGTCAAGAGGTCAATTTAGAGCCAACTCGAGGCAGGCGCAATGAGAATATAACGGTGATTCTTCTTGACGAGTTTTGTTTTGGTGTAGTATAGTTGCCGCGTAACTGAATAGACCTCGTTAGGTGAGGCGGCTGTGCGGAAACAGGCCATTGTCCCGAAACGTCGAAAGACGCCAAGGGGTAGACCAGGCCGGGCCGGATTAAGGCCCCGCTCAAAGTGGCTGGAGGAGACTCCTACGACGCGCAGTGCCAAACCCCGACCAGGAGGCGCTTGCGTCCTTTTCTGACGCAGGTGACTGTTGTGGTTGTGCCTCCTGGTTGATGACAGGAGGTTTTCGTTTTTTCTCGAATGAAGGGATCATGAGTTCTACCGAAGAAAGTGACCATCCTTTTTGTAGTCGGCCTCTCGAGATGAGAGGCGGAGCACCTGTATTCACATAAACATCACGAAGGAGGTGGGCATCCCTCCTGCGTGATGTCAATCCGCACCCAGGAGGCTGTTATGCTCACGATATTTAAAACCTCTGAACCAGGGCTGCAACGTATTGACCAGCCGGCTAAGGGGTGCTGGATCAATGTCACGAATCCCTCAACCGAAGAAACCATGCAATTGGTCGAATGGGGATTTGATTCTGACCTGATAACCTACTCGCTCGACCTGGATGAAATGGCCCATGTGGAGCGGGATGAAGATGAAGACTATACTTTTGTATTGATTCGCATCCCATTTTTCCAGGGCGGCGGCAGCGATATTCCCTATATTACGGTTCCTTTGGGGATTATTATCAAGGGGGAGCTTATTGCCACGATTTGCCGTTACGAGAATGCGATAATCCGAGAATTGTGCAATAGCAAGTATCGAGGTCTGAAGACGGGAAAGCGTTACCGCTTCGCCCTTTACGCCTTACTCGAAACAGCGGTTCGCTATCTGGGGCATCTCAGCGAGATCAACAAGATTGTCGGGGGGCTGGAAGACCAGTTGCAGCAATCTACCCGGAACCGTGAAGTGTTGGAATTGCTGAAGTATCAAAAAAGCCTGACTTACTTCATTTCCAGTCTGCGCTCCAATGAGGTGATGTTGGAACGCTTGCATCGCACCCAGATGTTCAATCAATTTGAAGAGGATCAGGAATTGCTCGAGGATGTCATGACCGAGAACCAGCAGGCGCTTCAAATGACCCATATCGCCTCTGACATTCTCAGCTCGATGATGGATGCCTTTGCTTCGATCATTTCGAATAACTTGAATACGGTCGTGAAAGCATTGACCGCGATCACCATCATTGTCAGCTACCAACGCTGATCTCGTCATTTTATGGTATGAACGTGAACCTGCCCCTGCAAGAGCATCCACTTGCATTCATATTCACTTTGGCTTTATCTATGTTATTGACCGGCGTGGCAGTTTACGTATTTGCCAAACGTGACTGGTTCTAATTGCTTTCTCGGGAGGCATCCTATGGCTTATCTGAGCGAAATTCTCGGCCGTCCCGTCACTGATCTGGACGGGAAACCCCTTGGCAAAATCGAGGACGTGGTCATCCGCCCCTGGGCGGAGTTCCCGCACCCATTGGTCGAGGCGGTGGCGGTCAAGGAGAAGAAAGGGATTCGTTACCTGCCGATTGTGGCAGTGACGACTTTGCTTTCCCCCGTGATCCCATTGAAGTATCGTGAGGATGAGGTGCCGGCATTCGAGTTGACGGACAAGGATGTACTGCTTTCCCGCGACGTGCTGGACAAACAGATCATTGACACCGACGGGGCGCGCGTGGTGCGCGTCAACGATGTGGAACTGGTGCGCGTCAATGGGACGCTCTACGTCAGCAATGTGGACATCACCTGGGTGGGCATTCTCCGCCGTCTCGGGCTGGTTGGGCTGGCGCACTTCCTGGCCGGGCATCTCAAGCAGGCGGGCATATCGTGGGAGGACGTGGAACTTCTGAGCCGCGACGAGTCCATGCAATTGCGCGTCCCAGCGGAAAAGCTGCACGAGCTTCACCCTGCCGACCTGGCGGAAATCGTCAGCGATCTGAACAAGCTGGAGAGCGGCCAATTGCTCAATAAACTGGACGTGGAGCACCTGGCGGATACGCTCGAGGAAGTCGAGCCGGACTTCCAGAAAGAGATCATCGAGCACATGCCGGACGAGAAGGTGGCTGACGTGCTCGAGGAGATGGAGCCCGACGAGGCGGCTGACCTGCTCGCCGATCTCCCCAAAGACCGCAAGGAGGGTCTGCTGGCACTGATGGAAAAGGACGAGGCCGCCGATGTCCGTAAACTCCTGGCTTATCCCGAGGATTCGGCGGGCGGCATCATGACCACCGAATACGCCGCCATCCGCCCGGACCTGGCAGCGGCGCAGGCCATCGAGGCATTGCGCGCCATGGCTGACGAGGTCGAGACGATGTTCTACGTCTACGTGACCGACGAGGAGAACCATCTGGTCGGAGCGTTCTCGTTGAACAATCTCATCTTTGCCAGACCCGGAGCGATGGTCAAGGATTTCATGACCACGCGCGTCATCAGCGTCAACCTGACCGACGACCAGGAAACTGTCGCTCAGACTGTTGCCAAATACGATCTGCTGGCTGTGCCGGTGGTAGACGATGAAAACCGATTGCACGGCATCGTCACCGCCGACGATGCGCTGGACAAGGTCATCCCGACGGCGTGGAAGAAACGCCTGCCGCGCTTCTATCGGTAACCATTGCAGGCGAGAACAATGACCAAAGCCATTGTTTCCTCCAGGCGCGGTTTCTTTGCCCGATCCTGGAAGCGCATCCTGATTTTTCTTTCCGTATTTGGGCCAGCCACCATCACCGCCATGGCTGATAACGACGCCAGCGGCATGGCCACCTACGCTGTCGCCGGCGCAAAACTGGGCTATCCCGTTTTATTCCTTCTATTGATCGTCACCATACTGTTGGGGATCACGCAAGAAATGGGGATTCGTTTAACGGTCGTCACCCGCAAAGGCCTGGCCGACCTGATCCGCGAACGGCATGGCGTCAAGGCTGCCGTTTTTATGTTTGTGGCTCTTGTTATAGTCAATATCGGCATTCTGGTTGTGGATGCCACCGCGGTCAAGGTTACGGCTGAGATATTCCAAATTCCACCTGTTCCAGTGGTTACTCTTGTCATCCTGCTCTCTTATTTCATGGCTGTAAAAGGGAACTATAAATTAACCCAGTCTTTTATGCTGATTGCGTGTTTATTCTTTATCGTCTATATATTTTCGGCGGTGAAGGCGCGGCCGGATTGGGGTCTGGCTTTAGGCAATCTGCTTTATCCACACGGTGTCACGGCGACGCCACAGTACATCCGCGATTTTCTCGTTGTCGGTATGGGTGTGCTTGGCACCACGATTACAAATTGGGGCCAATTTTTCATCAGCAGTTTTGCTTATGACAAGAAGATCGAAAAAGGCAAAGTTTCTTATTCTCAGGCAGAGACATATTGGGGCGCGTTCCTGACTGACTTCTTCTCGTTCTTTATGATTGTTGCAACCGCCGCAACGCTCTTCGTTCACGGTATCACACTTGAATCGGGTGAGCAAGCCGCTCTGGCAATCCAGCCGTTTGCCGGCCGTTTGGCAGGCACTCTCTTCGGCATCGGAATCTTGAATGCCGGTTTTATGGGATTGGTGATTGTCTCGCTTTCGACCGCCTATGCCTTTGCCGAATTTTTCGGCGTCTCCGGCAGCCTGAACGATAATTTTGGCAAGAGCAAAACCTTTTATGTGTTGTACCTGTTGCAATTGGTACTGGCGGGAGGCATTGCATTGTTTCCCCAGGTATCACTCTTTCAAATCATCATTGCCACACAGGTGATCAGTGCCTTCACTTTGCCCCCGATTTTTTATTATCTCATTCGATTTACTAGCGATAAAAATTTGATGGGGGAATTCGTCAATAATGCCTTTCAGAAATATTTCTCCATCGCCTGTACCATTGTGATTGCCATCGCTTCGCTGTTCACTATCGCGACATTGTTCATCAAGTTTTAGCCCCACCATTCCGACCTCGAGCCTGTTCGCCGTTAAAGAGCACGGGGCTGTCTGAAGGTTTTCTTTCAGCAGCCCCGTGGCGGTTGTTACCTTTCCTCGCTTCTGCGGAAGCGCCACACGGCCAGAAGGAAGAACAATACGGCGTAGCCCGCCAGCGACGCGGCTGGGACGAGCGCGGAACCGAAACCCAGCCCGCGAGCGATGATATTCTCGAAGCCATCCAGCGCCCAGGCAACTGGTGAGAGGTGCCCGATGGTGCTGAATGTCGTACCTGTAATTTCCAGCGGCACCCAGGCTCCGCCTAGCGCAGACAGGATAAACATCGGGATGAGCGAAAACATAATAGCCTGTTCCTCGGATTTGGACAGCACGCCGATCAGCAGGCCGAAGGCGCCGATGCACAGCGCGGCGGTCAGAGCCACCAGCAGGGTGGCCCCCGCCTGGCGCAGGTAATCCAGTTTCAAAATCAGCTGCCCAAAGAGGATCAAAAGCAGGAATTGTGCCAGCAAGAGGATCACGATTCCGAGATAGTGACCGAGCAGAATCTGGGCACGTGAAGTGGCGGTGGTCAGGATGCGCTGCAGGCAGCGCGATTTACGTTCGCTGACCAGCACCTGCGCCGCGGTCAGCAGGCCGGCGATGGCGAATTGCAACATCATAGCGGGCGAAGTATGCGAGAAGGCATTTGAACTGCTGCCGGGTTGCGCCTCAGCCGGTGCAGCGCTCGTATCGGCCACGCGGATTGGAGGGTTTTGCCAGGCAGCCAGGGTCTCGGACAGCGCGGAGCCGAAAACCGATGGATCTCCGCTGACCTCCGACACGATCTGCGCGGTACGGATGGCGTCCATCAAGCGGTTGGTCGCGGCCAGTATGTCGCCCTGGATGGCTGTCCCAGAGACGGTTGAGGTGTCGAGGATGACGGTTAGCTGGATGGGGGCTTCGGAAAGCGCCGCATCGCTGTAGCCGGCCGGGATGAGGATGGCTGCCGCCAGGTCCTTATCGGCCACCTGCTGCTGTAGGTCTGCGGGAGTCGTTTTCGGGTCCTCTACCAGTCGGAAGACGGTGGAGCCTTTTAGCAAATTGGTGAGTTCCTGACTGATGGCGCTGTTATCATGGTTGATGAAGCCAACCGGCAGACGCGGGTCTTCGGGTGCTTTACCGACCCCGCTGAAGGCCAGGCCAAACAGGAGGGTGAAGGCAATCGGCATGATCAGCAGGAAGAGGAAGGTCATGCGGTTGCGGGTCAGTTCGATCAGGTCTTTGAAGGTGATATCGAGGATGCGTTTCACGGTGAATCTCCTAGGCATACCGTCGCTCGAAACGCCAGACGCCAATGATGAAAAAGACCGCAGTCCAAGTCAGCGAGACCAGGCCGCTCAACGTGATCTGACTCAATGGGGCGCTGTTCACCCCTTCCATGAGCATGCGCACGATCCAGCCCTGCGGCATGGTCAGTGAAATGGCATTGACCGTCGGATTGCTGTAACCGGCAAACCCGATGAAGATGGGCATCGCCCCGACCCAGGTGGTGATCGTAAGCACCCCGCCGAAGACCGCGCCGCCCTGCTTGCTGCTCTTGAGCAGCGAATTGATGAAGATGCCAAAGGCGGCCGCGTTCAGGATGATGCAAGCGCTCATCAGAGTGATTGCCTGCCAGCTTCCCCAGTTGACCTGGAAGATGATCCGAGCGGCGATGAGCAGGATGATAACTTGCGCCGTGACGGTCAGCAGGACGCCCAGGAATTTGCCGGTCAGGATGGAAGACGGTGGCGTGGGGGTTGTGAACAAACGTGGCAGGGTATGCTGCTCGTCTTCCTGCAGGATGCCCTGGGCAGTTGCCACGCCGGTGTAATAGGCGTAAAAGATGAGCATGGCGCCCATGACTAAGCCGACGATGGCCAGGACTGGATTGCGTACCGGTTTCGTTTGAACCGGCGACTGGACATTCAGTAACGTGGTCGTCGGGTCGCCTTGCGGCTGGGCGGCCATGTACTGCCCGACTACTTGGCCGATGAGGGCTGGGTCGGTAGTGTTGGTTTGGGCCATGGCCACGTTCACAGAGATTTTCGCACCTGATATGCGGTCCATGAATTGGTTCAGAATGGACTTGACGACACCAGGGCCGATGGTCAGGGTCGGATCCTGGTAGAACTCGATGATTGCCTGCCCTCCCAGGGTAGAAAACCGGGATGAGAAGTCGGCCGGAATGATGATGGCCACGCCGGCCTGCTGATTATCCACGGCGGCGCGAGCAGCGGCCGGATCCGCTTCGGGCATGACCTCGAGCAGGTTCGCAAAATCTGGGCTTTGCAGCACATTGACGACGATCTCGCCCAGCGAGTTGGCCTGTGTCCCACCGGGTATATTCGCCATGGTCTGCCGGAACGTTGGACTGCCCTGGTCCAGGTTGACAATTATCACCTTGGTTACCGGAAGCTGAAAAGCCTGCTCGTCATTGGCAATATTGCCAAACATGAAATAGAACAGCACTGGAACGAGCAGCGGTATAACGAACATGAAGATCAGGGCGAAGGCGCTCCGGAAGGAGCGCGTCATATCTTTGAGAGCAATGTCGAGAATTTTCATAGTGACTCCAGGTTTGAGAGCGTAGAGATTAGAGAGTAGTGAACCAATCTCTGATCTCTATTCGCTTATCTCTAGTCTCTAATCTCTTAATGCTCTCCCCGTCAGGTGCAGGAAGACGACTTCCAGGTCGGGCTCCTGGATATCCACGGACGTGATGCGCACCCCGCTTGCCGCGGCCGCGTCGAATAAGCGCGGCAATACCTGGTTGCTGTCGTCAACCAGCAGGGTCAGGGTGCCATTTTCAGCATCTACCTGCTGGACACCCGGGGTCTTCTTCCAAGCCTCGGTGACACGCGACGACTCGGTGTTGATGGTCAGGGTGATGCGGTCGGTCTCACCCACGATTTTGACCAGTTCACCGTGCGTCCCGAAGGCGATCAACTTGCCATGATCCATGATAGCGATATGATCCGAGAGTTCTTGGGCTTCTTCCATGTAGTGGGTAGTGTAGAGTACGGTTGTGCCTTCCCTCTTGAGCGCCAGGACCGAATCGAGAATATTGCGACGGGATTGTGGGTCAATGCCTACGGTAGGCTCGTCCAGGTACATGATCTGTGGCCTGTTCAGCAGGGCCACGCCGATGTTGACGCGCCGCTTCATGCCGCCCGAATACTTCTTGACGCGTTCCTTTGCCCGGTCGGCGAGGCCGATCACCTCGAGCACTTCGTCCACACGGGCTTTGAGCGCCGCGCCGCGCAGGTCGTACATCTTTCCCCAGAAGGTCAGGTTTTCGCGGGCCGAGAGATCCTCGTACAGGGCAATCTCTTGTGGCACTACACCTAGGACGGACTTGACGTCCATCGGATCCTTGCGGACGGAGTGGCCCAATACTGAGGCGTCGCCGTCATCGGGACTCAGCAGGCAGGAGAGCATGGAGATGGTGGTAGTCTTCCCGGCTCCATTGGGACCGAGCAGGCTGAAGATCTCTCCCCGCTCGACGCTGAAGCTTACGCCGTCCACGGCGCGGATTTCACCGAAATGTTTATGGAAGTTCTGGACTTCGATAGCCTTGGTATTCATATTCACTCCACAAAAAAATTGTTGCTGAAGTATACCGGAATTAGCCTGAAATTGCTGTCATTTCTGCATTACGTTGCTTGGTGCAATGGCAAATTCCGGCACCTGCGTTACAATTTATGTACGTCGAAAAAGCGATTTTGTAGTAGACCTGAAAGATTGTCACCTAATGAACAGCCGCGAGCGATTTCTTGAAACGATGCGTTTTGGCGCGCCCGATCACGTCCCTTACTTCGAGGAGGGCTTACGCGAGGAAGTGCTCGAAGCCTGGCGGGAGCAGGGGCTTGCCTCGGCTTCTGACCTGGCGAAGATGTTCGTCACCGACAAGCGCGAAGAGATCATCCTGGATGTAGATCCTCATCCCTCGCCGAGGCGCTGGCCGACGACCCAGGCAGAGTTAAAAGCATTCCGGCATCGGCTCGATCCCAATCATCCATTCCGCCTGCCGGAAAACTGGCAAACGAGCCTGCCAGTTTGGAAACAGCGCGACCATGTGCTGATGATGCGGGTGCATCGCGGCTTTTTTCTGAGCATGGGTGTGGAGGACTGGCACAGGTTTTATGAAGTCATGGCGCTGACGCGCGACGATCCCGCCTTCGTACGTGCGCTGATGCAAGTCCAGGGTGAGTTCGTCGCCGCCCTGACCGAGCGTGCTTTGCAGGAGGTCGAGATTGATGCTGCTATTTTCGGTGAGCCGATTGGCGGCAACCGCGGGCCGTTGATCTCGCCGCGCATGTACGCGGAGTTGGTGCTGCCGAGTTACCAGCCCGTGCTGGATGTTTTACGGCGCCACGGTGTGGAGGTGGTCATTCTGCGCACCTACGCCAATGCCAGGGTGCTGCTGCCGGTTCTGTTCGAGAATGGCTTCGACTGTTTGTGGGCGTGCGAGACGAATGCCGAGGCGATGGATTACCGTTCCTTACGCCGCGAATTTGGCAGCAGCCTGCGCCTGATCGGCGGCATTGACCTGGATGTGCTGCGCGAGGAAAAAGAGGCGATCCGGCGCGAGGTCGAAGAGAAAGTCCCGCTGCTGTTGAGAGAAGGGGGTTATGTGCCGCTGGCGGATGGCCGGGTGCGGGAGGATGTCTCGCTGGAAAATTATATTTACTACCGACGGCTCTTGCAGGAGGTCACCCGGCCGGCAGCGGCGTAGCCAGCCAGGAAAGGTGATCGGCCAGCAGTTGCTTGGCCTGCTGAATCAGCTTCTGGCGAGGATTTTCTCCTAACTCTTCGGTTGTGACCGGCGGCGAAAAACTGATGAAGGGGGATACGAAGAGTCTGCCAGGAAAGAACAACTGCTGGAGCACCTGCCCAAACTCGGCGATGCGGCGTTTCTCCCAGTCCACCCGGCCCAGGCGGGTCAATGGGTGGTTCACCCAGCGCGGTGTCAGAAATCCGCTGGCGATGGAGAGCACCACTTTGACCTGCGGAGCCATCCGTAGGAACAGGTTAATGGAGGGCGACCAGTTCTCGAGGTGCTTTTCGGCATCGGTGGAGAGGGCAGGGTCCGGGTCAAGGCGACCGGTGCCGAAGAGCAGCAGTGAGCCGCCCTCTTTCAACTGACGGATTCCGGCGCGTGCCGCCGCCATGCGGTCACGCGGATCGTCTGTCAGGAAGATCAGGTGCTCGCAGGCGTGAGGTAGATTTTTCAGGTATTTGATATCGCTCGAAATGACCTTGAGGTCAAGCCGGTTGATCTGCGACGGCACGACCACGATATCGTATGTGCCGACGTGGTTCGAGACCACCAATAGCGGACCTTCGGTTGGCACGGTCTCCGCGCCGCGCGTCGTCACGTTTTTGACCCAGTGGCTCATCATCCAGGCGCAGGCGGCGGGAAACCCGTCGCTGCGGATCATTCGGTCGGCGGCCAGGCCGATAGCCGATAGCCGGTCAGCGGCGCGGCGGAAGAACAGGCCAAAGGTCCGGCGCGCTATGGCTGTTTTCCGCAGGCCGACCGCGTTGACGATCTCGTCCAGCAGGGTGTCGGTCAAGGCTCGGATGCGTTCGTCCATATCCCAAAGTTTAACACAGGATGCTTATTTCGGTTACCCTTGCGAAGGTTATCAGTCTTCACAAGAGTGGGCTGCTAGGATTTGGTAGAATCACTCCATGCTGACTCTCGACTTGGAACGACTCAAAGCGTATCGTGCGCGGACCTTTCGCCTGCTCGCCGCGAACCATATCAATTCCCCGGCTGGGGCCTTGGACTTTGTCAACGAGCGCGGTTTCACGTATTTCTGGCCAGTCAAAGGTGTGGATCTGCCCTCGCTGTGGGAGGCGGTTGGCGGCACTTATCCCGTCTCCAGTGACCACGACGATCCCTTTCACGTGACTTGGCGCTGGAAGGACGATGCGCTCGACAAGCGCATCTGGTATTACGGCAAGATCCTGCGCCGAAAGGCGACTTTCATTTCGCTGGAGGTCGCGCCTTATTTCTATGCCCTTTCGGAGAATTACGGCTCACCGGAAGAGGATTACTTGGTGGCCTATGAGGCTGGCCGCCTGACCCAGGCCGCCAAGCAGGTCTACGAAGCCCTGCTCGACAAGGGCGCGCTGGATACGATTTCCCTGCGCAAAGAGGCGCGGCTGATGAACGCGAAGGAATCCGAGTTCAACCGGGCGCTGGAAGACTTGCAGATGGATTTCAAGATATTGCCGATGGGGATTGCCGAGGTAGGCGCGTGGCGTTATTCCTATCGCTACGACATCACCGCACGGCACATGCCGGAGCTGCCCGAGAAGGCACGCCGCATTGGCGAAGCAGAAGCGCGGCAAAAACTCGTGGAGCTATACTTCCGCTCGGTTGGTGCGGCGCAGTCGCGGGACGTGACTCGTCTCTTCGGCTGGCCACCCGAATTGGCCCGGCGCACGGGGGGCAGGTTGCTGGGAAGTGGAGAACTGGTTGAGGTGGAGCATCCGCAGAAGCCGGGCGCGTGGCTGGTGTTGAAGGAATTGGTTGGATGACCTATCCCCTGCCCCCTTTCCCTTTAAGGGAAGGGGACGGGGGTTAGGTTCATTCTTTGGAGGTAACTATGGACATTGCCATCATGATCGAAGGCCAGAACGGCTTGACTTGGCCGCGCTGGCAAAAAATCGCCGCAGCGGTTGAGGGTCTGGGCTTTGCCGGTCTCTACCGCTCGGACCATTTCACCAATGCCAATCCGCCCGACCTGGATTCGCTCGAACTGTGGACCTCGCTGACTTGGCTGGCATCGCACACGAAGCGCATCGAATTCGGTCCGCTCGTCTCGCCGGTCTCGTTCCGCCACCCGGCATTGACCGCGCGCATGGCCGCCGCCGTGGACGATCTTTCTGGCGGGCGGCTGACGCTCGGCCTCGGCGCGGGCTGGCAGGAGCGCGAGCACCGTCTCTTCGGCTTTGACCTGCTTCCCCTGCAAGAGCGTTTCGACCGCTTTGAGGAGGGATTGGAAATCATCGCTCGCTTGTTGAAATCCGACCTGCCGGTAACCTTTGAGGGCAAATATTTCCAGTTGCGCGGAGCAACCCTCCTGCCGCGCCCAACGCGACCTGGCGGTCCACGCCTTTTGATCGGCGGCAATGGCGAAAAGCGTACGCTTCCGCTGGTGGCGAAATACGCCGACGAGTGGAATGCCATCTTCGTGCAGCCTGTAGAATTAATTCGTTTGAATACCCGCTTGGACGAATTGCTTCAGGCGCAGGGACGCGATCCAAAATCGGTCAAGCGCTCGATGATGACAGGTCTGCGCTATGGGCGGACGAAGAAGGATCTGGACGAGAAACTTGCCTCGCGTA
>Ga0209610_1001346_pt1 | contig 12696 bp, 8 predicted proteins | sample LakKivw275mmetaG_FD_184137 | JGI IMG/M metagenome (GOLD analysis project Ga0209610, IMG submission 184137) | Anoxic lake water microbial communities from Lake Kivu, Rwanda to study Microbial Dark Matter (Phase II) - Lake Kivu water 275m metaG... | ecosystem: Environmental > Aquatic > Freshwater >...
GGTGATGGCACTACAATAAGTTGGTAAAATGAAAAACTGGCAGGAACTGGAACAGAAATTTTATATGCGTATAATCAAGCGATTGCCGGTTACCCTGGTTCGGGGTCAAGGTGCCCGGGTCTGGGATAGCAAGGGCAAGGAGTACCTTGATTTCGTTGCTGGCTCGGCGGTCAACAGCCTGGGACATTGCCATCCGGTAGTTGTCAAGGCGTTGACGGAACAGGCTAAAACTCTTATTCATACATCGAACCTGTTCTACACTGTTCCCCAGCTGCAGCTGGCCAAATTACTGGTTGAGAACAGCTGTCTTGACCGGGTTTTCTTCTGTAACAGCGGCGCTGAGGCTAATGAGGGGGCTATAAAGCTAGCCCGTCGCTACGGCAAGCTTCACCTTGGTGGAGCTTATGAAATTATAACCACCCATGGTTCCTTTCATGGTCGGACGCTGGCTACTGTGGCAGCCACAGGTCAGGACAAGCACCAGCAACCTTATATTCCCCTACCGGACGGCTTTGTCCAGGTAGATTACGATGACAGCGAGGCAATCAAAGCGGCAACCAGTAATCGGACCTGTGCCGTGATGGTGGAACCTATTCAGGGTGAAGGTGGGGTTAATGTGCCTGATGATAAATATCTTAAGCAGGTACGAGTCTGGTGTGACGAGAAAGGCATACTGCTCATACTGGATGAGATTCAGACCGGCATTGGCCGACTAGGTAGCCTGTTCGGTTATGAGCAATATGGAGTCGAACCGGATATACTGACAGCGGCCAAAGGATTAGGTGGTGGCGTGCCAATAGGAGCTTTGTTAGCCAAGGAGCGGGCTTCTGTTTTTGTGCCCGGTGACCATGGCTCGACTTTCGGTGGAAATCCCTTAATTTGTGCTACCGGAATGGCAACGTTGAAATTTATCATTGATAATGATATACCGAATAGGGTTAAAGAGTTGGGAAAGTATTTCATAACCGGCATGGAAAAGCTGAAAGCCAAGTTCAACTTCATTGCTGAGATACGAGGTCGCGGGTTGTTATTGGCCTTGGGCTTTACTGATGATATTGCTGAAGAGCTGGTGCTGGCTTGCCTGAAGGAAGGCTTGCTGGTTAATCCGGTCAAGCCGAATGCATTGCGGTTTATGCCGCCGCTTATCATTACCGAGAAAGATGTTGACGAGGCACTGGGCATTTTAGACATAGTTTTTAGTCGGAGGTCACAGTAATGGCAAATAAAAAAGTAGTGCTGGCCTACAGTGGTGGACTGGACACGTCGGCAGCCATAAAATGGATGGCGGATAAGTATAAGATGGATGTTATTGCGCTCACCGCGGATATAGGCGGTGTTGGCGAGCTACCCGCTATTCAGAAAAAGGCGCTGAAAATAGGAGCAGTCAAGGCATTAACTGTTGATGCCAGAGAGCTTTTTGTTGATTCTTACGTTTTCCCGGCTCTGAAGGCTAACGCCATCTATGAGGGGCAGTACCCGCTGGCTACAGCGCTGGGCCGTCCACTGATAGCTAAAATGCTGGTAGACACTGCCATAAAAGAAGGTGCTGTGGCGGTAGCTCATGGCTCCACGGGTAAGGGCAATGACCAGGTTCGCTTCGATGTGAGTGTGTTGGCACTGGCTCCAGAACTGAAGGTTATAGCACCGGCACGAGAGTGGGGCATGACGCGAGAAGAGACTATTAAGTATGCTGAAAAACATGGCATCCCTATTCCGGTTAAGGTCGCCAGCCCTTATTCCATAGATGAAAATATCTGGGGCAGGAGCATAGAGTGCGGCGTGCTGGAGGACCCGTGGGCTGAGCCCCCGGAGGAAATTTTCGCTTGGACTAAATCACCGGCAGTCTCCCCTGATAAGCCAGGTTACGTGGAAATCGGTTTTGAGGAAGGAATTCCGGTAAGTCTCGATGGCAAAAAAATGAATGGTGTGGCTCTAATTCAAAAGCTTAATGAATTAGCCGGTAAGCATGGTGTGGGAAGAGTTGACCATGTGGAAAGCAGGCTGGTGGGGATAAAGTCGAGGGAAATTTATGAGTCACCGGCAGCTACTGTACTGCTGAAAGCACACCAGGCCATGGAAGCGATGACCTTGACTCACCAGCAGCTCCGTTTTAACGAGAAGGTGTCCAGTGAATATGCCGACATCATATATAATGGCCTGTGGTTTACTGCATTGCGCCGAGATTTGGCTGCTTACGTGGACCGCGCTCAGAAGCATGTTACTGGCACAGTAAGGGTTAAACTTTTTAAAGGAAACTGTATTGTGGTGGGCAGAAAGTCTCCTGTCTCATTATATGACTATAGCCTGGCTACTTATGATAAAGGCGATGTCTTTGACCAGAGCGCCTCGATTGGTTTTATTCACGTATGGGGGTTGCCGGCGAAGGTCCAGGCTAGAGTGCAAGGTGGTGAGGACGGAGAAAAGAAGCCGAAAAAGAAAACTTGAGATATTAGAGTATATGGCTAAGAAAGACGAAGTTAAAGGTCATTTGCGCAGCCGCTTTCAAAAGGGTGTAGATAAGGCGGTTGAGAAATATGCCGCCTCCATTTCTTTTGATTGGAGGTTATATAAACATGATATTGCCGGGAGCATCGCGCACGCGCAGATGCTAGCCGGGCAGGAGTTGATATCAGGAAAAGACGCTGAGCTTATCGTCTCGGGTCTTACCTCAATTCGAGGCGAGATTGAGCAAGGTAAATTTGAATTCAGACCTGAACTTGAGGATATACACATGGCTATCGAGAGCCGCCTGTTTGAGAAAATAGGTGATGTGGCTGGCAAGCTGCATACTGCTCGTTCCCGAAACGACCAAGTGGCTCTGGATATGCGCCTTTTCGTCAAAGAGGCTATTTTGGAAACTGTTAGCAAGCTGAAGGATTTCCAGGCGGCACTGCTGGATGTAGCTGAGGCTAATAAAGCTGTCATTATGCCCGGATATACCCATTTGCAGCAGGCTCAGCCAGTCCTTCTTGCCCATCATCTTTTAGCCTATTTCGAGATGCTGCAGCGGGATGTGACCAGATTTCAGGATTGCTTGAAGCGTACCGATGTCTCGCCACTGGGTAGTGGGGCTCTGGCCGGAGTAGCTTATCCCGTTGACCGTAAGTTAACAGCTCAGAAGCTGGGCTTCAGTGATGTAAGCGCTAATAGCCTCGATGCTGTGTCTGACCGGGATTTTGTCATTGAATACGAAGCTGCTGCCGCCATCACGATGATGCATTTATCCCGACTGGCGGGGGAGATAGTGCTGTGGTCTTCAGCCGAGTTTGGCTTTGTGGAGCTCGATGAAGCTTACGCCACGAGCAGCAGCATTATGCCCCAGAAAAAGAACCCGGATGTGGCGGAGTTAGCCAGAGGCAAGACGGGCAGAGTTTATGGCAATCTGCTTAGCCTTTTGATGGTAATGAAAGGGCTACCACTGGCTTATAATCGTGATATGCAGGAAGACAAGGAGGGGCTTTTCGATACTGTGGACACATTTGTCTCCACGCTGGAAGTCTTCACTGGCATGGTAAAAACCATGAAGACCAATAGCGCTCGCATGGGGCAGACTATGTCCGGCAGCTATATACTGGCTACTGACCTGGCTGACTATCTGGTGAAGAAGGGATTGCCTTTTCGCCAGGCGCATAGCGTTGTGGGCAAGCTGGTGCAATATGCCATCAGTAAGAAAAAAGGCTTTCAGGAGTTGAGTCTGGATGAATATCATCGTTTATCATCTCTTTTCGCCAAGGATGTGTACGGCATTACTTCGGAAACTTCAGTTAAGGCTCGCAATTCTGTGGGTGGCACTGCACCGGCACAGGTGGTAGCTGCCCTGTCACGGGCTAAAAAGCTTGTCGGGAAAAAGTAATGAAAAATAGGCGAATCAAAATAGCGCCGTCAATCCTTTCTGCTGATTTCAGCCGCCTCGGTGAGCAGGTCGCTGAGGTAGCCAAAGCCGGCGCCGACTACATTCACGTCGATGTAATGGACGGGCAGTTTGTGCCTAATATAACCATTGGTGCTCCTGTGGTGGCTTCGCTTCGTTCCTGGACTGACCTGCCGCTGGACGTGCATTTGATGATCGAGCGACCAGAGGCTCATGTGGCGCAGTTCGCTGATGCTGGCGCCGATATCATCACTGTCCATGTTGAGGCTGCAACGCATCTGTATCGCCTGGTCGAGACAATAAAAAGCCTGGGGGTTAAAGCCGGAGTATCGTTGAATCCAGCCACTCCTCTAAACTCATTGGATGAAGTTCTTCCTTTGCTCGACCTGGTACTGGTAATGACTGTTAATCCTGGCTTCGGCGGTCAGGCTTTCATCGGTAGTATGATGGATAAAATAGCTCGGCTGCGGAAGATACTGGATGATAGACAGTACAAGGCGGAGCTAGAAGTCGATGGTGGTATCACTGTAGTTATAGCTCCAAAGGTGGTTGAAGCGGGAGCCGATGTTCTGGTTGCCGGAGCTGCTGTTTTTGGCTCTAAGCAAGGTGCCGGGAAGGCGTTGCAGGAGATGAGGAAATCACTTGGTTTATCTGGCTAGCTTATGTTGACTGCGCAGACAGCGGGTACACAGATTAACTTGCTTAGGCTTCCCGTCAATTACAATAGTGGCTGGCTGGATATTGGGCAGCCAGCGTCGCCTGGTATGCTGCTTCGAATGGCTTATCCTATGGCCGAAATGTGCCGTTTTGCCACAGATATCGCATTTTGTAGCCAAATTGTTAACTCCTTTTCCACCAATGAGACCATATAACTGTCAAGCAGGTCTTGACAACAGGAGTAGAATTATACCACAATTTCCAGATTATACAAAGGAGAAGAGATGAAACAACTTCGTTCCTGTGATGGTCAGGAGTTCAGAGATATGTTTGCCGCTGGCAGTAGCTGGCTGGAGAAAAGTGTTCCGGACATTAATGCCATAAACGTTTTCCCTGTGCCTGATGGTGATACCGGGACGAACATGTTTCTAACCATGCGCTCGGTCATAGAAGAAGCTGACCGAATTTCAGGTGGCAGCGTCTCTGCTGTAGCTAAGGCTATGGCCCAGGGCGCTTTGATGGGCGCCAGGGGAAATTCAGGTGTGATACTGTCTCAGTTCTTCCGTGGCATGGCGAAGGGACTTGATGACAAAGATTCCATTACCGGAAGTGATTTGGCAGTGGCACTGGATGAAGCATGTCGCGCCGCCTATAAGGGGCTATCACAGCCGGTAGAAGGAACTATGTTGACAGTGATTAAAGATGCAGCTAAGGCTGCTCAGGAAGCTGCCCGAACCGCTCCAGATAATTTGACCGGGGTGGCAGAGGCTGCGGTTGATGAAGCCAGGGATTCGGTAGCCAGAACTCCCCTTTTATTAGACGTTCTGCGTGAGGCTGGTGTAGTGGATGCAGGAGGTCAAGGCGTATATGTGTTATTGGAAGGCGTACTTCGTTATTTAGAGGGAAAGGTTGAGGAAATGAGATATCGACGTCCCCAGATGGTTGCTGCTGAGTTGCCTGCAGGCACTACGGCGACTCCGCATGTGACTGAGTCAGAAGAGCCTTATGGATACTGCACTAACTTCTTGCTCGAAGGCCATAAACTTAATCCCGATAAAATTAGGAAGAAGCTGGAAGGCAAAGGTCAATCAGTTGTCGTCGTTGGCGATGAGAGCACTATCAGGGTTCATATCCATACCTATGACCCTGGAGGTATTATAAGATTTGCTACTGCTTTAGGTACCTTGCATCAGCTGCAGATCCAGAACATGGATGACCAGCATGTTGGCTTTGTTGAGATGCAGAAAGAAAGGTTGCCAAGCTCGGATACTGGCGTGGTAGCAGTTGCTGCCGGAAGCGGGATGAAGGAGGTCTTCCGTAGTTTGGGGGCTGCGGCAATAATTACAGGCGGGCAGACAATGAATCCGAGCGTTCAAGAGATACTTCAGGCAGTTGAGGCAGTGCCGTCACAGAAGATAATTCTGTTACCCAATAATAAGAATATCATTTTGGCTGCCTCTCAGGTCCAGTCGCTCACATCCAAAGAGATAGCTGTGATTCCAGCAAGGACTGTGCCTCAGGGGATAGCTGCTCTCATAGCTTTCAATTATGAAGGAAGCATGGAAGAGAATGTCCAGGCTATGACAGATGCTGTTGCCACGGTGAAAACTGTAGAGATCACCGAGGCGGCACGTAGCACGAAGTTACAGGGATTAAAAATAAGTAAAGGGCAGGTTATTTCCATATTAGATGATGAAAAGTTGCTTGCTGCCGATGATGACACGGAAAAGGTTCTTTTTGAAGCTCTTGATAAGATAGATATTGATTCGGCAGAAGTAGTGACCGTATATTATGGCGCTGATATCGAATCAACTCAGGCGGAGCAGGTGGTTCAAAAAATCCGTGAAAAGTATCATGACAAACAGGTAGAGATGGTGTCAGGCGGACAACCGCATTACCGCTACATAGTTTCTCTGGAATGATAGCCTCTTGAGGCATGTGGATTTAGTCAAAATTGTGACTGATGCTTGATTTGATTTAATTCCATAACTAGCTTGCATTGATTATTTCTGGGACTGAGAGAAGGTTAAAACCGGTGACAACCTCTTCGCTCATAGATATTGAGCCGCTGAGAACCATTCTCCAAATGGAATGCCAGAGAAACTATTCTGATACCACGGTGTTAGGCGGGCTCGATAAATACCTCCATAAATGGGCGAGACAAACTAGAGACAGAATAAGCTCTCCTGAAATTCTGGCTCGCTTCATCGAACTTCATCTGGCTGATTCCAATTATGCTGAATGGGGTGTTGATAAGCGTAAGGCATGGATAAAAAATGTCCTCGATTGGCTGGCTCAAGCGAATGCGACAACTGGAGCAGCGCCGGCGAAGAAGAGCAAATCTCGTTCTAAGGCATCCAGCCGACCATCTGCAGCTTCCACAGTTCGCGATTCGACTGGCGATAAGGATTTAGACTCGTCGGTGACCGTTGCTAAAGGAATCGCTGCCAGCTCGGCTAGCAAGCTGACCAAGCTGGGGGTGCAGACAATTCGGGACTTGCTTTATTTTTTCCCCAGACGTCATCTCGATTATAGTCAGAGAAAACCTATTGCTGAACTTGCGGTTGGCGAAGAGCAGACTATTCTGGCTACAGTTTGGGAAGCTAGAATAGCCAGGCTGGGCTACCAGAGGGGGACTGAAGTCATTGTTGGTGATGAGACAGGTAATATGAGGGCGGTCTGGTTTAATCAGCCCTTTCTGGCTAAGAATTTTCGTACTAACGCTCAAGTAATGCTCAGTGGCAGGGTGTCTGAATTTAAGGGAAATAAGGTATTTGAATCACCGGAGTGGGAACTTGTCGAGGATAAGGAGTTGATTCATACCGGTCGCCTGGTTCCTGTTTACCCCTTAACGAGGGGTCTATATTCTAGGCAAGTGAGGAATCTGGTAAAAAAGGTACTCGACGCCTGGGTATGGCAGGTGATGGATTTTTTGCCACAAGAAATTAAAAGCAACCGTCATCTCTTGGATTTACCCCAGGCTATTATGCAGGCTCACTACCCGGATAGTCCTTTAGCCAAGGACGAAGCCAGGAAGCGTCTGGCTTTTGATGAACTTTTCCTTCTCCAATTAGGTGTGCTTGGCAAGAAGCGAGACTGGCAGGAAAGTCAGCCAGGCAACGCCTTCACTTTTAATAAAGAGAATCTCGGTAGATTTCTGAATTCACTGCCTTTTAATTTAACACAGGCACAGCAGCGAGTCCTGCAGGAGATTCTTGCTGACTTGCAGAGGTCCAAGCCTATGTCGCGCCTTCTTCAGGGTGAGGTAGGCAGTGGCAAAACTGTGGTGGCCACGGCGGCTTTGCTGGTAGGTGCCGACAATAGTTATCAGGGAGCGTTCATGGCGCCAACCGAGATATTAGCCGAGCAACACTTCAAGACTATCCGCCAGCTTTTATCTAAGATAAGCCATGAAAAGGATGAGCAGGACAATGTTTGCAGCTACCACGGGCTATTTTCTCATCCTGTTAGCTTTGCCCTGTTAACTGGAAGCATGAGCGAGAAGGAGAAAGCAGCGTTACACCAGCGGATTCAAGAAGGACAGGTGGATATCGTTATCGGTACGCATGCTCTGATTCAGAAGGCGGTAGAGTTTTCTAAGCTCGGGTTGGTGGTTGTTGATGAGCAACATCGATTCGGTGTTTTGCAACGTTTAGCATTGCGCCAGAAGGGATTTAATCCCCATATATTGGTGATGACGGCTACACCTATTCCACGTACTCTGGCGTTGACTCTCTATGGTGACTTAGACCTTTCGGTTATAGATGAATTGCCGCCCGGGAGGCAAGAGATAAAAACGAAGTGGCTTAAGCCTGAGCAGAGAGGCAGGGCTTATGATTTTATCCGACGGCAAATTGCAGACGGTCAGCAAGCCTTTATAATCTGTCCCTTAATTGAGGAATCGGAGACTATCGAAGCCAAAGCAGCAGTTGCTGAATATGAACGGTTGTCAAAGGAAATTTTTCCTTATTTAAGGCTCGGCTTGCTCCATGGCCGAATGTCAGCCAGCGAAAAAGAGAAGGTGATGCAGAGTTTCCGTGATGGCAGGCTTGATATTCTGGTATCTACGCCTGTAGTAGAGGTCGGTATTGATGTACCTAACGCTACCGTTATGCTGGTGGAGGCAGCCGACCGTTTTGGCCTTTCGCAGTTGCATCAGTTTCGCGGTCGTGTGGGGCGAGGCGAAAAACAAAGTTACTGTTTGCTTCTGGCTGAGAGGCCTTCGCCTGAGGGCAGCGAAAGGTTGAAAGCTATAGAAGGGATTCAGAATGGTTTTGTTTTGGCCGAGAAGGACTTGGAACTGCGGGGACCGGGCGAGTTCTTCGGTACCCGCCAGAGCGGTTTGCCCGATATCCGCATGGCACGGTTATCTGATACTCCGTTGCTGGAATTAACTCGAAATGAAGCAGTGTCTCTTTTTCAGAGAGATTCTGAGCTCAAGATGCCCGAGCACCGGCTACTGGCTAAGGAGCTAGCCAGAGTCTGGCAAACTGGCGGCGAATTAAGCTGATTTGAAAGTTAATGGCATTAGCTCTAATATATAATGGTTATCAGCAAATTTGTTTTGCCATTCGGAGTTTTTCGCTTGTCGTTCTGAGCTTTTTACCTGTCATTCTGAGCGGAGCGAAGAATCTAATTATCTATAGTCATCGAGATTAATGGTCATCAAACATAAACTGGCTAAGGCTCTAGAGCAAGCTGTAGCGCAAGCTCAGCGGGAAGGGATGCTGGCTGCTGCGGCTTTGCCTGAGATTATATTGGAACGTCCGCAAAATCCTGAGCACGGTGATTATGCCTCCAGCCTTCCGCTAAAGCTGGCCAGGACAAACGAAATGGCTCCTCTGAAAATCGCTGAGAAAATTATAGAGTTTATGCCTCCTCTGACAGAGGTCTCCAGAACAGTCGTTGCCGCCCCGGGCTTCATCAATTTTGAACTCAACTCCGATTGGCTGGCACAGCAAGTGGCAGCCATACTGGATGCCGGCGATTCTTATGGGAATATTACCATCGGTGGTAAGAAGCCTGTTCAGATTGAGTTTGTTAGCGTTAATCCCACCGGGCCTCTTCATGTCGGGCACGGTCGCGGTGCTGTTTTGGGAAGCACTCTGGCGAATGTGCTCAATGCCACCGGCTACGCTGTGGAAAAGGAATATTATATTAACGATGCCGGCAGCCAGCTCGATGCTTTCAACCGTTCTCTCTATGCGCGTTATCAACAAAGTCTCGGCATTGATGCCGAGATGCCGGGCGATGGCTATATGGGCAACTATATGGTTGACCTGGCTAAGGAGATTATCGATAAAGAGGGTAAACGCTTTTCGACCATGACTGTAGACGCAGCCACTAAAGAGCTGGGGGCGATTGGGGTTAATACGATAATGAGCATGATCAGGCAGGACCTTGAGCTGCTGGGAGTGGAGTTCGATGGCTGGTTCAGTGAGCAGAGCCTGTATAAAAAAGGCCAGTATAAGAAGGCTATGAAGTTGCTGAGTGACGGTGGTCATGTGGCGGAAAAGGAAAATGCCACCTGGTTTACATCATCTGCGCTGGGTGAAGACAAAGATAATGTGTTGATACGGAGCGACGGCTCACCTACATATTTTGCCTCGGATATTGCCTATCATTTCAACAAATTCCTGGAGCGTAAGTTCGATACTGTAATTAATATCTGGGGAGCTGATCACCAGGGACATGTTTCCCGAATGTTTGCCGTGGTTAATGCCCTAGGGATAAATCCGGAGCGACTCAAGATAATAATCTGCCAGCTGGTTACGTTACGCCGTGGCAAGGAGGTAGTCAGGGTCTCCAAGCGTAGCGGAGATATTATCACCTTGAGGGAGGTAATAGACGAGGTCGGTTCGGATGCATGTCGTTTTGTCTTTTTATCCCGTTCTGCCGACGCTCAAATGGACTTCGATTTGGAGCTAGCCAGGAAGCAGTCGGTGGATAACCCGGTCTATTATGTTCAATATGCTCATGCTCGTATTGCCAGCATACTTCGGTTGGCTACAGAAAAGGGAATTGATTATAGTCGGGGCGATGTCTCTTTGCTCACCACTGAGCCGGAGTTGACCTTAATACGGCGTATGATGCTGTTGCCGGAGATGCTGGAATTAATTTCGGATACTCTGGAGCCGCACCACTTGCCTTACTATGCTCAGGATTTAGCCGCTGTTTTCCATAGTTTTTACAAGCAATGTCGGGTTGTTTCCAAGAATCAGGAGCTGACCCGGGCTCGGCTTAAGCTGGTTAAGGCAGCTCAAATAGTTCTAGCCAGAACGCTTCACCTGATGGGAATGACGGCACCCGAAAGCATGTAGCCCCTCGGTGATATCATTCTGAAGGAGTCCTTCTGTGGAAGGGCGATTGAAGAATCCCCACTCGGGATAAACTCGGCGAAGAATCTCGTAGATTGTCACGTCGCTAATGCTCCTCTTTAGTTTGTAGCTGGCGCTGCTTTGTGCTAAACTTTCCTGAATATGAAAAAACGCGTCTTTTCCGGTGCCCGTCCCACCGGCAGGCAGCATATCGGTAACTATATCGGCGCCATCCAGAACTACGTTGCCCTTCAAAAGGACTATGACTGTATTTATTGCATAGTGGATATCCATGCTTTGACAACTCTGGAGAACACAGACAGGCTTCAGCAGGATATACATGAGATGACGCTTGATTGGTTGGCTGCCGGTCTCGACCCTCAAAAGAGTATCCTCTTTGTGCAGTCGCATGTTCCTGAGGTAATGGAGCTTTATACCTTGCTCGGCATGGTTACGCCTTTAGGCTGGTTATTGCGTGTGCCCACTTTCAAAGAGAAGGCGCGTATGCAGCCACAGAATGTGAACTACGGGCTGGTGGGCTATCCGGTGCTCATGACTGCAGATATTGTGCTCTACAAGGCTGAAGTGGTGCCTGTGGGTGAAGACCAGTTGCCTCATCTTGAGCTGGCACGGGAAATAGCCCGCCGCTTTAATTCTCTTTTCGGTAATACTTTCCCCGAGCCTCAAGCCAAGCTAACCTCTTTTCCTATGGTGCTGGGATTGAATGGCGCTCAGAAGATGGGCAAGAGTTACAATAACTATATTGAGCTGGCGGCTACGCCAAAGGAGACCTCCAAGCTGGTGATGACTGCGGTCACCGACCCGGCCCGGAAATATCGCTCTGACCCCGGTCATCCCGATGTGTGCAATGTCTTCAGCCTCCACGGCTTCTTCAACCCGGACAGTGTAGAAAGGATTGCCGTTGAGTGCCGCTCCGCAGAGATAGGCTGTGTTGATTGCAAGAAATTGCTGGCTGAAGGCATAAATTCAAAACTGGCTGCTTTTCGGGAAACGAGAGCCTCCTTTGCTTCCAGGCCGCAATATGTGGCTGAAGTTCTTGCTGACGGAGCCAGGCGGGCTCAGGCGATAGCCACAAAGACTCTGGCTGAAGTTAAAGAAAAGATGGGTCTGCTTCCGCGGGACGCTTGAAAATTAGACCCTTGTCATTCTGAGTGAAGAGAAGAATCTCATAAGCTGGGAAGTTCCGTTTAGATGAGATTCTTCAGTCGCGGAGTTTATTCTGAGTCAGATCCTTCGGTCGCCCTTCCACGGGAGGACTTCCTCAGGATGACATCTTGAATTCCTATCCCCCGGTGGGAAATAAATTGAAGGTAGCAAGACAAGCTAATGACTTTGAATAACTTGCCCTCAGCCAGAAGCGGTAAAGATGCCCTGGAAGTAGCCATCGCAGCAGCCGAAAAAGCCGGTGGAATCCTCCTTGACTATTTCGGCTCTAAAATACAGGTAAAACAAAAGAGCAAGGGCAATCTGGTTACCGATGCCGATATTTTGTCGGAAAAATTCATACTGGAATTTTTGCAAAACGAATACCCGGATTTCAGCATTCTCTCCGAAGAATCGAATTCCTCCGCTTCGCTTACCGATTGCGCCTGGATAGTCGACCCGCTGGACGGCACCAACAATTACACCTTCGGCATTCCTTTTTTCTGTGTCAATATTGCTCTGGTCAAGGATGGGGATATCCTGCTGGGAGTGACCTATGACCCGGTGAGAGACGAGCTGTTTCATGCCCGGAAAGGGCAAGGTGCTTATCTCAATGGCTCGCAGATTCAGGTTTCCGGGGAGAGTTCACTTCAGGCTTCTCTGGTAGGTCTTGACCTCGGTTATAGC